>Ga0209806_1000600_pt1 | contig 24685 bp, 26 predicted proteins | sample GraSoiAngelo_152_FD_186166 | JGI IMG/M metagenome (GOLD analysis project Ga0209806, IMG submission 186166) | Grasslands soil microbial communities from the Angelo Coastal Reserve, California, USA - 14_1009_12_30cm (SPAdes) (version 2) | ecosystem: Environmental > Terrestrial > Soil > Grasslands ... | reverse complement strand
CCGGACTCGTCCGCGGGTTTCGCGGGATCCACGTGCCATTTTCCACGAAGAACGACCACGTGTCTCCAAGTCGATGATAGGAACTATTCGGGGTCTCGTACCAGCCGCCGAAGAGAAGCACAGCTTTTGCCGCTGAGTCGTACACGAGCATGGCGTCGGCTCGAGCGGGTGGGCTCACTCGAGGACGGACCTCATTCCATACCTGCGTCTTGGGATCGAGGATCCAAGTTTGGTTGAGAGGCGCTCCGTCGGATCCACCGAATAACACAAACACGTTGTTTCGCGAATCGTATGTCATCATGGAACCCGCAAGCGCGGGAGGATGAACGGGGTGCGTCGCCTTCGTCCAGCCACTTGCCAAGGGGCTCAGTGAACCTTGAAAGCCGTTCAGCCCGGAATGTCCAGGAGACTGCGATGCCGAGTACTGGAAGGTGTCAAGGGATGCGACGACGGTGACCGTCAGAAGAATGACTGCGAGTCCCCTCCAGCTGGCGTTCATTGTCGGTTCTCGCGTTCATCCCTCGAAGACCGGCTGCCATAACCCTCGGAGATGAGAGCAAGGACACGGGGAATGTCATATCCGGCCTTTGCCACAATGCGGTCTCGAGTGACGATTCGCCGAATGCCGACCAGAGGTTTCGACACAAAGACGAGGTACGAATACGTCTTCGTAGTTAGAGAGAGGAGAAGTCCGTTTCTTTCTGCAAGAATTTTTATTGTGTGCTTCTCGGAGACCACCTTCCCGTGCGTCGTTGGTTCGGCCATTGCCACTCAGAACACCTTCGAATACTTGTCCCGAAGGAGATCGTACTTTCTCGACTCGTACGCGAAGAATCCGGGTCGCATGACGGTCCGGAATCGGGCGTCCAACCTCCCGGCACGGAGGAGCCGGTGGTTCCTCCAGAGGCCCACGACCATGAGGTAGGGCGCAAGCGCTGCGAACGCGATCGCGTTCACAATCAACCAGCCTCGGCGTTCATCGTCACTCTCGGTTCGAGAAGGGATTGTCGTGGTCTTGATAGCTTGTCGGAAAAGCACCGGGAAGACTTCTTCCATCCACGCGGCCGAGGACAATAGTTCACGGTAGTAATCCCGTCCTTGCAGGATTCGAAGGCTGAGGGCCTCTCGCGCGAACAGCGGGTCACGATCGGATCGAAATGCATCCAGACATTCGTTTTCTTCCAGAATGCGGTTGAAACAGAGTTGGGGTGAATCCGAACTCCTGAGTCGATGGAATCGTGCGGAAGTCAAGGCGAACAGGAGTGTGATCCATAACCGCTTTCGACGGGTAACGAGGTAGAAATCCACATCGTCGCGTCGCCTGCTGCCCGCATATGCTGTGGATCCGGATATGGCGACGATCCGTATCCACGGACAAGTACGCACCAGCCGATCGCTGAATGCTTGAGCGGCCTGCGCCCGTTCCTCGGACAACTCCACTTGTTGGATTCGCTCACGCGCGAGCGACTCAGATCCTTTCAACGTGACCTGGCCGTCGCGCACCAAGAGTTCCTCCCTGAGGCTCGGGTCGCACGCGACAAAAGACTCCAACTCCGTCGACGAGGCAAATGCCCCTTGAGGAAGAAGCAGAACGAGTTCCGCGCTCGAGATCGAGCTTCCGTGATCGGCCGCGATGGACACGAGGGTACCTATCAAGTGCCGGATCCGAGAAATCGGATTGCCGAAGTGAACTTGGGCGGAGGTTGGGTGCTCGCTTCGCGTTCCCTCGCGGTGGGTTTGAAAGTCGAGAAGCATGGAGGCGTTTTCCCGACGAGATGTCCGGTTACCGAACATGGGGGATCCGGCCTCCCTTACCCGTGAGGATTACTATTCGAATAGTATTAAGTCTTTTCCCCGTCTGCGTCCGGACGGCGCAGAAGATCGGAAAGCAGAAGGAGCCGATTGACTCGCTCCTGCAGGGGCGGATATCGGCTGAAGATCCCGGTTCCTGACCCAAGGATGCTGAGCCCCCAGGATCCTTTCTCCTGAGGGCCCCGGCTAGCAATTTTCAACAAGGCGGACGCGAGGGTTGCCGGCTTCCCGCTGGACCTTGCCCCCATCTCATCCGCCAAATATTCGCGTTCCCGATGGACGGCGGGATCGAAGAACTTGCTGAACGGATCGAAGAACAGGATTCGCGACAAGACGCGGGAGAAGACTTTGAACTCGGCGTCGTGGTGTTTGAGGTGCATGACCTCGTGGGCCACGACCAGCTCGACTTCGTCCGGCTCCAAGAGATGGAGGAGCCCGGTAGAGACCAGGATTGTTCGGTGTTTCCCGCCCACAGCCATCGCAAGCGTTGCGGCGGTATCGACAATTCCCACACGAATCTGGCCTACTCCTTCGAACTTCGCCAGGGTTCCGACGTAGTCCTGCAACCAAGATTCGAGAGCCGAGGGGTCGCGAGGCGCGAACTTCCGCAGCACGGAGGCGTTGCCGTATCTCCAGACCACCGCAGAGATGGCGGCTGAGGCGGCGAGGCCCCCGACGAGTGCGCTGAACACCGCGAGGGGCACACCATTCTTGGCATAGGCGACCATGCGCGCCTGAGACACGCAAAGCACGAGGCTTCCGGCGATGAAGACCCAAAAGAAAATCGAGAGTGCATAGAGGCCGGTGAGAAGACTGACGCGAAGCTTTGCGTTCCGCGCGTTCGTCACGAACACATAGAGGAGCGTGCCCATGCACGCGCCGCAGACCGCCAGGACCGTCAAGGAGAGTGGGGATAGCCAATATGCCTGCAGGGCCTCCCCCACGATCTCGACGAAACTAGCCATCCCGCTTCTCCTTCGATCGCCGCTTATCCACCTGTCCGCGGAGCGCCCCGAGCTTGGCCGCGTCCGAAGGGGCAGGATTCTCGAGGATGTACGACACCGCCGCCCCGCCGAAGGTGTTCACGACGCGGTCGATCATCGAGGCCATCGTCTTCCGATAGGCGCGCCCCTCCTTGAGGCGGTAGTAGACCTTCTTCTCGCTCGCCTTCCGCATGGCAATGAGGTCCTTGTCGACCAAACGGTACAACGTGGTCGTCACGCTGGTATAGGCAACGTCCCGTGACTTGCGGACCTCTTCGTAAATCGCTCCGGATGTCGCCGAGCCGAGATTGCGGACGGCCCGGAGGACTGCGAGCTCCAGCTCTCCTAGTTCCATACGACTACTACATGGATAGTAATCTAGTTAAAACTTGTCGCTTCCGGTTCCGTTCGAGAACCCGATCCTCTAGGCGAGGGCGGAGGCCTGCGTCGCGAGCTCGGAAAACCGTTTCGAGAGGATGTCTAACGCGGCCACCAGGACGGCCTTCGTGCTCAGCGATCCATCCGTCTCGAATTCCATGACGATCCGTGTGGGATCGTTCCCCGCCTTCACGGATTCCACCTTGTACTGATCGATGAACTTCTTGCACGTCTTGCAGTCGCTCGCGAGCTCCAACGTCTCCTCTTCCTCCGTCGCGGTCGACTGCATGTGGCTTTCGCAGAACGGGACCGCCGGGTCAAGGGCGTCGAGCGTCTTGGTCCCGGCCTTCAGGGTAGGGTAGTAGCGATATCCGACGCCGTGGGTCGACTGCCATTTCGCATGATCCTTCCCATTGCCCAAGACCGCGGTCGCGTACACGAGCATCGCCTGCCCGTCTCCGAGCTTCACGATCGGGATCTTCTGGTCCGCGGGTCGGAGTTTCGCATCCCCGATCGGCTCGAGGTCTCCCGACGTGACGATTCCGGGGCCGCGTTTGTTCACGGAGTAGATGATCGTGCAGTTCGGGCAACCTTCCCCATGGCAGGTCGGGCAGTCCTCCCGGCGGTTGTACAGTCCCAGGTCCGTCGGGATCGGAACGAGGCCGAGGCGGTGGGCGATCATCTCATCGAAGAGCGGACTCACGCTCTCGTACTCCTTGCCGTCCTCCGCGCGAATCGGGCCCAAGTGGAACTCCACGTCCTCGATCGCCATCTTCGGGACGTCGGAGACGAGGACGCGTCGCAGGGCGTTCGCGTATGCCGGCTCGGTCTCCTCCATGAGGAGGCGCATCGACTCCGGCGCCTGGTTCAGGACCTTCACCTTCATCTTAGACCCGCCTCCCCCGGCGGCCTCCTTTCGGCTTCGTGCCGTCGTGCGGCACCGGGGTGACTTCCTCGATCCGACCGATTCGAAGGCCCGCGCGGGACAAGGCCCGGATGGCCGCCTGCGCTCCCGGGCCGGGAGACTTCGACCGGTTCCCGCCGGGCGCCCGTACGCGGACGTGGATCGAGTCGATCCCCTTCTCCTTCGCGGCGTCGGCGACGCGCTCCGCGGCCTTCATCGCCGCGTAGGGCGAGGCCTCGTCCTTCGCCGCCTTCACGACCATGCCCCCGGTCGCCTTCGTGATTGTCTCCGATCCCGTGATGTCGGTCAAAGTGATGATGATGTTGTTGTACGACGCGTAGATGTGGGCCACTCCCCATCGAGGCATGATCACACCTCCTTCGGCCCGGGTTCGGAGGGAGGCGACGGAACCGCGGGCTCATCCCCGGACAGGTCCGGACCTTCGTCTTCAATCCCTTCCGAGGCCGGCGCACCGGGGATCTGGCCCTGCTGTCGAACCGGATGCAGGTCGTTCGAGATCCCGGACCGCTCATCGTACGCGATCACGTTCTCCTGGGTCCGGCTGACGAGGATCCCGGGGATCGTCACGCGGCGACCGCCGACGGACACGTGGCCGTGGACGATGAACTGCCGCGCCTGGCGCGGGGTGAAGGCGAGTCCTTTGAGGAAGGTGAGAGTCTGGAGACGACGGGAGAGGACGGCCTCCACGTCGAGCGCGAGGACGTCGTCGAGCGTCGTGCCCTCGAGCGGCAAGAGACCGAGCCGTCCGAGACGTCGCAGGAGCTGCTCGCGTTCCTTCTCCGCCTGCTTGTCGCCGGTGCGCACGCGCGCCTGGAGTTCCCGCGCCCGTTGTCGGAACCGCCTCAGGACATATTGGGAGCGCCACAGCTCCTTCTTGTTCTTCAGGCCGTATTTCTTCAGGAGTTCGTTCTCCGTCTTGATGCGCTCCGCCTCCCACGGATGGGAGGGCCGCTCGAACTTGGCCCGGGAAAACTTCGGATCGCCCAACGACTCACACCTTGGCCGGTTCCTTCTTTTCTTCTTTCTTCTCTTCCGTCTTCGCTTCTTTCTTCGGGCCGGCTTCCTCCGCCTTCTTCGCTTGGGCGGCGGCTAGGGCGGCCTTCTTCGTCACACCGACCGTGAGGCCGGTCCGGCCGTTCGATCGCGTCCGCTGTCCGCGGACCTTCTGTCCGGTCTCATGACGCACTCCCTTGTACGAACGAATCATCTTCATCCGGTTGATGTCGTCCCGGCGTCGGATCTCGACGTCCGCACCGACAAGATGGAGGTCGAGGCCGGTCTCCCAGTCCTTCGGGCGGTTGACCATCCAGTGCGGGAACGCTTCACCGAGGTTCCCGAACGTCGCCTCGATCTTGTCTGTCTGCTCCTCCGACAAGTTCCCCAGCCGCTCCGTGCGGGAGACCCCGGCGAGGTCGGTGACGGCCTCCGATATCCGGATTCCGACCCCCGGGATGGCCGTGAGTGAGATCGCCACGGCCCGCGTACCATCGAGGTCCGTGTTCGCCATGCGGACGATGTATCGGAAATCTTCTTTCACCCCTTCGAGCTTTTTGGGCCCCCGCGGGCCCTTGGGCTCCTCCTTTTCCTCGTCCTTCTTCTTCCCGCCCCGTTCGGCCCTCTCGGCCTTCGCCGGAACCGGCGGGCCTTCGGGTTCAGGGCTCGGCTTCTCTTCAGGCATCGATGAAATCCCCGGATGGGATGGGCATCCAAACTTCAGGACGTATTTAAGGATTCGGGGCGCGGCTCCAGAGGTCTGGATACTCGAGGACGAGTCCGACGTCGTCCACGAGGATCTCGACCGAATATCCGGACGCAAGATTTTCGAACCGATACCTCCGTTCCGCGACGCGGGTGTACCGTTGGCGGGTCGGCTCGACCCGCAGATCGGGAAATCGGACCCACGCGACTTGGATTTGCCGCTCTTCCCCTACGGCCGAATCGAGACGGCGGATGGGCAAGGTATTCGTTGCGGGGGAGACCTCGAGGTCGATGTCGATGCAACCTTGCAGATCGCCTTGCTCCTTGCCATTCAAGATCCAGCCGCCATCCTCCGTGACGAAGAGCGCAAGCCGGCGTCGTGCCCGGCCCTCCTTGATCGTCACCCAAGAGGCTTGGGTCCGCCAGGTCCCATCACAGGTCACGCGGTACCGAATCCGGGAGCGCGTCTCGAGGTCGGTCTCGATCCTTCCATCGATATTCCATTTGCCTTTCGAACGCCAGAGCGTGGCCCTTTCCGTCCCCGTTCGATCGAGGCGTTGCCAACGGACCGTCCGTCGGAGACCAACATCGTTCATCGCGTCTCCGCGACTTTCAGCGACTTCCGCATCGCGACGGCGTACTCTTCGTATCCCGCTGACCGGTAGAACGCCTGGGCCTCCGTGTTGTTCTGGCCCGTCAGCACGACGAGATGGGATGCGCCTCGTTCGCGGGCGATCCCTTCCACGTACTTCACGAGTCGAGAGGCGACGCCCAATCGCCGGGCCTCTGGTTCCACGAACAGGTCGGTCAGTTCCGCATACGGCGCCGGGTCCAAGGAGTCTGTCACCCGCAGGCTCGCGAAGCCTGCGATCCGATCCCCGACCTCCGCGACAATGACGGTCTCATGGGTCGCCGCCTGGCGCAGGCGCCCGGCGACCGACGTCTCCGTGACCCGACCGCCGAAGTAGGCACCATAGAACGTTTCGAACAGCGGGACGAGACCGGGAGCGTCTTCCGCGCGAACGATGCGGACCCGGATTCGCGACGAACTCGGCTTCGCCGCGATCGTCTCAGGCCCCCGGCTTCACAGAACGGAGGACCTTGAAACCGCTCCCGCGCTTCACCACGTCCGCGGTGCCGAAGGCCTTTGTCATCCGTCGCCGGAGCGTGTCCGCTCCTTGGCGGGTGCGAGCGACGAGCCAGAAGCGTCCGCCATCGAGCAAGTGCGAAGGGGCCTCCGCGATGATCCGGTCCACGACGTCGCGGCCAGCACGGATCGGCGGATTGCATAGAATGTGATCGAAGGCCATCCCATCGACCGGAGCATAGACGTCCCCGATCCGCACCTCCGCGTTTCGGATTCCGTTCGCGGCGAGGTTCGCGCGCGCCAGTGCCGCGGCGCGCTCGTTCACATCCGTCAGGATCACGTGACCTCCCTCGGTAAGACGAGCCGCGACGATCCCGATCACACCGTATCCGCATCCGAGATCCAGGATCGTCTCCCAAGGTCCCACTTCGACGGCCTCGAGGAGGAGTTCCGTCCCGCGGTCAAGTTCATCGCGGGAGAACACGCCCGAATCCGTGTGGAAGTTGAACGGATACCCGCGAATCGTAACCGAGATCTGTGCGGGCCGTCGCTTCGACGCGGGTCGCTTCTCGAAGTACTGTCCGCCCATGCCCGCGACGAAAACCCCGAGCCCGGCTTAAGCCCGACGTTCACTTTTTCGGGCTCGGGGCGTGCGTGACCCCATCGAGCAGGACCGTCGCGATCCGCAGGTCCTCGCTTGAGCCCGAATAGTTTCCTTGCTGGAATTCGCGTTCCGCCCGCCCCAATACTTCTTGGATGTCGGGCATGAACGAGAGACCGCTCCCGGCGAGGAGGCGGACCCGAGTTCGGGTCTCCTCGATGTCTTTTCCGAGGGAGGACCGGGCATTCGTGCGTCGGGCAAAGGCCTGCAGCGCCCGCTCGAGATGTTCGATCGCCCGGCCGTAACTTCCTTCGCGGATCGTGCGACGGGCATCGCGCAAGGCCGCATCGGCCTCGTACGAATGAAACCCCTCCCGTTGGAGTCGGCCGTAGAGGAGCTCGGCGTCCGCGAGGGTCGTCGTCGCCTTTTGATACTGATCCGCGATGGACTTCGCGTCGGCTTGCAGCCGCAGGGCCATGGCCGCCGCGGGCTCGATGAGTCCGCGGTCGAGCATGTCGCGGGCCATCTTCAGTTGGGTCTCCACCGAATGGATGAGGACGCCCTCGCCTCGCAGGTCGATCACTTTCGCGTCGACTTCGGTCAGGGTCTTCGTCGCCTCGGCGAACTGCGTCTTGAGGCGCCGGGCCTTTTCCTCGATTTCCTTCGCGATCTCCGCGGCGTTTCCCGGGTTCCCGAGGGCGAGCTCCTTCGTTGCTTCGTGAATGGCCTGTTCCAAACTCGATGCGGCGCCGTGCGCGAACGCGCCGTTGTCGGTCGCCCCTTTCAAGTTCGCGAGGGATTCGATCGCGAGCTCCGCCACAAAGATTCGGTTCGACGCGATCTCCGCCTTTTCTTGGAACGCTCGGCCCTGTTGCGTCGCCCGTTCCAGGATGTCGCGGGCCTCCAGGTAATTCGGAATAAACGCCCCGTTCTCTCGGATTCCGTCGAGGAGTTTCTCCTCCGCGATCCCGGCGACCTTCTCGATCGCCTCCGTGTCGAGACCCAGTCGCTCCATAGACTCAATCCGGGATTGGAGGTCCTTCAACGATTTCTGATATTTGCCGAACCGTTCGTCGAGGGTGACGGCGATGGACTCGGCCCGCCTCGCGGCCTGAACCGCCTTCGCGTACTGGTGTGCGCCGAAGAATTGCTTCGCGATCTTGAGCGCGTCCTCCGCGGGCTTGATGTCCGCCATCGTCAGTCGCAAGACGGTGACGAGTCCCTCTGTGTGCCCAATCGCTTCCTCCGCATGACGCGCCTTCGTCGTCTTCAGGAAGCCGATCCCCGTGACCTTGTCGTCGAACATGTGATCCTCCCGCTCGAGGAAACGCGTAGCGATCACACCTGGGGAGCGCTCGCGAAACCGGTGGGTTGCAGAATACATTGAGAGGCCCTCGGATAAGCATTCCGACGGGCCCGGGATTTCGTCCTGTCATTCTCGATACCGTGAATGGGCAACGATTTGTACGCCCCACACGGTACCGCGCTCCGGAATGGCCGGTCTCCTGCGACTCGCGCGGCCCGTGAACTGCGTAATGTCGGCGGTCGGGGTCGGAATCGGAGGCTTGGTCGCGGTCAGGTCGGGCGCCTGGGGGGAGTTCGCCCGTCCGCTCGTGCTGGCCGGCGCCGCCGCAGCGTCCTTCACGGCGGGTGGGAACGCCTTGAACGACCTGTATGACCGCGAAACGGACCGGGTGAACCATCCGGAACGCCCGCTCCCCGCGGGGAAATTGACCGTAGCTTCGGCGAAAGGCTTCATGGTCATTGCGTTTGCTCTGGCAGCCATCCTCGCGGTCTTCGCGACTGTCTGGGCGTTGGCCGTCGTGATCGTGAATATCACGCTGATGTTTTCCTACGAAGTGACCTTGAAGGCCCGCGGTGCGCCCGGGAACCTCGTGATCGCCTACCTGGTCGGATCCTTGTTCCTCTTTGCGGGTGCGAGCGTCTTTCGCTCGTCGACGGAACCACTCGTCCGCACAGGCATCTTGGCGATGCTCGCGTTGTTCACAACCCTCGGTCGAGAGATTACGAAGGACATCGAGGACATGCGTGGGGACGTCGATCGCCAGACCCTTCCCCACCGAATCGGGTCGAACCGCGCGGGCATCGTCGCCGCGATCTGCCTGTTGATCGGCGTCGCCTTGAGTCTCGTCCCGTTCGCCTTCGGGGTCTTGTCCCTCGGGTATGCGATCCTCGTGATCCCCGCGGACGGAATGTTTATTTACGCTGCGCTCCACTCGGCGGCGAATCCGGCGCGGTCCCAGCGTGTGACGAAGTACGGAATGATCGTCGCCCTCGCAGCCTTCCTCGCAGGTGCGTTCGTGTGAACGTGTACGAGTCGATCTTGGAGCGGCGACGAAAGGGACCGCTTCACATGACGTTGCTCGATCCGGACAAGCAGACGCCGCAGGAAGCCGCCGCCCTATCGTCGGAGGCGGCGGGCGCGGGCACCGACGCGATCATGGTCGGTGGCTCGACCGGCGTCACGCAGGACAAAGTCGACGCGACGGTCCTCGCGATCAAGGAGGCCTCGAAGCTGCCCGTGATCCTGTTCCCCGCGAGCGCCGCGAATCTGTCGCCCCACGCGGATGCGTTGTACTTCATGAGCCTCCTGAATAGCCGCGACCCGCGCCTGATCGTGGGCGAACAGCGGCTGGCGGCCCCGATTGTGCGGGCCTGGGGCCTCGAGGCCATCCCGATGGCGTACCTGGTCGTCGAGCCCGGGATGCGAGCGGGTGAGGTCGGCGACGCCGAGCTGATTTCCCGCAAGAATCCGATTGTGGCGGTCCAATACGCCCTGGCGGCTCAACTCCTCGGGATGAAACTCGTGTACCTCGAGGCGGGGAGCGGCGCTCCGGAGCCGGTCCCGGAGCGGGTCATCCGCGCGGTCCGCGACGCGATTGACATCCCCGTCGTCGTGGGCGGCGGCATCCGCACGCCGGAGGCGGCCAAGGCTGTCACCCGCGCCGGTGCGGATATCGTCGTCACAGGCACGATCGTCGAGGTGACCCGGGAAGGAGAGTCGCTCCGCCGAATCATCGACGCGGTGAAGGCGGGTTGATGCACGTCTTCCGCGCGAAGACGGCGGCCGAGAGCCACGCGGAGACGACCCGGATTGCGCGTCGGTTGTTCGTCTCCCCGTCCCCGCGGCGAATCGCCCTGCCGATCATCGCGTTCTCGCTCATGGAAGCGTACCTGCTCGTCTATCCGGGCCTCGACGGGTCTCGCGTGCTCCTGGGCAGCGCGGCGATCGGAATCCCGGCCCTGATCGCCGCCTTCGCGACGGTCCCGCTGGCGAACCGCTTGGGAGGCCGGATGTACTTCCGGCGCTCGTTCCTCCTCACGTTCGTGGGCCTCATGTTGCTCGGGGCGTTCGAACTCATGGCGGTCCTGGCCCTCACCGCGTACTCGATCTTCGGCGCTGTGCCGTACCCGGATCGAATCCACCGGGTCGCGGTCCTCGGTTACGGGGCCGTCCTTTGGACCCGAGAGGTGATCCTCAGCGCGACCTCGAATTCGAAGCACCTGCGCTCCCTGCCGTCGGCTTCGCTACATCCTCTCCTGGGACTGGTCGGGCTCGCGTTGTTCGTGCCCCTCCCGCCGTACGACATCGTCCTCTCGCTCCTCGTCTACGCCTCGTTCTTTGCGAGCGCCGTTGCCTATACGGAGATCGCGAAACGCCCCCTCCTCCGGTCCTTTGGCGTGGACGGCTTGAAGCTCCTCCGGTCCACCTTGGACCACTACACGGAACCGGAGGCCTCCGGCATCGCAGAGCTCGAGACGTTCTTCGATTCGATGAGCGTGCGTGCCCGCGTCCGGGTCGGTGGTCTCGCCTTTCGAATCGGATCCGGGCTGAAGGCCCTGTTCGTCGCGCCGACCGTCCACCCCGGCCCGATGGGGTACGTGAGCGGGAGCGACCTGCCCACCAAGATCGCCCGCGACCTTTCCGATCTCACGCCGAATGTCCTGGTAGCGCACGGCCCGACGACCCACGACGAAAACCCCGCGACCACCGCGGAGGTCCGTAAGGTCGCCGAAGCGGTTCGAAGCAGCATCGCCACCGCGACGTTTGGGACTCGCGTCGGTCAGGCCTGTCGAACGACCTACGGCCGGGCGGCCGCGCTCGCGCAGGCCTTCGGCGACGTGGTCCTGATCGTCGCCTCGTTCGCGCCGCAGCCGACGGACGACATCGACAGCGCGACCGGGTATGCCGCAGTCCAGGAGGCGCGTCTCCAAGGTGCTCGGGATGCGGTCTTCGTCGACGCCCACAATTGCCTCGAACCGGGTGTGGGCCTCACCCTGTTCGGCAGCCATCGGAGTCACGAAATCATCGAGGCGGCGAAGGCCGTCACGCAGGCCGCGCTTGCGGCGCCGAAGGCCCCCTTCCGCGTGGGGTACGCGAACCGCAAAGGGTTCTGTACGCCAGACCAAGGGATCGCCGCCCGCGGCATCGAGGCGCTTGTGATTGAGACAGGAGGCCAGAAAACGGCCTACGTCCTCTTCGACGGGAACAACATGGTGCCCGGGATTCGCGACGCGGTCCGGGCGCGGCTCGCCGGAATCGTCCAGGAGTCGGAGGCGATGACGACGGACAATCATTCCGTGAACCTGACGATGGACGGGTTCAACGCCGTCGGGGCGGTCCTCGACCGAGAGACCATCCTTGCGCACGCGGACGGAGCCGTTCGCGAGGCGATCGCGAATCTGGAAGAGGCCGAAGCGGCGGCCTTTGTCGCCGACATCCCGGATTTCCGAATCTTCGGGCCCCAGTCGGCGGCTCGCCTCACCACGACGATCAACTCGACCTTGGCCGTCCTGCGTCCCGCGCTCTATGTCACGCTCAGCGGCGCGGTCGCCCTCGGAGCTCTCCTGATCGTCCTGTTCTAGACCAGGTCCAGGAACCAACGGTGGATCCGAAGATCCCCGCTGAGTTCCGGGTGGAAGGCGGCGCCGATCAGGTTGTTCTGCCGGGCGAGCACGATTCGGTCTTTGTACCGGGCGAGCGGCGTGCAGTCGCCCCAGGCCCGCAGGATTGCGGGCGCCCGGATGAAGACGCTATGGAACGGCGTGTCGAGACCCTCGACCTCGATGTCGGCCTCGAAGGATTCCCGTTGACGGCCGAATGCATTCCGATCCACGGCCATGTCCATCAGGCCGAGGAGCTTCGTCTTCGTCTTGTCGGCTTGGATCCCGGCGTCCTTCGCGAGGAGGATGCAGCCCGCACAGGTGCCCATGATCGGCATCGCTTCAGCCGTCGCACGCCGGACGATGTCGTCGAAGAGGCCGAGCTTGACGAGGAGCTTAGAGATCGTCGTGCTCTCGCCGCCCGGAATCGTGAGGGCATCGACGCGGTCCAGTTCCTCCCGACGTCGCACGGCGATCGCATCGCCCGCCTTCCCGGCGTCGTGCATCGCCCGGGCGACCGCCTCGACGTGCTCGCTCACGTCGCCTTGGACACCGATCACGCCGACCCGCATCGGTCGACCAAGGGCGGCGGCCGACTAAAACGATTTGGGGAGGCCCGGCTCTCAGCTGTTCTCGGGGTCCAGTTCGCGCCGGGTCCGGAACAGTTCCTGGACGACTCCGGCGAAGGTCTCGGAATCGGCGAGAAGGCCGAGGCGTTGGCTCGCGGCGCTGCTGAGGATCACTTCGTCGCCGGGATGGGGCGAGTCGCGCGGTCGGAGGACTTGGTCGCCCTCGGGGAACACGGCTTCGCCCATCGGCGAGCACTTCAACGCGTCGGGATGGCGTTCGTCGAGCGGCACGACCTCGAAGAAACGGTCGAACAAGATCGGTCGGCGCATGCGCCCGAGGACCGTCACCCGCACACGGTCGCTCGACGGGTCCAGGGACGTGTTCCGTTCCAGGGCTGCGCGGTTGATCCCGACCTGGAACAGGCCGAGCTCCGTGGACATCCCGCCGAACGGCGTGACGTACCAGTGCCGCAACGTCTCGACGGGGAACGCCGGTGCGGGATCGCCCGGCACTCCGGGCTTACGATGCACGGCGGAATCGACGAGTTCCAACGTATTAGTAATCTGAGTCCTGAAAATCCGCACTGAGACTCGATTGCCACCATGACGAGCACATGTTCCGGCACGTGCGCGATACCCTTATCTACGACCCTCATTTTCGCGAACTCGAGGGGTGCCTCACGGCCATCGGTTTTGTCCTGATCGACATCGAGCCAACCCGGGAAAAGGAGGTCTATGCGAAGCTCATGAAGATCGGGCAGATCGTGGAGCTCTACCCGCTGTTCGGGGAGTATGACCTCATCGCCAAGGTCGAGGCCGATTCCTACGATGCGATCGGAGCGGTCGTGATTTCGAAGATTCGATCGATCGAAGGCGTGAAGGCGACCAAGACCCTCGCCCGCGTCGCGTTCTAATCGTCCGCGGTGCAAGAAACCGACCTGAATTGAGGCCCGACTGCAGGGTTGACCAAGCAGTGCCTCAATGCCTGGTCAGCGAACTCATGACTCTCTCTCCTCGATTACCGCAATGGTCTTGCGATGTCGGGGTGGCCAAAGTCGCCGATACAGACGGATCTCCCCATACGCCAAAACGATGACAGCGGCGGTGGCAGGCGGAATCACCAGCACATCCTGCCCGGGAAATGACAGTCGGAGCTGCGCGGGCAAGAAGAGGTCCAGGGCCAGGCACGCGACGACGTACAGGCCTTTGACCATGTCCCCGAAGACGTAGGAGAGGACGGGATGCCGTCCACTGAACCCTCTCGGCGGCGCGGCCTCCTCATGCTCGGAAATGAGTACCTGGTTCTTTGGTCGCCGTCCTCTCCCTTGCAATGTCCGGCTCTCCGGATCGATCTGGTCGCGGATGACTGGCATCCTGATTGCCGTAATAAAGCGGTCTCCGACGCACGCTCACCGACCGGTCGAGGGGACTCAGCCTGGTGCGCAAATGTGCGCTCCCGTGCGTGCGCGTGACACGCATGTCCCAAAACGCTCGTATAGGAGAAGTGTCCGTACCGGCGCAGTCGGGAGGAGGCCAGAATGCAGTCAGCTGAGCCGCAAGGGGAGCCTGTACCTTCGGGACCGTCGGGACCTGAGATCACGCCGGTCGCTCCGAAACGAAAATTTCCGAGGATTTTCCTCATCCTGATCATCGTCGCCATCATCGTCATCGCCGGTCTCGGTGCGTTCGCATTCGTGTATTTGGGGACCGGTTCGATCCTCGTCACGAGCAATAACCAATTTGTCGCTGCCGGAGGCTCCACGACTTTCAGCGCGACCGTCACGCCGCCCGCCTTTGTCACCAAGACCGGTCTCGAGTGGAATTTCGGCGACGGGCAGAAGCAGACGACGACAACCGATACGGCCCCTCACACCTATTCGACTCCGGGCAACTACTTCGTCCTCGCCACCGCGACCTTGAGCAACGGAAAGGTCACGGACAACTCGCAAGGTCTCTTCCCGGTCCAAGTGGGCGCCGCTCCCGCCCCCGCGAATCCGAATCCCTTGGGGATCACGACCTCCCTCGGAGCCCTCGCGTTCAACAAGACGCTCTCCTCCTCGGGCGCTCCGTTCATTCCGACGGGAGGACACATCGTCTTTGTGGGAGCCGTGGGACAGCCGTCGAAATTCAAGTACGTCACCTTGGTCGACCCCTTGGCGAACCGATACACCAATTACTCGTGGAACGTCACGAAGCTCAAGTTGGACTTCGGGGATGGTTCCACCCCCGTGACGGTCGGGACCGATGCGGTCCCCCACCCCGCCTCCGACGAACCGAATGTCACCTCGGACCACTCGTACGCGAACGGAGGCATCTTCCTCGCGACCCTCCAGGTGACGACGGGCAACTTCTCCAACACCCAGACGAATAGGACCCCGGTGTGGCAGCCTGTGGCGACCGGAGAGACCCAGACGACCACGGTCGGCATGACCGTGCCGGTCGGATCGTATCACCCGCTCACGTATTCGGGCAACGTGATCAAGCCTGGCATCATCACAAATATGGAGGCCGTGACGGGCGGGTACACCAGCCTCGATCCGGCCCTCGACTACGAGTCCACCGGCTTCGAAGTAATCGCCAACGTCTACGAGGAGTTGATTCAGTACAACGGCACATCCACGTCCGAGTTTGTCCCCGTCATCGCGGACCAGATCCCTTCCGTGGCGAACGGACAGATCACGCCGGACTTCCTGAACTACACCTTCCACATCCGGCAAGGTCTGAAGTTCTCGAACGGGGACCCGGTGACGCCGTTAGACGTGAAGTATTCCATCACGCGAACGATGCTCATGAACTCGGGGTCACCCTTCCCGCCTGGTTGGATCATCTCGCAGTTCTTCATCCCCGGCCAATTCATCGCTGGCATCGCGACCGCCGCGGAGACCTACAGCCTGGTGAATGACGCGATCACGGTGAACGATACGGCCCAAACGGTGAGATTCCACCTGATCGCCCCCGCGCCTCCGTTGCTGTTCTTCCAGGTCATGGCAGATCCATTGGGAGGAGCCATTGTCGATCATCTGTGGCTCGAGTCGACCGGCCCCAAGCTCACGTGGACTCCGAGCGGCTTCGTCGACTACGAGAACTATAGTTTCCTGAAGAACTACGTCCCCGCGTGGCGCAATGGGGCAGTGGGTTCCGGTCCGTTCATGATTGACTACGTCGCAAACCCCGATGCCGTCGTCCTGAAGCCGAACCCGTTGTTCCAGGTGCTGCCGGGCGTCCAAGCCGCGACGGTCAGCAAGGTCGTCCTCCAGTACGTGGCGGATGCGGCCACCCGCGAACTGTCCCTTGAATCGGGCCAGGCCGACATCGCGGGAATTCCCGCCGACCATTTCCCCGTCGCGCAGCGTCTGGCGGGACTCGGGCTCGCTCGGATCCAGTTCAACCCAACGTTGAACATGTTCTGGTGGAACTTCAACCTGGAGATCTATCAGTCGGCCGTGGGGTCGACCGCCAACCCGTATGGGAACCAGGTGCCTCCGGACTTCTTCGTGGACCTCAACATGAGGAAAGCCTTCGCCTACGCCTACAACTATGGTCAATACATCGACCAGATCCTGGGGAACAAGAAGTTCGGGGCGACCTTCGGAACTCCGTTCAACGGGATCATCCCCAACGGGATGGTCGGTTACGAGAATCTGTCGGCGTTGAACATCTTTAACATGGACATGGCCCGCACGTTCTACAACGCGACCGCCTGGGTCCGCGACCACGGGACCGCCGGTTTCACGATCGCGATCAACGTCGAGAATGCGGATACGGTGAACCGTGCGGAGGCTGCGGCATGGGCCCAAAACATCAAACAGCTCGGGCCGAACATCAACGTGCTGATCAAGCCGATCTCCTTTGCGGAAATGATCTCCGATTCGGTGCCCCACCAGAACCCGATGGGGATTTACTTCCTCGGCTGGCTCGCCGACTATCCGTTCCCCACGGACTACACGCTGCCGATGTTGATGCCCGCGGACAGCCCCGTCAACTCGGACACGCCGAATGGCGGCACCTACCCGAACGCGAATGGCTACAACATCCAGTACCTGGCCGCCAACCCGAACGGCACGAACCAGGTCGCCGACTCGATCAAGATCCGAAACTGGATCAATGACACCCTCAATCCGCCGAATGCGACGAACTTGGCGATTGTCGTCGACGACTCCCAAAAAGCCCAGCGGGCCTTCGCGAACCTCTGGTACTACGTACCTGCGTTCCAGCAGTTCACGTTCTTCACGTTCCGGACGTGGATCACGGGGATGGACCTGGAGTTGAATCCCACCTTGGGCGGAGCGGACATCCTGTACAACCTGCTCACGAAACCGAGCACGACCACCGTTTCAGGCGCGTCCGCAGATGGGCTGGCTGCCGCGTCGAGCCCCGCGATTGTCGAGGTGGCGTCCGCAACATCGTCTTTGAAGGCGGTGATCCCACAGGTTGCGGGTCGTTTGGCCGACCATCGACAGCGTTGGTAGGGCTCTCGCTCCGCTGCAATACTTGAGGGCCGGTGGGCGCTCGGCGGACCGCCCTAGACCGCGGCTAAGCGAGGCCTTCGGCGTGGGGGCACGTGCTGCGTCTGTGAAACCGAACTTAGCGCCGCTAGACGCCTCTCGCGAGCGAATGCGGAATCGGGAAAAATCCATTAGGGCACCCCTCCTAACGAGGTGTTACCGAACATGCGCCTGATCCTCTACGTTGTGCGCAGGCTTCTCATCCTCATCCCGACGCTCCTTGGCGTCACGATCATCACCTTCGTCCTGAGTCATGCACCGGGTCCGAACCTCGCGGTCGCGGTGTACTGCACGCCTCGGCTCGGTGCGTGCAATATCAACAATCCGCTTCTGAAGCCGATCGTCGACCAGTTCCATTTGCGGGACCCGCTTCCGGTCCAATACGTCTATTACTTGGCCGGACTGCTCCAGGGAGACTGGGGCTTCACGACCTCCGCCGTACGGGGCGGGATTCCTGTCACCCAAGCGATCACGATTTTTTTCCCGCAGACGATCGAGCTCGCCATCACCGCCACGGCGCTGGCAACCCTGATCGGCATCCCAACCGGGACCATTTCGGCCCTGCGAAAGGATAAGCTCTCCGACCACGGGACACGGATCTTTGCCCTGGTCGGATATTCCATCCCGTTTTTCTGGCTCGGCCTGCTGTTTCAGATCCTGGCCATCTCCCTGTTCCCAGAGTGGGAGATCACCGGAGGCTACAGCTTGACTGCGGTAGATCCTGCCACGCAGTCATGGGCGTTCATCTATCTCAATGACAGTCCCGTCCCGGTTCTCTTCTCCCAACCCACACACTTCTTCATCCTCGACGCCGCGATTCACGGATCGTGGTCCGTCTTCTTCGATGCGCTGAAACATCTTATCCTGCCGACGATCACGCTGACGATCGGAGTCTTGGGCGTCATCCTGCGAATGGTCCGATCCGGGATGGTCGACTCGATGAACCAGGATTACGTCAAGACCGCGTGGTCAAAAGGCTTGCCCGATTGGGTCGTCACACGGATTCACATCCGGAGGAATGCGCTCCTGCCTGCGGTCACCGTGATTGGCCTGCTCTTTGCCGGTCTTCTCGGCGGCGTCGTCCTCGTCGAGGACGTCTTTGCGTGGAAGGGGATAGGCTACTGGGCGACCCAGGCCGTCCTCCAATTCGATCCGGGCGGTGTCATGGGCACCACGTTGATCTTCGCGGTCTTCCTCGTCCTCATCAACCTCATCGCGGATGTGATGTACGCCTACCTGGATCCAAGAATCAGTTTGTGAGGTCGCCACATGGGCTCCGTGACCGTGAATCGGCCCGCCCACCGTTGGCGATTCGATACGGAGGGATGGCGGCGCCGGATGCGGGAATACCGGCTCCTCCTGCGGCTCTTGATGAAGAGTCCCCCCGCCGCAGTCGGTCTGATTATTGTGCTCGTGTACGTCGGCATCGTGGTGTACGATCAATTCTTCGTCGCGCAGAACGATGTAATGATCCCGAATTTCAACGACACGCTCCCGAGAGCTCCGTTTTGGTGGCCGGGAGGAACCGCGGCTGGCGGTTGGTTTGGGAAGACGAACAACGGAATCGATCTCGGAGATGCGATGCTCAAGGCGATTCGGATCGACCTGATGTATTCCTCGTTTGTCGTCCTGTTTGGTGCCTTGGTCGGATGCCTGATCGGGGTGTTCGCGGGGTATCGCGGCGGGTTGTTCGACGAGGTCCTCATGCGGGCCACAGACGTGACGTATTCGATCCCTTTCCTGGTATTCGTGATCGCGGCCGCATTCGCGTTCGGGAAGAGAGATTTCCTCACCATCAACGCGATCCTGCTCGCGCTTTGGTGGCCCACGTATGCTCGTCTCGTGCGTGCCCAGGCGCTCTCCGTGAAGGAGTTGAAATTTGTCGAGGCGGCCCGCGCGGCAGGTGCCTCGGACACGCGAATCATGGTGAAACATGTGCTGCCGAACACGCTCGCGCCGGTCTTCGTCCAGATCTCCCTCGACCTCGGGGTGGTCACGCAGATCTTCGCGGCGCTCAATTTCATCGGGTTCAACGCAGGCAACCTGTTCATCCCGGAACTCGGCAACTTGATCGTGGTCGGAGACACCGCCAGCTTTACCACGTATCCATGGACCGTGATCATGCCGGGACTCGTCCTCCTGATTTTCACCGTCGCGGTCAACCTCTTCGGGGATGGCCTGCGGGACGTCCTCGATCCCCGGGCACGGAGGTAGCCCCGTGGAACCGATCCTCGTCGTCCGGGGCCTCAAGACGGAGTTCACGACCTCGCGAGGAATTCTTCGGGCCGTCGATGGAGTCGATTTGGACATCGGCAAGGGAGAAGTCCTGGGCCTCGTCGGGGAATCCGGGTGCGGGAAGACCGTCACGGCCCTGTCGATCATGTACCTCCTCGCGCAGCCGCCGGGCCGGATTGCGGGAGGCGCGATTTGGTTCCGCGGGCTGAATCTCCTGGCGGGAAGCGAGGAAGACATCCGGGTGCGCCCGCGATCGAAGGGACCGCCGAAACTCATTCCCTCCGATTCCCACCTGAAACGGCATCGCGCCCGAATGAACAAAATCCGGGGGCGGGGCCTCTCCATGGTGTTCCAAGAGCCGATGTCCTCCTTGAATCCGGTCCTCCGAGTGGGCTACCAGGTCGCGGAGGTCATCATGTTCCAGCGTCGCCGCGAAATCTGCGATCGGATTTTGTCTCGCAGGAATCTCACGCCGGCGGACCTCGATCTGTTCCGCCTGGCCATGGCGACCGCCGACCCGGCGGAGCGAGAACGCCTCGTCGTCGACCTTTGCGCCGGCTCGGGGTTGCCACCGGACAAGGTGAATGCACTCATCGACGCCTCGGGTTTGGACATCGAGGAGCGGATTCAGCGCCTTCAACGGCTCGCTCCCCGCCACCGGTTTGGAGACCGCACCTGGCCGCGTTTCTTGAAGCATCTAGACGCACTCGAAGAGGCCCATTTCGCGCGGGAATGGGCGAAACTCTCCAGACAATCCGTCGGTCAGGCCGCGATCGATCTCTTCGACCCTGGAAAGAATCCCGTCGCCCGGGACTTGCCTCCGCTCGCGAGCGTCACCCCGCGCGAGGAATCCCTGGCGTTGTACTTCCGGTCGACAGCCGTTCGGGAGAAACGAACCGCCCTGGAACCGACCGAGGGCCTTCGGGCGGCCGTCGAGCAACTCCTTCGGGACAGTGCGAAGGGACCCTTTGGCGTGATGTTCGCGGACGTCGAATCCGTGACGTTGGGCAAGAATGCGATTGAACTTCGCTTCCCGGCCCGACCGCCTTTCCATTTGGGAGCGGAGCTGGACTACTGGTCTCGGCGTGTGATCTACCGAATCCTTCTGACGATCCCCCTTCTCCGCAGTCAGCTGATGAGGCCGGTCGAGGAGGAGGCCCGGCGCGACGTCCTTCAACTGCTTCGGCTCGTTCGGATCCCCGAACCGACGAAGGTGTATGACGAATATCCGCACGAACTCAGCGGCGGGATGCAGCAGCGCGTGATGATCGCGATGGCCCTTGCCGGCGAGCCCGCCCTCATGATCGCGGACGAGCCCACGACGGCGCTCGACGTGACGACCCAGGCCCAAATCCTCTGGCTCCTGAAGGACCTTCGGAAGCGGATCGACGCCGCGATCCTCTACATCACCCACGACCTCGCAGTGGTCGCCGAACTCAGCGACCGCGTCGCGGTGATGTACGCGGGCAAGATCGTGGAGGATGCGCCGGTGGCGGATCTGTTTCGAGAGCCCCTCCATCCCTATGCGCAAGGTCTCCTCGAATCGATCGTCTCGACGGAGACACGGCAGCTCGAACCGGGCGCCATGCTCCCCACGATCCCGGGGACGGTCCCCGACCTCTTGAATCCGCCCTCCGGGTGCCGCTTCCATCCACGCTGCAAGTTCGCCTTCGCGCGTTGTCAGACCGAGGAGCCGATGCTCCTCTCACCGGTTCCGAACCGAAAAGTCGCCTGCCATCTCTACGACAAGGAGGCGGCGAATGTCCCCGGTCACTGAGGATCGGAACGAGGTCCTCCTCGCCGCCCGCGGCCTGAAGAAACATTTCGCGGTGAAAGGCGGACTGCTTCAGAGGACCGTGGCGAAGGTCCGGGCCGTGGACGGCGTCGACCTCGCGATCCGTCGCGGGGAAACTCTCGCTCTCGTGGGGGAGAGCGGCTGTGGGAAGACCACCCTCGGTCGGCTTCTGTTGCGGCTTATCGAGCCTACGGAGGGGGACGTGTTGTTCAACGTCCCCAAAGGGGCTTATGAGCGAATTCGGGAGGACGGCCCGCACGTCTCGAAGGACGATGGGCAAACGAACAATCTGGTCCGCCAGTATTCCATGACCCGGCTTCGCCGTCGTTCGATGAAATCGCTTCGGCGATTTCTGCAGCCGGTCTTCCAGGATCCGTTCACCTCGTTGGATCCCCGGATGTTGATCAAGGACATCCTCGCGGAGCCTCTAATCGTGAATCGTATTGCGACCCGCCAGGAGGCGTACGAACTCGGCGCGAAGCAGTTGCAAGAGGTGGGTCTACGGGCAGAGCACCTCTACCGGTTCCCGCACGAATTCTCCGGAGGCCAGCGCCAGCGAATCGCGATCGCCCGTGCGCTCGTGTCGGAACCCGAGTTCCTCATGCTCGACGAGCCGACGAGCGCGCTTGACGTGTCCGTGCAGGCCCAGATTCTGAATCTCCTCCTGGACATTCAGCAGAAACAAGGCCTGACCTATCTCTTGATCACCCACAATCTGAGCGTGGTGCGACACATGGCCGACCGGGTCGCGGTCATGTACCTCGGTCGAATCGTCGAACGAGCGCCGACGGCGGAGCTTTTTGGGAATCCTCTACACCCGTACACGAAGGCTCTGCTGTCCGCGATTCCTGTCCCCGACCCGAACCGCCGCCGAGAGCGCATCATCCTCCCGGGGGAGGTTCCGAGTCCAATCAACCCTCCCTCGGGCTGTCGGTTCCACACCCGCTGCGGCTTCGTCCTCGTCAACTGCGGTTGGAGTCCCAGGGACATTGCGACGATGGCCGCCCATCTGTTCGACCCCTCCCGGAATCCCGAGGCGGCGGAACTTTCCCAGCTCGATGAAGTGGTCATCCAAGGCGACCGACTCCTGCTGGCGTACCGTGCGCCGGCCACGGAAGTACAGCGAGAACGGGTCGAGTGGCTCGTGAGGGCCCGGGCCGCACTCCCGGACGGCATCCGATTCCGAGCGATCCAAAATGTCGCGGTCGATGACGGGCGAATCGCCCTCGAGTTCCTTCACCCGGTGGAGCCGCCCCTGCTCGAGGTAAGCACCGAACATGTCGTTTCGTGCTACCTGTACCCAACGGCCGAGGTCCCGCGGGGCAACTAGCGGCGTTGCGAGTCGTTCGGAAATTTCGTCCCTCGTCCTCGATCGAGCGGCGAGGTCCGGCGCCGCATCACTCTTCTCGCTTCGGTTCGTACACGGCGATCGCATCGATGCTCACTCGCAGACCGGGGAGATCGATTCCGAGCTTGGCGGTCGATCGCGCCGGAGGTTCCTCCGGGAAGAATTCGCGGTAGGCCTCGTTCATGGCCTTGAAGTCCCCCGGGTCCGCGAGCAGTACCGTCGTCCGCACGATAGAGCGCATCGCGAGTCCCAGTTCCTCCAGGATGGACTGGACGTTTCGGAGGCATTGGCGTGTCTGGCCGCCGATGTCGGAGGCAGCCCACTCTCCCGACTTCGCACCCGCGAGCAAGGGCGCCTGTCCGGAGATGAAGACAAGGCCGTTCGCGACGACGCAGTGGGAATAGGGACCCACGGGTTTGGGATGGTTCGGGAGGTCGGGGACGTCTTTCATCTTCGAAGGGGATTGTTGCGTAACGCAAAAGCATTGTGACACGCTTCAACTAGGTCATCGGCGGAATGCTGTCATCGGGCGCTCGAAAGCTTACCAGGGACGCCGGTCTTCTCCGGGTTCTATCGATGCAAGAGTATATTAAATTGGGACGTCGTTCTGAGGGAAAATCGGATCGCGTTAGAAGGCCACGGAGAGGGATCGATGTCAAAACGGTCGCTTGCATTGCGGGTCGGCGGCGCGGCGGGTGACGGCGTGTCATCGACCGCCGAATCCTTCGCCAAAATCAGCGCCCGCAGTGGCCTTCACACCTGGACCTATTCCTCGTATCAGAGCGTGATTCGTGGCGGTCACGTTTGGACCCAGGTCCGCGGCGGCTTGGACCCCCTCCTGTCCCACGGGGATGATCCGGACGTCGTCCTGTGCCTGAACCAGCAGACGATGGACGTGCACCAAGCCGACGTCCCCGAGGGCGGCGCGATCATCTACGACGTCGATTCCGTAAAGCCGGATCCGACGAAGATCCGGAAGAACGTGCGGCTGATCGGCATCCCGTTGCGGAAGAAGGCCCAGACGCTCTCGCCGAACGCGTTGATGCGGAACACGGTCGCCCTCGGCGCCGCGGTGCAGCTGTTCGACATGGACTTCCGGCACGTGGAGAGCGCGTTCAAGGACATCTGGGGCGACAAGAAGCCGGAAGTCGCCCAGCAGAATCTGCAGGCCGCGAAGCTCGGGGCGAGCGCCGTGGTCGAGATGGGCGGATCCCTTCACCTGGGGCTCGCGTACACGAACGAGGCGAAGTACCTCATGACCGGGAACGAGGCGCTGTGCCTCGGCGCCCTCGCGGCGGGCGTGAAGTTTCTTGCCCAGTACCCGATGACGCCGGCGTCGTCGATCCTGCATTGGTTCGCGTCGCACGGACCCAAGTACGGGGTCGTCGTGAAACAGGTCGAGGACGAGCTGTCCGCGATGAACATGGCGGTCGGTGCCGGCTTCGCGGGCGTCCGCTCCATGACGGCCACGTCCGGTGGCGGCTTCAGCCTGATGGTCGAGGCGATCGGCCAGGCGGGCATGACGGAGACGCCCCTCGTCGCGGTCCTCGTGCAGCGCAGCGGCCCCTCCACCGGACTGCCGACGAAAACGGAACAAGGTGATCTCAACCTCGCCCTCGGAGCGGGCCAAGGCGATTGGCCTCGGGCGATCCTCGCCCCGCGTCATCCGGAGGAATGCTTCTCCCTCACGGCCCAGGCGTTCAACCTCGCCGAGATCTACCAGACACCGGTCATCGTGATTTCGGACCTGTACCTGGGGGAGGGATTCCGCACGGTAGAGAAACTCGATTTCAACGTGCCAATCGTCCGGGGGATGATGGCCGCGGACGGCGGGACCGCGAAAG
>Ga0209806_1000599_pt1 | contig 24692 bp, 20 predicted proteins | sample GraSoiAngelo_152_FD_186166 | JGI IMG/M metagenome (GOLD analysis project Ga0209806, IMG submission 186166) | Grasslands soil microbial communities from the Angelo Coastal Reserve, California, USA - 14_1009_12_30cm (SPAdes) (version 2) | ecosystem: Environmental > Terrestrial > Soil > Grasslands ... | reverse complement strand
GGGCTGGACTGAAAGACACAGTTGGCTCTACGAGGGAAAGCGATGCCGTTGTATCGGATGGGGCGATTGTCCCGGAGAGGCTCACCGTACCGGCGAAGCTGTAGAGACTGCTGAGGGCTATCGTTGCTGTTCCAGATGATCCGGCAGGTACTGTCATGCTTGTTGGGCTGACTGACATGCTGAAGTCTGGGGGTGGAGCCGTCACGGCCAGAGGGACGGTCAGGATACGAACTAGGGTTCCGCTAGCTGCTTTGATGTTGAGGTTATAGCTTCCTGTTGGTGTCGAGTGCGAGGTTTGGACTGTCAGGGTTGACGTCGCCGATCCTGCCGGAGCCACGGAAACGCTGTTGGGGTTGAACGTCAGGCTTGTAGTATTCGCTATGGCAGGTGATGTGCCTGCTGTCAGTGTTACCGTGCCTGAGAAGCTGCCTAGACTGTGAATTGTAACGAGAGTTGTTGAGGACGTGCCCTGCTGTATGCTCACGCTTGATGGGTTTGCAGTTATGCTTAGATCAGGTGTTGAGCTGTTAGTTATTCTCCATCCGGTGAGCGGGTGTAGTTCCCAGGCTGAGTATCCGTGGCCGGGGCTTGATGGTGGATGCCATGTTACGAATCCTTGGACGTCGATCTTCTGGGTTGGGTTGAGAGCGTCGAATGTCGAGTTGTTGCAAACGGTTCCTGCGCCGCAGTAGGCTGCTGCCATCCAGTCTCTATCGATCTCGAGTCTGATGCATATCTTCGGGTTGGGATCCTGCAGTGTCTCGCAGTTGCCGGCATATGCTGACGTGTCCTGGAAGACACCATAAGCGTTGCAGAATGTCTGACCGCCAGGGTACGGACCACCACCGTTCGTGGAAGTGTACTTTGTTCCACATTTTCCGCCCACGGCTCCGTCATCGACCGTCGAGCTTCCTGTCAGCGAGATTCCGTGGATCTCGACGAATGTTGGGTTAATTGTGCCGTTTACGTTTGGAGCCATGCATGGTGGATGCAGCGATGATTCGTCTGTCCCGTTGAGGACTCCGAATGGTCCACCGCTTTCCAATGCGCCTTGTGTTGAAGAGTTGAAGTGATTACCAATGACCTCGTGGACAGTTGCCAATGTCGCCTGACAGCTTACACGAGGGTTCCATGAAGAGAGATTGCCTGGAGCAATTGTCGTGCCGCTAACTGAGTGTGCAGCGAAAAGCCCAGCAGAGATTGCTAAGGCCGCCGAGAGTACGGTCAAGAGTAATGCCTTGGTTCGCCTCCGATTGACTTGAGTTACGGCTTCCAGTGTTTCTAACACCTCTTATTTTCCAGCAGAAGATAGGTGACCGGGGTATTTGTCCAGTCGGTCTACAAGCGCCTAGAATGGAACACATCGGGCTGGGCACGAACACATTGTAGCACAACTGACACGCGAGATTGCCGCGCGGAGCACGGAAACCGCCCAGTTTCACCAGAGATCTTGAGCTCCATGCCGCCTCGAGAGAATCTGTGGTTTCAGGCCCAAGTGTTGGAGAGAGGACCCGAGGACCGGAAACTCCGACCTGATGCCGAGGCGCCAGTACCTTCGAGGCACGTAGCGATCAAGGGGAAAAACTACGGTTTTTCCAGGGCGAATTGCCTCGTCAAAATCCCTTGTACTCGAAACGCACTAGTAAGCTAGACGAGTTGGCCCTCGATGCTTCCTGTTGAGAATTAGTTTCTCACATGCTATGATTGCCCCTGCAGCCATGACAGAACTCACAAGGCCTACGAACTGTACTAGTTGAAGTCCGAATATTGTAGACTGAGTCTGGGACCCAGAGGTAGGATGTGAAACGTTCAGTGTCAGGACAGTCTGATGATGTATTCCCCTTCCCGTTGCGTCAACAGTAATATTGTAAGAACCAATTGGGGCGGAGGACGGGACATACATGACCAGGCTTGCGTCCCTTGTTTCTCCGGGAGTCAACAATACTACCCGAGGAGTAAGTTCTATGGTCGGACCGTGGGGAGAGATGCCGGCAGCCAGAGTTACATTGCCTGAAAAGCCCTCGATGCCACTTACGAAGAGGGTAAGAGTTCGGTTAGAGTTAGCTAACACAGGAGAGTCAGGAAGGCTCACCGAGATCTTGAAATCTTGAACGATCAGCGTCACGTTGGTGGAGTGAGACGACCCCTCGCTCTGCCCTGTGATCGTGAGGGTGTAAATGCCGGCAGCTGAACTGTTGAAAGAGAGAGACGCAGTAGAGGTTTGTCCTGGTCTCACGGTGACTGTCGCCGGAAAAAGCGTAACATTCGAGACTGAGGGGAAAGCGGCTACGGATAGGGCGATGCTGTCATTGAAATTGTTTAGACCTCCAAGGTCAATACGGGAATCTTCGCGTTGCCCGGCTAGTACACGCGCAAGCTGGGACTCAGCCGCGATCGTAAAGTCCCGAACGATTACCTTGACGATTGTAGCGCGGGAACCTAACATACCTGCTGAGCTTGTTAGTCTGACGTCGTAGACTCCTACCGCCTGCGTGGCAGGCACGCTTATCGTAACAGCTGTGGTATTGCTACCGCTAGCGACTAATTGCAACACGAGACGGGCAGGCGAGGCAATAGGCCCTGACGGGGTCGTGATTGTTGCTAGACTCGTTGTTCCAGCAAACCCCGTGCTATTAATGAATATCAAGGATGTTTTGGAACTGCCCGGGTAAATCGTGAGGGTATTGGGGGTCGCACTTACTGTGAGGTTCAGGAGCGGCGGTGCGTTCTTATGAGGTAATAGGGTTCCCCAGCCTGGGCCGGTAGGTGATAGCGAGCCGTAGATTCCTGCTCCAGGTGTACTAGACCAGTCGCCCACCGGAAACCACAGCCAGTTCAGCCGCGATTGCAGCGCAGTTGTTTGGTTGTCGAGAAGGGTTGTCTCTGCCTGTATGAAGTGGAAGTTCGTTGTGCAGTAGCCTGATGATCCATTGAGGATCAAGTCTGGACACGTAATCATGGTTCCGTTGGTTAGTCTTCCAAAGGGCCTTCCTGGTCCACCTTCGGTGTTTAGAATCGGCCATCCTGTGTTCTCGGTCCCATTGAGCATGTTCAGTAGAGATGTCCGAGCATACTTGTCCGCGGTTGCGTTTGACCATTCAGTGTAGTGATATCGGTACTCGAAATATGAATGCAGACTGATGAACAGTCGCCCTGCTGAGTCGTTTACTTTTGGATAGGCCTTCCAGTAGTCAGCAATCGGCAGGCCGCAGGCGTAGCTGCAGAGGTTCTCGATTACGATCCAGTGATCGTCTCCGAGGCTTCGAGCCTGGTTTACCCATTGCTGGTATACAGAGCTCACGATTGAGAGGGAAGTGAGTGTTGCATTGGGCTCGTTGAGGGGTTCCCAGATTATTCTATCATAGCTGTCAGTGAATTGTTGTATGACACCGCCCCAGAAGTTCAACCAGCAGGTCGTGCTGGTGCTGGTCTGTAGTTCGTCGTATCCATGGTAGTCAACTATGATCCAGAGCCCATAGTGGGCTGCTATTTCGATCGACCTGTGAAGTTGGGTCGCGTTGTACGCTCCGAAGAATCCATTGGGGTCAGTGCAATATGGGGCGAAGCTCGCTCTGTAGCCGTTGAACGCTTTCTGAATGAGCATCCGGGCTTGCATCTCCATGTCGCTCGCGTTCTCTCCAGGAAAAACTTCGCTCGCGGGATTGGATTTGTGAAATCTCGTGCTCTCCGAAAGCCTACTTCCGCTCCAGCCGGTCACGGTTGGGGGCGTTTGGGTCGCATGGGATACTGGAACATGTGTGTAGAGGAGTAGAAACGCGATCAGACCGATGAGCGTCAGCAGCTTTGGCGCGGGCATCGATCCGTGCATGGCATCCAATTATCGAGTACCCACTACTCAATCGGCCCTCTTCGTTCATGGCAGGACACGACGATTCCCTCCAGGGTTTGTTACCAGCTTGCCACCCTAGCATAGACGTACTGGGTATTTGTCCGGGCCGTCTACAATCGCCTAGAAGCTAACACATCGAAGTGCAGCAGCTTCCTTGAACAGTTGATCCAACGAACCAAATAGCTTGGCTTCGGTGCCCTAACTGGAGCACTACCCGGTGCAGAGGCCGAGATTACTCGTTCCCAGACGCTCCCCTCTAAACAGGCGACCCGTTAGGGGACTAATTCGAACCCGATCAGATTAGTCAGGTTCTTAGCCGATTGACGGGTACTTGCAGCAACTGGTCACGTTGAGTAGGGTAGATTGACTGGTGCATCAAGTGAGGTGGGATTTCCCTGGGCGGCATCGAAGGTGAATTCGTTCTCTGTGCCATCGAAGATGGATTGATTTCGGGATTATCTCTTACCCATTCTGGCACGATAACCGCTCGAAGGAGTTGTTGCACCGTGACGTCTCTTCTCTTTGCCTCAGACTCTAGTATCTTGAACGTGCCGTCTCCCACTGACAGTATGAATTTGGCCATTGTTATGCTCCGGGCCCTTCTCGAGCAATCTTGACTTCAGGATCCCTTGCGGTGTATTCAGAACGGAGTTGTCGTGGAACTCCCCCTTCGACCATAACGATGATGTTGTAGTCTACACCGACGCCTCGAAGCGACTGGACGAACCTGTCAAACTCGTCCAGTATCTCCTCCTCTCTTCGGGCCCCAGTTTGTCCCTTCAGCTTCATGTATGCCGTCCACCTATAGTTCTCCTGGAACCTGTCACTCGTGTCGCTCATCTGTCATCCCGCCATTGTGTCAGTTGGGTCAACGTCGATTGAGCAGGCGCAGCAGTGTTCGAGACACAGCCGGCAATTATCGCATGTTAGACCGGTGGTTTCCAGGCATGACTCGCAAAGATTCGAGTCCAAGTCTTGATCGAGCATCATCACGAGCCATTCCTCTTGTCTACTCTTCCTTCGACTTTGAAGTAGACATCTCGATCGTTCATCCAATTGCCACGGACTTGTTCGTCGCCGATGTCGGTGTACACTCCATCCAGCCAGACACGTACATCCAATGCCTTTGAAGAATCTATGAGGTTGACTAGGAGGCCTTTCAGACGACCATCTGCCTCAGGTTCTCGACTTTCCGAGAACGGAGGCCCTTCCCGTTTTTCGTTGCTAGAGAGCATCGCATCCATCGTGTATCCATCGCTACCTTTGGCAATTTTTCCATTTAACCACGACGTTTACAAAGTAACCTCTCCTAACACACTGTGGACACCTCGCTCTTATTCTTGGAATTCCAGATCATGCTTTGAGAGAAGTGGAAGGAGGATCCGGTCCTAACACGTTCCGCTCAAGAGAACCCGCGAATTGTCTCGGCTGGAAGCGGCAGGACGACTCTTACCGGTTGGTAATGGACATTGCGTAAGTTCATGGTAACAATAGATGATGAAGTATTCAACGAGCTTCAACAGGTAGCGAGAGCGCGAAACATATCTATTCAGGAGCTCTTTCGAGCTATCGTTATTCCCAACTGGATTGAACGCAACGTGATCGAAGAGTCCCGACGGCCTCTTGAGAACAAGCCTAGCTACACTCAATAGGACACGAGCATTGAACAAAGCCGAGCAAATACGGAACGTGTTCAATCCTCCAGTTCTTTCACTGGCAATAACCGAACAGAAAAAGGGAGGACTAGCAAAGTTGAGGATGTAATGGATTTCGCCTTCGAAGCCCGCCTCGATTATTCTATCGGCTTCTCCAGTTTGCTAGGCTTCTTATCGCGTGATTGATCGGGATTGTCCTCCTGCCCCTCGACTGAAGGGGTTCTCTCGGCCTCGTCTGTATGCATCCGGATCCAGCCCTGGCTCTTCCGCCTGTCCTTCTCCGGTTCGCTTTTCGAACTTTGGTTATCTCTTGTAGTTTCTCCCATTCTTGGCCCCCGGAAAGCTGGGAATTAACGGAGTATCTCGCCTGCTATTGGCAGCGTTCACTATTGGACGAGTAATGGTCGCGACTACCTGACCGTCTGTCTCATGGATCTCGACCCTTGCTCCCGTGGGTTTGAAGAGGGATTGAAACATCTCGCCGTAGAACGCCGAGACCCTGGGCCCTCGATCGTGTTTCAAGACTACAGTATCAGTCTCTCCATCGATGGTGTATTGGAGTCTGAACGCGTTTCCATAACTGCCAATCATCTCTAGGGCTTTTAGCGCGTTCTCTGGATTGAACTTCTTGAACCAGAATAGGACCATCTCGGGAATAGTGTTCGCGCCTGCTTCTCCTCCTAGTTCCCGTGCTTCCTCATCAGTAAGGATGCTGAACACTTTTTCTACCAAGGATGTGGGAACTTGGATGAAGCCGAACTTGCCTGCTTTGTCCTCCCACTCTACAAGCTTCCTGAGGGCCCTGTTGGCGAGGAGGTTGAATGAGAACTGTTCCCTTTCAGCCATTTCGACGATGCCAGCTTCGACATCTTCATCTAGTCTAAGGGTCCTGGTTACGCTTCTTGAGCTCGAAACCAGTGGTGGTTTGAGCTGAAGCGTGGTGCGTGTGGGTGATAAGGTCATTTTTGCTCCGCAAGAACCCATTTGGTCGTTGCAAGCACTTAAGTGGTACGTCTCTCTTCGCTTGCAACCGGCAATCATATTGCCTGTATGCACGGCATAGTTTTGCGTCGAGTATGCAGAGAGACCGTTTGCAATATATTGCGAGCGGGGTGCTAGTTTTCTCCTTGTTTAGTGGGAGACGCGTGGGGTATGATAGGGAGGGGCCAAGCTTATCTTTATGTGTGCACCTGAGTGCAGATGCCATAGAATGTGATAGTCTGTAATGACACAGATTGAAAACGCTCTGAAAGCTGAAACTCGCCGGTCTCCCGACACGGTTACCAGAACATTCCGGATAGACCGCGACGTTGACAGGAAGATGGAAGGACTCTCCTCTGAAGGAAGAGTCAGCATGAACCAGATGGCTAACAAAGCTCTGAGAAGGTACGTTGAGTGGGAGGTCAACGCCGAAAAGTTCGGAACAGTTACAACTTCAGCCAGCACGATCAGAAAGTTCTTCGACTATCTAACCATCGAGCAGGCCAAGGAGATGGGAAGCTGGTGGGGCGAGAACCAGGCTCCAGGAATCATAACCTTCTGGTTCAAGAAATTCGACTTCGACAGCGTCCTGAAAGCTCTAGAATTCCTCGGCGCCCAGTACGGCCGAGCATTCACCTCAGACTACGCATTCGACGGCAGAAGCCATACTCTCATCGTCAAACACGACATGGGACTAAAGGCCAGCGTATTCTACGCCGAAGCGGTAAAAGCAGCCTTCTCCCACCTCGGACTTGGGACCGACATATTCGTCACAGACGACCAAGTCATCGCAATAAGCCCACCCGATCCCGCTCATCCATTGAACAGGTCCTACGAGGGCGCGGCCGACTTGAAATATCCGACGAGTGCAACGAGCAGGCCGATTCCGAAGATTCGCAAGGGACAAAGGGCGGACTCCGACAGCCGCGATTCCTAGGAATTGGTAGGAGAGTAACTGCCTCCAGTTCCTTGACCGAAAAATTCTCAGAGCATTTTTGCTACGCTTTGAAAATAGCGAATGCCTCTTTTGCCGTTGAGGGCGTGGTCTAGTGCTTGGTCTACGGCGTCTTTGGGTGTTGGGGCGGCCATGACTTTCACTGTTTTGCGATCGTCTAGGTAGCTGTCGGCGATCTTGTCCGCTGTTCCACCTGTTCCTTTCAATGCTACTATCGGTTTTCCTTTCTGGTAAGCGACCAGTGCTTCTACGTATGTCCCGGCTCCTCCTCCTACGACGATCGCAGAGTCGGCAGAGTATGCTGTCACGTAGTTCCGTGAGAATCCCATTCCGGTTGGGACGATGATGTCGCAATAGGGGTTTGCATAGCTCATGTCTTCTTGGGGAAGAATTCCGACGACCATTCCGCCTTTCTCCTTTGCGCCTCTGCATGCAGCTTCCATGACTCCTCCAAGACCCCCTGTAACCAGAACGGCTCCTCTAGATGCTATCTCTGCACCAACCTCTTTTGCAGCTGCATAGGTGCTCTCGGGACAGTGATCCCCATCAGATCCTATCACCAGAATCTGTATGAGGCGTTTGAGGCTGGTCAGTGGGGTTCTTGATGCTACTCCTCTAAACAATCTCAATCACTCTTTGAAAGGGAAAGATGCGACAACATGCTTCCAACTCTCTCGTTGGCTATGAGGTTGGCGTAACCATTGCTGTAACGAGGAAGGTTTTAATGACAACCGGCCGGAAACTCGACCTTCCACACTCACAAGGTCTCAATTCATGCTGGAATTCAAACCTGGAAAGGTCGCACGGGTCGCAGGCCCCGTCATCGTCGCCGAAGGAATGCTCGGCGCCCAAATGTACGAAGTCGTCCGCGTCGGCGACCAGGGCCTGATAGGCGAGATCATCAAGATAGACGGCGAAAACGCGACAGTCCAGGTCTACGAGGAAACTGCTGGCCTCCGACCGGGCGAGAAGGTCGAAAGAACCGGCAAACCATTGTCAGTAGAACTTGGACCAGGAATACTAGGCCAGATTTACGATGGAATCCAGCGTCCACTAACGGTTCTCTTCGAAAAAACCGGACCCTTCATCAAGAGAGGCCTCGCGCCTTCCGCGATTGATCGATCCAAGAAGTGGCACTTCGTCCCCACCTCGGACAGGGGAGTAGAAGTTTCCGGTGGTGATGTTCTTGGCACCGTGAAAGAGACCACTCTGATCACTCAACGAATAATGGTCCCACCCAACCAATCCGGAAAAATCATCTCAATCGTCCCAGAAGGCGACTATACAATCAGCGAGCCAATCGGCGAGCTAGAAAGCAAGACCGGACCCGTCTCATTGTTCATGATGCACACCTGGCCCGTACGAATCGCCAGGCCCTTCAAACGCAAACTCCCATCCGAAATCCCACTCATAACAGGCCAACGCATCATCGACTTCTTCTTCCCCGTCGCCAAAGGAGGAACAGCAGCCGTCCCCGGACCCTTCGGAAGCGGAAAGTGTATGGACGGAGAGACTCCTGTCCTGCTTGCTGATGGCAGAATCAGGAGAATTCGAGAACTTGTGCGGGATAATGGAAACTCCCGAGCCTTCGATGACAACGGAGATGAGACCCTCTATTCCTATTCCAACCCTCCTAGAGTTGTATCACTGTCCAACCCTGAGTTCACGAACGCTGAGGCCTCAATGGGCTACAAAGGAACCACTAACGAGCTGCTTGAAATTCAGACCCGTAGCGGGCGAAGGGTCAGAGTCACTCCCGTTCACAGGCTCCAGCAACTCCGCCGGGACGGCATAATAGAAGAAACACCCGCAAAGCAACTCCGACCTGGTGCCTACCTCCTAACACCGAGAAAGATCGCGCTCAATCTAGACCAGAAATCCATCGACCCTTACAAACTCCTACCCGACGACACTAGGGTCGATGACTCCAAAGCCATCGAGGCGATGGTTGCAGCAATAGCTAGCCTGAGGACTGGCATAACTCTCAAACTTCTCTCGAAGAGACTCGATGTGGGCCTCGGTAGCCTCCAGAACTATCGGAAGAGAGTGGCAAGGCCGACACTCGGCTTTCTGAAGCATCTCTCACGGGTAACAGGCAAGAAGATCCCCGTTGGATCGGTCAGAGCTCAACGACAAGGCTGGAGCATAAGACTCCCGAAGGAAATGACTCTCGAGCTGGCAGAGTTTCTCGGACTCATCCTCTCAGATGGAATGCTTCGGGGACGCGGAAGCGTTATTCTGTTCAACAATGATGAACGAGTACTCCTCAGATTCTCTCAACTCTCAAACAGACTGTTCGGTCTGACGCCTCACCGCGGGACACACAGTGGAGGATTGTTAGAAAGAATCGACAGCAGAGTATTGGTCAATCTACTTGTCGGCATCGGATTCCCCCACAAAAGGAAATCTCGCACGCTGAAAGTTCCCGATCTCGTCTCAATGTCCCCGGACAAGGTGATCGGAGGATTCCTCGCAGGCTACATCGCCGGCGATGGATCGTTCAGCAACCGAACTCTAGAGATCACCACCGCAAGCGAGGAGATGGCCTTGGGACTCTCCTATGTGTTGACACGGTTAGGAGTCCTACACAGAACAAGGCACAGAGAAATCGGCGGTCACACATACCATCGAATGAGTGTTGAAGGTCGACGACCAATCTCCGAATTACACCGATTTTTGCCGAAACAACTGCCCTATCCTTACCTCAAGAAGTTAGATCGTTTTCTGAAGCTTGAGAAGCGAGGGTATAGCTCCGTCGACGTCGTTCCCATCGACCCCTCAGTCCTTTCGGAGGCCGCGGTTCTTGGTAAGACCTCGAGAAAGAGCCTGAGAAAATCCGGTTTCAACATGGACAATTATACGACACACGGCGAGAAACCGGGAATCACGGTAATCAGACGCCTCATATCCGCAATCAAAGACAAATCCGCCCCAGGCTCGAACGACAATGCAGCGCTGAAGAAGTTGGAGAAGCTCTCGGAACTATCCGACTTCTCATTCTTCGACGAGATTTCTGAGATCCGACAAATCGCTACGAACTCTGAAGTCTACGACATCACAGTCCCGGGTTACGAGAATTTCATCGCTGGATGGGGACCTATGGTCTGCCACAATACAGTTCTCCAACAAGCTCTTGCAAAATTCGCCGATGCCCAAGTCATCGTCTACGTCGGCTGCGGGGAGAGAGGCAACGAGATGGCTGAAGTGCTCGAAACATTTCCAACCCTACTCGATCCCCGCACCCAACAACCCCTGATGAACCGGACAACTCTAGTCGCGAACACTTCCAACATGCCGATCGCTGCCAGAGAAGCAAGCGTCTACACCGGCATCACGATCGCAGAATATTTCCGGGACATGGGCTACGATACCGCTCTAATGGCTGATTCCACTAGCAGATGGGCGGAGGCCCTCAGAGAAATCTCCGGACGTTTGGAAGAGATGCCTGGTGAAGAAGGATATCCAGCCTATCTTGCGTCCCGCCTCGCCGATTTCTACGAACGATCAGGCCGACTAGAGGTCCTAGGCTCCGAATCCAAGCAAGGCTCCATCAGCGTCATCGGCGCCGTCTCTCCTCCAGGCGGCGATTTTTCCGAACCGATCACGCAGAACACTCTCCGTATCGTCAAGGTCTTCTGGGCTCTCGACTCCGAACTTGCCAAGCGACGCCACTTTCCAGCCATCAACTGGTTGACAAGCTACTCCCTCTACCTCGACACGCTCGAAACCTGGTATCCGAAAGAAGTTGGACCTGAATGGGTCGACCTGAGAAAAGTAGCAATGTATCTTCTCCAGCGCGATGAAGAACTGCGTGAGATCGTCATGCTCGTCGGTCCCGACGCCCTCTCCGAGGGGCAACGGGTAATCTTGGAGGCCTCAAAGATGATCAAGGAAGATTTTCTCATGCAGCAATCGTACAACCCCGCCGACAGCTACTGTGACAAGACGAAGACGTACAATATGATCCGGACGATCCTTCACTACTACAATCTCATGCAGAAGGCAGTCGACGAAAACATACCACTCCAGAAAGTTCTCGAGCTGCCTGTCAAGAACGATATCAGCCGAATGAGACTCACGCCGGCAGACAAGTTCACCGACTACTCCCTTTCTTTGAACGAGCGTCTGGATCAAGAATTCAAGATGCTGACAGTACCAGCTGTCAAGGCGAAATAGAATGGTCTCACTCGCCGGTCTTGAATACAGAACGGTCCGAGAAATATCCGGCCCACTCATCTTCGTCGAACGAGTGAGAGGTGTAGGATACGGCGAGCTAGCAAGGATCAAGACTCCAAGCGGCGAAGAAAGACGAGGACAGGTCCTAGAGGTCGGTGGTGGAGTCGCGGTCGTCCAGATCTTTGAGGGAACATCCGGACTAGACGTTTCCGCAACAACTGTCCGTTTCACCGGGGAAACCGTTAAGCTCCCGGTCTCACAAGACATGCTCGGACGGATCTTCGACGGCAGCGGCCGACCCACAGACGGCGGCCCGAGAATTATCCCTGACGATTATCTCGATGTAAACGGCAGTCCCATCAACCCCTTCGCCCGAGAATATCCTAGAGAGTTCATCCAAACAGGCGTTTCCGCCATCGACGGAATGAATACGCTCGTCCGAGGACAGAAACTTCCATTATTCTCCGCGTCCGGGCTCCCCCACAACCAGATCGCCGCCCAGATCGCGCGTCAAGCTAAGGTCCGAGGCACAGACGAGCCATTCACAACCGTCTTCGCAGCCATGGGCATCACTGCCGATGAAGCTCGATTCTTCAGGGACGACTTCGAGAAACAAGGCGCTTTCGACCACGTAACCATGTTCGTCAACCTCGCAGACGACCCCGCCATCGAACGAATCCTGACCCCGAGACTCGCACTGACGGCCGCTGAGTATTTCGCCGTCAAACTCGGGACCCACGTCCTGGTTATACTCACTGACATGACGAACTATGCTGAAGCTCTCAGAGAGATCTCTGCAGCTCGAGAAGAGGTCCCTGGACGTCGCGGATATCCAGGATACATGTACACCGATCTCTCTACAATCTACGAGCGAGCAGGCAGATTGCACGGTAGCAAAGGTTCGATCACTCAGATGCCTATTCTCACCATGCCTGGGGACGATGTCACCCATCCAATTCCTGACCTCACCGGATACATTACCGAGGGACAGATCTACATTGATCGAGGATTGCACCGGAAAGGAATCTACCCGCCGATCGATCCTGCGCCCTCTCTCTCGCGATTGATGAAGGAGGGAATCGGCAAAGGTCGCACAAGAGAAGATCACCGCGAAGTTTCAGACCAGCTCTATTATGCGTACGCTGAGGGACGAAGCTTCCGAGATCTCGTCGCGGTCATCGGTGAAGAAGCTCTCTCTGCCCGTGACAAGCTCTACCTCGGGTTCGCTGACAATTTCGAGAGGAAGTTCATCAATCAAGGACTCTACGAAAACCGGGACATCGACGCCACCCTCGACCTTGGCTGGAATCTGCTCAGCGTCTTACCTGAAAGCGAGCTGAAACGGATCGACCCGGCGACGATCAAGAAGTATCATCCGAAATATCGTGGGAAGACGGCGTAGTGTCAGAGATCGTCGCGGGTGCTCGTCCAACCCGGATGGAGCTTATCGCCCTCCGGCGACGACGACGCATAGCCCAACGAGGCGGGGATTTGCTTCGCGAGAAGCTGGACGCGTTGATGATCGAATTCTTCCAGTTCGCCCGGGAAATCACCGCGCTCCGCCAGAAGACACAGGATCTATTGTTTCAGGCTTACGAGAAGTTCACTGAGGCCCAGATGCTCACGGGCTTCACGAGAGTCGAAGAAACATCACTAACAGTTCAAGATAGGTTCGACGTTGACGCGTCGACGCGAAACGTCATCGGTGTCTCAATCCCATACGTCTCGGTGAAACTGAAAGCTCTAGAGGGTTTTCCTTACTCGATGATCGGAAGCAGCGCCAAGCTCGACGAGGCTGTCGCGTTGATGACGGAAGCCGTGAAGAACGTGGTCGAACTCTCGGCGGCCGAGGCCGCGATTCGTAGATTGGCTGAAGCCATCTCCGCCACCAAGAGACGAGTGAACAGTCTGGAAAACATCGTCGTCCCGCGAATCGAGAATACAATCCGGTATATCGAGATGAGCCTACAGGAAAGATCGAGAGAGGATTTCTTCCGGCTGAAACGTATCAAGACGCGTCTAGAAGCGGAAGAAGGGACTGGGCAGATACCACAGGTCGCTGCCTAGCAACCTAGCGAAGGATACCGAGTAGGGCTATTACGAGCCCCTTTCAGCTCGCTCCTTCAAGGCACGGTTCATGGCTTCGAAGCCACTCTTCGTGTCCTTGTCCAGGCTTTTGGCCATGAATGGAACAAGCAAGCCTGTAAACTTCTCATGTTGAACGAAACGAACCCCTTTCTCGTCCAAGGCTTGAATTGTAAAACTGTGCTCACCGGTAAACAGTCCAGGTATCAGGAGTCGCCCGAGCCAACGAATCTCGCGATTCGTCTCAACATTGACCATTTTCGGTTTAAAGGACATCGCTCTCCCTCCTGGGGGCTCAAGCCTGACCTCAAGATGCGCCCCAGTCCGAACCTCGCCACTCATCAGTCGAATAAACGGGTTCCACTCGGGAAACTTGGCAAAATCAGTCAGGACCTCCCAGACACGTTCCGCAGGGGCCTCAATCTCGATTTCAGCCGAAACTTCTTTCATACCTAGCGCCCAACAATAGGGTTAGTCGTGCTGAAGTGTCTTTCGGTTGCCGAGCTCGATCTGCGCCCAGTGTCAGAGTGATTATTCGAGGTGCGAATATGCCGAGTAGTAGGCTGCTGCATAGATTATCGCCGGAATCACATTGAGAAGGCTTACGACTAGAACTTGATGCTCAAACGCCCAAGCTGCGTCCCAGTTCCAGCCTCCCTGGTATGCTGACAGCAGCGAGGGTTGTCCTGATATCAACGGATTCGTCACGTCGAAACTCAATACGAAGAATACTAGGATGCTTATTGCGACACTGGTGGACACAGCGACCACCAACAAAAGTCGTCCGCGCAGCTTCTGAAGGAAAAAGGTAAACATTGCAAGTGCAATCCCCGTTAAGATTGCTCCCGTAGCCTCGATCGCTAAGATCGACGTTAAGTGAGGAACCAAGGCTTGGGCGAGAGCGATGTCACCCCACCAAAAAGGTGGTTCCGCCGGGCCTGGAATCGAAAAGACAAGCAGGGAGTATAATATCGAGCCGACAAGGACAAACCCGGTTCCGACTATGAAAACGGCCGCGGCAATCATCACGCTCGTAGAATACCGTTTGCCAAAAGGTTCACGCCCAAGAACCAGCAATGTAATCCCAATGAGACAGAACAGAATTCCGACCGGTGCTATGATTGGAACCGTAGATAGTAGGATGCCGAAAATCATAAACAACAACCCAGACTCGGTGTGCTCAACGAGGACTCCCCTCTCGTATTCCATAATTGCAAACGCTTCAGACGACGAGTCTTTTTTGGCCATGATCTCTAGTCCTAACGATGTGTAAACATTTGCTAAAAGATAGCCGTTGCTCCTAAAGTAGTTCCCAACCCTTCTTCTTAACGTACCTCAGCCAGAATCCTGCGATCAGAGAAGTAACGATTGCTGTGAGGACGAGAGCGACAAAGAACGTCTCTGATATCAGCCCCATATCAAAGGCGACAGTCGCTAGAACGATTCCAGGCCCACCTCTCGCGTTTAGAGCTATTGCAAGGTTGAGACTCGGGAGCCTTTTCTGTTTGATCAGCCTCCCCACCACCAACGCACCGCCTCCTTTCAGTGCAGTAGAGAAGATCAGGAAACCGAGAAAGAACAGAATGTCAAACGAGTGGATGAGGTCGAGCTTCAATCCAACTACGGCAAAATAGACAGGCGTGAACACGGCCAGGGATATCGATTTGACCTGAGCCTTGGCAAGAGCGAAGACTTCTTCCGGCATCATTCCGATCGCAATGCCAGCTAGAAATGCGCCGAACACTATGTTCACGTTGAGAAGGCTCGCCAAGGCCACCATGGAGAAGCAGAGAACCAGAGCGTATCTCGAAGGGTGATACTTGACTAGAACATCAAACCTTGATCTTATCGTGTAACGGATCAACCTCGGCAGACCCAGCAAGGAAGCGCCAAAGAACGCGACAGTCACAAATGCAGTGTAGCCAATCAGAGACAGGGATGCAGAGGCCGAAGCTCCAACCCCTGTGGCGATGGCCAACGCCCCAAACTGGATCACATCTTCGACTGTAGCAATCGCGAGTACAATCTTTGCGAATCGTGTGTTCATGATCTTCAAGTCAATGAAGATCTTCGAGATCACTGGAATCGATGTGACAGAGACGCCGATACCCACGATTATGGCAAGTGAAAGCATGTTCCCGTTTGGCCCAGAATATGGAGTGAAGCTGTAGAAGTAGGGAAGGAGCATTCCGATAATGAACGGAACAACCGTAGCGCCAAGCAAGAACGAAGTGGCGATCTTGCGATCCTCTTTCGAGAAGGATCTCTGAATCTCGAAACCTGATATGAACATGAGGAGAACGAGCCCGAAGTAGGAGATTACGGAGATCAACGCGCCTTCTGAGGGGAACGCGCCGAAGACCCAGCTCTCAGCGCCCGGGGCAACATATCCGAGAAAGGTTGGACCGAGAACTAGCCCGCCGAATATCTCCCCGATCACCCGGGGAAGCTTGGCTTCGTAGAATAGGAAACCGAAAGAGTGTGCTGTGAACAGTATGAGGACCATTGCGAAGAAAAATCTGGTCAGCTCTAGACTGGAGAGGGTGATTGAGCTAGCGAGACTCATTGAGTCTCGGCTCTACATAGAGAATTCTCTAGGGTCGACTAGGAGGGTGACTTCTTTCAGAAAAGACGGCGAATCAGGTGATTGACCGTTGACTGCGAATACTGCGTGGAGATGAACCTTGAAACGTACGCTCTTGGTTTCTCCGAGAAAGTCCATCCGTACATCGCCAGGCTTCCCCTGGCTCGTCTTCTCGTGGACCAGCTTTAGCATGGGGTCGCGACGTGGGAACCAGTCTAGGACGCTTTTGCGGAGCGTATCAGATGCCGAGTTGATCGCTATGCCCTTGTGTTTTTGGCTGAATTCTTCCATTAGAGCCTTACGGGATTCCTTCGTTACGTTCTCAATATAGGTGAAGGTCTTCTGGAGGACCTGGCTCCCCTTTAGCATATCAGTCATAGTCGTGCGTTTCTCCTCGATGCTTCGGGTTTGCTTTGGCTGGTGTATTCATCATTCGTATAAGAATTGAGGGTTGGGTTTCAGGCTCCTTCCAATGTAAGGACTAGCTATCCCCTCAACGCCCAGGGGTTGCCCCATCGGTCTGCGAAGCTGACATCTGACAACTGCGGGAACGTTACTTCTACCTCCTCCTTCGGGTAGCCCAATATGCCGAAGTGTACAAGCTCACAGTCTTCGGGTATTCCGAGTTCAGTTCTCATACCCCTGTTTACTTCCGGCATGAGTAGGCCCATTATTGGCCCATGAAGTCCGATGCCGTACTCAAGAGCCTTGAGTTCGATACTCCTGACAGCGGATCCAATTTCGTGAATCTCTCCGATTCTCGCGTACTCGCCAGGAACCCACTGAAATGGTTTGAAGTCCGTCGACTGACAGAACGCGATGAACAGAGGAGCGACATTCCATCTCTCAATCCAGTCGATATCTTTTAGCCGCCCTATCATCCTCAGGTCTTCTTGCCACGCCTTCACTACATTTACCCGTTGATTCTTGTCAGTGATGATTAAGAGCTTCCATCTACCCAGCCACGTACAGGGCGTTGCGGCCTTCAGAATCTCTTCTTGAATACTCGGTGGGATCTCCTTCTCTAGGAAGGACATTGGACCTGTTTTGTAAAAGATGAGGTTATCCAGTGGTCGTTGGCCTTCTTGCATGATTGAAACATGCAACTCAGGCCTTTTTCAGTAGATAACTACGCCAGTCAAGAATATTGCAATGCGCCAAATGAGATTGAACCAGGGCGAAAACCCCGAGGAAGAACACGTGACTCAGTGTACTGCTCCCCATTCGTTGCCGCAGGTGTCGCAACGGTACAGTTTCGCCTTCCCAGAACGCTGTTCTCTAGTTGACAGCTCGATATTCGTTGACCCGCACTTCGGGCAGATAGTATGATAGATGTTCATCTTCAGTGTATCAACAATGTAGCAGGACTTTGAGTGGTCGTTCCAGAACATGCACAGGTCCCGCACGCAAACCGACGCCATAAGAGGGCAGATCATCTGGTTGAACTTGCTAGTGGCGGAACGAAGGATCCGGCGAAAAGTAGGGTCCCGCATGTCAAGGAAGGGTTCTATTCGTGCATCATCTTGAGGGTCCTGTTCAGGTTCCTGTCTTGCTTCGCTGTCGGACCCATCTTCGGCCATTGACCTATCGTCTCCCCTAACTTCTGTTCTCGCTATGGAGGGACGGCTTAGCTAAGCATGGTGTCTCTTTCAGAACCGGCATTCAGTCACAATGATGCCGCGCTGGGTTACTTTTCCTCTTCACGAAACAGCGAGGATTACAAGACAAAGCGCGATAGCTCTTTTATTACGGGCGGAACATCCACTCTCAGAAGGATTTCTCGTCATGCGTGTTCGCCTTGTCGGCTACGAGCCCGACCTCGAGAGGGTCTGCGCCGCCGCAATGCGATCGTGCTACTCTCCTCACCCTGGGTATGAGCTGTTTACGCACACCTCACAGGAGAAGGTCTTGGATGGGGAAAAAATCTTCGATGCGGAGAGAATAGGCGGACTCTTGAAGCGTGCACTCGAGCTCGGACACTATGATATTCTTGAACACAACAGCATCACTTGGCTCGCAGAGGCTGACGAGAAGGAAATCCTCTTCCTCATGGAATCTTCCAAATTTTTCGAGACAAGCCAGATCGACGAGCAAAGATGGCTTATCACGACAAACCTCCGAGTACTAGTCGAACTTGCCCGCGGCGCAAACCATCTGCCCTTGACGAAAGAGCTTGTCGCCACTCTGAGCGAAGCCGCCCCTATAATCGCCTCGGCCTTATCGATACCCAACACAAAGAGCTAGGGAAAGGAATGACAAGCAAAGCGATCCTGTTCAGCTACACCAACTACCCTGAACTCAACGCGAACTTGGAAGAGGCTGGGGTAAAGATGAGCAAGGACAGCATGCTGCGTCACGGAAGTTTCACTTTCGACCTGCAAGGGATAAGCAGAGCAGCAAGCCACCAAATCGTCAGACATAGAATAGCATCCTTCTCGCAACAGTGCTACGACCCAGAAACGGAGATACTAACAGTAGACGGTTGGAAACACTATCACGAGCTGAGCCATGACCTTGAGGTAGCCACACTTAACCCGATAACGTTCGAGGTCGAGTACCAAATTCCAACGTCGTTCTTTCTCTACCCCTACGAGGGTCCCATGCATCGATTTCAGGCGGAACAGGTAGACTTGTGCGTTACACCCAATCACAAACTATTCGTAAAGATCTATGGGCGCACCCGCTGGGAATTCCTCGAGGCCTCGATAGTCGCGCAGATTGGACACGGGCACATCGAGTTCAAGAAGGATGGATTCTGGTACAGCGAAGAGGATGAGCCGAGCCTAATCATTCCTGGCGCGACCATCGTGAAGCAATATGCATCAGGACAATCAGCCTACCAAAGACTGGACATCACTGTTGATTACCACAATTTCCTAGAATTCCTTGGCTACTTCATATCTGAAGGATGCGTATGCGAATCGCCTCAGCGAGGCGGGACGAGGCACATTATCGAGATCGCGCAAAAGATTGGAAAGACAGGAGAGAATATTGAATCCTGTCTCAAGAATCTGCCTTTCGGTGCTTATCGGTCTATCGACAAATACGGCTGCATGAGATGGCGTATCGAAGACAAATCACTTCTGGAGTTTCTCAGGCCTCTTGGCAAAGCCGACCAGAAGTTCATTCCTCGCTGGGCATTGAATCGAAATCCAAGAGACCTTCAGGTGCTATTCAAGGCACTTATTGAAGGCGACGGCTCAGTTGACCAGAGAAGCGGGTGGACACGATACTATACTACGTCTAAGCGTCTAGCTGACGATGTCCAAGAACTCGCGTTCAAGCTTGGACATGGCGCAAATATTTCCTATACAGAACCGAGACCACCACGCAATCCTCTAGGATGTTACACGGTTAGTATTATCCAAAATAGGAACGCTCCCCTGATCCGTCTTAGTGGCACGACTTCAAGCCACCATGAAGTTGTTCAGTATCATGGTATCGTCTGGTGCATGGAGGTCCCGAACCACATTATCTATGTGAGAAGAAACGGAAAGACTGTGTGGTGTGGAAACAGTCAACGGTACGTGAAAGTCACGCGTAGCTATGGTTACCTTAAGCCGCCTGGGGTTCCGGAAGATCTCAGGGTTCCAGTTGAGATTCAAGGGCACAAGCTAGAGGTGAACTTTGAGGATGTGATGGACTTGACCCGTCAAGCCGAGGAGGGACTAGTAGCGAAAGGTATCAAGGCGGAGGACAGCCGATACTTGCGGCCCAACGCTGCAACCACGAACATAGTCATGAGTATGAGCCCACGCCAGCTCATCCACTTCTTCAATCTCCGCTGCGCCCCTGACGCTCAATGGGAGATCCGAGACCTCGCATGGTCAATGTACGCTGCGGTCCGACTTGCAGCGCCCCAAGTATTCGGGCCTTTGCCTGCGGCAGATGAGAGTGACTATATCAAGAAACGGGTCTTAATCGTCGACGACCTGATTCGAAAGGGCGAAGACGGATTCTCTAGGACCACGCCTGGAGAGCTCTTCCAGCTGGAGCTTCAACCCATGCTGGAGCTCGTCCATCCGGTTGAGGCTTTCGTTCGCCGGTACTAGAACAACGACTCCTTGCAGCTACCGTGGGATAGGGCCGGTTGCGGCAGGGTGTTTGGCCCAGATCTTCTTCTCGCTGACTAGGAATCTAGCTCCAAAGGTGAGCAGGATGCTTGCAAGGTTGGCTGCGTACAAGTACGATATGCCCAGTGCGCTTGTCAGGCCCCAGAGAAGGGGGATTCTTACAAGGAGGTCGGACGAGGAGACCATGTTGAAGAGCAGAAACCTTCCCGCTATCCCGCCTGCGCCTGCTCTTGATCTGAAGACTAGGAAGTTGTTTAGTGCAAAGTTGACGAGGACGGCTGCTTGGCTGCTCAGAACTGCGCTCAGCAGATAGTAGGAGACCCCGTAGAAACCTGTCAAGAGGAATAGAACGTACTGGTTGAGGAATATTCCCAGTCCGCCTACGAACCCGAATTTGATCAGTATCCAAGCTATTGAGCCTCCAGTCCTTGGGTGCCTAGGGGTAGGAGGCGAGTACATCCCAAACCCCGACGAGAAGCGCGGATCTCTGATCGCAGATGAGTAGAGAGACCCTTGGTAGTATTGCCGTCTCGCCAATACCTCGTTTAGGGGGTTGATGGGTCGGATCTCTGAACTCAAGCGCTATCGGTCAATTCTAGCTAGACGCATTCCGCGCGATATAACCGATACTCTCTCAGTCGAGAATGATGAGCAGAATCGCGTGGAGTACGAAGTGTCTTGGGCTCTAAACTTCCGGTACGAAGATTGACAGAGAATCTACAGTTCGGAGGAGGCGGTTATCATCGGCATGACAGGAAGCTGTTGTCCTGGCTCTAGGAGTTGTTCGAATTCTCGTCTTGCCTTGTCCATCTTTGGATAGATGACCTCTCGGAATCCTGTTACGGCGAATTCGTTTGGCCTATAAGGGTCGTTGATTACCCTCAGCGCTCTGAGTGCTAGATCATAGTTTGTAGACGCGGTCTTGAGATAGAAGCCAATGACGTCGTCTTTGTACCAGTCTCGGAACGCGCGTTCTTTCTTGTGCCATCCCCAGCTGTCGAGCACTGTTCTGGTCCACTTCATGTGTTTGAAGATCCTCATCAGCCAGTTGTGAGCAAGCCACTGGGGCAGGTCGAACCGGACCTGTTTGCCGAAGACTTCGAACTCTGGCCTGTTGATATGTTCGTATGTTATCTTGTCGCCGTTCTCGTCGTCAACGTTGTACCGGATCTTGTCCCGGTCCAGCTTCTCATCATCAGTCAACAGGTGTGGAGTGTAGATCTCGTCTTTTATCGCCATTACCTTGTGCAAGTCCAGCATTGCTGTTTTAGTCGCGGCGTATCCTTTGTCCGCCCTGTCGTTCCTGAATACCTCTAGGACTTTGTCGACGTATTTCTCGGCGTAGGGAAGGTCTCCCCACATTATGAGGTCGTAGACTCTTCTCGCAATGCCGCGGTTGGTGTCCTCGTCGAGACCCATTGTGGCTACGGTGCTCATTACTAAGCGCCTGTATTCGTCTGCGGTCTTCTTTCCTTTCCAGAACATCCAGTAGGAGTGCGAGATCTGCTTGGCCTTCATGTCGAGAACGGACTGGTAGCTCTCCTTTGCCCCGAATAGCGTGAGTATCCTCTCATCTGCTACGATGTTCTTGAAGTCGAGAAGCTCCGGCGACACGACCATTTTCCGGCCCAGCCGAAATGCCTCCATATTCCTAGCTCTTTGGCTAGCGGGGACGGTTTCCATTATTGCGTCAACGAGATTCTGTTCGCTGACAGGTACGAGGCCTTTCTGGAAGGCAGAGCCGAGAAGAATAATGTTGGTGAAGAGCTTGCTTCCGAAGTAGAGTTCGGAGATCTCGCTGATTCTTCCGCCGAAGTATTCGTCCGAGTTTGTGTGTCTTCGAATATTCTCTTCCGCGTCTGGAGGATAATTCATCATCCCAGCCAGCATCGGGATCGTTGGGACAACGGTGGTGTTTACCACTGCGGTGGTGTGAACCTGGCTGGCGTACACGAGACTTCTCTCGGCTTCAAGCATATCAACGCCCATCAAGAGATCAGCCTTTCCGTTGGGGACGATGGTTGAGATCTTGGCCATTCCATTCGAGTAGAGAACGTGTGCGGAGACTGCTCCGTTTCTGATCGCGAGTCCCTTCTTGTCGTTGAAGCGAACGTGGTATCCCTCTTTGGTTCCGGCTCGAGCAAGAACCGATGACATTACCCCCACGCCCATGCCGCCTACGCCACTGATGAATATCTTCCAGGTGTCCTTGAATCGGTGTGGAGCAGGCTGTGGAATATTGTCGAGCGGCATGTTCTTGACCCTTGACTTCGGCGGCCTGTTTCTAGTAATGATTACCTTCTCGAAAGATGGGCAAGCCATGACCTTCGTACAGTACGTGTCGGATACGCAAATCGACTGGTCAATACCAATCTTCTCGCCGTAATCGGTGTCGATTATTGTAAGTCCTGGGCAACCCGTGTTCTTGGTGCATTCGCGGCAGTTCTCGCAGACCTCCTGTGAGATGTTGACGAATGTTTCTTTCTTGACGAAACCCTGTCTCTCGATGATCCTGTTTCTCTCTGATCGCTTTCTCTTGTGAAATGTGATGCCGCACTCTTTGTCGGCTATGATCACTTTTACGCCTGGTTTTTCGAATACCTTGTCCAGTTCCTTCATGTATTTCTCCCGGTTGGAGGGAGGCATCTTCTTCACGTAGATCTGTCCTTGCCCCATCGCACGAACGATGCTCTCGATGTCCTGGGGGGTGGTCTTGTCGCCCATCAAATTATGGCCCGTCTCCGGCGTCGGCTGATGCCCGGTCATCGCCGTGTTCTTGTTGTCGAGAATGAGATAGAGAATGTCTTGTCCCTCCTTGATCGAGTTGGATATCGCAGTCATTCCTCTCCAGAAGAAAGTAGAGTCTCCCATCAGGGCATACTGCTTGTTTGTAACAAATGGGTCCATTCCCGCTCCAGCAGCGCCACCCAGTGACATTGCAGTCAGATTGTGCATCTCACCGAAGGGTGGCAGGAATGACATCGAGTAGCAACCGATATCGCCGTGGGCGAAGATGTCTTTGTGCTCAGGGGTATCTCTCAGCGAATGAACGGCGCTAAGGGTTTCCCTGTGAGGACATCCAGCGCAGAAGCCCGGCGATCGTGGTGGGACGAGGAGCCCGTAGGCTTTGATCTCTGCAAGAAGATCAAGCTCGCTGTGAATCTTCTTCTGGTCTATCTTGGCTGCGGGATCGCCAAGTTCCAGGAGCAGGTTTCCAATTTTCTCAATCAGATTTGATGGCGTGAGTCCGCTCTCTTCAGGGAATCCGTCACCTTGTGGAAAGAACTTCCCCCAGACTTTCGGCATGCTGGAGAGCCTTCCTTCCTGCACCAAGTCGTCCAAGATCGTCTTGACCTGGTTCTCTATTGCTGGACTCTTCTCTTCGACAACAACAATGTTCTCTACTTTCTTGGAGAGCTCCCCGACGATTTCAGGCTCAAGAGGATATGTTACTGCGGGTTTTAGGATCGGGAACTGTTCGTCCAGTCCGAGTTCCCAGAGAGCCTGTTCCAGATAGCTGTAGGATATGCCTGCTGCGATGAAGCCGATCCTGTGCTTTCGGCCGTCGTCGTAGAGTATCTTGTCGAGCTTATGATCTCTGACGTATTCGTGAACTTTGGGGAATCGATCTCTGATAATTTCTTTTTCCAAGGCCCACGTGTTGGGGGGTATGCTAACTCGTCGCTTAAGATCGACTTTTGAAATGTCAAGGGTTATGGGATTTTTGAAAGTGATCTCTGAGGGCTGGTTTTCCGAGAGAACAACGCTACCTCCTCCTTCAGCCAGATAGGTTGTAATGAGATAGCCTACGACAAGATTGGAATATTGGGAGAGTCTGAGTCCTTCTCCGATCCAGTCTTTGACTTCTTGTGGAGTGCTGGGCTCGATGATAGCCATCTTGAGATGCTCCATAAGCTGGCGGCTATCACCCGCAACCTGAGTGCTGGAAGCATGCGGGTCGTCTCCGCAGACGACGAGTGCTCCACCTCTCTTCCCGCTCAAGCCGAGTTTGTCAGCGTAATTGATGATGTTGATCGGATCCGCAGCGACATTAAGGCCAACGCTCTTCATCACAGCAACAGCGTTAATGCCGACATCCAATGCGCCATTGAGCGCGGCGGCGCCCTGGGACTCGTCGTTGGTCATTTCTGCCCAGAGTCCGCATTCTCTGAGAATCTCCGCATTCTCTTCTAGAATTGTGAAAACTTCTGCGACGGGTGAGCCGGGATAGCCAGCCATTAAGCCGACTTTGCTCTCAAGCGCTCCCTTTACTATCAGCTCGTTTCCGTTGAAAGCGTTGATACCGGACCCTTGGACAAAACGTTTGTCCGAC
>Ga0209806_1000597_pt1 | contig 24704 bp, 20 predicted proteins | sample GraSoiAngelo_152_FD_186166 | JGI IMG/M metagenome (GOLD analysis project Ga0209806, IMG submission 186166) | Grasslands soil microbial communities from the Angelo Coastal Reserve, California, USA - 14_1009_12_30cm (SPAdes) (version 2) | ecosystem: Environmental > Terrestrial > Soil > Grasslands ... | reverse complement strand
TTGGTCCTAGATGTCACGACGCCGCCGGCGGGATGGAGTCCCTGGCCGGCGGCGCGTGCGCATTGGGGGAGGTGGGGTGGACTTTTGGAAGCGTCCCTTCGTACAACGTCACTAAATGCGACACGCGGCGGTCTATGTGTCGCAGCGACGTTTCAGTTAACCGCGGCCGAGGAATCGACCGCCTCGCTATACCGGCACGCGCGCACAACTTTGGGCGCGGACCCGATTCCGGCGACCTGCCGAGTAAGCCCCTTTGTTACATGGCTACCGGTTCGCCTTTGCCAGAGTCTTCACGACCGAGCGGGCCACGAGCAGGGCAACGATGGCGATGACCTGTCCGACCAGAATGGCGCGATTCAGGTCGAAAGCCGGCCGCCACTCGGCCTCGCCGTCTTTGATCACCCACGCGCCGGCAGGTTTGGCGCGCACGCCAAAGCCCGCGCCCCCGTTCCCCTCGGTATCGCCGCCGCCTCCGCCGCCTCCCATGACGTTGGCCGCGGGAATGATCGTCAGCCCGTCCTCCTGGTATGGCTCGCCGTAGACCCGGCGGACATTGATGACGTCCTTCGCCTGGCTGACGGCTTCCAATGCGTTCATCGTGGACCTCCCCCTTGCGTCGTCGGTCCGACGATACGCTCCGTCATTCGATTACCGGACTCAGAGCGCGAGCTCCATCCCTTCTCGAGCGACCACGACCTCGATTCCTGAGACCTTACGGTTGGCTTGCTCCTGCGCTTCGAGTGCGATGCGGTCGAGTGCGTCATCGCTGCGGTCGGGATCGTGGTGATACAGCACGAGACGCTTCACTTTTGACTTGACCGCGACGTCGATCGCGCTCGTGATCGTGGAGTGGCCCCAGGTTGGCTTGAAGTCGCTCTCGAGAAACTGGGCGTCGTGGATGAGCGTGTGCGCGCCGGTCGCGAGCGGGATTACCGGATTCGGCTTTCCAGAAAACGGGTCCTCTGTGTCGGTGGCGTAGACGAGCGCGCGATCGTCCGCCTCGATCCGAAACGCGAGCGCCGGCGCAGGGTGAAAGATGCTCGCGGCACGGACGCGGAACCGCCCGATCTGCTCGTCGCTGCCGTCCTGCAGCTCGCCAACAGAAAGCTGCGCAGGCAGGTCGTCGATGTCGACGGGAAAGAAAGGGTCGTCCATTCCCAAGCCGAGGAGCTCGCGCATCGTGCGGGACTGCTTCGGCCCGCGGATCCGAAGCGACGACTTCGGATCGTACGCAGGGCGGAAGAAAGGAATGCCCTGGATGTGATCCCAGTGGAGGTGCGAGAGCAGGAGATCGACGGAGAACGGCCGCGAACCGCCGCCGTTCATGAGTGCAGTGCCGAGTTCGCGCAGTCCGGTGCCGGCGTCCAGGATGAGCAGAGATCCGGTGCTGTCGCGAACCTCGACGCACGCGGTGTTACCCCCGTAGCGCACCGTCAGGGGGCCGGGGGTCGGGATCGACCCGCGCGTGCCCCAGAAGCGGACCTTCATCGCTCGCTCACGAGCTGCCCGCCTGATCGCGCTCCGACAGGCCGGTCTCGGGCGCGGCCGCCATGCCTTCGTCGCCGGGCTTGGGCCAGGTGTGCTTCATCGAATCGAGCGTCCACTCCAGATCGTGCACGCTTTTACGTACCGCCGCGACGACGGTCGGATCGAGATGGTCGCCGGCCATTCCGTCCATGATCTCGAGAGTCCTCTCGAGGGTGTAGGCCGGCTTGTAATACCGCGGCGCCGTGAGCGCGTCGAAGACGTCGGCGGCGGCCACGATGCGTGCGCCGAGGAGGATCCGCTCCGCGGGCAGGCCCCGCGGGTACCCCTTTCCGTCCATCCGCTCGTGGTGCTGGGCGGCGATCACCGGGACATCACGCATGTCCTGGGGGAACACCAGATGCGCGAGGAACTCTCCGGTCTTTTCGGCATGCGCCTTCATGTACTCGAACTCGGCGTCGTCGAGCTTGCCGGGCTTGAGGAGGAACTGATCGCGCACCGCGATCTTGCCGTAGTCGTGGAGGAGCGCCGCCGCACGGAGCTTCTCGAGCTCGATCCCTTCAAGGCCGAGCGCCCTTCCGATCACCTCGGCGTATCGCGTCACGCGCTGGCTGTGTCCAGCGGTCTGCTGGTCGCGCGCATCGATCGTCACGGCGAGCGTCTCGATGAGGGTGGTCCACAGGCGCCGCTGCTCGGCGAGAAGCTGCGCGTTCTCGACCGCGACGGCGGCTGAGGCGCCAAGTGAGCTCAGGGTGTCCTCGTCGTCGCCGGTGAACTCACCGCCGCCGTTCTTGTTCACGACCTGGAACACACCGATGACGCGCCCGTTCTGTCCGGTCATCGGGAAGGTCAGAAGGGTCTTCGTGCGGTAGCCGGTGCGGTGGTCGGGCTCGGGGTTGAAGCGGGGGTCGTCGTACGCATCAGCGATGTTGATCGTGTCGCCACTGGCGGCCACGATGCCCGCGATGCCGACGCCGATTGCCTGACGGATCTCACCGGCACCGGCCCCGAGAGCGACTCGTGACCAGATCTCGCCGCGTTCTCGGTCGACGATGAAGATCGTCGCGCGATCGGCATCGAGGAGCTGCGTCGTCACCGTCGCCATGTCCCGCAGCAGCGCGTCCAGGTCGGTGATCGACATGAGCCGGCGCGTGACGTCGAGGATGAGGTCGAGCTTCGACCCGGCGGTCACTACTCGATCGGTCTTGCGGCGCGGCTGGCGGCGACGGTCGCTCCGCCCTCGGCGCTCCTCAGTCATCAGCCGTCGATCGGGATGTGCTCGAGCACGGGGCCGACGGTCTCGGCGATCTGCTCGAGCAGCATCTGGTCGCGCCGTTCGAACGCGCCGTTGCGCTTGTTCAGCGCCTGGATCACGCCCACGACGCTCTGGCCATCACTGCCCCACACGGGCACGACGAGCATGTTGAGCGTCCGGAAGCCGGTGCGGAGATCAACGTTTCGGTCGAAGCGCGCGTCGGCGTAGGCATCGGGAACGTTGATCGTCTCACCGGTGAGCGCCGACTGGCCCGCGAGTCCCTGGCCCATCGGCAGCCGGATCTCGGTCGCGGTCCGCTGGGCCACGCGAGCCCAGAGCTCCTTCTTCTTCAAATTGACGATGTAGACGGTGCATCGCTCGGCGTCGACCGCCTGGGAGCAGAGATCCACGAGTCCGCGCAGGTACGCCTCGCGGTCTTTCTGAACGGCGAGGTGCCCGAGCTTGACCAGGACGAGCGCGACTTTGTCGTCCAGCACGGCTAGCGATACCCCGCGATGGCCGCACGACCGATGGGAACGTCCGGAGCGGATGCCGGCTTTGGTGTGGCCACCTGGCCAAGCCGGTTGATCTGCCAGCAGGGCACCGGCTCAGCACGGCCCTTCACCGGCACCGCACCGAGGTCGATCGCCTCGACGTCCTCGCCCAGCTCGCCAAGCGTGTCGCCCGAGACGACCACCTGGTCACGTCGCGCGATGTCCGCCGCGGTAAGCCGCGACGCGACGTTGGCGCTGTCACCGATGACCGTGTACTCCATACGTCCGTTAGCGCCGAGGAAGCCGGCGACTACCGGACCGGTATTGATCCCGAAGCCGAACGAGACGTCCGGACCGCCCTTCTCGCGCTCGGAAACGATCCAGCGCTGCATCTCGAGCGCGCACTCGACGGCCTTGCGCGCCGGGTCCTTCACCTCGAGCGGCGCGCCCCAGAGGACCATGATGTTGTCGCCGTTGAACTTGTTCACGGTGCCTTCGTAGCGGTTCACGATGTCCACCATACCGTCGAAGTAGTGATTGAGGTGGCCGAGAAGGATCCCCGGGGCCAGCCCTTCGGAAATCGTGGTGAACCCGCGGATGTCTCCGAAGAGGACCGTGACGCGCTTCTCCTCACCTCCGAGCTCGAGCTTTCCGGCCTCCTCGCGGTCGATGATCGTGCGCGCGACCGACGGCGTGACGAAGCGACCGAAGGTGCTTCGCGTCCGTGCCACTGTGATCTGCTCTTCCGCTAGGAGATAGCCAAGCAGGATGATCCACCAGAAGACGGCTGGTATGACGTAGGCGATCGAGGGCACCTCGACGGGACCCGCGCCGAGGATCTCCTGCGTCTGCAGCGTGAACAGAACGTAGGCGCCGGTGACGTACGCGACGAGGAGCGCGAGCGCGCCGATGAACCCGTAGAGTCGCCAACGGAGGACGAGGAGCAGCCCAGCGAGTGTCACGACGACGAGCTGCGCGAGCGTCGCCACGTTGCTCTGTTTCAGCACGGGGTAGCGGTTCGTCAGGATCGACTGGGCCGCGTTGGCCCAGATCTCGACGCCGAACATCTTCTCGCCGCCTGAGTTCGGGACAGGGTAGCTGTCAGGCACGGCCGAGAGCGAGAGCGCTCCGATGAAGACCGCGCGCCCGGTGATGAGGTCATGCGGGATCGTGCCGTTGATGACGTCTTTCATCGAGACGACGCAGAAATAGTTCTTGTCCTTGCAGGGATAGGAAGCGACGGGCTCCGGATTCGTCTGCGCCGGAGGAGCCGCGTAGTAGACCGACATGCCCCCGCGCCGGTCGATCGGTATCACACGATCGCCCAGTGGCGCGGGAACGGTGAAGATATCGCCCGCGCGCACAGCCCTGCCGAGCTCCGCGCGAACCTTTCTCGCCGCGGTCACGAGCGGCAGGGAGTAGTACGCCGTGCCATCCGGGCCCTCGATCAGTAGCTGGGTATAGCGAACGCGACCGTCTGGATCGGGGTGAATGTTCACGGCCGCGACACCCGCGGCTGCATCTTGAAGGATGGGAACGGGAAGCTGGACGGTGGGGTAACGCTCGATGTGATCGCCGATCGTGGCGAGACCTGATCCCTGCATTGCCAGGAGGACGTTTCCCGCGTCGTGTATTGCGGCGGCCAGGGCGCGGTCCTCCTCCGGGTTCATCGCGGGCTCGTAGAACGCGACGTCGAACGCGATGACGCTCGCGCTCAGCGGGCGCAGCGCCCGGAGGAGGTCGGTGTACGCCTGGTGGGGCAGGGGGTAGTGCCCGTACTGACGCACGGTGTCGTCGTCGAGCGCGACGATGGTGACCTGGTTGCGGACGGTGGCGTTGCCGATCTCGATCGCCTTGTCGTAGACAACCGACTGGAGGGTGGTGTCGAACGCCTCGCGCGAGAGGAGCAGAGCGCCGACCGCCAGGGCCACAAGGGTGAGGCCGGCGACGACGAGCCGTTGGCGCGTGTGGCGCTTCGAAAACACCGAGCGCGCCTCCTTCCCGAGGTCGGCGTCAGATTATGCGGTCGGTCGCTCGGCTGAGCACCCCCCTGAGCACGGTGATCGAGCGCGCGTACTCGCTGATCGAAAGCCTTTCGATAGGGGTGTGGTCGTAACGGCTGTCGCCAGGACCGTACGCGACCATCGGACATCGCCACACCGGGAAGAGGACATTCATGTCGCTGGTCCCGCTCTTTTCTTTGAAGGTGGTCTGACCGCCGGCCGCGGCGATCGCGCGCGCGAAAGCACGCGCCAATGGAGTCGTTCGCGCGGTGCGCACCGGTTCTTCCCTGCCCTGGGTGGTGACGACGACGCGCGTCCCGCCGTCAGTCTTCGCGAAGCGTGCCGCGGCATCCGCGAGCTCGCCGGGATCGACGCCGGGTGGCACGCGATAGCCGATCCGGAGCGTCGCCCGTTCGACGAGACCGTCCCCGACCCCAGCTTCGACGCCCTCGAGCCGGCAGTCGAGGCCCTCGAACGAACGCGCGGTGCCGCTGTGGATACGTGTCGACTCGCGCACGCGCTCCCAGAGCGCGAGTGCTTCCTCAGCGATGGTCGGTCCCGGCGATGCACCGTGACGCGCTTCGCGAGTGAGAGCGAGGTCGAGCGTGAGCCGTCCCTTGTAGGCGACCGTCACGGCGCTCCATCCCGACGGCTCCCCGATCACGCACCAGTCCGGCGCCCTCTGCGTCGCGCGGTACCGGGCGCCCTTGCTCGTCGGCGACTCCTCCTCGACCGCGCCCACGACCGTGATGCGGACGCCCGGCACCGGTTTGGTCGCCGCGGCGACGAACGCGGCGAGCGGTCCCTTCGCGTCGACAGCGCCTCGACCGACGAGCTCGTCTCCCTCGATGCGCACCGCGATCTCGCCGGGGACGGTGTCGATGTGACCGAAGAGGACGACGTGGACCGGACCGTTGCCGATCTCACCCACGGCGTTGCCGGCGTCGTCGACGCTCGCGCGGAAGCCGCGCTCGCCCATCCGCGCGGCGAGCCACTCGACGGCATCGCCCTCGCGGCGAGAGACGCTGGGGATCTCGACGAGGCCGCGGACGAGCGCGAGGTCAGCCGGATCGAGTGCCACCGCGGTTAGCGCAGGATCGAGCGCGTCGGCAGGATCACTCGAGCGCTTTGCGGCTCGCGGCCAGGACCCGGTCGATCTCGGTCTCGGTGATGACGAGCGGAGGCAGGAAGCGGACCACGGTCGGGCCGGCCCCGAGCGCGAGGACGCCCTCGTCCTGCAGGGCGCGCAGCGCGCCCGCGGCGTTCTCCTTGAGCTCAACGCCGACGAGCAGGCCGAGCCCGCGGACCTCGCGAATGCGATTGCTCCGGATCGCGCGCAGCCCGGCGATTAGCTGGGCGCCGCGTTCGCGCGCGTTGCGAGCCAGGTCGAGCCGGCGCAGCTCGCCGATCGCGGCGATCGCGGCGGCGCAGGCCAGCGGATTTCCGCCAAACGTCGACGAGTGCGACCGCTTGGTCAGCTCGCCCACCTTTCGCGAGAAGGCGATGGCGCCCATCGGCATGCCGCCGGCGATCGACTTCGCCAGACAGAGGAGGTCCGGCAGGATCTCGTACTGCTCGTACGCGAACAGCGTGCCGGTCCGGCCGAAGCCGGTCTGCACCTCGTCGACGATGAGGAGCGCGCCGCGTTCCGCACAGAGCCGCGCGGCCTCGTTTGCGAACTCGCGGCTCGCCGGGCGCACGCCGCCCTCCCCTTGGACGAGCTCGAAGATGAATGCGGCCGTATCGGCTGTGATCGCGGCGTCGAGGGCCTCGGGCTTGTTGAACGGGACGTGCGAAAAACCGGGGACGAGCGGACCGAACAGGTCGCGGTACTCGGGGCCCCACGTCGCCGAGAGCGCGCCCATGGTCTTGCCATGAAAGCCGCGCATCGCCGCGACGATGCCGGTCCTCTTCGTCGCGGCCCGCGCGAACTTGAGAGCGCCCTCGACCGCTTCGGCCCCGCTGTTGCAGAGAAAGACCCGATCCAGCGCCGCCGGCAGGATGCCGGCGAGCACTTCGTACAGCTCGGCGCGTCGGTCGTTGTAAAAGAGCTCGGTGCAGGACGCGAGCGTTCGCGCCTGTTGCGCGATCGCGTCAGCGACTGCCACGTTGCCGTGTCCGAGGTTAGCTGTGCCCTGGCCTCCGACGCAGTCCACGTAGGCGCGGCCCTCGCTGTCGAATACGGTCGCCCCGTCTCCACGCACCAGGACGACGGTGCGCTTGGTGTACAGGCCCGAGGTGTGCGCGTCCTCCGCGGCGATGAGATCCGTCGTCGACCGAAGGGTCGCGCTCACGACCGAATCACGGTCCGGACACTCGGGTCTCCGCTCGCGGACCGGATGACGACCTCGTCCACGCCGCCGTCGAGAGCCTCCCGCGCCGCGAGGATCTTCACCTTCATGCGACCCCGAGCGAGCGACTCGGCCTCGGCGATCGTCGTCTCGGGGACGAGGCTCCGGGGATCGTCCATGTCACGAAGCAGGCCCGGCACGCTCGTCAGGATGATGAGCGCGTCCGCGTCGATCGCCAACGCGATAGCTGCCGCGACGCGATCGCCGTCGACGTTGAGAGCTTGCTGCTCCGTCGAGAGCGCGAGGGGCGCGATCACCGGCACGCGTCCAGCTCCAATGAACTGCGTGAGTAGCGGGAGATTCACGGCCTCGACCTTTCCGGTGTAGTCATCACGAAGGAGGATGGTCTTCCCATCGCGCACCGAGCGCACGTCCTTCTTGCGCGCGACGAGGAGGCGCCCGGATAGGCCGGAGAGCCCGACGGCGTCGATCCCGCGCTGCTGCAGCTTCTCGACATAGAGGAAGTTCTCTATGCCGAGCGCCGCCATCGCGAAGATCTCGAGGGTCCGGCGATCGGTGCGACGGCTTTCGTGCCCGGACGGCGAAACGACGGTCTCCTGGGGGTGATCGAGCGTCGCCGCAAGCTTGTTCGTCTCGGCCGATGCGCCGTGGACCAGGACGATCTCATCCGAGCGCGCGATGTCGGCAACGAGATCGGCGACCGCATCGCGATCGACGCCCGCGCTGCCGCCCGCCTTGACGACCGCACGGAGCGTCACGGGTGCAGACCCACGAAGGAGAGTCCGGCCTGCTCGTCGATGCCGAGCGCCACATTCATGGCCTGGACGCCGTTGCCTGCGGCGCCTTTGACGAGGTTGTCGATCGCGCAGAGGGCGACGACGCGCTCTCCGCGCGGATCGAGCGCGAAGCCGACGTCCGCGAAGTTCGTCCCCGCGAGGAGCTTCGGCTCGGGATTGCGCCAGATGCCGGTTCGCTCCTTGACGATCCGAATGAACGGCTCGGCGGCATAGGCGTCGCGGTAGATCTTCCAGAGCGCCTTCTCGTCGAGCGCGGCCGTCAAGTAGACGTGCGCCGTGGCGAGCACGCCCCGCACGAGCTCGACCGAGGTCACCGAGAGGTCGACCCGCGGAATATCTCCGCCCAGTCGCAGCTCCTGCTCGATCTCGGCGGTGTGACGGTGCCCGACCGGCCGGAACGAGCGCACCACACCCGACCGCTCAGGATGGTGGCTATCCTCGCTCGGCTCGCGTCCGCCCTCGCTCGAGCCGACCTTGCACTCGACAACGACGGGCCGCGTACGGTCGACCACGCCCGCCCGGAAGAGCGGAAGGAGCGCGAGAATCGACGCGGTCGCATTGCAGCCCGCGCCGGTGATCCGCGTCGCGGTGCGGATCTCATTCCGGTGGAGCTCCGGGATGCCGTATGTCCATCGCTCAAGCACCGCCGGCCTCGGGTGGGGCGAGCCGTACCAGCGGTCGTAGGCCGCCGGATCGCGAAGCCGGTGATCGCTCGACAGATCGATCAAAATCGTGCCGCGGTCCTCGAACTCGTGCGCGCGATGCGCGCCGTTCGGCAGCGAGAGAAAGAGGACGTCGCATTTGCTCACGTCCTCGTAGTGCACGAAGGAAAGGCTCGTGCGTTTGCGGAGGTTCGGGTGCGCGGCGCTCACCGGCTTTCCGGCGAGCGACTCGCTGCCGGCGACGATCTCGTCGACCTTCGGATGGGCCAGCAGCAGGCGCAGCAGCTCGCCGCCCGCATACCCGGCGGCACCGATCACTCCCACCTTCACCGAGCGGCTCTCGCCACCTCGAGAACGTAGTCGACGATCTTCGCGGGGATGTTGACGCCCGTGGTGTCGATGGAATTGCGGAACTCCATCGTGTAGTTCACCTCATTCACGAGCAGTCCCTCGGGTGCCTCCAGAAGGTCGATCGCGACGACGCCGCCTCCGACTGCGCGAGCCGCGCGCACGCACAGCTCGTCGAGCTCAGGCGTGACCGGGCAGTTCGAGGCCTGACCTCCCCGAGCCGTGTTCGTGATCCAGTGATCGCTCGCGCGGTAGATCGCGGCGATCGTCTCGCTGCCGACGACGAATGCGCGGATGTCGCGGCCGGGCTTTTGGATGTACTCCTGGATGTAGTAGATCGAATGCAGGTAGTTGCCGAGAACATCCTTGTGCTCGACGATCGCCTCCGCCGCCTCGCGGTCGTTCACCTTGGAGATGAGCCGCCCCCACGATCCAATGAGCGGCTTGAGGACGACCGGGTAGCCGAGCTCCTCGATGGCGGCGAGCGCCGACTCGGGCGTGAACGCCACGCGCGTCCGCGGGCTCGGGAGACCGTCGCGGATGAGCCGCATCGTCGTGAGCAGCTTGTTGCCGCAGATCTCGGCCACCTCGTAGCGGTTCACCGTCGGCACGGCCCACGCGTCGAACACCGAGAGCGCGTACAAGGCGGTGCCGTGCTGGATGCAGCGTTCGAGGATGACGTCGACTCCGAGCTCGGGCCGGTGTTCCAACGCGAGGACCAGATCGCGATCGTCGATGACCTTCGTCTCGATGGCGCGCGACTCGAGCTCTCCAAGCAGCAGCTTCTCTTCGACACGCACGCGCGAGAGGAGGACGCCCACGCGGGGCTTGGTGTTATTCACCCCAGTCTTCTTCCGCCTTCGGCGCGACGGCGAGCGCAACCGGGGCGGTCTCCTTCACCTCGAGCTCGGCGCCGCAATCGGGGCATGACACGATCTCGCCCTTGACGGCATCCGATCCGACGGTGACCTGTGCATCGCACTCGGGGCACTTCGCCACGGCTTCTCTCCTCCAAGCTCTGAGGAGAGAAGCCTAACGAATCAGTCGGCTTCGGCGACGGCGGTGACGCGTCTCGTGCGGGCGCGCGCCTTGTCCTCGTACATGCGGGCATCGGCGGTGCTGATGAGCGCATCGGCGTCGCGCCCATCGATCGGGAACCATGCGATGCCGAACGACGCGCGCGGCAGCTCGTTGGCCTGGCCCGCCCACATGTAGCGCTCCTCGCGGAGTCGTGCCGCGATTCGTCCGACGATCGCCTGCGCGGGCAGCGGCCCGGTCCGAGGGAGAAGGAGCACGAACTCGTCGCCGCCGAACCGAGCGACCACGTCTTCCACGCGCGTCGCCTGGCGCATGGCGCGCGCGAGCGTCCGAAGTACTTCATTCCCGACGAGGTGGCCGGCCGAGTCGTTCACGGCTTTGAGCCCGTCCACATCGCACAGGACCACGCCGAAGGTCTCGCCGTGCCGCGTCGCGTCGGCGATCTGGACCTCCAGACGCTCGAGCAGGCTGCGGCGGTTCAGCACGCCGGTGAGGTCATCGTCCCGGGCCAGGCGCCGGGTCTCGGCGAGGAGAGCCGCGTTCGCGATCGCAATGGCCGCCTGCGCCGCATACAGACGGACGAGCCGCAACGTTTCCTCGGAGAAGGCGCGTGGTCGAGAGACGTAGGCCGTGAGCGTTCCGACAATCTCCCCGTGTGCGACGAGCGGCGCCGCGATCGCGGACGCGATCAGGTCGTGCAGCGCCGGGTTGCTGTCCGGGTGGTCGCGATAGTCGGGAGCCACGACCACCTCACGCGTACGCAGGCACTCAAGGGCGACGCCTCGGAGATCCTCTCCCACGGACGAGCGCAGGCCGAGCGCCGGCGCGTTGTGGACGGCGCGGACGATGAAGTTCTTGTCGGTGTCGGCGAGCGCGACCATCGCGCCGTCCGTTCCGGTGAGAGCGGTCGCCTCACGCGCAACAAGACCCGCGAGCTCATCGAGCGAGAGCTCCCCAGCGGTCGCGAGCCCGACGTCGTACAGCACGGCAAGCTCCTCGGCACGGCGACGCTCACGCTCCCCGAGCTGCCAGTTCGTGTAGAGCGCCAGGCCAGCTCTCGTCGCGAGGACCAGTACGGTGAAGGCCACGGCGGCATCGATCAGGTCGGCGAAACGCTCCGGAACCCTGCGGATGTCGGTGTAGACAAGGAGGAACGAGCACGCGGCCGCGACGACACCCGGGAGCACCATCCGCGAGATGTGAGTGACCGCCCCGGAGAGCCGGCTGTTCCGCCCATCCTCACGGTCTTCGACCCACTGCGCCCCGGCGATGCCCACGGCGCCCACTCCGACGATCCAGAGCGCATCGATCGGCGTGCCCGCCTTGAAGGTGCCTTCGACATTCGCGGGTAGGTAGAGCACGAACGCAAGAGCGTTGAGGCCGAGACCGATGAAGAGCGACGTCACCGCGCCACGCGGCTCCTGCTGTGGCAGTCCCCAGACGGCCGACAGCGCAGCGGCGGTCGCGGCCACATAGAGCAGCGGGTAGAGCACCGCGACAGCCGACGCCTGCGGGTCTCGGCTGACGTCCGTCGCGAGCGTCGTCGCCAGGAAGAGCGTGACGGCGGCGGCGAGCGTCAGCACGACCGCGCCGACATCCAGAACGAGCGCGTAGAGCGTGAGCCGTTGGCCGTGTCGGCGAAGCAGCAGAACAAAGGCGATGGTCCAGATCGGCGCCGCGGTCATGAACCCGAGCTCCGCGACGAGTGGCGAGGGGATCGGGAGGCCGCCGACCTCCGCGGCGTCGCGGAGGAGTTGCCCGACGAGCCACGACACCGAACCGGCGCAGAACAGCAACCAGACCATGCGGTCCTTCTCGCGGGACGCACGCACCGCGCGGGCGGTGCCGAAGATCGCACCGATCGCGGCAGCGGTCCAGGCAAAGTCCGCGACGGCGCAACGAGCGAAGTTGTCCGTGAGCAACTGTTCGATCCCATAGACAAACGCGGCTCCGACAACCGCGGCGATGTACCGCGGCAAGGCGCCACGAGGGAGCGCGGACAGCAGTTTGCGTATCACGCCGAAAACGCTAGGGACTCGAAGCACGCGGAGAAACGCCCAGAACGTACCGATCCCGACCTCGGCGGGGGACGCGAATGGGGGAACTTGAGCGCGTACCTCCCCCATCGGTGTGAGTACTACGACCGGTGGGCTAGCTTCATCTGGTGACTGCTCCGCTCCTCACGATTTTTGACGCGCTCGTTTTCGTCGCTGTCGTCGTGCCCTTCGTCTTGCTGATCCGTCGCCGAAGCGCGATACCGAGACTGCCTGAGGCGGCGGGGCATCCGGCTCTGCCGCGAGTCTCGGTCGTCGTGCCGGCGCGTGACGAAGCGTCGGCGATTGGACGCGCGGTCGCGTCGCTCCTGGCACAGGACTACGCCGACTTCGAGGTCATCGTCGTCGACGACCGCTCGAGCGACACGACCGGGGACGTCGTGCGCGAGCTCACGGCGAAGGACCCCCGTGTCGAGGCTCTTCGGGTCGACGCGCTGCCGGCGGGGTGGCTTGGCAAGAATCACGCGCTCTGGCGAGGCGCCGACCGCGCGACCGGGGAATGGCTCCTCTTCACAGACGCGGACGTCATCTTCGCGCCGGGGGCCCTTCGCAGAGCCGTCGCCTACGCGACCGCCCATGAACTTGATCACCTCACGCTCGCGCCGCGCCTCGTCGCGCGCGGCTTGGCGCTGCGCGCGTTCGTCGCCTTCTTCGGTTTCGCCTTCATCGCGCTCTGGCGCGCGTACCTCGCGAACGATCCAACGAGCAAGCGCGGCGTGGGGATCGGCGCGTTCAATCTGGTCCGTCGAGCCGCGTACGAGAAAATCGGCACGATGCGGGCGCTCTCACTTCGCCCCGACGACGACATTCGGCTAGGACGGCGTCTGCGTGCGTTCGGGTTCCGCCAGCGCGTTCTCAACGGAAACGAGCTCCTGTCGGTCGAGTGGTACCCCTCCCTACGGGCCGCGATCGCGGGACTCGAAAAGAGCATCTACTCCACCATGGAGTACCGCGTCGTCGACGCGGCGCTGGTCGTCATCCTTCTTTTCGCGACGATGGTGTGGCCGTTCCTGGGGATCATCCTTCTGGATGGCGTCGATCGGGTGCTGCTCTCCGTCGTCGTTGTGTGTCTGATGGCCGGGCTTGTCGAGACCTACCGCCAGTCGATGTCACCGACGCTCACTCCATCCGCACTCGTGATCGCGCTGCTCATGCCCTTCGCGGCCGCGTGTTTCGCGTGGGCCATCGCGCGGTCGGTCTATCTCGCCGAGACGCGCGGCGTCAGGTGGCGGGGGACCACGTATCCGCTGTCGCTCCTGCGGGCTCAGTCGGGACTTGAGGGCACCGCCGCGAACCGGAGCAGGTAAGCCTCGAGGTCGGCGAGGTCGGCGTCGCTGATGAGCTCCTTGCCGTACGCAGGCATCCCGCGGTCGTCTCCCTTGCGCACGATTTCAGTCTCGATGCGACCGCGGATCGATAGATCGCCCGGCGCGTCGCCTTCGGGTCCGTGACAGAGATGGCAGCCCAGCGCGAAGTAGATCGCCGCGCCTCGCGTTTGACGGCTGACCGATGGATCGGCCGCGGCGAGCTGCGCGAGGGTCGGTTCGGGTATCGCGAGGGCGCTCGCGGAGCCGCGCTGGAGGTGGCGGATGTACGCGACCATCGCCCAGATGTCGGCGTCCTTGTATTGGGTGCCGAACGCCGGCATCGCGGTGAAGCCGAGGCCGTTCTTCACGATCCAGAAAAGCTGCGCGTCGGTCTTGCTCTTTGCTGTGTCGGTCGTGAAGTCGGTCGCGTCGGGGTAGGTCGTCGGTCCGAAGACTCCGTGCCCGTCGCCCTTCGCTCCGTGGCAGACCGCGCACGATCCCGTGTACGCGGTGCGACCGGTAGTGATTGCGCGCGAGTCGTTGGCGAGCGGGTTTGGCGCGTCGCCGCCGAGCACTCGCGACACGAGGGACACGGCCGCATCTCCGTAGAAGCGTTCGAGCGGTAGATCTTGGCGATGAGTCAATGCGAGCGGGAGGGCCACCACGAGAACGAGAACGAGCGCGGCCACCGCGCCGACTGCGGCCACGAGGAGAGACCGGCGCTTGCTCAACTGCCAGAAAGTACGTGCGGCGTGCCGGACTGGATGCGCGACGCTAGCCGGCGCGCCCGAGGGTTAGGGCGGCGTGACGTTGATGGAGTCCACCGATTCAGCGAAAGTCAGCTACCACCTACACGTCAGAGGACGATCCGGTCTTCGAATCTCTCGGTCGGGAACGCCGAACGAGCCACGAGACCAGCAGACCGGCAACTGCCGTCCCCAGCGCCAAACCAGCCGGAGAGCCCATGAATTGGATCACCTCGAGGCCGAGGTTCTTTGATCTCTCCGCCTCAGCGTCTTCGGGCTTAGGCGGCGGGGTCGCTGGGATCGAGGGGACGACCATCGTGTCTTTCTCGCCTCGCGCCACCGCTCTCCCCCGATGAGATCGTGCCTTCCTTAGGGAAAACATGTGAGCCAGGAGGGATTCGAACCCACGACCAAGAGATTAAGAGTCTCCTGCTCTACCGCTGAGCTACTGGCCCATCGAAATGGTACCGACGAGCCAGCAGCACTATCAACCGAGTTGTCCACCAACGCTATCCGCGCGCGTGTGAACCGCGGCCACTCGTGCGCTCGCTGATCTCCTTCAACGTCTCGCCAACCTTGCGCTCGTTGCCCGCGCGTGCGATTTGGGCGGTCACGATGATCCCAACGAGTCTTCCCTCATCGACCACAGGCAACCGGCGGATCTGACGATCGGCCATGACCTTCTCGGCAACACTGAGATCGTCATCGGGACCAATCGCGACGGGGTCTGCCGACATGATCTCGCTGACGCGCTGGGTCTTCGGGTCGGTGCCGGCGGCAACGCTACGAATGACGATGTCGCGGTCGGTGACGATCCCCACGAGACGGCCGTCCTCGACGACTGGGATGGAGCCGCAGTCCTGCTGTTTCATGAGCGTGGCCACCTCGCCGAGCGTCTGACCTGGCTCGACGGTCGACGGTTCTCTCGTCATCAGCTCGCGAACTTTCATTGGGCACCTCCGGGCGGAGGTCCCGCAGGACGCGTACCGCTGCTTAGGTCGAGGCCCCGATCTTGAAGATCTTGGTTCCGCAGACGGGGCACACCCCCTGCGTCGCCGGGCGCCCGTTTTTCATCGTGATCTGCTGCGCGTCCTTTATGTCGCGCGAGGCCTTGCACTTGACGCAATAGCCGGTGGCCAACGCAGCACCTCCGGATGGTCTGTCTCCGCAGCGTACCCTAGCCCCCTGCCTCGACCGCGCGACCCCATACGACCACAAAACCCCGTCCTTGCGGACGGGGTTCGTGGTGAGGAAGGGAAGGGTTGGGATTTCTTGTTGTCGAATCCAACAGGCAGCAAGTGCCGTGCCAATCGAACCAGCCGTTTCCCGTCCCAATTGCGACCGGTTTTTGATGAAAGCTGAGCTCCTCTCTGTCGGGACCGAGCTTCTCCTCGGCCAGATCGTCGATACAAACGCCAATTACCTGGCAGGCCGGCTGGCGCTGCTGGGCATCGACTGCCTTCATATGCAGACAGTCGGGGACAATCTCGCGCGCGCAAAGCAAGCTTTCGAGCGAGCGCTTAGCCGCAGCGATCTCATTGTCGCGACCGGAGGCCTCGGCCCGACCGAAGACGACCTCACGCGCGAGGCCATCGCCGCCGCCCTCGGCGAGACCCCGACAGTCGACCCTGCGCTGGAGTCCGAGCTCGTCGCGTGGTTCTCGGGGCGCGGGCTGGTCATGCCTGACCGAAACCGCAAGCAGGCCTGGCTCATCCCATCGGCGCGCGCGCTCCCGAATCCGAACGGCACCGCACCCGGCTGGGACATACAGAAGGACGGCAAGCGGATCATCGCGATGCCCGGGGTGCCGCGCGAGATGACGCCAATGTGGGAATCGATCGAGGCGTCTCTTCAGGGAGGCGGCGCACTTCGTTGGCGGACTCTCAAGCTGCTCGGCATCGGCGAGAGCGCCGTCGAGGAGAAGCTCGCCGAGCTCGTGCGTTCGACGAGCCCGACCGTTGCGACGTACGCCAAGAACGACGGCGTTCACGTGCGGGTCGCGGATAAGGCGGCCACACCCCAAGAGGCCGACGCCCGCGTCGCTCAAATGGAGCGAGCGATCCGTGCGCGGCTCGGCGAGTACGTGTGGGGCACGGACGACGAGACGCTCGCCGGAATCATCGGCAGGGGCCTCGAGAAGCGGTCGTGGCGCCTCGCGGTCGCAGAGTCACTCTCCGGGGGCGACATCGCTCGCATGCTGATGGACGCGCCTGGGGCTGCGCGCTGGTTCGTCGGCGCAGTCGTCCTTCCGTCCGCCGATGCCGACGCGTTGGAACGTGAGGGACGAAGACTCGGCGGCGATGTCCTGCTGGTGACGCCGCACGGCAAGGACACGAGCGAGCTGCGCGCGACCGCGCCGGGCCGGACGCCACGCCTGGAAATTCGCTTCCGATCGCCCGCCGACGGACGGCGCCGCGCTCTCCTAGGCGGGCTGGACCTGCTGCGCAGAGCGCTGACGGACTAGCGCCGCGCGACGGTAGGGCCAGAGCGACCACGCGATCACGACGAAGAAGGCGACGGGCACCACGATGCTGAACGTCTCGTCGTGGCGCCAGACGGCGATCGCGTAGAGCAGCGGCGAGATGAGAAGGAACGTGAGCGCGCCACCGATCGCGAGCCGACGCGCCGCGACCTCGCGTCCCGCGGCGACCAGAACACCGCTCGCGATGACGATCGGGACGAAGAGCAACACCTGGTCGGCCGACCAGCTGTAGATGGCGCCGGCGCTCGAGAGAGCGAGCCAGATCGCGAGCCAGGGGTCGCTGCCGGGTTCGAAGCGCGAGGCGAGCACGATGCCGACGCCGATCACCGCGATGGCGAGCACGCGACCCGGCGCGCCGAAGAGCTGGCCGAAAGCGGAGAAGAGCACGGCCGAGCGACCGGTGCGGCGAGGTAGAACATCGGACGTCCATGCGGGAAACCAATCAGGAAACGCGAGCCAGCTGACAACGACCAGAGCGCCTCCGAGGACGGCCGCAAGAGCGACGAACCGGCGGTAGCGCGCGTCGAAGAGCGCGGGGATGGCCAGACCGATCGCGGCCCATACGAAGAGATGCGGCTTCGCGAGCATGGCCAGGGCGGCAAGCGCGGCGCGGCGCGCGTGCCCCGCGCGGAGGGCAAGGACGATCGCCGCGACAGCGGACATCAGAAGAAGCGCCCATTGCCCGAGCACGATCGTTTGAAATCCAGGCTGCCCGGCGAACAACGCGAGCCCAAGTGCGCCGTGGATGGCAGCCCGACCCGGTACGAACGCGCGAAGAAGTGCGCGGAGCGCGAGCGCCGAGAGCGCCGTGGAGGCGACCATCCAGATCCACGCGGCCATCTCGAGTGGGAGCGCACCCAGCGGCAGGAGCGCGACGACCTCCCAGGGCATGTAGTCGTCGACGAGGGCATCGGGCGTCTTTGTGCCGAGCGCCACGGCGGTGGGAACGTAGCGATTCGGATCCCAGGGGTTGACGCCGACGAGGACGGTCGCCGGTCCGGACCAGATCCCCGAGAAGTCGTTGAAGTGAACCATCTCGAGCCGCCGATCGAGCGGACCGAGGAGCACGATGAAGAGAACGCCCATGAGGATCGCCGCCGCATATGCGAGATCGGCGCGTCGTTGGGGGGTCACGAGGTGGAGGCGATGCTAGAGCTTGGCTAGTCCTCTCGGTTGTTTGATTCGTCTCGATTGTTTGATTCGCCTTGGTCTTGATTCTTCGGTGCGGGAGTGTGGCGGTTTCCTTGCTTCGCCTTCTTCGCCGCGGCCTTCGCCTCATCGGCGGCCTTTCTTGCGACCCCGGCTGCGCGCTCCTTTTTTGAGACCTGCTCGGTCGGGCGTGCGCCGTCGGTACGGGTCACGGCGCCGCCGCTCGGGGTCTTCTGATCCTGCGCCGGTCGGTTCTGCACCGGAGCGGTCGAGGATCTCGGGGCGAAGGTGACGCGGGCCGGAACGGCCAGGCGCTCAGCGACCGAGGCGGCTTCGTCGGCGGTGTCAGCCGCGTCCTGGGCGATCGCCGCAGCCGGGCTCAGATCCGCCGCCGGCGAGCCTCGCGCGGCAAGCGCCGCGAGCGCGGCCGCGGCCGAGGCCCTGTTCGGATCCTCGCCGAGCCGTGCGACCACCGCCGCGGCGGTGGCGCGATGTTCGTCGATCCGCTGCCGCAGCTGAACGACGAGCGCCGCCGTCTCGGGTTGAAGAGACTCGACCTGTGCGAGCTCGGCCGCCGCGTTCGCCATGTGCTCGCCGTACTCGCTCGTCGCCACGATCGAATCGTCTTCGTTCCCGAGAGTCGCGAGGGTGGTCGCCTCGGCGAGACGGTGCTCGGCGATCGAGAGCTCTACGACCGCGCGATCCTCCGGGGAGATGGCAAGCGCGAGTCGGACCTGTTCGGAGGTGATCTTCACCGAATAGAGCGCGTCCTCGGCGACAGTACCAGCGCTCACGAGGGCGGTGCTCGCCCCGACGGCGACGACCACGAGGCCGACGGCAAGCGCGCGCATCGCGTACGGCGTCGGTCGGCCGAGCAATTCAAAAACGACGGCGAGCCGATCGCCGAGGGTGGCCGAATGCGGATGCAACCCGAAAAGGACGCGCGCCCGAATTCGGCGACGGGTCTTCGCGTCTGGCGCGCTGTACGGATCTTTGTGTAGCCGGAGCGCAAGTCGCACCGTCTCGCGGAGCTGGGGGTCTTTGATGTCCTCGAGGAGCCGGTCGCCGCGGGCGACCTCGTCGATCAGTTTCGCTGTGTCTCTTGCGGTGCGCCTTCCCACCACCGTCTAACGGCCTGTCTGCTAGGCCGTTATCCGCGCCGCTTTCAGGTCCGTCTCGGGAACCGGGTCAGGGCTTCGGCGCGGCGGGCGGCGTGGTGGGCGGCGTGGTCGGCGGCGCGGCGGGCGGCGTCAGCGGGCCGCCCCAAACCGGTGCGTAGTGGCTCGCCAGGAAGTCCTGGTGGAGCACCTTCCCGTTCTCGTAAACCGTGCGCGTCCTGAAGACATCGCGTCCATCCACCGACACGCCCTTGGGGAACGCCGGGTCGGCGGGCTGATCTGCCGCTGGGTGCACGAAGTTCTTCTGGAAGGCGTCGCTGATCACGACCGTCCGGCCGGTCGGGATGCTCCACGTGTCGATGGTGAGCGAGGTGTCACCCGACCAGGACCAGATGAACACCGGATTCGCGGTGTCGTTACGCCACTTGAAGTCGACGCCTGGCTCGAAGACCGCGGCGTCGTAGCCGACTGGATAGCGATCGATGTAGTAGCCGTGCGCGTGGCGCTCGACGATGTCGTACCCCTGACGCGAGATGGAGTTGAAGATCGTGGTCGACACCTGGCAGAGGCCGCCGCCGATCACGTTCTCGTCGGAGCGGTTGTTGATGATCGCGCCGGCGTACATGTAACCGCGCTCGACCGTGATGGGGCCGACGAGCTCCCAGAAGGAGAACGTTTGCCCGGGGAGGATGACCACCCCGTCGAACTGCGACGCACCCGTCGAGATGTTCGCGTGACGCGACACGCTCGGTGGGTAATACGTGGTGTACGTCGAGGTGCGGACGAGGTTCGGCAGGAGTGCCTTTGCCTGTTCGGTCGTGAACGCGGGCGCGTCGACCTTCGCCGGCGCCGCCAGGTCGCGTGTCGCGCCGGTCGCCGGTCGCAGGAGCTCCTCAAGCGCCATCACGCGGAGCTTGTCTTGGTCCACCTTGACCCCGCTCTCGGAAGGGACGATCGAGGCCACGCCCTCGAGACTCACTTTGAACTTCGCGCTCTTCCCGGGATGATCGAGGACCAACGCGAGCGCCGCGGCCCAGCTGGTGACGCGCTCGTTCACGAGCGAGACCTGGTAGCGGAACCGGTTCGCGGGGGCGATCGCACCCTGTGGGATCGCCGGAAGCTCACCCGGCTTCGCGGCGACCAGATCGATCGTCAGGAGACTTGCGAGGTAGTTCGCGTTTTCGGTGAACGTCCGATCCTCGACCTGCACCGTGACCGGGGTGACCACCGCGGTCGCGCGCACGTAAGCATCGTCGAACCCTGACGCGTCGATCGCGGGATATGAGGTGCGTACGCGAAGCGTTACCTCGCGGTCGCCAAGCGACTCCGCGGAGAGAAGCGCCGCGACGGTCCCCACGCGATCGACGTCACGGCCGAGGGTCGGCCGCGTGACCTCGAGACCGGTCGGGCCGACGCGAAGCTGGCCCGAGACCGGCGCGCGATCAGTGTCCCGAGCTGCGGCCGCGACCCAGCGATCGAGTGCGTCGCCTTTCGCGTGCATCGCGAACGGAACGTTCGCTTCGCCGCGGAGCGCGTCGCTCCAGGCCCCGAGCCGGTCGATGACGCTGCCGGTTTTCCCGTAGCCAAGCGCCACGGTCATGGCTGCGTCGATGTCGGGAGCGATACCAAGGTCGGCGTTCGTCGTCTGCCACGTTCTGGAGCTATCCACGAGTGCGACTTTCGAGGTGGCCCACGGTGCCGCGAGCTCGCTAGCGAGACGCTCGCGGATCGCAGACGCTTCGAGCGAACCGATGTCGACACCGCCCACGGTCATCCCGGGAAGAGCGCGCTCCGCGTAAACCGCGTTCACGGCGAAGCCAGCACCTACGGCAAGCGCGATTGCTGCGAATGGGGCAACAGCGAGCATCCAGACGCCACGACGAGACGCGCGCTCTTGCTCGCCGCTTCTCGCGAAAACCGCCATGCCGACTAGCCTCCCCTGCGCCCACCAATTGGCGCGTCGATTGTTTGAGCAAAGTGTGTGCCGTGTAGCGTTCGCCCGCTCGCTCGGTGTGAACTCTCTATGTCCCTAGACGAACGAAGTGTCAGCCACGTTCCGGTCAGTAGGCGACTGATTTGAGACGTTGCCAACTACTACGTCTGTCTGCTAGGCGACATTCCGAGCAGCCACGCTATTGCATTCGAATTAGTTACGGATGCGTAAAAGCCGATACTCGCGCGGCGCGACACGGATCGAACGGAAGGCGGGATGTGTATGCGGGTGGCACGGGGGAGCGGGTTGCGCGCGAGCCGTTGACCGGCCGCGTCGCTAGACGGCTGAGCGCAGATCGGCGCAGCGGACCGGTAGGCGAGCGCGCAGCCCCGACCCCGTGACAGGACCCGCACACCGCAGAACCGCGACCCTTCCGTTGATCCGGACAAAGAAAAGCCCCGGCACCCCAGGGGAGCAGGGAGTGCCGGGGCGATAGGCGGATCTGACCGACGGGCGGGTCGGCCAGGGCCTGACGGAGTGAATCAGCTACACCCGGTCGTCTCTCCGCAGTTCTCGCATTTGTGGCAGGTGCCGCTACGTACGGTCAGCCAGCCGCAACGCGGACAGGGGGGCGCGTCGGGTGTGGAATTGAGTCGTCGGTAGGTCGGAGCGTCGGAGACCGGCGCGGTCGCGTGGCCGTTTCCGTTCTTGATGCCGTTCGCTTCCGGCACTTCGGGTGTCGCGAGCTGCACGACCCGATTCAGGAGCTCGAGCTGAGGCGTCGCATCGGCGACCTCGGTCGTGCGAACGAGTCCGAGCGCGGCGCGCTCAGGCTCGGAAAGGAAGCGATTCCCCAACCAGCGGAAGACGTAGTCGACGATCGATTTCGCGAAACCGATCTCGGGATTCCCGGTCCATCCGGCGGGCTCGAAGCGCATGTGGCCGAATTTTTCGACGAGGTGCGAGAGCGGTACGCCGTACTGGAAGAGCAGCGAAACGCTCGTCGCGAACGCGTCCATCATTCCGGAGAGGGTCGAGCCCTCCTTCGCCATCGTGACAAACAGCTCGCCGGGCGTGTTGTCCTCGAAGAGGCCCACCGTGATGTAGCCCTCGTGCCCCTCGATCGAGAACTTGTGCGTCAGCGATGCTCGCGTGTCCGCAAGGCGCCGCCGCTGCGGCCGGGTGACTTCGACGATGCGCTCGACGATCGTTTCGACCGCCTTCGTGTTGCTCTCTTTGTTGCTGGTGTTGACGGGCTGGACCTTCTTGCTTCCGTCGCGGTAGATCGCGATCGCCTTCAGGCCATGCTTCCATGCCTCGACGTAGGCCTCGCTAACCTCCTCGACCGTGGCGGTCTCCGGGAGATTCACGGTCTTCGAGATCGCGCCGGAGATGAATGGCTGGACCGCACCCATCATCTTGATGTGGCCCATGTGGTGGATCGTGCGCACACCGTTCTGGGGTTTGAACGCGCAGTCGAAGACCGCGAGATCCTCGTCCTTGATGCCAGGAGCGCCTTCGATGGTCCCGTACTGCTCGATGTACGTGGTGATGGCGCCCGAGTCGGTGTCGCTGTACCCGAGACGCCGTAGCGCCGGGGGAATGCTGCCGTTGACGAGCTTCAGCATCCCGCCACCGACAAGCTTCTTGTACTTCACGAGGGCGATGTCCGGCTCAACGCCGGTCGTGTCGCAATCCATCATGAAACTGATCGTTCCGGTCGGTGCGAGGACCGACGCCTGTGCGTTGCGATAACCCGCCGGGTGCCCGAACGTGACCGCATCGTCCCAGGCCTGGCGCGCCGCCGAAAGCAGACTCGCCGGCACGAGCTCGTCGCGGATGCGATACGAATGCAGCCGGTGCATCTGGATGACCCGGTCGTGCGCGTCCTTGTTCTTCGGGTACGCCTCGTACGGGCCGACCGCGGCGGCTAACCGGCCGGACTGCGCATAGGCGGCGCCGGTCATGAGCGCGGTCACGGCCGCGGCGTAGCCGCGGCCCTCGTTCGAGTCGTACGGGAGGCCGCGCTGCATGAGGAGCGCGCCAAGGTTCGCGTAGCCGAGACCGAGCTGGCGGTGCGAGCGCGCATTCTCGGCGATCCTCGCGGTCGGATAATCGGAGTAGCCGACGAGAATCTCCTGCGCGGTGAACACGACCTCGACCGCGGCGCGGAACCGCGCCACATCGAATTCGCCGTCGCTGTGCACGAAGCGCAGCAGATTGAGCGACGCGAGGTTGCAGGCCGAGTCGTCGATGCTCATGTACTCGCTGCACGGATTCGATCCATTGATCCGGCCGCTCGCCGGCGAGGTGTGCCAGTCATTGATCGTGGTGTCGAACTGCATCCCCGGATCGCCGCATTGCCACGCGGCCTCGGCGATCTCTTTGAGCAGAGCCCGCGCCTTCACCGTCTCGAGGACGGCGCCACCGACGCGTGCGGTGAGGCCCCAGTCCTCGTCGGTCTGGGCCCTCTTCATGAACTCGTCCGTGACACGCACCGAGTTGTTGGCGTTCTGGAACTGGATGGACCGCCACGCCTCGCCGTTGAGGCTCATGTCGTAGCCAGCTTCGCCCAGCGCCCAGGCCTTCTTCTCTTCCTTGGCCTTGCACCAGATGAATTCGTGTACATCGGGGTGGTCCGCGTCGAGGATCACCATCTTCGCCGCGCGCCGCGTGGTGCCACCGGATTTGATCGATCCGGCCACGGAATCGGCGCCGCGCATGAACGAGACGGGTCCGGACGCGAAGCCGCCGCCGGAGAGATTTTCCCTCTGAGAGCGGATCCGTGAGACGTTCACGCCCGAGCCGGATCCACCCTTGAAGATGATTCCTTCATCGCGGAACCAGTCGAGGATCGAGTGCATGTCGTCCTCGACGGAGAGGATGAAGCACGCTGAGGCCTGTTGGGGAACGCCGTCGACGCCGATGTTGAACCACACGGGCGAGTTGAAGGAGGCGTGCTGGTGGACCATCAGGTACTTGAGCTCGTCGGCGAAGGCATCGCGGTCGGCGATGCCGGCGAAGTAGCCGCCCTCGAACCCAGCCTGAGCGATGGTGTCGACCACCCGGTCGACCATCTGCTTGACGCTTGACTCGCGCTCCGGAGAGCCAAGCTTGCCGCGGAAGTATTTGGACGCAACGACGTTCGTCGCCGTCTGGGACCAGACCTTCGGGACCTCGACGCCCTTCTGCTCGAAGACGGTGCCGCTCTCGCCGCGAATCGACGAGTCGCGAAGCTCCCACTCGACCTCGTCGTACGGGTGGACGCCCTCGCGGGTGAAATGGCGCTCGATCCGGAGGCCTTTCGGCTCGGCGCGTTGAACGGATTCCGGCGCGATGTCTGCGATTGCCATGTGCGTCGCCCCCTAGAAAGCCGCGAGGTTCGAGCCGCTCGCCAGAGCCTTTAGAAGAAGGAGAAGGAGCCTCTCGCCTACGGACGCGGAAGCGAACGGCCAACGGGTCATCTGACCCTCCTTCTGCCTTCCCTGGTGACTCATCTTTGCCACTACATCTGGGCCCAG
>Ga0209806_1000594_pt1 | contig 24821 bp, 20 predicted proteins | sample GraSoiAngelo_152_FD_186166 | JGI IMG/M metagenome (GOLD analysis project Ga0209806, IMG submission 186166) | Grasslands soil microbial communities from the Angelo Coastal Reserve, California, USA - 14_1009_12_30cm (SPAdes) (version 2) | ecosystem: Environmental > Terrestrial > Soil > Grasslands ... | reverse complement strand
CCAGGTGGTGGTCGCGGTGGTCGGGCCCACGGCCAGCGGAAAGACGGAGCTGGCGGTAGCACTGGCCGAGCAGCTGCAGGGGGAGCTGCTGTCCGCTGATTCTCGCCAGGTCTTCAAGGGCTGCGACATCGGGACGAACAAGCCGACCCCGGTCGAACTGCGGGGCATTCCCTGCCACCTGCTCGACCTGGTACAGCCGGGCGAGCGTTTTACCGTCGCCGATTACCGGCAGGCAGCCCTGGCCGCCATCGACCGTGTCGCCGGTCATGGCCACCTCCCGATCTTCCAGGGGGGGACCGGGCTGTATCTGCGGGCGGTGTTCGAGGGATGGAACCTGGCCGGCGCTCCGCCCGATCCACAGACGCGCGCCGCCCTCGAACTGCGCCTCGAGGAGCAGGGGGTGGAGGCACTCCACGCCGAGCTGCGCCAGATCGACCCGGTGTCGGCCGATCGCACTCAGGGCAATCCGCGTCGAATCATCCGTGCGCTCGAGATTCACGCCGTGACCGGCGAGCCCCCCAGCATGGCGCGACGGGCGTCGCCACCAGGTTGGCGGCGGATCATCCTCGGGCTCGAGGTGTCTCTCGACGAGCTCGATACGCGAATCGCGACCCGGGTTGGTCGCATGCTGGAGGCGGGCTGGCTGGACGAGGTGAGGACCGTTCGGGCCCTTTTTCCCAAAGCCGACCTCCGCTTGCTAGGACATGGGTATCCGGAGCTGGCTGAGCACCTGGATGGAACTCGCAGCCTGGAGGACGCACGGGCATCGATCGTGCGCCAGGTCCGCCAGTACGCGCGCCGGCAGCTCACCTGGTTCCGCGCCGATGCGCAGGTGCAATGGATCCCGCCGGACGCGGGCGAGGCGTTGAGCCGGGTTCGGCTGGGTATGATGAAAAAAGAGGCGAGTTGATTCAGAATCGCAATGGTGCGCGCGAGCGCGCCTTCCTGATGTCCCTGGATCACAAGGGGCAGGGGCTGGCCACCGTCGAAGAGCAGATGCTCGAGCTGGGTGAGCTGGCTAAAACAGCCGGGCTGGTCGTGGTGGGAACCGAGATCCAGCGCCGCGCCCGGCCCGATCCCGCAACCTTCATCGGTAAGGGCAAGGTGGAGGAGCTGCACGAGCGCAAGCACAGCCCGGGCTTTGACCTGCTCGTCTTCAACGAGGAGCTCTCGCCGCGACAGCAGCGCAACCTCGAATCCAGGCTCGATGTGAAAGTGATCGACCGGACGGAGCTGATCCTGGACATCTTTGCCCAGCGGGCCCGCACCAAGGAGGGACGGCTGCAGGTCGAGTCGGCGCAGCTGCACCACCTGCTGCCGCGATTGCAGGGCGGCCGGGACCTCTCCCGGCTCGGCGGCGGCGTGGGCACCCGTGGTCCCGGCGAGCAGCAGCTCGAGAGCGACCGGCGACGGATTCGCCACCGGATTCGCGACCTCGACCAGGAGATCAAGGAAATTCGAAAGCAGCGAGCCCTGCGGCGCGAAGGCAGGCGGCGGGTCCCTTTCCCGGTGGTAGCAATCGTGGGATACACGAACAGCGGGAAGTCGACTCTGCTCAATGCGCTCACCCAGGCGCAGGTCCAGATCCAGGACGCGCTCTTCGTCACCCTCGACCCGACCACCCGATTGGTGCACCTGCCCGACCGCCACGAGGTGCTGATGACCGACACGGTCGGCTTCATCCAGAAACTGCCCACCGACCTGGTGGCCGCCTTCAAGGCCACCCTGGAAGAGGTCCAGGAAGCGGACATCCTGTTACATGTGCTGGACGCGACCCGGTTCAACGGCCGCGACCAGATGGAGGCAGTCCACGAGATCCTGCAGGACCTGGGCGCCATGGACAAGCCGAAGGTGCTCGCCCTCAATAAGGTCGACAGGCTGCGGCCGGAGGCCCTGATCACGTTGCTCAGGGAAGACTGGTCGCCCTATGAGCGGGTGGTGGCCATCTCGGCGCTCCGCAAAACCGGCCTGGGCGAGCTGGGGACGGCGATCTCGGAAACGTCACCCGGGGACTTCGTCACGGTCGAAGTGCTATTGCCCTACGACCAGCCCGCCCGGCAGGCGGAGTTTCACGCCCGCGGCAAGGTGGAGAAAATCGACTACCGCGCCGACGGCGTCGCCATCCGAGGACTGCTGCCCCGTCGTCTGTTACCCCGCTTTGAGCCCTTTACGGCAGCGCCTCCGCGCGACGCGTCAGTGCAGTAGGCGGACCAGCGCCACCACCTGGCCCTCGAGCTGGGCATTGGTGGTGTAGATCGGCTCGTAGGAGGCGTTCTCGGGTTGAAGCCGGACCCGGTTGGTTTCGCGGAACAACCGCTTTACGGTGGCGGTCGATTCGTTGGTCTGCTCGTCCTCAACCCGGGCGACGACGATGCTTCCGTTCGCCGCGTCCTTGCCTGGCCTGACCACCACGTAGTCGCCGTCCAGGATTCCCGCATCCTTCATGCTGTCCCCACGGACCTCGAGGGCAAACGCGACGTCGCTGCCGATTAGGTCCTGGCTCAACATCAGGTGGTCCTCTATGTTCTCCTCGGCGAGGATGGGCTGACCGGCTGCCACGCGCCCGACCAGGGGCACGGGCACCACCTTGCTCAACTTGACCTGGAGCTGGTCGAAGTCGACCACCTCGATGGTCCGGGACTTGGTCGGATCCCGGCGGATGTACCCCTTGCGTTCCAGGGTATTGAGGTGGTTCTGGACGGTGGAGCTGGATGAAAGTCCGACCGCCTCGCCGATCTCGCGGACGGTGGGTGGATAAGACCTGATCTTCTGACGGAATCGAAGGTACTCCAGGATTTCCCGCTGCCGGCTGGTCAACGGCTCAGGCATCGTGTCCCCTCCCTTATGCGCCTGCGTCGGACGCCAGGAGCCAATCATCTCGTCCCTTCTAGCGTCAGGAAATGGACGCCCAAGGAGGGGAGGGGAGGGGTTCCGGGGTCGTCGCGACCAAAGCATGGTAGCACAGGCGTTTGCGCAACCCAAGAGGCGATTTCGTGGGTGTGAAAACGGGTCTCTCGGCGGCTGCCTAAATTCAAACTGGACGGCATCCTAGCACATGCGTTCGTAGCATGCAAACACTTGTTCGCGCAAGGCCTTGACGCGAACGCCTGTTCGTGATAGCTTGCTCTCGAACGCATGTTCGTGCAGGACGGCGCAGCCAAATCGTATTTGCGGCGACCCCTAAGACGGCGTGGTTGGGGTCGCATCGCCCTGGTGACGGGAGCCCTGCTCCTCGCCTCGGCCCGGCTGGTGTACGGGAGCGCGCCGGCGCATTTCGACCGCGCGGTGGTGGGGCAGGGGGACAGCGTCTGGAGCATCGCCCAGGCCCATTACGCCGGCGACCCGCGGCCCCACGTCGATAGCATCCTGCGGACAAACCACCTGAGCTCGCCGGTGGTCTTCCCGGGACAGACCCTGCTCCTGCCCGGCGACTGAGCCGGGGCGATAATGAGCGCATCGCTGGTCAGCCTGGCGTCCCTGGTCGACGCCTTTGAGTCGATGACGCCCGAGATCCGGCTGGCGGCAATCATCACGCGCGACGGGACGATCCTGCTGCTTCAGCACCAGAAGAAGGGCGCGCGGTACTGGGTGCTCCCTGGCGGGAGGCTACAGGCAGGCGAGACCTTAGAAGCCGGCCTCAAGCGTGAGCTGCGCGAGGAGCTCGGCCTGCGATCGGTGGACGTCGGCTCGCTGGTGATCGTCTGCGAGACGCTGGCGCCGGACCGAAACGTGGTGAACCTGATCTACCAGGCCGACATCGGGGAGGGGAGACCCGAGCTGGACACGAGTGACTCGGTACTCACGGGCATGGACTGGGTACCGACGTCACGTCTTGGCGAGCTTGACTTCCGGCCGCCCATCGCCGCCACCGTCGCTGACGTCATTGCCGGTAACTTTGCCGGCCCGGTCCGCCTGCTGGGCGACACCTGGACCCCGGTCCGGAGCTAGCATCACCAAGCGCGCCGAGCGCTTTGGGCACTTCTACGACCTAAAAAGAGCACGCCAACGGCGGTACTACGAGAGGCATCGACTTCGGCGTTTAGGCTGGTACCGCATGCTCAACTATGGTTGCGACCCGGCTCAGTTTGACGCCATGCTCGCGGCTCAAGGGGGCCTCTGCGCAATTTGCAGGGGCCCGCAAACTGTGAGGTGGAGGAGCCGCCTTAAGCAATTGGCTGTGGACCACGACCATCAGACCGGCCATATACGTGGCTTGCTATGCGACGCTTGTAATCACGGACTCGGAAGCTTTCGCAATGACACGTCGCTACTCCGATCCGCAATTGACTATCTGAACGCCAACACCATCATGCCGGCGGTCCACAGAGACGTTCTTATCCGGAAGCGGAACCCGGATCACTGGGCGAAGAGCCTCAAACCCTGCATCATTTGCGCCCGCCAGGTGGAGCTCACCTCATGGGGCAAATACTGCTCGACTGCTTGCAAAGCCAAGGCGCGCTACGCTCGGCAAAAGAAGATCAGCTCCTTGACCCTCGCAGAGGGGACGATCCCGTACCGGGCCGGACCCTACAACCTCTTGTTGTCACAGGCGCACCCGGCGGCCTGACTCCGTCCCGTGCTACTCCTCCACGATGTCGACATGCATGGATCTCCACCCAGGGCGCACCATTCACCAGACTTAGGGCCCGGCAGGGGAGCCGCTCCGGCAGCTTGCCTTGATCTACCGGCTTGTTCGCACATTAGAGGTTATGCGACGAGACGATCAGGTTCTGGGTCGGTAAACGCCGCCAGGGCCTCCAGGCCGTTCCTCGAGCTCGACTGTTTAGCGACTCAGACGGCTTGGATATGCTGATTCCATGCCCAGCCCCGCTGCTCTCAGACGTGCCTGGGCAACCATCCCGGTCAAGTCACGCGTCCCGGGCGTCGACGTCGAGGCCCTGCGGCGCTGGCTCCAGGACCTGCCGCCACCGCCCGGCTACGGCGTTAGCGCCAAGCCGCTGCGCTACCGAACCGCGCCTCACCTGGGCGCCTTCTGCTGGTACGAGGACCGCCTTATCGAGCTCCAGGTGCCTGAGCCGTTCCGGCCATGGTCGGAGCGCGTCTACTACAGGGCTCGGCGCAAGCCGGGCAAGGCGATCGCCTTTCACTGGTACTTCAAAGCGCTCCGCTTCCGGACGCGCCGCGAGGTCCTGCGGTTCCTGTACTGTCACGAGTTCTATCACTGGTACCTGCGCGAGGTCCGCGGCACCAAGGCGGCCGCCGAGACCGCCTGTGACCGGTTTGCCCTGGCACACTTCAGGGCGCGCAACCAGGGAGTCGACTGGACGGCCGAGCTCCCTGGCTACGATTTGCACCTAACGCGACCACTGCGCCGCTCCGCGTGAGCTAGCAGCGGATCAGACTCGGGTCGGCTGCTCTTCCTTGAGGATCGCCTCGATCTCGGACTTGGCTTTACCGACCACTTCGCGGATGCGACGCATCCGATCCTGATCCGGCACCCGGCGTCGGGTCTCATGGGCAAACGCCCGCCCCAGCTCGCGCATATCGGTCGCCAGCCGGTGCATCTCGCGGCCCAGGTCGGGGTCCCAGCGCCCGCGCATGCGCTCCCACATCTGGTCGACGGCAGGCTTGCGCTCTTCGAGGAAGGCGCGGCCGGCGTCCGTGATGGCGAACACCTTCTTGCCGTCCTGCTCGGTCGGGCTGACGTAGCCCATTTCCTCGAGCATCTGGAGGGTCGGATAGACCGCCCCCGGGCTCGGAGAATAGAAGCCGCCGAACCGCTCCTCCAGGGCCCTGATGATCTCGTAGCCGTGGCTGGGCTTGTCCTTGAGCAGATCCAGGATCACGTACTTGAGGTCGCCGCGCTCGAAGATGCGCTCGCGAAACCCGTCAAAACGAAACTCACGTCGCCACATTGGTCAAAATCCTCCTAACTAGTCGATGTATCTGCGACTATCTCGATATATCGCGATACTAGGCCATGCCGGACCGCAGTGTCAAGCCGATATTCGGGTTGGCCCTGCGTCGGCATCATCCGATCGCTAGCGTTATCGGCGCGCATGTTCGACTCGATCGCGCCCGGCTACGACCGGCTGAATGCGCTTTTCAGCCTGGGCCGCGACCGTGCCTGGCGGCGTCGGGCGGCACACGAGGCCGGGCTCCAACCAGGAAACGCCGCGCTGGACCTGTGCACGGGCACGGGCGCCCTGGCGCTCGAGCTCTGGCGACATGTCCAGCCCGGCGGCCAGGTGATCGGGATCGACCTTTCGGCGCCGATGCTGGCACGCGCGCCAACCAGGCCGGGACTCGAGTTTCTGGCCGGCGACGCCACCGCCATCCCCTACCCGGATCACTCGTTTGACGCCGTCACCATCGGCTTCGGCCTGCGCAACCTCGCCGACCGGGCAGCCGGGCTCAGCGAAATGCATCGGGTGCTGCGTCCTGGCGGTCGCCTCGTGATCCTCGAGTTCTCGCCGCCGGCGGACGGACTGCCGGCTGCCGGCTATAGCTTTTACTTGGGCCGGGTGATGCCGGCGGTGGCCGGTCTGGTCAACCGCTCGTACGGTGACGCCTACCGGTACCTGTCTGAGAGCATTCGCGCCTTCCCCTCCCCCACCGCGCTCGCAGCTGAGCTGCGGGGCTCGGGATTTCGCGACGTCCGCATCGCGCCGCTCACCTTCGGCATCGCCACTATCCACACCGCGACCACCGACTGAGTACAATCGCGGCACAGCGTGCCCACCGTCTCGACAACGTCCCAGAAAGAGGCACCAACGGCCCCGCCGCAGCTCGCGGCCCGTGTCCAGCGGTTCCTGGAAGCATGCGAGCTCGACCGTAACCTCAGCCGGCTGACCATCCGGCAGTACGACTACTACCTCGACCACCTGATGGTCTGGTTGCAGGAGCGGCATCCCGAGGTTGCGGACGTCGGCGATCTGACCGCCGAGATCGTGCGCGAGTACAAGCTAGCCCTGGCCCGCAAGGTCGCGCCGAACACGGGTCGGCTGCTGAGCCGCGCCACCCAGACCTATTTCCTGATCGGCCTTCGCGCGCTATTACGCTACTGTGCGGTCCAGGGTATCGATGCCATCCCGGCCGACCGGGTCGAGCTGGGTAAGTCTGAGTCGCGCTCGCTCAAGTTCCTCGATGGCGACCAGATGGCCCGCCTGCTGGCCGCGCCCGGGCTCGATGACGTCCGTGGGCTGCGTGACCGCGCCCTGCTGGAGACGCTATTCAGCACCGGGCTGCGCGTGTCGGAGCTCTCCAGCCTGGACGTCGCCCAGGTCAACCTCAAGACCCGGGAGTTCGGTGTGATCGGCAAGGGTCGCAAGCCACGGGTTGTCTTCCTCAGCGAAAGCGCCGCCCAGGCGCTGGAGCGATACCTGCAGGCGCGAGAGGATCGTTACCGGCCGCTGTTCACACGGACCCGCGGTGCCACCGACAAGACCCCGGGCGGAAACGGGATGCGAATGACGCCGCGCTCGATCGAGCGTCTTGTGAAGAAATACATCCGTCTGGCCGGCATCGGGGTGGCGGCCACCCCGCACACGCTGCGCCACTCGTTTGCCACGGACCTGCTGTCAAACGGCGCGGACCTGCGCGCCGTGCAGGAGATGCTCGGGCACGCCAACCTCAGTACCACTCAGATCTACACGCACGTGACCAATCCCCAGCTGCGGGCGGTCCACAAGAAGTTTCACAGCGGCAATCGCTAGCGCTCGGTTAGGCCTCTCTTGCGCGCGTTACGACGCGCGCTTTGGGCGGCGGGCACGGCTCGGGCCTGAATCGGCCCTCGCCTCGGGCGCCTCTAGTAGCATCGATTGCAGATGATTCGCGCTCGCGCACGGCTCGCCGGAACGTCGCTCGACTATTACCGGCTCGATGCGCTGCGTGAGGCCGGGCTTGCGGATCCGGGGCCGCTGCCGGTCACGGTGAAGATCCTCCTCGAGGGCCTTCTGAGAGATGCCGAGGCCGGCCGCGTGAAGGAGAAAAGCGTGGCCAGCCTGGCTTCATGGCCGGCGCCAACTGAGGCGGGTGCCGAACTGCCCTTCACGCCGAGCCGGGTCCTTCTCCAGGATTTCACCGGTGTCCCCGCCGTGGTGGACCTCGCCGCCATGCGCTCCGCGGTTCAGCGGGCCGGGAAGGATCCGCGCCTGATCGATCCCCTGGTGCCGGCCGACCTGGTGATCGACCATTCCGTCCAGGTCGACGCCTTCGGCACAAACCTTGCCTTCAACCGGAACATCGAGAAGGAATACGAGCGCAACAGCGAGCGCTACGCCTTGCTTCGCTGGGCCCAGCAGGCCTTTCGTAACTTTCGGGTGGTCCCACCAGGCATGGGGATCTGTCACCAGGTAAACCTCGAGCGACTAAGCCGGGTGGTCCAGGTTCGAGAGGCAGAGGGAGGCGCAGTCGCCATACCCGACACCCTGGTCGGGACCGACTCGCATACGACCATGGTCAACGGCGTCGGAGTGCTCGGCTGGGGAGTGGGTGGGATCGAGGCCGAGGCAGCCATGCTCGGCCAGCCAATGTACCTGCCGCCGCCGGTCGTGGTCGGGGTTCGGCTCGCCGGAGCGCTCCGGGCGGGGGCGACGGCCACGGACCTGGTGCTCACCCTCACCCAGATGCTGCGAAAGAAGGGCGTGGTGGACAAGTTCGTCGAGTTCTGCGGCGATGGATTGTCCAGCCTGCCGGTTCCCGACCGGGCGACGCTCTCGAACATGTGCCCCGAGTACGGCGCCACGGCAGCCCTCTTCCCGGTCGATCAGCAGACTCTGCAGTATCTCCGGGTTACCGGCCGTGAGCCCGAGCACATCGACCTGGTCGAACGATACACGCGCGCCCAGGGGATGTTCCGCACGGACGGGACCCCGGCCCCGCGTTTCAGCGAGCTGGTCGAGCTCAACCTCAGTGACGTCGAGCCCAGCCTGGCCGGCCCCAAGCGCCCGCAGGATCGGGTCGCCCTTCCCAGGGTGTGGGAGAGCTTCACCTCGGTCTTCACCGATGCCGAGCGGCCGGCACCGGCAGCCGTCTCCCGTTTCGACGACGAGGGCGGCGCCGCCGACGTCTCCGGGCGCGAGGGCTCGGTCGCGGTCGCTACCCGCCCCAAAGCGGAGGTCAGGCACGGCTCGGTCGTGATCGCCGCCATCACCAGCTGCACCAACACCTCCAACCCGTCGGTGATGGTGGCCGCCGGGTTGCTTGCCAAGCGAGCCGTGGAACGAGGCCTCAAGGTTCCCTCCTGGGTCAAGACCAGCCTGGCCCCCGGGTCGCGGGTGGTGACCGACTACCTCAAGGCGGCCGGCCTGCTCACGTACCTGGAACAGCTCGGCTTCTACCTGGTCGGGTACGGCTGCACGACCTGCATCGGCAACAGCGGTCCGCTGGCCTCACCGGCTGTCGAGTCTGCCGTCGAGCAGGAGAACCTCAACGTGGTCGCCGTGCTCAGCGGGAATCGCAACTTCGAAGGCCGCATCCACCCGCTGGTACGGGCGAGCTATCTCGCCTCGCCTCCGCTGGTGGTCGCCTACGCTCTGGCCGGAGATCTTCGGCGGGACCTATCCAGGGACCCGCTGGGAACGGATCGCGAGGGCAAGCCTGTGCACCTCTCCGAGCTCTGGCCATCGGTGGACGAGGTCGACGCCGCGGTGCGCGGGTCGCTCCAGGTGGACATGTTCGCGCACGAGTACGAGCACATCTTCGACGGCGACGAACACTGGAAGCGGATGGCTGCGCCCGAAGGGCCGACCTATGAGTGGGACGCCGAGTCCACGTACGTACGCGAGCCACCCTACTTCAAGAACATGCAGGCTAGCCCCCGGGGGCTCGAGGACATCGTGAATGCCCGAGCGCTGGTCGCTCTCGGGGACTCGATCACCACCGACCACATCTCACCGGCCGGGAGCATCCCGACCGATAGCCCGGCGGGGCGCTACCTGGTCGAGCACGGTGTCGAGCGCGCCGACTTCAACAGCTACGGCGCCCGCCGCGGGAACCACGAGGTACTGGTGCGAGGCACCTTTGCCAACGTCCGTCTGCGCAATACGCTCGTCGACCGGGAAGGCTACTGGACGCGGCATCTCCCCGACGGGGCGGAGATGACCATCCACGAGGCCGCCGACCGTTACCGAGAAGAGGGCGTGCCCCTGGTCGTCCTGGCCGGCAAGGAGTACGGCTCAGGCAGCTCGCGCGACTGGGCCGCCAAGGGTCCACTGTTGCTCGGTGTCCGGGCCGTGATCGCGGAGAGCTTCGAGCGGATTCATCGCAGCAACCTGGTCGGGATGGGCGTGCTCCCGCTCGAATACGCCGACGGCGCAAGCGCGGCCTCGCTCGGGCTGCGTGGCGACGAGAGCTTCACCATCCGCGGGCTAGCCGGCGGTCTACGCCCCGGCCAGCAGCTCACCGCCGAGGCCCGTGCAAACGATGGCAAGCGGCATAGCTTCACCGTTCGCTCGCGTCTCGACAACGACACGGACGTCGGCTATCTGCGGAACGGCGGCATCCTGCCGATGGTCCTGCGCCAGGTGATGAGCCGCCCGACCTAGCGGGCGGCCAGGTCGGAGAGGCTGTTCACGTCGGTGATCGGCAGGGCGCTCTCGGTCTTGCTGGTCAGGTTGTAGGTCAGGATCTTTCCGGTGGTCTGATAGCCGCCGCCAAGGCATTCGGTCGTGCAGGGAGCCTCCTCCAGGTAGAGGATGGTATTGGCGCTGACGAACACCGAATGTGAGCGTGGCAGGGCGGTCGCGTCGCTCGACTGCGCCGTGGCCAGGTCAAGGAGTTTGACGTGGGGCACCGACCGCGAGTCGATCGTCGTATAGGCAATCCAGTGACCATCGGCCGACGGGCTCGGTAGGTACCACTGGATGCCCGTGACCACCGTGTTTACGGAGTGGACCTCCGCGTCCCAGCTGCGTATCCCGGACGCATCCCGGTAATAGAGGCGGTTTGACTGCTTCGACCAGACCGCGTGCGTGGCATTCGTGCTGGTGCCCGACGGAGGCACAAAGGCGACCGTGTCGTCGGCGCGGAAGACAATGAACTGGCCGGTCTCCGGGACCTGCGCCTGCTGGCCGACAAAGGTATCGACCATCAACAGGTATTTGTCGTCGGGCGAGTACTGAAGCCGGACCTCGTCATCGGGGCCCACACCACGCCCGGGCACACTGTTCAGCGCGTATGTGGTGTCCTGACCATTGGTGCGCCAGTGCAAGGCAGCCTTACCGGTTGACGGGTTGTGCAGCAGGTAGGCGAGCGTGGAGCCGTCGTGCTTGTAGGCAAATGCCGGCACGTATGCGGAGGCCGAAAGGTCCACCACCGGCTGTCGGGTCGCCAGGTCCATCTTCATGATCCGGCTCGTCCCCTGGTTGGTTGTCTCGATGTATGCGATCTCGTGGTCCGAGATAAAGCGCGGCTGCGCGGGAGTCCCGGCGGAAAGCGAGACCAGCTTCTGGGGCGCGCTGCTGGCGGAGTCGTAGAGCACGATATCCAGACCCGCAGAGGTCGTCACCGAGAGCAGGACGCGAAATCCAGGGGCCGCAGTCGGCGTCGCGGCGGCGGTTGGCGTACCCGTGGCGGTGGTGCCGGAGGCGGTGGTGGTGCCGCAGGCGGCCAGCAGCATGATGGCGGCCGTCATGCCGCCGGTTCGCATCCCCCGCATCGGACGGGATTGTAGCAGCGATTCACCCGCCTGCTTGACGGTGACACGGGCGCCGTCTAGCATGGCCCAGCCATGATGCGGGGCTTGCGGGGAAAGCGGACCGTGATCACGGGCGGCGCCAGCGGGATCGGGGCCGCCACCGCTGCCCGATTCCTCGAGGAGCAGGCGAGGGTCGTCATCATCGACCGCCAGCGAGACGCACTCGATCGCATCAACCGGGAGCTGCCCGGCCTGACCGGCACCGTGATGGCGGACGTTGCCGACCGCGACGCGGTCGACCGGGCTTTCGCCGAGGTCGAGCGGCTTGTCGGCGGCTTGGACGTGCTGATCAACAACGCCGGGATCAGCGTTCGCCATCGGTTCGTGGACATCTCCCCCGCCGACTGGTCGAATGTGCTGCGCGTCAACCTCGATGGAGTCTTTCATGTGGCCCAGGCTTGCGCAAAGCGCATGACCGATGGGGTGATCATCAACATGGGCTCTACCAACGGGCTCGTGGGTCACCCTATGTACGCGGACTACAACGCCTCGAAAGCCGGCGTGATCGCGCTCACCCGCTCCATGGCGCTGGAGCTGGCGCCCCGGATCCGGGTCAATGCAGTCTGCCCCGGCTACATCCTGACCCCGATGCAGCAGGCAGAGTACTCGAGCGAGATGCTGGCAGAGGTCGAGCAGAAGATCCCGCTGCGCCGGCACGGACGGCCCGAGGAGGTGGCCGCCCTATTCGCCTTCCTCGCCTCGGATGAGGCCGCCTACCTCACCGGCCAGTGCTACCTGGTCGACGGCGGCGAGACCGCCGGCGGCCTGGCCAGCCGCTAGGACCCGGGCCCTCGCCTCGGGCGAGGTGACGGGGCTGTCGCGGGGTTGTCAGCGGCTTGTTCGCCGCCGGCCCGTGGGAGGCTGGCGCGCCCGCGTTGTACGCATACCGATGGCCGCCTGGCCGCAGCCCGCCGAACCGCTTCCACCGGTGACGCCGCCGGTGGCCAACCGGCGGTCGCCCGCCGTCAAGCTGCTGGGCAGCATGGGCGGCATCGTGATCGTGGTTCTCATCTCCCTGCTCCGGTTGGGGGGCGCCGACGAAACCAGCAGAGAGCAGGCCTATCTGAATGCCGACAAGCCCTACGAGCTCGCCCTAAAGGCCGACATCAAGCTGACCAGCGACTGCTCCTCCGACGTCACCTGCCAAACGGCGCTCACCAAGCTGATCAGCGACAACAACGCGTACCTGAGCTGGGCGGGCAGCGTCACCGTGCCGGACAAATTCAAGCCAGCCCACGCCCAGCGCGTCAAGGGCGCCAATCTGCACGACCAGGGCGGCAGTCAACTGCTCAGCCTGCTGGAAAACCCGCCCTCCGACAAGGCGCAAGCGACGATCATGCTGACGGCAGCAGAAGACCTGATCCAGCAGGGCGACGACGCGGTCACCCGCGGCGACGATCTATTCAAACAGGCCGGCGTCACACTCGAGAGCTGATCCGCCGGAACCGCCGGCTACCAGTAGGGCCAGTGGCTCGCAGGCGTGGTGCCGAACATCTCATTCCAGAGCACGTCCCGACCGGTCAGGCTCGACCGATTGAAGCCGTGCATGAATGTCACCACGCCGATGCGCTTCATCCCGCGGGTCCCGACCAGGCCGACCGTGTTCAGCCGGCTGGAGGCGTCCCGGTCGCGAAGGTCGAGCCCGCGTAGATGCCCGTAGGTCGCGACATCGGCAGCGCTGAAATAGATCCGCTCCAGGGTTGCGTAGGAGTACACGCCTGTGTACCAGGTGTGCCGCGGAGCGACCACGTCGTACGGATCGAGCACGCCGCGCAGGTACGGGTAGCTGGCCAGCGATCCACCGAAGACGTCCGAGACGTTGGCGGTATGGCCGCCGTCAGACGCCGAGAAGAAGGCGATGATCACATGCCCGCCTGACAGGAGCACCTGGCCACTGGTCTGGTCCACGGCGGCGTTCTGCGACGCGGTCTCGGCATCGACTCCGCGGTAGACCTGGTAGCGGGTGGTGTCGTCGACGTCATAGAGCGCGGTGCTGCCCAGGTGGGTGAGCGCGTAGCAGCGTGCGGCAACGATCTGGGCCTTGATCGCCTCGAGCGGCCAGCTGGAGGGGACCTCTCCCAGACCTCGCAGGTAGTCCTCGATGGAGAGCTCGTTGATCATGTAGAGGATCCCGCCGCTAGGCTGAGCCACGATGGTGCCGCGATACCGGTGATAGAGACCGGAAGGACCGTAGAGCGAGAGCCTGGTGTCGGCACGAAGCGGGACGATCCTCTGCAGACCACTCGCCGCTGAGAACGCAATCGACTGGCCCGGCGCAATCGACGACACGCGTGTCCCGGCGATCAGCTGCGCGGGTCCGGAGGCAACAACACGATAGCTCGCCGCGCCCCAGAGCACAGCCACGTGGATCGGCGTGTGGGCGCTATCCACAGTCGCCCAGCTGGTGTTGCTGTAGAACCGCTGGTCGATCACCCGGTAGTTGAGTCCGGTCAGGGCCATCCCGTAGGCGCCCCACTGTCCCATCCCGACACCGTGGCCCCAGCCGTGGCCGCAAAAGCGCACGGATCCGGCCGGCGCGGCGGGTGGGCAGGTGGCCGCGTATGTATGCCCGGAACCCTTGAGCGCGAGCTGCCCTTGCTCCGAGATGTACCGGTCGAGGGCCGCCTGGAGGCTCCGGGTCTGGGACTGCAGGCCGGCCAGCCGGATCAGTGTTTGGCGTCGCGACTGGTCGAGCTGGTTGTCGTAGCTGGCGACCGAGGATGCGGCGCTGGCGGCGGCATCGACCCGGCTCTGCAGCTCGGCATAGAGCGGGGCCAGGGCCGCCTTGTCGGCGGCGATCAGCTGCCGCTGGCGCTCGAGGCCGTCGCGCTCGGCGCGCAGCCGCTTCGCCTGCTGGAGCTCGGTCAGTGTGAACTGGTTGAGATAAACGGCGCGGTTCACCAGGTCGCCGAAGCTTCGCGCCGAGAAGAGGAACTCGACCCAGCTGAGCCCGCCGAGCTCGTATATCCTGCGGACCTCCTGCTCGAACGCGTTGCTGTGCTGGAGGTAGGCAAGCTGGTCTCGGAGCAAATCGGATTCTGCTTGCTGCAGCTGGGCTCGCAGCATCTCGAACTGGTTGGCGATCGGCGCCAGGTCGGCATTGCTCCGGGCAAGCTGGGCCTCAAGGCCGGCGAGAGTCTGGCGCACCTGCGCCTGTTGCATTTGCAAGGCCTGGAGATGCTGCTGCTGCTGCGCCTGCTGTTGCTGCAGCCGGTTCAGGCGGTTGGCGAGCGTGTTCGGATCATCCGCCTGCGCCGGCAGAGCGGAGAGCAGAAGCAGCAGTACTCCCAGCGCGACGCCGCGGCGAAACGCCTCAAACGCGGGTTTGGCACGCCTCGCGCCACCCGCGTGGGCCGGCGGGCCCGGACGTTTTATTCCGACGGCGCTCCCGCGGAGCCGGGCATGCCGGGCTCTCGCCGTGGGGTGAAGGTCGTACCGCCCAATGGCGGAGCGGCCGCCTTGGGTTTCTTCTCCTTCTTCTTTTTCTTCTCTTCGCGACGCCCCCGGTCGCGCGATTTAGCCATGGTTCCTGCCTCCCAGAGCGTATTCGGCGAGTGGCTATTGTAGCGCGGTTTTCAGGCCAGCAACACCCTCAGACACGCAACCACCGATTGTCCAATCGCGTCCAGGTTGTATCCGCCTTCCAGGGCCCAGACGCTGCGGCCTTGTGCATGCTGGTCCGCCCAGCCGCGAATCATGTGCGCCAGCTCACCGTAGGCCGCCGTGCTCACCCGCAGGCCGGCAATGGGATCGTCGGCGTGCGCGTCGAAGCCGGCGGAGACCAGCAGCAGCTCCGGCGCGAATCGATCGACAGCCGGCCCCACTTTCCTCTCGTAGGCGGAGAGAAATTCCTTGTCGCCGCTGCCGGACTGAAGCGGGAGATTCAACGTGGTTTCGTTCTGCTCGTCCGGCCCGCCGGTTCCGGGATAGAAGGGATATTGATGGGTCGACACATAGAGCAGGTCCGGGTCATTCGAGAAGGTGTGCTGAGTTCCGTTTCCGTGGTGAACGTCGAAATCGATGACCGCAACCCGGTTGATGCCTCGCTGCCGGGCTTCGATCACGGCCACCGCGACGTTGTTGAACAGGCAAAACCCCATGGCCCTCGCGGTCTCAGCGTGGTGGCCAGGAGGCCGGATGACCGCGAAGGCGCTCCGGCTCTCGCCGGCCACCACGCGCCGGACACCCTCGACCACCCCCCCGGTGGCGGTCCGGGCAGCGGGCATCGACGACGGCGTCAGGTAGGTGTCGGGGTCGAGCCAGCCACCGCCCGCCGCAGACGCCTGCTCCAGCACGGCCAGATAGGCGGGGTCGTGCACGCGCGAGATCAGCCCAGCCGGCGCCTCGGGCGCGGCCGCCGGGACCAGGCCGAGGTCCGAGCCGGCGATCGCATCCAGGATGGCATCGACCCGTTGCGGCCGCTCGGGATGACCCGGCGCCAGGTGACCGGCGTGCTCAGGGTTGGTCAGCAGAACGCAGCTGCCGGTCATCCGATCGTCCGGGTGCGAAAGCGAAACATCTGCACCGGGGCAAACGCACCGATGCCCGCCTTGGCACAGGCAGCCTCCAGCTGCTCTTCCGCGGTGGCGATCTGCGCGATGCCGGGAAGCAGCAGGCCCTGCCGGTCGCCGCTGCGCACGATCAGACCGTACTGGGCCGGATCCAGGTCGGCGACCGCGGACACCTGCTCGGGTGGGTCGAGCAGCTGCAGCGTGAGGGAGAGCTCGGCGACCTCGTCCAAACGGACCGGGTCAAACCGGGGATCGCTCAGCGCGGAGGCGACCGCATACCTGATGAACTCGTGCGCGGCGGAGGGCTCGGTGGGATAAAGACTGCCGACACAGCCCCTCAGCTCGCCGTGCTTGCGCAGAGTGACGAAGACGGCGCACGGCCGCAGTAGCTCGGGCGGAACAGATTCGGGCGGTTCGACCAGCTCCCGGTGTTTGAGGTAGTGCTCGATGGCGGTCCGGCCCAGCGACTGAAGATCGAGCACGGCGGCGGGTGGATCCGAGCTGGTGAACCCCACAACCGGATAGCCGACGCCGAACGGTCCCTCATAACTGAGCACGGTCGACTCCAGGCCGGCGGCGCGGGCGGCCCCCAGGAGGATGGCCAGCGGGCGCAGGCCGCACTCCCCCGCGTCTTCGATGAAGTGTTGGTCGAGGGTCTCGATCCGTTGCCAGTCGCGATCGCGAAGGGCGCCGACGACGAGCTCGTCGAAGGCGCGCCCCTCCTGACGAAAGCCGGCCGGCGCGTCCGGAGTCAGCCGGTGCGAGAGGTCACCGGAGGCGATGAAGACGGTCGACCTGGCGGACAGGTGTCCGTGCAGCCAGGCGCCGAACTCGACGAATCGCTGGAGCCGCCAGCCGCTGATGCCAAGAAGGATGAACAGCTTGTCCTTGCGAGTGCGCTCGAGAAAATGTAGCGGCACCACCACGCCGTGATCGAGCACCGGATCGTCGTCCCAGCCCAGCGGGAACCCGGCGTCGTTCGCTGCCCGGAGCAGCGCGGCAGCGGCCTCCTGGTCGACCCTGACGTCGACGCCGACCTGGGGCGCTCGAAACCGGCGGAGGTCACCTCTTGCTTCGGTCCCGCGGCGGACCGGGATGCGATCCGTGGTCGAGAGGCTGTGGGGCGAAACCATGATGATGTGCGTCGCTGTCTGCTCGGCCAGCTTCTGGTCGAGCAGGCGTAAGGCGGCCGCGCTGGCGCTGACACGCGACGATTCGCTGCCCCCAACCTCCGGAACCAGAATCGGCGGATGCGCAACCAGCGCGCCGGCGACGATGCCGGACATGGATACTAGGAGGTTGTGACCGGCTGTGGCCGCAGAGCGTTGACGGCGGTGCGGTACCGCTCGGCGGCCTTATTGGCCGCCTCGGCGTGATCCGGGCCGGCCGAGGCAAAGAGGATGCTGCGTGAGATCGCGATCAACGCTCCGCGCCCGTCCGTCCGAAGGGCGGCCGTCACGGCGGCGTTGAGATCCGCCCCCTGGGCCCCGATGCCGGGCACGAGCAGCAGCCGGTCCTGCGCGATCTGGCGAACATCCCGCAGCTCCGCGGGTGCGGTGGCGCCCACCACCAGGCCGACGTTACCGTGATGGTCCCAGCGCACCGCGGCTCGCGCCACATGCCGGTAGAGCGTCTCCCCTTCTACTCGCAGGTGCTGAAACTCCTGAGCCCCCGGGTTGGAGGTGCGGCAGACGATGAAGACCTCTTTATCCTTGTGCGCGAGGAAGGGCGCCACGGAGTCGTATCCCAGGTAGGGATGGACCGTCACCGCATCCGCCGGCCATGACTCGAACACCGCGTGTGCGTAGGCCTGTGCCGTGCTACCAACATCGCCTCGCTTGGCGTCAAAGATGACAGGCACGTCCTGGGGAACGTTGGCCAGCACCGAGCTGAGAAGGCTTCCGGTCTCTCTTCCCCACCGCTCGTAAAAGGCGAGGTTCAGCTTGTAGCTGGCGGCCGAGCCCTGGGTGGCTTCGATGATCGACGCGGTGAACCGGGCGACTCCATCCGGCGTGCGCTCGACGCCTTCGGGTAAGAGGTCTGGCTCCGGGTCGAGCCCTACGCATAGCAGCGAGTCATGACGGTCCTCGCTGGCGCGAAGCTTCTCCTTGAAGGTCACCGCAGGGCCAGTCTAGCAGCGACCCGCCGGGTCACCTACTCGTATCGCAACACTTCGAGCGGCCGGACCCGCACCGGCTTCCATGCCACCAGGGCGGCGGTACCGGCCGCGAGCAACGAGGTGGCGATGATGATCCCCAGCGCGAGGGGCGTGCTCACCGGAAGGTCAGACTTGAAGACCAGCCGGCCGAGCAGGGTGGTGGCCACCGCGACCGCGGTGATGGCCGCGATCCCGCCGAGGGCGCCGACCACCGCATTTTCCAGAAGCACCTGGGAGAGGACTGTGCCGCTGTCGTATCCGACCGACTTGAGGATGCCGATCTCGCGGCGCCGTTCGAGCATGGCCAGCGCGACCGTATTGGCGATGATCACGATTCCCGCCAGCAGTGCGAGCGACGCAATCGCACTCAGAAATACGATCACGTTGGACAGGAGCCGGTCGAAGAAGGACACGAAATCCGTGAAGTCCACCATGGTCGCCTGCGCGTCGGCGTCAGAGACGATGCGAAAGGCATCGCTTGTGTGCGATGGATCAACCTTGAGCAACCAGCTCCCATAAGTGCGGCTGCCGCCCAGGCCCCGTACCAGCTTGTCGTCGCCCAGGACGGCGGCATTGTGGATTTCGTCCCCGATGTTGTTCCCGAAGAAGCCAACCACCGTGATCGTCTGGGTTGCCTTGCCCGCCTGGTCGCTGACGGTGATTGTGTCGCCTGCCTTCAAATTCCACGGCTTGTTGAGGAGTTGGTCCTGGAGCAGGACGTTGTTCGTGCCCGCGTCGAGGGCGGTGAGGGCCCGTCCGGCATTCGGTTTTTTGGGAACGGTAATATGCGGAACCTCGCCGCCGCCGAGGTCCGAGCCTTCGATCTGGGCGAACTGGCTGAAGCTGTTGAAGCCACCTCCTCCCTGATCCCCCTGCTGCCGGATGCGAGCGGCCACGGTGGCGACCGACTCGCCGTTGAGGGCGACGGGCACCACGTTCGCGAGCGTGTTGAATCGCTGCCCATGGAGGCCCGGAATGGTCGGGATTGCCTGGTCGACCAGGTGGGCGCGGTCCGCGGTATCGATCACAGCAAGGTTGAAGGTCAGCGATTGGGCGACCAGGTCGTTGAAGCGGGCTCGAATGTCCTGGCCGAGGATGAGCATCAGACCCACCGTGAAAACTCCGACGAAGAGTGCGACCAGTGTGGCCGCCGTTCGTCCTGACTGCCGGCCGATCCCGCGGTAGGCGAGCTTGGCGGTCGACTTCCAGGTCCTCGGAAGAATCACCACGCCCGTGGCCAGCACGGCAAAGATGAGGAGGACGATGCCGACCGATGGAAGAGCGATGGTGACCGCGGCCGCTGCCGCGATCGCGAGGGCGGCAAAAATTATGAACCGGATGGAGAAGCGCTCCGGCACGGGAAGCTTGCTGACTCCCCAGGCAATCAGGGCAAAGAGTGCGCTCAGGATGGCCAGGACGATGAGCGTGCCGGTTACGGCGATGGCGGCGAAACGAAGGTCCTGGAGGATGACGCTTGCAAACGCCGTGAACAGCACCGCGAGCACGATGAGAAGGCCGGCGGTCTGTAGCCGGGCGCGCCAGCCGTGCTCGGGCAATTCGCGCAGCACGGCCAGGGGACGTATCCCAGCCGCCCTTACGATCGGAAGCAATCCGAAGATAAACGCAGTGGCGAGACCGATCGCCACTCCGGATAGGACGGTGCCGGGGTCCAGGATCAGGGTCAGGTCCTGGAGGAGAATTCCCTCCACCAGCTTGATCGCGCCATAGCTCAGCCCAACGCCGAGGACGGCCCCTAATGCACCGCCGGCCAGCCCGAGCCAGGCGGCTTCCAACCCGAACAGGACGTAGAGGTCTCGCCGGCGGTAGCCGGCAGTCTTCAACATGGCGATCTCGACCCGGTTCCGGGAGAGGAGCACCTGCATGGTGTTGACCACTCCGATCCCGCCCACCAGCAGCGCCAGCAAGCCGGCGATTTTCAGGAACTGCCGGATGCTCGACGATGCGTCTTCCCGTTGTTTCAGGATGTCGTCGGTTGTGCCCACGATCGCCGTCGGAAACCGCTGGCGAAGACTGGTGGCGAGAGACACCATCCGGGCGTGGTCGGGCGTGTTCAGGTAGACCGCGCTAAAGCGGAGTGGATCGGTCGACCCGGCCTGAAGCGTCTCCAGGCTGACGAACATGTTGAAGGCGGACTCGAAGCCGGTCGCGGGGAGAATCCCGGCAACTGTGACTTCGAAGCTGCTCGTTTGAGAACTAAGGCGGACGTGGTCACCGAGCTTGGCGCCCAGAAGGTCGCGTGCCACCGGGCCGATTACCGCATTACCCCTGGTGCTTACCAGCTGCTGAAAGTTCGCGCCGGAGGGCGACTCAACCCGAACCCGACCCGCCAGCGGATACACGGCCGGATCGATGCCGCTGATGTTGACGGGCCGCCGCTGGCCGTTGAGGAGGGCGCTCGTGTAGGCCGGGCTGACCGTGGCCGTCCATTGCGTGACGTCGCCCGAGGAACGAAGCCCATCGAAGTAGGTCAGGTCCGGGCCGGAGAGGGGCGCCGTGCTCGCGTCCATCGAGATGTCGCCATGATTGATTGCGCGGATGTCGTCGGTGAAGGAGCGGCCGATGGTGAGCCCGGCAAGCTGGAGGGCGATGATCGCCATCACTCCGACGCCGATGCAAAACACCGCCAGCACGGTTCGGGTGCCGCCCCGGACGAGCGAGCGCAGCGTGTACCGAATGTAGAAGGGCGCGTTCACCGGGGCTCGGCGCCGTCCACCAGCAGGCCGTCGCTGAGCTTCAGCTGGCGGGCGGCGTGGGAGGCGACATCGGCGTCGTGGGTCGCGATCAGGAAGGTGGTGTTGGATTGTGCCTGCAGGTCGGCGATCAGGGCAAGGAGCTTGTCACCGTTGGCCGCATCCAGGTTGCCTGTCGGCTCGTCGGCGATGACAATCGCGGGCTCGGTCACCATCGCCCGCGCGATCGCCACGCGCTGTTGTTCTCCGCCGGACAGCTGGCCCGGGCGGTGCTGCAGCCGGTGGCTGAGGCCGACCGCCTCGAGCATCTGCCGGGCGTGCTTGCTCGGAGACCCGTCGCGGCGCCGGCTCACATAGAGAGGTACCTCGACGTTCTCCAGGGCCGTGAGCGTGGGGATCAAGTTGAAGGCCTGAAAGACCATGCCGATTTTCTGGTTGCGGACTTCGGCAAGCTTCCCCTCCCCCATCCGGCTCACGTCGATGCCGTCAAGGAGGACCTGGCCCGAGGTGGGGCGGTCGAGCCCGGCGATCACGCCGAGCAGCGTGCTCTTCCCACTACCTGACGGACCAAGCAGCGCCACGAACTCACCGTGGTCGATCCGGAAGCTGATGCCCTTCAGGATCTCGACCTGCTCGCGTCCAAGCGGCAGACTACGCCTCACGTCGCGTGCTTCCAGAGCCGGTGCCGGCGTGGTCCCCACTTCGATGAGGTAGCTTACGCCAAACGCCGCCGCCATTCACATCCGCCGGTAGAATTCGAAGCGTGCCTGAATCGACTGTGCAGGTCACGCTGCCCGAGATGGGCGAATCCGTCACCGAGGGGACGGTATCGAAATGGCTCAAGCAAGTGGGCGAGCCGGTCCGTCAGGGTGAAGGCCTGGTCGAGGTCACGACCGACAAGGTGGACGCGGAGATACCCGCGCCCGCCAATGGCACGCTCTCCAAGATCCTCGCCGACGCCGGAAAGACGATCGCGGTCGGTGCGCCGCTCGCCGAGATCCAGATCGGAGCGGACGGGGGCGCGCAGAAGCGCGAGCAGGTACAGACAGCCCCCCACCCCGGCCCTCCCCCACAGGGGGAGGAAGATCGTGGTGTCGCCGGCCCTCCCCCGCAGGGAGCGGGTGATCGCAAAGTCGCCAGCCCTAGCGCTGCGGGGGAGGGGAATCGAAACCTCGCCGCCGCTCCCGCCGAGGCAGAGGCAAAAGTAGCTAAGAAGGCAGCATCGAATGTAAGCGAGGGTGCCGAGCTGCTCGCGCGCGCACGCGGTATCGACCTGGCTGCCGTCACAGGCACCGGGCCCGACGGATTGATCCGGCGACGCGACGTTCTGAACGCGATCGAAGAAAAGGAGAAGGCAGCTCAGACGGCCGAGAAATCGGGCGCGCCACCGCCACCATCGAGCGGTTCTGCGCCACCACTGCAGGCGCAGGTCACCACCGGGTCGATCCCACTTCGTGGCGCGGCGGGAGCAATGGTGAAGCACATGGAGGAGAGCCTCCAGGTTCCCACCGCCACCAGCTTTCGGACCCTGCGGGTCGATGTCCTGGACCAGCGGCGGCGCCAGCTCAACCAGGCGATCCAGGCAGCCGGCCGGCCCGAGAAGGTGTCCTACACGCACGTGATCGCGTTTGCCATCGTGCGCGCCGGTCGGGACGAGCCCTCGATGGCGGTGACGTTCGATCGGGTCGACGGGGTGCCAACCCGGGTCGCGCGCGGACTGCACCTCGGGCTGGCGGTCGACGTGCAGCGTCAGGACGGAAGCCGGATGCTGCTGGTGCCCGTCATCCACGATGCCGACCGGCTCGACTTCGCCGCCTTCCGCGACCAGTATGAGACCCTGGTCGCCCGCTCACGCACCGGAAGGCTGGCAGCCGATGACCTGAGCGGCGCGACCATCGTGCTGACCAACCCCGGCGGGATCGGAACGGTCGCCTCGGTGCCGCGGTTGATGAAAGGCCAGGGAACGATCGTGGCCACCGGCGCGATCGGCTATCCGGTGGAATTCGCCGGCATCCCGGAGAGCGGGCTGCGACAGCTGGGGGTCACCAAGGTGATGACCATGACCAGCACCTACGACCATCGCGTCATCCAGGGCGCCGAGTCGGGTGAATTCCTCCGGCGGATCGAGGAACTGCTCGGTGGCGCCGATGGGTTCTACGAATCGATCTTCGAATCGATGCGGGTGGCCGTCCCGGTCACGCCCGCCACCGAGACCGCCCGGCCACTTGCTGTCTCCGGGGAAGCCTCCACCCCGCCAATCGTGGAAGCCGAGAACCTGCGCGCGGTTGCGGCCGGGATGGCGCTGGTGGCAGCCTACCGCAGCCACGGCCATCTCGCGGCCCGGCTCGACCCGCTGGGGAGCGCCCCACCGGGCGACCCATCGCTGGACCCGTTCAACCACGGCCTGACGCCGGCGCTGATGGAGTCGGTTCCCGCGGGCGTGCTCCGTGTGCGCGTGCCCGGTGAGAACCTGGCCGAAGTCCTGCTCCACCTCCGGGAGACCTACTGCTCCACCATCGCCTACGAGATCGAGCACATCTCCAGCCACGAGCAACGCAACTGGCTGCGCGAAAAGATCGAGTCCGGGCGCTACCGGCAACCGCTTTCACCCGAACGTAAGCTTCAGCTGCTCGGCCGCCTGACCAAGGTAGAGGCCATGGACCGGTACCTGCGCCGGGCGTTCCTCGGACAGAAAACCTTCTCCATCGAGGGTCTGGATTCGATGGTGGTGATGCTGGAAGAGGCGCTCCAGCTTCTATCGGAGGAAGGCACCCGGCAGGTGACCATGGGCATGGCTCACCGAGGCCGGCTGAGCGTGATCGCTCACGTGGTCAACCGCCCATACGAATCCATCCTGGTCGAGTTCGAACAGGGCAAGGAGCGTGCCCGGCTCGACGGAGACGTCACCGGGGACGTGAAATACCACGCGGAAGCCGACGGCACCTACGTCACGCCGAACGGCAAACAGGTATCCGTCAGCCTGCTGGCGAACCCCAGCCACCTGGAGGCGGTCGACCCTGTGGTCGAAGGATCGACCCGCGCCCAGCAGACCCGGCGCAAAGGTTCGCAGGTCCACCTCGACCAGACCAGCACCGTCCCCATCCTGATCCACGGCGACGCGTCCTTTCCCGGACAGGGGGTGGTGGCAGAGGTGCTCAACCTGCAGAAGCTGGCCGGCTACAGCACCGGCGGCACGCTCCACCTGATCGCGAACAACCAGCTCGGCTTCACCACCGACCCCGAGGAGGGTCGATCAACGCGATATGCCTCGGACATTGCCAAGGGCTTCGACCTGCCCATCGCCCATGTCAATGCGGATGACATCACCGCGTGCGTGAGTGCGGTCCGGCTGGCGGTGGCATTCCGGCGAAAGTTTGGACGGGATATCGTGATCGACCTGATCGGCTACCGGCGTTTCGGTCACAACGAGACCGATGAGCCTGCCTATACCCAGCCTCAGATGTACGCGGCCATCAAAGAGCATCCACCGGTCCGAGAGCTCTTCGCGGCACAGCTGATCGAGGAAGGGCTGATCACGGCTGAGGAGGCCAGGACGCGGGCCGAGGCGGCCGAACAGAGGCTGGCCGACGCGCACGAGAACGTGAAGACCCGGCAGGCCCGGCCGCCTGAGGTGCAGCCGCCCAGCATGGACCCGACCCCGGAGCCCGACATCAAGACGGCGGTCTCGGCCGACAGCCTCGAGTCGCTGAGCCGGCAACTCTACGCGGTGCCCCAGGGGTTCACCATTCATCCCAAGCTGGTCCGGCAAATGGACCGGCGCA
>Ga0209806_1000587_pt1 | contig 24867 bp, 20 predicted proteins | sample GraSoiAngelo_152_FD_186166 | JGI IMG/M metagenome (GOLD analysis project Ga0209806, IMG submission 186166) | Grasslands soil microbial communities from the Angelo Coastal Reserve, California, USA - 14_1009_12_30cm (SPAdes) (version 2) | ecosystem: Environmental > Terrestrial > Soil > Grasslands ... | reverse complement strand
TGCGCGGTGACAGGCGACCTCGTGTGCCAGACCCCGCATCTGCGCGTGCCGTGGAACATGTCGGCGGACCTCGAGCCGCTGCGCGTGTTCCAGCAGAAGTCGCGGCTGTTCGAGGAGGCGGAGAAGCATCGCTGGCTTCTCGTCTTGAGCCACGAGCCCGACCAGCCGGCCGGCTACCTCGAGGAAAACGGCCAGTGGCGTCCTGAGCCGCGCCTGACGTGAGCTTCACCACCGCGGACGGGCGCAAGCTGACCTACCGCAAGCTCGGCCACGGACCGGTGCTCGTGTGTCACCCGGGTGGGCCGGGATTTTCGGCCGACTACTTCGGCGACCTGGCAGCGCTGTGGGAGCAGTACACGCTGATCATGCTCAACCCGCGCGGGACGGGCGCATCCGAAAGGCCCGCCGACCGCAGGGCATACGGCATCGACGACTACGTGCGGGACGTGGAGGATCTTCGCCAGCACCTGGGGCTCGAGCGCATGCTCCTGCTCGGGCACTCGCACGGCGGCGTGGTCGCGCAGGCGTACGCCGCCAAATATCCGGATCATGTGCGGCGGCTCGTGCTCGCGTCGACGCTGGCCCGCTTCGGCCCGGACCAGGAGCAGGCGATGCGACAGGGGATGGACAGGCGGAGCGCCCAGCCATGGGCCGCGGACGCAGCCGCGGCGCTGGAGGCGGAGCAGGCGGGTAATTTCACGTCGGACCAGGAGCTGAGCGAGCTGGTCTTTCGCGAGCTGCCTCTGTACTTCGCGCATTACGGCGGTGTCGAGGCCGGCTACGTCGACACGTTGAGGACAGAGGTCGTCAACGCGGACGCGCTGAAGCTCTTCAACGAGGAGATCTTCACGACGTTCGACCTGCGCGGCCGCCTGCCGGCGATCAAGTGCCCGACGCTGGTCATCACCGGGGACGAAGACTTCATCTGCGGCCCGCTGTGCGCGCAGGAGATCTGCGCCGGCGTCTCAGGCGCCCGCCTGGTCATCGTGGGCGACGCGGGCCACATGACGTTCGTGGAGCAACCCCAAACCTTCCACGACGAAGTAACCGACTTCCTAACGGGATAAAAAGAGTTCTTCCCCATTTATGGGGAAGTACCCGCCGCAGGCGGGGGATGGGGCCAGCCAGTTCTTCCCCATTTATGGGGAAGTACCCGCCGCAGGCGGGGGATGGGGCTGGTGGAATCCTTTCAGCGCCTTAACAACCTGGGCTGATTTGCCTTCTCTCGCTCGATAAGTTCGAGCCCGTGCTCGGAACCGTCGATTCTTGCGTGCTCGTCGGCCTGGAAGCGCGGCCAATCCATGTCGAGGCTGACATCGGGCGGGGTGAGGTCGCCTTCATGTTGGTCGGCCTCGCGACGACAACGGTCAAGGAGGCTCGCGAGCGCGTTCGTTCGGCGATCCGCAACAGCGGGCTCGAGTTTCCGAACACGCGTCTCACGGTCAACCTGGCGCCGGCCGAGATGCGCAAGGAAGGCACCGCCCTCGACCTTCCGATCGCGGTTGCCATCGCGCTGGCGCGGGCGGGCAAACCGGCCCCACCGCACAGCGCGTTCCTGGGCGAGCTCGCCCTCGACGGCTCGGTTCGCCACGTCGACGGTGTCCTGGTCGCGGCTCGTGGCTTGAGCTCGCTCGGCTATGAACGCGTCTTCGTGCCGGTCGCCGATGCCGCTGAGGCAGCGCTGGTCGACGGGCTCGAGGTGATTCCATGCCCATCGCTCATCGCCGTCGTGAACCACGTCCTCGGCCTTGAGCCGATTGCACCATCGCCGCCGAAAAGCCTCGACTGCGCCGCGCCGGCTGACATCGAGCACGACCTCGCTGAGATCCACGGCCAGGAGGAGGCGAAGCGCGCGCTCGAGGTCGCCGCGGCCGGAGGCCATCACCTCCTGATGAGTGGGCCGCCGGGCGCGGGCAAGACAATGCTCGCCCGCTGCCTGCCAGGCATCCTTCCCGCGCTCGAGCTCGCCGAGGCGCTCGAGGTGGCGCAGGTCCGGAGCCTTCTCGGCGAGCTGCCCCCCGCCGGACCGCTGGACTGGACGCGGCCGTTTCGCTCGCCGCACCACGGCGTCTCCATGGCCGGGCTCATCGGCGGCGGCAGCGGCCTGGCGCAGCCAGGCGAGATTTCCAGGGCTAACCACGGCGTGCTGTTCCTCGATGAGCTGGCCGAGTTCCAGACACCCGTCCTGCAGGCGCTGCGCCAACCCCTCGAGTCGGGGCGGGTCAACATCACGCGGTCCGGCGGCTCGGTCATGTATCCGGCTCGCTTCACGCTGATAGCAGCTACCAACCCGTGCCCGTGCGGGTGGGCCGGCGACGGGGTTCGCGGGTGCCGCTGCACCACCGCGGCCATCGACACCTACCAGCGTCGGCTGTCCGGCCCGCTGCTCGACCGGATCGACCTCCAGGTTTCGGTTCGCCGCGTCCAGCTCGAGATGCTGGCCTCGGAAGCTAGGGGCGAGCCGTCCGCGAACGTGAGGGACAGAGTCCTGGCTGCGCGCACCCTGCAGCAGCAACGCCAAGGCTGCCTGAACGCGCAGCTGAAGCCGGCCCGACTCCGCCAGCTCGCGGGGCTGGCCCCAGAGTCCCGCCGCGCCCTCGAGCGCTGGGGCGCCCAGCGGGGGATCACGGCCCGTGGCTTCCACCGCGCCTGGCGCGTCGCCCGCACGTCGGCCGACCTCGACGGCTCGGAGCAGATCGAAGAGCACCACATCCTCGAAGCGCTCGGCTTCCGGCTTCAAGATGTCGCCGCTTGACCTGAGAACGCGGGGCCGGTGGCCGCCGCCGGACGGGCCGCGGGTGGCGATTGTCGGCTCGAGGCGGCCCTCGCCCTACGGGGAGGCCGTGGCGGAGCAGCTGGGCCTCGAGCTCGCCCGCGCCGGGGTAATCGTGGTCAGCGGGCTCGCCCTCGGCATCGACGCGGCGGCGCATCGCGGCGCGCTGAACGCCGGCGGAGTCACGGTCGCGGTCATGGGGACCGGCGTCGACATCATCTATCCCGCGGCGCACGGCGTCCTCGCCGACGCGATCCTGGCGGCGGGGGGCGCCCTCGTGAGCCAGTTCCCCGACGGCACCGCGCCGCGGCGGCACAACTTCCCGGCGCGGAACTACACGATGGCCGCGCTCGCCGACATTGTGGTCGTGGTCGAGGCCGCCGAGGGCTCAGGAGCGCTGATCACGGCCGAGGCCGCGCTCGACCTACATAAAGAGGTAATGGCGGTCCCGGGCAGCATCTTCTCGCCCCTTTCGGTGGGTACCCACTCGCTGCTCCGCGACGGCGCCGGCCTGGTCCAGAACGCCCGTGACGTGCTGGCTGCCCTGAGGCTCGGCGGCGAGGTGCTGGACGACCCGCTGGCCACCCCGACGCACCTCGGTTTCAAGCTCCTTGGCGAGCGCGACGGCATCCTCTCCCACCTCTCGGACGTTCTCGCCTTGAACGCCGCCGAGATCGCCCGGAAGCTTCAGCTTCCGATCGCTGAGGTCCTCGGCCGGCTGACCGCCCTGGAGCTCGACGGGGCGGTTAGCAGACACCAGGGTGGGTACGTAAGGGCATTGCGCCGCGGCAAAGAACGGGCGTAGGATGCCCGCCACTCGCTAGGAGCGGTCGGCCCGGTCGGAACAAACGTCCGGGTTTGGGAATAAAGAGAGAGCTGTGCCAGAAGGATTGATCATCGTCGAGTCGCCTGCCAAGGCCAAGACGCTGAAGCGGTTTTTGGGAGACCGTTACGACGTCAGGGCCTCCATGGGCCACGTCCGCGACCTGCCGGAAAAGGAGATGGGGGTCGAGGTCGACGACGGCTTCAAGCCTCACTACGAGGTCGTGGAAAGCCGGCGCAAGACGATCAATGAGCTGCGCTCAGCGGCCAAGGGTGATCCCGAAGTCATCCTCGCCTCCGACCCGGACCGCGAGGGCGAGGCCATCGCCTGGCACCTGGCCGAGGTCTTGAAGCTCAGGAATCCCAAGCGCATCGAGTTCCACGAGATCACCTCGGAGGCGGTGCGCCGCGCGCTCGAGTCACCGCGAGAGATCGACATGCGTCTGGTCAACGCCCAGCAGGCGCGGCGCGTCGTCGACCGCCTGGTCGGCTTCCGCCTGAGCCCGTTCCTTTGGGCCAAGGTCCAGAAGGGCATCGGCGCCGGCCGCGTCTCGTCCGTCGCGCTTCGCCTGGTCGTGGACCGCGAGGAGGAGATCCGCAAGTTCGTCCCTGTCGAGTCGTGGACGATCGACGCGGAGCTGTCCAGGCAAGGCGCCGACAGCCACTTCATGGCGCGCCTCAACCGCCCGCAGGCAGCCGCGCCGGGGGCGGCCGACATGAAGTTCGAGGTCCACAGCGAGGCCGAGGCGCAGGAGATCGTCCGCAGGCTGGACGGCGCGAGCTATCGCGTCATCGGCGTGGAGCAGAAGCGCCGGACCAAGAGCTCGAATCCTCCGTACATCACCTCGACCCTGCAGCAGGACGCGTCGAGCCGCCTGCGGATGCGGCCTTTCGCCGCCATGCGCGTGGCGCAGCAGCTCTACGAAGGTGTTGAGCTCGGCCCGGAGGGCGCGACCGGTCTCATCACGTATATGCGCACAGACTCCACGCGGATCTCGTCCGACGCCGACGCGAAGGTGAAGGGCTGGGTGAAGCAGCAGTACGGCGAGAAGTACCTCGGCACGTCTCGCGCCGCCAAGGCGACGCCGGGCGCGCAGGACGCCCACGAGGCGATCCGGCCGACCGACGTGAACCGGACCCCGGACTCGATCCGCGGCCACCTGAGCGCCGACCAGTACAAGCTCTACGACCTCATCTGGCGCCGCTTCGTGGCAAGCCGCATGGCGCCCGCGGTCTACGACCAGACGCAGGTCGAGATCGAGGGTGGGGATTACGTTTTCCGCGCCAACGGCTCCGTCCTGACGTTCGACGGCTTCTACAAGGTGTGGGGCCGCGACGAGAATGGAGAGAACGAGCTGCCTGCGCTGACGCAGGGCGAGGACCTCGACTACCACGGCATCAAGCCCGAGCAGCACTTCACGCAGCCGCCTCCGCGCTACACCGAGGCGACTCTGATCAAGGAGCTCGAGCAGCGCGGCATCGGGCGTCCGTCGACCTACGCCCCGATCGTGCAGACGATCACCAAGGCGCACGGCTACGTCGAGATCAAGGACCGCCGCCTCTTCCCGACACGGGTCGGCGAGGCGGTCAACACGCTGATGGTCGACCACTTCAAGTCGATCTCGGACGACGACTACACGTCGAAGCTCGAGAAGCGCCTCGATGACGTGGAGAGCGGCAGCCAGGAATGGGTTCCGGTCGTGAAGGACTTCTACGGTCCGCTGCAGCGCATGCTCAGCGCCGCCGAGGAGGCCACGCCGGCAGACACGGATGAGGTCTGCCCTCTCTGCAACGAGGGACATCTCGTCAGGAAGGCCAGCCGATACGGCCCCTTCATGGGCTGCTCGCGGTATCCGAAGTGCAAGTTCCGCCGGGCCCTGACGCCGGACGGCGAGGCTCCGGAGCCGAAGCTGCTCGAAGAGCCGTGCCCCACCTGCGGCCGGCCGCTGCAGCTGCGCACGGGCCGCTACGGCGAGTTCATCGGCTGCTCCGGCTACCCCGACTGCAAGTACATCAAGCGCGACCCCGCGCAGACCGAAAGCAAGCCAACCGGCGAGAAGTGCCCTCAGTGCGGGGAGGGGGACCTGGTCGAGCGCACGGGCCGCTACGGACCGTTCGTCGCGTGCTCGCGATACCCCGACTGCAACTACCGCGCGAACATGGGCAAGGACGGCAAGCCGCGCCAGGGTCCCAAGGTGCTCGACGAGCCGTGCCCCATCTGCGGCAAGCCGCTGGTGGAGCGGCGCGGCCGGTTCGGGCTCTTCAAGTCATGCTCGGACTACCCGAAGTGCCCGGGCCCCAAAGGCGTCAAGAAAGCCGTCGCTTAGGCGATTTCGAGTCTGGGTATACTCCCTACGCCAGTCCCAGCCGGAAATGCGCCCTGCGCGCGCCCGGCGACCGACTGAGTTAGCACGCCCGGGCAACGCCCCTGTCCTTTTTCCAAAAGGCCGGATCCCGAGCGGAAGTAGAACAGGAGGCAACAGACAAACGTGGCTCAAGTGACCTTGAAGCAGCTGCTGGAGGCGGGTGTCCATTTCGGACATCAGACCAGTCGCTGGAACCCGAAGATGAAGACCTACATCTTCACCGCGCGCAACGGCATCCACATCATCGACCTGCAGAAGACCGTGCGACTCCTCGACGACGCGTGGGATTTCACGCGCAGCGTCGCGGCGAGCGGCCGGCCGGTGCTTTTCGTCGGCACCAAGAAGCAGGCGCAGGAGACCATCCAGACCGAGGCGGCGCGCTGCGGCATGTACTTCGTCAACCGCCGCTGGATGGGCGGCATGCTGACCAACTTCAGCACCGTCAAGAAGAGGATCGAGCGGTTGCAGGAGCTGCGCAAGATGCAGCAGGAAGGCCAGTTCGAGCAGATGTCGAAGAAGGAGGCCAAGCGCCTCACGGATGAGCTCGACCGGCTGATGTTCCACTTCGACGGCATCGCCGACATGAAGCGGCTGCCCGGCGCGCTCTACGTCGTGGACCCGCGCAAGGAGCACATCGCCGTCACGGAGGCGAACCGGCTCAAGATCCCGGTGGTCGCCATCACCGACAGCAACTGCGACCCCGACCTGATCACGTATGTCATCCCGGGCAACGACGACGCCATCCGAGCCGTCAAGTTGCTGACCGGCAAGATCGCTGACGCATGTCAGGATGGCCGCCAGGAAGCCGCCGCCCGGGGCGAGATCCTGCCCGAGGTCGAGGACCGCGAGTTCCTCGAGACGCCCCGCTACGAAGAGATCGAGGAGTACCTCGAGGACGAGGAGGACTACCTGCCGACAGTGTCGGAAGAGGAGTTCATCGGGCACACAGGCGACGACGAGGAGGCCCGCTGATGGCCGTCAGTCTCGACCTGGTGAAGAAGCTCCGTGAGCTGTCCGGCGCGGGGATGATGGACTGCAAGCAGGCGCTCGAGGAGGCGGAAGGTGACGTGGAGAGGGCCTTCACGATCCTGCGCGAGAAGGGCATCGCTAAAGCGAGCAAGCGGGCGGGCCGGGCGACCGGCCAGGGCGTGGTCGAGGCATACCTCCACGCCACCTCGCCTGACTACCCACCGCAGGTGGGCGTGCTGATCGAGGTCAACTGCGAGACCGACTTCGTGGCCAAGAGCCCCGACTTCCGCAAGCTCTCCAAGGAGCTTGCCCTCCAGGTTGCGGGCTACGAGGCGCGCTGGGTGACCAGGGACGACGTGCCCGACGATGTGTTGGTCACCGAGCGCGAGGTCTATGAGGCCAAGGCGCGGCAGGACGGAAAGCCGGAGCAGGTGATCCCGAGAATCGTGGAAGGCCAGGTCGAGGATTTCCTCAAGCACAGCTGCCTTATGGAGCAGCCGTACTTTCGCGAGCCGAGCCATACGGTCCAGCAGTTCATTGCGGAGAACATCTCGAAGCTTCAGGAGAACATCACGGTCCGCAGGTTCGCGCGATTTAACATCAGGGAGACCTGATCCAGAACGTAACCGTGGGAGATCGATCGCCAAAGTACAACCGCGTGCTGCTCAAGCTGAGCGGTGAAGCACTCGGCGGCAGCCGCGATTACGGCATCGACCTGGAAGTCGTCGAGACGATAGCGGCCCAGGTCAAGCGCGTCCACCAGATGGGCGTGCAGGTGGCGGTCGTGGTCGGCGGGGGCAACATCTTCCGCGGCCTTGCCGCCACCGAGCGCGGCTTCGACCGCGCCACCGGCGACTACATGGGCATGCTCGCGACGGTCATCAACGCGCTGGCTCTCCAGGACGCGCTGGAGCGCACCGGCATCCCGGCCCGGACGATGACCGCGATCCAGATGCCGCAGGTCGCCGAGCCCTACATCCGCCGCCGCGCGGTGCGTCACCTGGAGAAGGGGCGCGTCGTGATCCTTGCCGCCGGCACGGGCAACCCATACTTCACCACGGACACGACCGCGGCGCTGCGCGCCGTGGAGATCGAGGCGGACGTGATCCTCAAGGCGACCAAGGTCGACGGCGTGTACACCGCCGACCCCAAGCGCGACCCGACCGCCACGAAGTTCGACAAGCTGGGCTACCTCGAGGTGCTCAACCGCGGCATCGAGGTGATGGACAACACCGCGCTGACGCTCTGCATGGACAACGACGTCCCCATCGTCGTGTTCAACCTTCTGACGCCGGGCAACATCGAACGCGTGGTTCTCGGTGAGGAGATCGGAACGCTGGTCGGCGCGGCCAGATGATCGACCCGATCATGCGCGACGCGGAATCGAAGATGTCGAAGTCCGTCGAGCATTTCGCCAACGAGCTGCAGACGATTCGCACAGGGCGGGCGAATCCCGCGCTGATCGACCGGATCATGGTCCCGTACTACGGCACGCCCACTCCCCTGAACCAGCTGGCGCAGATCAGCGTGCCCGAGCCGCGGCTGCTGGTCGTATCCGTCTACGACAAGAGCCAGATCGGCGCGGTCGAGAAGGCGCTCCGCACCAGCGAGCAGGGCCTCAACCCCGCCAGCGACGGACAGGTCATCCGCGTGCCCATCCCGGCCCTGACCGAAGAGCGGCGGCGCGAGTACGTCAAGCTCGTGAAGCAGAGGGCGGAGGAGGCGCGGGTGGCCATCCGCAACGTGCGCCGGGACGAGCTGCACCGCATCGAGCAGATGCAGAAGAAAGGCGACGTCGCCGAAGACGAGTCCAAGCGAGCCTCAGCCCGCCTGCAAAAGATCACCGAAAGCCAGATCGAAAAAGTAGACGGCCTGGCCGCCCGCAAAGAACACGAAGTAATGGAGGTCTAGGGCAGCGCTTCCCCCTCCCCCCACAGGGGGGAGGGTAGGGGAGAGGGGCGTGGAAAGCACGTCACGCCCCAATCGGTACGCTTTCCTCACCCTTGGACTCCCAGGTCCCCCGCCACATCGGGATCATCATGGACGGCAACGGCCGCTGGGCCCGCCGTCGCGGCCGCCCCGCCAGCTTCGGACACCGGGCCGGCGTGCGCGCCATCAAGCGCGCGCTCCAGGCGTGTGAGGACTTCGGCGTCCACGTGCTGTCGATTTATGCCTTCTCGACCGAGAACTGGTCCCGGCCGAGGGCCGAGGTGCGCGCGCTCATGCGCCTTTTCCACGAAACGATGCAGCGGGAGATCGACGAGATGCACCGGCGAGGCGTGCGCATCGTGTGGAGCGGAAGGAGGGAAGACCTGTCGCCGCGGATGCGCGAGCGCATCGACGAGGCGATGGCGCTAACCCGGAATAACAAGAACGGCGTCCTCAACGTTTGTCTCAATTACGGTGGGCGCGCGGAGATCGTCGATGCGGTGCGCAGGCTGATCGACGACGGAATCGCCGCACAGGACCTCGATGAGGCGACCATCTCCGCGCGCATGTACCAGCCCGAGCTGCCGGATCCAGACCTGATCATCCGGACCGCGGGCGAGCGCCGGGTGAGCAACTTTCTGCTCTGGCAGGGCGCGTACGCCGAGATGCTCGTGACGGAAACTCTGTGGCCGGATTTCGACGCCAAAGACCTCAAGTCCGCGCTCGACGACTACGCCTCACGGGTGCGCCGCTTCGGCGCAAGACCTGATGAACTGGCTCCTCCCCATTTATGGGGAGGTGTCGGCGCAGCCGACGGAGGGGCTGGTTGACAACCAGAAATGCGCCGATGACCGCCTGGAAACCCAGCCCGCTGATGGTCCGGATCCTCAGCGGCGCGGTGATTCTCGCCGCTGTCATCGGGCTCGTCTTCGCCGGCCTGTACGGCGTCTACGCGCTGGTGTTGATCCTGGGCGGCCTCGCGCTGTGGGAGTTCAACGGCCTGTCCGAAGGTATGGGCTCACGCGCGCCCGCCTGGCTGCTTTTTCCACTCGGCGCCTTCTTCGCCTTCAGCGGGACGGTCCTCAAAGGCGTCGACGTCACGCTCGTGCTCGCTCTCGCGCTGGTCGGCGGCCTCGCGGCTTTCCTCTTCGTGCCTGGACGGAGGCAGGGGCTCAGCCGGTGGGCGATGGGGGTGGCCGGCGCGCTTTACATCGGCATGCCCTTCAACTTTTACCTGCTCCTCTACACCTCGAAGCCAAACGGCCTGGTGTGGACGCTGTTCACGATCTTCGCCGTGATCGCCAGCGACGCCGCCGCGCTCCTCGTGGGCAGTCGCATCGGCCGCCATCCATTCTTTGTCGCGATCAGCCCGAACAAGACGGTGGAGGGTGCGATCGCGGGGGTCGTGGGCGCGGTGGTGGTCATGGTGGTCGGCGTGTCGGGGGTCCTGGGGATCTCTCCCATTCACGCCCTCGTGCTCGGGGTTCTCGTCGGCGTCAGCGCCGCGATCGGGGACCTGGTCGAGTCGCAGATGAAGCGACTCGCCGACGTGAAGGACTCGTCCCGTCTCATCCCCGGACACGGCGGCGTCCTCGACCGACTCGACTCGATCCTGTTCCCGCCCATCCTCGTGTACCTGTACGTGACGCTCTTCCATCTTTTGACATGACGCGACCGATCAACATCGCGGTGCTCGGAGCGACGGGATCGATCGGCCGCCAGACGCTCGACGTGATCGACCGCAACCCCGCCCGGTTCAAGGTCTTCGGCGTGACCGAAGGCGTGCGCTCGACCCACCGTGAGGCGCCCTTCCTCGTGCACGGCCAGGCCGGGGATCCGGAATTCGACGCCAGCGTCGAGGCGATGGTGACCGATCCGCGATGCGACCTGGTGGTGGTCGCGATCCCGGGCGCCCGTGCGTTGGGGCCGACGATGTCCGCGCTGCGCGCGGGCAAGGAGGTGGCGCTCGCGACCAAGGAAGTCCTGGTCATGGCCGGCACGCTCGTCATGAAGCTCGCAGGCGAAAAAGGGATCCGCCCCGTCGACTCCGAGCACAGCGCGATCTGGCAGTGCCTGTGGGGAGAGGAGCGCGCGAACGTGCGCCGCCTGATCGTGACCGCGAGCGGTGGTCCGTTCTGGGCCCACCCGGACCTCGACCTCGACCAGGTGACCGTGGAGCAGGCCCTGAACCATCCCCGTTGGTCGATGGGACCGAAGGTCACCGTCGACTCGGCGACCCTGATGAACAAAGGCCTGGAGATCATCGAGGCGCACCACCTGTTCGGCCTGCCGCTGGATGCAATCTCGGTCTGCATCCACCCCCAGAGCGTCGTCCACTCCCTGGTCGAGTTCGTCGACGGTTCGCTCAAGGCTCAGCTCGGGAGGCCCGACATGCGGCTTCCCATCGCCGTCGCGCTGGCCTACCCGGACCGCCTGCCCGGCGCCGTACCGCCGACGCCCCTCTCCGACCTCAGCGGCCTGGAGTTCCACGACCTTGACGAGGAACGCTTTCCGAGCGTCAGGCTCGCCCGCGAGGCGGCGGCGAATGGGGGCGGGCACCCGGCGGTCCTCAACGCGGCCAACGAGGAGGCCGTGAACGCCTTCCTGGCGGGCGAGATCCCTTTCAGCGGCATCGTTGCCGCGGTCGAGCGGGCGCTCGGCGCGTTTCCCGGCTGTGGCGGCACCCTGGAGGAGATCCTCGATGCCGACCGCTGGGCGCGAGCGTATGTCAGGCAACGGGACGGTATTCGTCCGGTAGGCTGAGGGCCGCATGGAAGGGATCCTGTACGTAATCGGCGTCGCCGGGATGTTCCTGCTTCTCATCGCCCCGCATGAGGCGGGACACTTCGCTTTCGCCAAGCTCTTCGGGGTCCGGGTGATCGAGTTCTCGATTGGAGCCGGGGCGAGACTGTGGTCAACCACCCGCGGCGGAACGCTCTACGCGATCCGGGCCATTCCGATCATGGGTTACGTCCGGATGGGGGGCATGGAAGGCGGCGACTTCGAGGACCCCAACGGTTTTCACCACAAGGCCGCCTGGCAGCGTCTCGTGATCCTGGCCGCCGGACCGGCCGCCAATTTCGTGGTCGCGATGGTGCTGTACACCGGGCTGATGCTGTCCCAGGTGAACGGCGACCCGGGCAAGGTCGCACTGGTCGTCCCGAACTCCCCTGCGGCGGCGGCGGGGTTCCAGGCCGGGGACCGCCTGCTCACGGTGGAGGGGAAGACGATCACCGCCCCCGACCAGCTGAGGAAGGCGGAGGAAGCCGCCCCCAACGCGACGATCGTGGTCACCGGCGTGCATCCGAGCGGGCAGCACTTCGCCGCGGTCGTGACGCCGAAGTGCGATGCGGCCGCCAAGGTGTGCCAGATGGGGCTCAGGGTGCTGCCCATCGTCACGGTCCAGGAAGCCCTCACCGAAGGCGTGAAGTTCCCGGGTAACGCGATCTCCAACATCGTGCAGGGCTTGAGCCAATTGGTCACGGGGCAGGTGCCGGGCGGGGTGTTCGGACCCAACGGTGTGACCGGCCCGATCGGCATCGCCGACGTGGCTTACCAATCCGTCTCGCTGGGTCTCGGCACCTACATCTTCTTTGTCGCCCTCCTGTCGGTGGCGCTCGGCTTCACGAATCTCCTGCCGATCCTGGCCCTCGACGGCGGACGGATGGTGATCGTCCTGATCGAGGTGCTGCGGCGCCGCCCCTTTGATCGCGCGGCGGAGCTCACCTTCCAGAGGATCGGTGTGGCGGCCCTGATCGCGCTTGCCATCTTCATCAGCGCGCTCGACATCCAGCGCATCGCCACGGGCCAGTTCGCGGTGCTGCGCTGATGGCCCTGGTCACCCGCCGCAAGGCCATTCCCGTCCGTGTCGGCTCCGTCGTGATCGGGGGCGCGGCGCCCATCGCGGTCCAGACCATGACCAAGACGGACACGCGCGACGTCAGGGCCACGGTGCGCCAGATCCATGAGCTGAAAGAGGCCGGTTGCGAGATCGTGCGCCCCGCGGTGCCTGACCGCGAGGCGGCCGAAGCCTTGCGGGAGATCGTCAAGCAGTCACCGCTGCCGGTGATCGCCGACATCCATTACGACCACACGCTCGCGCTGCTGGCGATCGAAGCCGGCGTGCACTGCCTGCGGCTGAATCCCGGCAACATCCCCGACCGGGAAAAGGTGGTCAAGGTCGTCATGGCGGCGAAGGAGCGGCAGATCCCGTTTCGCATCGGGGTCAACGCGGGTTCGCTGCCCGAAGAGGTGCACAAGAGCCTGCGGGAGCAGCACCACATCGACCGCGACGACCGCGAGCGGACCGCGGAACGGATGGTCGAGGTGGCGCTCGGCCACTGCAAGATCCTCGAGGAGCTGGACTACGGCCCCGGGTTCATCAAGGTCTCGCTCAAGGCGACCGACGTCTGGACCAACATCCTCGCCAACCGCAAGTTCGCGGCGGCGCGGCAGTACCCGATTCATCTCGGCGTCACCGAGTCCGGCCCGGTCGAAGCGGGCAGCATCCGGAGCGCGGTGGGCATGGGGATCCTGCTGAGCGAGGGGATCGGCGACACGATCCGCGTCTCGCTGGCGACCTCCGACCCCCGCGAAGAGGTCCGCGTCGCGCACGAGATCCTGAAGACCCTCGCTTTCCGCAAAGAGAGCCCGACGCTCGTCGCCTGCCCCACGTGCGGCCGCCTCGAGTACGACATGGTGCCCATGGTCAAGGAGGTCGAGGCTTACATCGCCAGGCTCAAGGTCCCCATCACCGTCGCGGTGATGGGCTGCGTGGTGAACGGACCGGCCGAGGCGCGCCACGCCGACATCGGCGTCACCGGCGGCCGCGGCAAGGGCGTGATTTTCAAGAAAGGTAGCCTTTACAAGACCGTGCCCCAAGAGGAGCTCCTCCCGGTGCTGCTGGCCGAGATCGACGCGATTGCGGCCGAGCACGCCTTGCCTGGCTAGCCAGGTATGAAACAGGAAACCGAAGAGCAGCAGGACTTCGTCAAAGAAGTCACCAAGATGTCGGTCGACTTCGACCGCTGGTACACGGACGTGATCCGCAAGGCCGAGCTGGCCGATTGGTCCGGGGTGCGCGGCATGATGGTCGTCCGCCCCTACGGCTGGGCGATGTGGGAGGCGATCACCCGCGCCTTCGACGACATGATCAAAGAGAGCGGCCACGAGAACTGGGCCTTTCCCCTCTTGATCCCCCGCGAGTACCTGATGAAAGAGGCCGAGCATATCGAAGGCTTCGCGCCCGAGGTCGCGTGGGTCACGAGGGCGGGCGGCAACATGGAAGAGCTCGAGGAGCCCCTGGCGGTTCGCCCCACGTCCGAGACGATCATCGGTCCGCTCATCAAGCGCTACATCCAGAGCCACCGCGACCTGCCCAAGCTGACCAACCAGTGGAACAGCGTCGTGAGGTGGGAGATGCGCTCGCGCCTGTTCCTCCGCAGCCGGGAGTTCTGGTGGCAGGAGGGCCACACGTTCCACGCCTCCGCGCGGGAGGCGATGGACGAGGTCGCCCTGATCCTCGGCTACTACCGCTCGATCGCCGAGGACTGGCTCGCGATTCCCGTCCTGACCGGAAAGAAGTCCCCCGCCGAGACCTTCCCCGGCGCGGTGTACACGCTCACGCTCGAGGGCCTGATGCGCGACAGCCTCGCGCTGCAGACCGGTACTTCGCACTACTTCGGCCAGAACTTCGCTCGCGCCTACGACATCTCGTTCTCGAACAGGGAGAACGAGCGTGAGCTCTGCTACTCGACGTCTTGGGGCATCAGCACGCGCCTGGTGGGAGCGCTGGTCATGGCGCACGGCGACGACTCGGGCATCATCGTTCCGCCCAAGGTCGCGCCGATCCAGGTCATCGTCGTGCCGATCTTCCGCGACGACGAAGGCCGCGCGAAGGTGGAGCGATTCATCGAGAGCTGGGCCCCAGAGCTGAAGGCGGCCGGGATCCGGCACCGCGTCGACTGGCGCGACGAGCGCCCGGGCGACAAGTACGCGCACTGGGAGCTGAAAGGCGTCCCGCTTCGCCTCAACGTCGGTGGGCGCGACGCGGATGCGGGGCAGGTCGAGATGGTCGACCGCCTGACCCGGCAGAAGGCGAGCGTGCCCGTGTCAGGGATCGGCGCGCGCCTGCGCACGGAGCTCGACACTTTCCAGAAGAAGCTCTTCGAGCGCGCGCAGAAGTTTCAGCGCGACAACACGTTCGAGCTCGAGACCCTGGACGAGGTGGTCGCCCACTTTCGCGAGCGAGGCGGTTTCGTCTGGGCGCACTGGTGCGGTGAGTCCGACGACGAAGCGCGGATCAAAACCGAAGCAGGCGGCGTGACGATCCGAACCGTCGACGAATCGACGTCAGGCAAATGCCTGGTGTGCGGCAAGCCGGCCAAGTATCGGGTCTCGCTGGCGAAGGCCTACTAAGTCCCCGACCCAACCCCGGATAGTCCGGCCTAACCGGGGCTTGTCTCCGAGTTCATTGCGCTTCGTCCGGACTAACCGGGTGCCTGGGCAACAGCGCGCGCGCCTGACGCACCTGTGCGACCACTGATCGCGGCGCTCGAAGGTCGGCGGCGGTGAAGCGGAGCAGGTGAAACCCGGCGTTCATGAGGGCATTCTGCCGGCGCACGTCGGCAACCATCCGGTCCTTGTGGTTCTCGCCGTCGTACTCGATGACCAACCTGCGGTCCGGGTAATAGAGGTCCGCGCGCCCTACGAAGTTCCCGGCTGCGTCTCGAAGGTTGGCCTGCACTGAAGGGCGCGGCAGCTTCGCTCTGATCAACGCAATCCGGAGGCGCGTCTCCATCGGTGATTCGGCTCGCGGATCTGCCATTCGCACGGCACGCCGCAACCTCTTGATTCCTTTCGCCCCCGCGTGTCTCTCTATGTGACTCGCGAGCTGGGGCACTGTGACCAAGCCCGCACGAAGGACCATGTCAACCGCGACGACTGACTCCACAGCATCGGACCGGCTTCCCAGATCACATGCCGTCCGCATTGCGGACGTGGTCCGGAACCGATGCCGGATCATCACCTCCGACTCAGGGAGCGCCGCTCGTCTCAGCCTCACACCAGCCCGAGCTCGAACCGGGACGTCACGTCCGATCGTTGCCTCTATGAGTTCGCACCACCCTACGTCAAGGCCCAGGAGCCAGGCCGCGGTGAGACCTGAGAATGCGTACCCAGCCGGCAAACGCTGCGCGACCGCTCGCATCTTGAGCTCCGGATCCTCCCCGAGGCCGACCCATGCATATTGGCCGCGACTCAAGCGCCTCCAGAACTTTGTCTGCAGATCGTCCCAGCGCATCCCGAATTGCCTGGCATCCTCGACCGTGAACGGACCGTGCCGGAGCCGGACCTGAGGTAGCGATCTGGTGGCCATTGCTTCGAGCATCAGTGCCGGGGCGCGTTGCGACAACCGGGCCTGTTAAGAGCAACACACCATCACACCATCGGATAGTCCGGACGAAGCCGCATCAAGTGCGACGCAAACGCCGGAAAGTCCGGACTATCCGAGGATTCAGGCGGTCGGGTTCTCGAACGCTCCGATCGGCGGCGCGTCGGGGTGCATCGACGTCTGGGGAATCAACTTGAGCGCTCCCGAAGCCACAGCGTCGAGTACCGCCTCCGCCACGTCGGGGTGGAAGTGCGTCCCCGCCCCCGCCCGCACCTGCTCCACCGCGACCTGCAGCGACATCCCGCGCCGGTACGGACGGTCCGACGTCATCGCGTCGATCGCGTCGGCCGCGCTGACGACCCAGGCGAACATCGGCAGCTCGTCCCCCTTCCTGCGGTCCGGATACCCCTTGCCGTCGAACCGCTCGTGGTGGGAGCGCACGATCACCAGCTCGTCGGTGAGCATGCGAAGGCCGCTCAGGATGTTGAACCCGACCACGGTATGGCTCTTCATCTTCTCGAACTCGGCCTCGGTGAGCTTTCCGGCCTTCTGAAGGATCGCGTCGGGCACGCCGATCTTCCCGATGTCGTGCAGCCGCCCGCCTCGCTCCAGCCGAACCCACGCCGACTGGTCCGCGGGCGAGTAGTGCATCTGCCGCGCGATCATCAGCGCGTACTGGGTCACGCGCTCGGAGTGACCAGCCGTGTACGGGTCGCGCGCGTCGACGGCGTTGGCCAGCGCCTCGAGCGAGGCCAGGATGACCTCCTCGCGGTCCTTGAAGAGACGAGCGTTGTCGATCGCCACGGCCGCCTGGGCGGCCAGCTCCGTCACGAGGCTGCGGTGGTCGGGCGTGAACGCGTGGTCGACCTGGTAGTTGGCGAGGAAGACGACGCCGAACGGCTTGCCGCGAAGAGTGATCGGAACGCAAAGCACCGCGCGCGGGTTGAGCGGGCTGTCGGTTGTGGAGCGGTGCTCCATCGACTCCATCACCGGCTCATCGGTCTCCATGACTCGGCGGCAGATCTCCCCGCCGATGCCGAGCGCGAGCCTCTCCGCCGTGGCGTGGTCGGTGCCGAAGCCGCCCTTCAGGACCAGCTGTCCGCCGTCTTCGAGCGCCAGGCAGCCGATCTGCGCGGACGACGCCTTCGCAGCACCTGCGAGCACCTGCTGCAGGACCTGGTTCAGGTCCAGCGTGGAAGTTGCGGCCTGCAGCGCCTCCTGCAAGCTGCGCAGCTCCCAGATGCTGCGCTCGTTCTTCTCGTAGAGCTCCGCGTTGCGCACGGCGACGACACCCTGGTTGCCGAGCGTGGCCAGCACCCTCTGGTCGTCGGTGGTCCATTCGCGCTTCTTGCCGTCGAAGACGGAAAGCGTGCCCCAGAGCCGGCCGTCCTCCAGCATCGGCGTGCAGATCGCCGCCTGCAGCCCAAACGCGTGCAGGTCGGGCGGTGTTCGCAGGTCGGGGCTCGCGTCGAAGTCGGCGACGGCGGTGGGGCGGAGGCTCAGCATCACGGCGCCGACGAGGCCTTGACCGTTCTGGAACTCCATCCCTTCCACCCCGTCCGGAAAACCGAGCGACATGATCGCCGCCTGGTGGCCGGCCTCGGTCGTGCGGGTGAGCAACCCGGCCGTGCCGCCCGTCACGCGGACTGCGGTCTCGAGTGTCTTGTGCTCCAGCACGCTCGCGCCCTCGGTGACGGTGGTGAGCGCTTGCGAGATCTCACCCAGCGCGTCCAGAGCGGTGTCGAGCCGAGATGCCTGGCCGGTGACGACCTGCAGGATTCGCGAGTTTTCAATGGCGACGCCGGCCATCGACCCGAGCTCGTCCAGCGCCCCGACGTCGTGCTGCGTGAAGCTCGACGTGCCGCGGCGGCCCAGGCAAAGGGCGCCGATCACGCCGGTCTTGCCCCGGATTGGCGTGAGCGCCTCATTGACTGTGACCGCATGCGTGGCCAGGCGGAGCCCGCTGAAGGTGGGCTGCTGCTCGGTGACCGCGTTGCGCAAGACCGTCTCGCCTTTGCGAACCCGCGTCAGCGATTCGTCGAGGGCCTCAGCCTCGCCGTCTTCCGATTGGAAGAGGACGGCGCGCCCGGCGTCGTATTTGATGATCTCCTTGCCTCGCTCGAGCACCAGCTCGAGCGCTTCCTGCATGGTCTTGCCGGACGCCTCTTTGACCAGCTCGTTCATCAACGAGTAGCGCGCGGACTCTTTCTGCGAGAGGGCGACCGCGTGCGCGCTGGCCAGCTGGGCGCCGGCGCGGAGGGTCAGCGTGGTTGCGAGCCGCCGGTCGTCGTCGCTGAATCCCGCCCTGTTGCTGCCGAGCAGGATGAATCCGCCGATGCGGTCGCCGATCGGCATGGGCACCACCATGGCGCCGTGCAGGTGGAGGTCTTCGGGCATGTAATTGAAGAGCTCTTTCAGCGCACCATTGCCGTCGGCGGCGTAGGTCTGACCAGACTCGATCGCCGCGAGCAGCGGTCCGTTGCCGTTCTGGCGGCGGCTCACGGTCATCGGATGGATGTGGTCGAGGCCGACGCCGGGCGACTGCGGGACGAACTGGCTCTGGTCGGCGGACGCGAAATAGCAGCAGGCGTAGTCGGCGCCCAGCTGGCGGGCGATGTTGGAGGTGAGGGTCGCCACGTCGGCCGGCGGTCGGGTCTCGTCGACGTCCGAGGTCGCGGCCAGGAACGCCCGGTGCTTCAGCTGCAGGTCCCTCGACTGCCGCTCGATCTTGTCGACGAAGTTGCGGACCGTGACGCCGCCCACCGCTCCGGCGCCGAAGAGGAGTGCCAGCCCCAGGAGCTGGAGCACCAGGTCGCCCTGGCGCGGGTTGAACTGGGCGATCACCACCGTGAAGATGGCCGCCACCGCCGCGACCGGAATCGAAAGCCGCCAGTTGCGATACACGACTCCGGCGCCCAGCGCCACGGCGCTCGCGACGACCGCCAGGGCCATCGCCCACCCGAGCCGGCCGCTTCCGTTCAACGAGGCCCCGACGAGCAGCAGCGCGGCGCTGGCCGCCGAAAGGCCGAACCGAAGCCCCAAAAGAGCCCGTGCCGAATTCATCTGGCGGGCAGTAAGTCTAGGTTTTGGTCCTTAGTCGGAAGCTTTCTTAAGGGGTCCCCGCGAATTCACGTGCTTGCGCTCTGAATTCGTGGGGTATTGATACCGAACTTAAACTTCATGCCAGGCACAAAGTGACGGTTTCCGAGCTCCTCAGGATCGCCGACCATCTCGACCCGAGCGACCAGGCGATGGTCCGCAAGGCTTTCGAGAGGGCGGCCAGCGCCCACAACGGCCAGCACAGGCTGTCGGGCGAGGACTACGTCAACCACCCGCTCGAGGTGGCCGCGATCCTGGCCGACCTCGAGCTCGACGCCGAGACGATCTCCGCCGCCCTCCTCCACGACACGGTCGAGGACACCAACCTCACCGCCGACGAGGTCAAGCGCGAGTTCGGCCCCGAGGTGGCCCGCCTGGTCGACGGCGTCACCAAGCTCGGCCGGATCTCCCTCCGCACCGACCAGCAGCAGCAGGCGGAGAACATCCGCAAGATGATGGTGGCGATGGCGGAGGACCTCCGGGTCGTCCTCATCAAGCTCGCCGACCGGCTGCACAACATGCGGACCCTCGAGCCGCTCACGGAGGCCAAGCGCCGGAAGATCTCACGCGAGACGCTCGACATCTACGCGCCCCTGGCGCACCGGCTCGGGATCGGCCAGATCAAGTGGGAGCTGGAGGACCTCTCGCTCCGCAACCTCGAGCCCGAGGCCTACGACGACGTCGTCAAGCGCATCGCACGCAAGCGCCACGAGCGCGAAACCTTGGTCTCCGACCTGCGCGAGATCCTCGCCCGCGAGCTCGAGAAGGTGGGCATCCAGGCCGAGATCACCGGCCGGCCGAAGCACATCTACTCCGTCTGGCAGAAGATGACCCGCGAGAGCAAGGACTTCTCGGAGATCTACGACCTGTCGGCGATTCGCGTGCAGGTGGATTCGGTGCGCGACTGCTACGGCGTGCTTGGCGTGGTGCACTCGCTCTGGAAGCCGATGCCCGGCCGGTTCAAGGACTACATCGCGATGCCGAAGTCAAACGGCTACCAGTCGCTGCACACGACCGTGATCACGCACACAGGCGAGCCCATCGAGATCCAGATCCGCACCCAGGAGATGCACCGGGTCGCCGAATTCGGCGTCGCGGCTCACTGGACGTACAAGGAGGGCGGCAAGGACGCGAGCTTCGACCAGAAGCTTTCGTGGCTCCGCAGCCTGCTCGAGTGGCAGAACGAGGTGGGGGACGCCGAGTCGTTCCTCAACACGGTCAAGGTCGACCTGTTCCAGGACGAGGTTTACGTCTTCACTCCGCGAGGAGACGTGATCAACCTGCCGACCGGCTCGACCCCGGTCGACTTTGCCTACCGCATCCATACCGAGGTCGGTCACCACTGCATCGGTGCCAAGGTCAACGGACGAATGGTGCCGCTCGAGTACGACCTGAAAAACGGCGAGATCGTCGAGATCCTGACCTCGAAGGGCCCGCACGGCCCGAGCCGCGACTGGCTGAACTTCGTCAAGAGCGCATCCGCCAAGGAGCGCATCCGCAAGTGGTTCAAGAGCCAGCGCCGCGAGGAGAACGTGGCCAAGGGACACGACCTGCTCGAGAAGGAGCTGCACCGCATGCACCGCGTGAGCCTCGTGGATCTGCCGGAGCAGAAGCTGCTCGAGATCGCGGCGCTGCACCGGTACGGGACGATCGACGACTTCATGGCGGCGATCGGATACGGCGACCTGTCGCCGCACTCCGTTGTGATGCGCATGGCGCTGGAGGCGCCCGGCGGAGACCTGCGCACGATTCCTCTGATTCCCCAGGCGCAGCCATCGCCTCGCGTACTCGTGCGCGGCGAAAAGGGAATTCTGACCAGCATCGCCACCTGCTGCCAGCCCGTCCCCGGCGATGCCATCGTCGGCTACACGACCCGTGGCAGGGGAGTGACAGTGCACCGCGCGGACTGCATCAACGCGGTCAACGCCCAGGACTCGGCGCGCGTCGTGCCGGTCGACTGGGAGTCCGGCGCCACACATCTCTACCCCGTCGCGATCAAGATCGAGGCCTTTGACCGCCAAGGCCTGATGCGCGACATCGCCACGGTGGTGGCGGAGAACCGCGTCAACATGTCCTCGCTGGAGGTGCATGTGTACGACGACAAGACGGCGGTCGTTTCGACGACGGTCGAAATAGACTCGCTCGCGCAGCTCTCACGCCTCATGGAAAAGCTCGAAGGCGTCAAAGACGTGCACACGGTCGCCCGCGAAGCGTCGTGAGCGGCGGGTCGCACTCGATCGATCTCCGCGTGCCGCCCGAGGACGTGTGGGCGTTGCTGGTCGGGCCCGGCCGGCGCGACTGGTACTACCGGCTGACGGCGGAGGGCGACTTCAAGCCCGAGGGCCATGTCCGTTGGCTCGACTCGCATGGCGCGGTGGTTGAGGAATCGGATGTCGTCGAAGTCGAGGCGCCGCGCCGCCTGTTGCTGCGCACACGCTTCCTGTTTGCGCCCACGTTCGCCGCCGCGCCGCCGCACGACCTGGCCTGGGAGGTCTCGGAGAAGGACGGCGGTTCGCTGGTTCACATGTCGTGGACCGCGGAGGAACCCGTCCATGGTCTGCTCCAGTCGGAAGGCGGAGCCCAGCTCCAGGGTCTGCGGCTTGCGGTCGACCCTGCAGCCCGCGCGGAGCTTGCACGTTTGCCTGACATCGGGGAGATCGAGGTACGCGATGTCACGCCCGATCTATTGCCGGCCTATCAGCACTTCTTCGATAAGGTGGGGTTCCGGGATTTCCCGGCGTGGCAGAGCTGCTACTGCATGGAGACTCATCGCACGCAGGGCGACGAGGAGTGGGCAACGCGAACCGCCGCCGACAATCGACGCGACATGTCAGAGGCAATCGACGACCGAAGAGTGACCGCGCTCCTGGCCTTCGCGGGCGACGCTCCTGTGGGCTGGTGCAATTACGGCGAGACGACGCATCTGGCCGGCGTGATGACTCGCTTCAAGCTCGAAGCTGCGGATCATGAACGAATCGGGTCGATCGCCTGCTTTGTGATCGCCGCGCCGTATCGGGGTCACGGTGTTGCGGCCATGCTGCTGGATGCCGCGATCGAACGGCTGCGGTCGCGCGGGGTGCGCGCCATCGAGGCCTACCCGTCCCGCGGCGGCGACGACTCCGCGCAGGCCCACTACCGTGGACCTCTCGCGATGTATGAGCGCGCGGGCTTCGAGCCCTATCGGGAGACCGAGCGCTACGTTGTTGTCCGCAAAGCGTTGTGACGATTCGCGTCGAGGTCACCGCCGACCGTCGCTTCGGCACCAACTCCTACCTCGTGGAAGATGACGCTACGCACGACGCCGTCGTCATCGACTCCAACCTCGAACCCGAGCTGGTCATCGGCGTCGCCAGGGACCGCGGGGCAAACGTGAAAGCGATCCTGCTGACCCACACGGACATCGACCACATCGCGGGACTGCATGAGCTGCGCGAGGCGTTCGGCCCGGTGCCGATCGCGGTCCACGAAGCTGAAAGGGATGTCATCGAGAAGGGAAAACCGCTGCGTCGAGAGTTCGGTCCGCTGGCGACGCGCCTCGACGACGTGACGGCTTTCCTCGAGGGCGAGCCCTACCGGGCGGGTTCGCTCGAGTTCGAGGTGCTGCACACCCCGGGACACAGCCCAGGCGGCGTGACGCTGAAGATCGACGGTTACCTGTTCACCGGCGACGCGCTGTTCGCCGGGTCGGTCGGCCGCTCTGACTTCGCGAACTCCGACGGCGAAGCGCTGCTCCACGGCATCAAGACGAAACTGCTCTCGCAGCCCGACGAGATGATCGTCTACAGCGGCCACGGCCCGGCAACGACCATCGGCCGGGAGCGAAAGACAAACCCCTTCCTGGCTTGAACCCCGGATAGTCCGGACTATCCGGCGTTCTGCTCGACGAGAAGTCCCGTTAGTCCGGACTAACCGATGGTTCAGTGGCCGAGAGTCAGGACGACCAGCAGCGCAGGGCCGAGCAGGATCAACCACAGGGTTGGAAAGACGCAGCCCACCGTGGGAATCAGGATCTTGAGCGAGGCGCGAGCGGCCTCGGTGCGAATCTTGAGCCGGCGCTTGACCCGCATCTGCGCCGCGTGCGCCGCGATGGTGCGGGCGATCGGCACGCCGGTCTTTTCGGCGTAGAGGATCCCGCGGATCAAGGAGGTGAAGTCGTCGATTCCCGTCGCCTCAGCCATCTCCTGCAGCGCCTCGCTCCGGGGCCTGCCCAGCTGGATCTCGCGTAGGGCGCGGGCCACGAGAAGCGTCAACGAGTCGTCCTGGTGGCGGACGAGCTGTTCGAGCGCGCGGTCGAGGCCTAAGCCCGCCTCCATGCTGATGGCGACGACGTCGAGTGCGTTGGGGAGGGATGCCTCGAGCTCGGTGCGGCGCTCCTGTACCAGCTGGCCCAGCCACACCACGGGCACGTAGAAGCCGACGGCCACCCCGATGACCAGCGCCAGCCCGATCGCGAACGGCGTCCCGATGAACATTCCGATCGCTGTGCCGATGGCACCCAGCGCGGCCGCCGCGGCGATGCGAAGGGTCTGCAGGCCGGCGGGGTCGAGGTTCAAGGGGTTGCCGACGAAATCGAGCTGGCGGCGGAAGTTTGCGGCTTGCGCCTCGGGCGTCATCCGCATCATCTGGCGATCGAGCCAGCGGCGCATCGGACCGAACAGCCGCTCAGCGAGCGGCTTCTCGAGCTGCAGCGCGACGGCGCTCTGGCCCAACCCGACCTCCTGGCGCGCAAGACGCTCGCGGGCCAGCGTCGTGGCGTCCGCGGCGCGCGAAGCGATGATGCCCATGGTCAGCAGGTAAGCGCCCAACGCGGCGCCGATTCCGATGACCAGTGGCAGCGCGTTCATGCGATCGCCGTCAGCCGGCGAATGATGAGATTGCCGACGAAGAGAAGAAGCGCCGCCAAGCCGAGCATGAACCAGCCGAGCGGGTTGACGAGCATGGGCCGAAAGTAATCGCGGACGATGAAGTACAGGGCCAGGGCCGCCACGATCGGCAGCAACGTGATGATGAAGGCCGTCGCGCGCGACTGAGCCGTCGCCGCGTTGATCTCCGCACGCATCTCCTCGCGCTGCCGCATCGTGTCGGCGAGGGTGACCAGGATCGCGGGTAGGTCCCCTCCAATCGAGCGCTGGATCGTGATCACCATCACCATCAATCTCAGGTCGTGGCTGCCGATCCGCCGGACCATGTTGTTCATCGCGCTCTCGACCGATGCTCCGAGCTCGATCTCACGCCGCGCCAGCGCGAACTCGTCCGATATCGGAGGGCCGGCGTTGTCCGTCACCGAGGTCAGGGATTGGGCCACCGATTGCCCAGCCTTCATCGAGTTCGCGATCAGCTCCATGGCGCGCGGCAGGCCCGCGTCGAACTGGCGGAGCCGGTGCCCTCGCCGGTTGCGGAGGTAGAACGACGGAAGGAGATAGCCGATCACGGCAAAAACGAGAAACTCGGGACCAAAGCCGAATCGCAGCAGGCTGATCACGCCGAACAACACGGCGACCACGAGCTGGATGATCCGG
>Ga0209806_1000585_pt1 | contig 24925 bp, 24 predicted proteins | sample GraSoiAngelo_152_FD_186166 | JGI IMG/M metagenome (GOLD analysis project Ga0209806, IMG submission 186166) | Grasslands soil microbial communities from the Angelo Coastal Reserve, California, USA - 14_1009_12_30cm (SPAdes) (version 2) | ecosystem: Environmental > Terrestrial > Soil > Grasslands ... | reverse complement strand
CGGCCATCGACATCGACGACGCGCTCGGGCGGGATCGGCACGTCGGTCATGCCGATCTCCTCGCCGTAGTAGATGAACGGCGTTCCCCGAAGCGTCAGCAGCATGACCGCCGCGACGCCGGCCCGTTCGAGACCGTATCGGGAGACCGCGCGGGAGCGATCGTGGTTCGAGAGGGTGTAGTCGGGCCACGAAGCCTTCGGCAGGAGCCGCTCCCATTCCTCGACGACCGCGCGGAAGCGCTCGGCGATCCACGGCTGCTCGAGGAAGTGGAAGTTGAACGAGAGCTGCAGCTCGTCGTCGTTGCCGTAGTAGCGCACGTGCCGTCGGAGGTTCCGCACGCCGATCTCGCCGACCGCCATGCGGTCACCGCCGTACGAGTCGAGGACCTTCCGCCATCGGCGGTGGATCTCGTGAACCTGGTCGAGATCCCAGTTGCGTCGCCTCGGCCAGCCGCGGACCTGGAAGCGCGGATTGTCCCGTAGGCGCTCGTCTCTGATGAGACCCGAGGCCACGTCGACGCGGAACCCATCGACGCCGCGGTCGAGCCAGAACCGCATGACGTCGTCGATCGCGGCGCGGACGTCTTCGTTCCACCAGTTGAGGTCAGGCTGCTGCGGCAGGAAGTGATGCAGGTAGTACTGGCCGGTGCCCTTGTCCAACGTCCAGGCACTGCCGACGCGGCGAAAGACGGCTCGCCAGTTGTTGGGCGGACCGCCACCACGCGGATCGGCCCAAACGTAGAAGTCGCGCTTGGGATCGCGACGCGAAGAGCGCGCTGCGACGAACCACGGGTGGCGATCCGAGGTGTGCCCGGGGACGAGGTCGACGATGACACGGATGCCACGGCGATGCGCCTCCGACAGAAGCAGGTCGAAGTCGCCGAGGCTCCCGAACGTCGGATCGACGTCCCGGTAGTCCGAAACGTCGTAGCCGAAGTCGGCCATCGGCGAGCGATAGAAGGGAGAGAGCCAGATCCCATCGATGCCCAGCGACCTCGATGTGCCGTCGTTCAGGTGGTCGAGGCGTGCCGTGATGCCGGTGAGGTCGCCGACACCGTCCCCGTTCGAATCCTGGAACGAGCGGGGATAGATCTGGTAGAAGACGCCCTCTCGCCACCATGCACCGCGCACGCGCCGATTGTGCCGATTAGCCTCGTGTCGTGACGGTGGAGGCTCTTCAGGACCGGTATTACGCCAGCGGGATCTGCTTTGGCTGTGGGCCGACCAACCGGCAGGGTCTTCGCATCAAGAGTGTCGTGCGCGGCGATGAGGTCGTCGCCGTCTGGCACGCGGCGAAGCATCACGAGGCATTCGATGGTGTCCTCTCCGGCGGCATTACCGGAACTCTTCTCGACTGCCACTCGAACTGGACGGCGGCCTACCACCTCATGCGGCGGGCCAACGCGGAGACTCCGCCGGCGACGGTCACGGCCGAGTTCGCCGTGAGGCTCGCTCGCCCGACGCCAACGAATGGTCCGATCGAGCTGGTTGCGCGGCCGGTCGAGATCGCCGACGATCGGGCTGTCGTTGAGGCGGAGCTGCGAGCCGGCGGCAAGGTCTGCGCCACGTTTCGCGGCACGTTCGTCGCGGTGAAGCCGGGGCATCCGGCCTATCACCGCTGGTAGTTATGGTGTCGCCGGTTGAGGCAGCGGACGAGGGGTCACCCTGAGCTTTTCACAGATCGGTGGGGCACGAATCGGACGGTCGGTCTTCTTCGCGTTCAATGCGACATGGCCGCTCGCGAAACTGACGGTGGAAGACACCGAGCTGGCGTTGTCCTGCCTAACCGCGACCTGGATCTTTCCGAAGGACTCGTTACGCACGCTCAGAAAATACAGAGGAGTCTTTTTCTCAACTGGCCTGAAAGTCGAACATTCGATCGCGCGATACCCACCGTTTGTGGTGTTCTGGACCTTCCGGTTCGCGGCGCTCCGGCGAGAACTTGAACAGCGCGGTTACACCCTGTCAGCGGATTGAGGCGGGCCTGGCGCGAGCAGTTTCATGCGCGCCGAAGGGCCCGCCGCGCTGAAAACACGGCACGGATGGTGGCGAGGACCGCGAGCAGCCCGGTGAGGATGGTCCAGTCGACGTAGACGACGATCGCCGCGAGTGAGGCGAAGAAGAGGATCAGGATCGCACGCGGGTCGTGCTCCCGCGCGGCGAGGCTCGCGACAACCAGCAACGCGACCCACAGCAGGTCAGCATGACTGGCGAGCCCGACGAAGACGATCGTGTCGGCCGCGAACGCCACCGGTTCGCGCCGGCCGCCCACCAGAAACGCCAGCGCAAGCGCCGCCAGCGGCCAGAGCCCCAGCAGCAGCCCGATCGCCGCCAGCGCACCGAGAGTGACGGTCAGGGAGGAGGATTTCGTGATGCCCATTTTCTCCGCGCGCGAAGGTGTCTGTAGACGAAGAAGCCGATGACCAGGATCGGCAGCGCGATGAAGACATAGGTGATGTACGGGCCGGCGATGCGCCGGAACGTCGGCCCCAGCGCAGCGCCAATGGTCACCCAGAACGTCCAATAGAGGGACGCGGCGAGGAAGACGGCGGGCGAGAATTGGTATACGGGAACCTTCGCCGTCCCGGCGACGAGCGACATCACGACGCGCGCTCCGGGCACGAGTCGGCCGATGACAACCGCGATGAAGCCGTGCCGATGGATCCGTTCGGTCCAGCGATCGACCTGCGCCGGATCGACGTCGATCCACGTGGCCAGCCGGTGCGCCACGCTCGGGCCGAAGCGCCGCGCGAGGAGGTACGGCACGAGCGTTCCGGCGGTAGACGCGAGCGCGCAGACGAGGACGACCTGCGCGAGCTCGGGCAGGTCGCCGCGCGCGCGATAGCCATAGAACGCGATCACGACATCCGTGGGGGCGGGGAGGGGGACGCCCGCTTCTTCGATCGCGACGACGAAGAAGAGAAGGACGTACTGGTGCTCGAGCACCGCGAGAAAGAGCAGGCGAATGGCGTCGCGAATGACTGGGGGCAGGGTCATGCGGGGCAGAGCGTAGCGATAAGGGCTAGATTTTCGATCGAGCCAGAGACACGGGGGAGGCCAGCCCATGGCAGCGAAGCGTCGTTCCAAGACGTCCACACGCCGTCTGAGCGTGTCGCCAGCGCAGACCCCTAACTTCTTCGATCGCCTCGAGTGGCGCAACGCGGGCCCATATCGCGGCGGGCGCGTCGCCGCGGTCGCGGGCGATCCGCGGGAGCGCAACACCTTCTACTTCGGGTCGACCGGAGGCGGCGTCTGGAAAACAATGGACGGCGGCCAGTACTGGGAGAACACGACCGACAAATTCTTCAAGCGTGCATCGGTGGGTGCGATCGCCGTGGCGCAGTCCGACCCGAACGTGATCTATGTCGGCATGGGCGAAAGCTGCATCCGCGGCAACGTTTCGCACGGCGATGGTGTCTACCGCTCCACCGACGCCGGCCAGACGTGGACCCACCTCGGCCTCGAGGACACGCGCAACATCGGCAAGGTCCGGGTTCACCCAGAGGACCCCGATACCGCATACGTCGCAGCGCTTGGGCATGCGCACGGCCCGAACGCGGAGCGTGGCGTCTTCCGAACGCGCGACGGCGGCAGGACGTGGAAGAAGGTCCTCTATCGCAGCGACAAGGCCGGCGCGTCCGATCTGTCGATCGATCCCAAAAACCCGCGCATCATCTACGCGTCGTTCTGGGAGACCATCCGGCGTCCGTGGGAGCTCGTCTCGGGCGGCCCCGGGTCGGGTCTCTTCCGCTCCAACGACGGCGGCGACACGTGGATAGAGATCAGCCGGAACAAAGGACTTCCCAAGGGTCTGCTCGGGAAGATCGGCGTTTCCGCATCGGCCGCGAGGTCGGGACGCGTGTACGCGATCGTCGAGGCTGAAGAGGGCGCGGTTTTCCGCTCTGACAACTTCGGCGAGACCTGGGAGCGCGCGAGCGAAGACCGCAATCTGCGGCAGCGGGCCTGGTACTACCACCACATCTACGCCCATCCCACCGATCCCGAAACGGTCTGGGTGCTCAATGTTTCAGCGTGGCTCTCGAACGACGGTGGCAAGACTTTTCAGGAGCTCTCGATCCCACATGGTGACCACCACGACCTGTGGATCGACCCGAAGAACCCCGACCGGATCATCAACGGCAACGACGGCGGTGCCGTCGTCACCCAGAACGGCGGCGAGAGCTGGTCATCCGTCTACAACCAGCCGACGGCCGAGTTCTACCACGTGCTCACCGACACCCAGACGCCATATCGGATCTACGGCGCGCAGCAGGACAACACCACCATGACCGTGCCGAGCCGCTCCGCGATCGCCGGCATCACCGCCGCAGACAGCTTCGCGGTCGGCGGCGGCGAGTCGGGGTACATCGCCGTACGTGCGGACGACCCCAACGTGGTCTTCGCCGGGAACTACCAAGGCATTCTCACGCGCTACGACCGCCGCACCGGACAGGCGCGGAACATCATGGTCTGGCCCGAGTCGAGCGCCGGCGAGGGCGCGCGCGACGTGAAGTACCGCGTGCAGTGGACCGCACCGACCGTCCATTCGCCGCACGACCCGAACGTCCTGTACCACACCGGCAATCACGTCTTCCGCACCACCGACGAGGGCACGACCTGGGAGCGGATCAGCCCGGACCTGACCCGCAACGACCGCTCGAAGCTCGGACAGTCCGGTGGACCGATCACGAAAGACAACACCGGCGCCGAGTACTACTGCACGATCTTTGCGTTCGCGGAGTCGCCGGTCGAGCGCGGCGTCCTCTGGGCCGGGAGCGATGACGGGCTGCTCCACGTCTCACGCGACGACGGGAAGACTTGGAAGAACGTGACGCCTGCCGCGATACGGCCGTTCTCGCTCGTCTCGATCATCGAGCCGTCGCCGCACGACGCCGGCACCGCGTACGTCGCGACGACCCGCTACAAGCACGACGACTTCCGGCCGTACCTCTGGAAGACCACCAACTACGGGCGGACCTGGACGAAGATCACAAACGGCATTCGGGGCGACGACTTCACGCGCGTCATCCGCGAAGACCCGACGCGCAAGGGACTTCTCTATGCGGGCACGGAGACCGGCGTGTACGTCTCGTTCGACGACGGGGCTCGCTGGAATCGCCTTGGGGGCAATCTTCCGGTGGTGCCGATCCACGACATGGTGGTGAAGGACTCCGACCTGGTGCTCGGAACTCACGGACGCTCGTTCTGGGTCCTCGACGATCTGTCAGCGATCCGTCAGCTCGCGGCCGAGGCAGTGAAGGGAAAGGCGCGGCTGTTCACGCCGCGGCCAACGGTGCGTTTCCGCACCGACATGGGCTTCCCACAGCCGCCGAAGCTCGGCAAGAACTACCGGATGACGGGCGCGACGATCGTCACCTATCGGCAGGTCGAGAAGCCGACCGGCGAGAAGGCCCAGGTCAACATCGACTCCGGACAGAACCCGCCGGACGGCGTGCTTGTCTCGTACTGGCTGCGCGAGAAGCCCGAGGGCGAAGCGACGCTCACGTTCATGGACGCCAAGGGCAAGCAGATCCGGCAGTTCAAAAGCGCGCCGCCCGAGCCGAAAGAGAAGAAGGGCGAACAGCCCCTCACACCGGAGCAGCGGCGCAGTGAAGAGATCAAGAAGGCGCGCGAGCCGAAGGTCCCGAAGGAAGCCGGCCTCAATCGCTTTGCCTGGAACATGCGCTACCCCGACGCCGCGCGTGTCGAGGACGACCCGACGTGGGAGTCGGCGGAGGCGACTCTCGCGGGCCCCATCGCCGCACCCGGTCAATATCGCGTTCGACTCGAGGTCGGAGGCGAACGGCACGAAGCCGCGTTCGAGATCCGTAAGGACCCGCGCGTCTCGGCGACCCAGGCCGACTTTGACGCGCAGTTCGCTCTTCGGATGCGTATCCGCGACAAGCTCACCGAAGTGCACGAGGCGATCAACGCGATCCGCGCGCTGCGGGCGCAGATCGACGGCTGGGAGAAGCGCGCGGAAGGCAGCGGCGGCGCGCGTTTGCGCCGTGCCGCGGGCGCCCTGAAGACGAAGATGGCCGGCGTCGAGGAAGAGCTCATCCAGGTGAAGGCCAAGAGTCGCCAGGACACGCTCAACTATCCGGCCAAGCTGAACCTAAAGATCGGCGGCCTCGCGATGGCCGTCGGCGGCGCGGACTTCGCGCCGACCAAGGCGATGTACGACGTCTTCGATGATGTCTCCAAGCGCGCCGAGACGCAGCTCACAAAGTGGCGCGCGATCGCGAAGACCGACGTGCCGGCTTTCGACAAGCTCGTCCGCGGCTCCGGCGTGCCTGCGGTCAGCGCAGTGCGCGAGAAGAAGCGCGAAGGTCGGACGGAGCTTCGGAGGGCGGCGGCGAGCTAGACGAAGATGGCCCGCACGATCCTGCACGACGCCGCCCTCGCGGACGGCTCGTCCGATTCGCTACGTCTCGGCGTCAGCGTCGCCATCGCCGACGGTCGGATCGAGGCGGTCGGCGCGAACGACGAGATCGACGGCGCGGGTGCCGCTGTGATCGACGCGGGCGGCGCGGTGATCGTCCCCGGGATGGTCGACTGCCACAGCCACCTCACCATGCAGGGCGGCAGCCACTGGATCGCTCGTGGCGACGATCCGCCCGAGGTCCTCCGCCAGGTCGCGCGCGAGAACGCCAGGCGGCTCGTACAGGCCGGGGTGCTTTGGGCGCGTGATGTCGGCGCGCCGATGGCGGACGGCCGTCCGCTGTCGGTAGACGTCCGTGACGAGCTGTCCGGCAAGGCCGGGAATCCGTACATCCGCGTGGCCGGAACGTGGATCGGGAAGACGGGCTATCCGGACATGTGGGTCACCACCGATGACGATGGGCTGAAGAACGCGGCGCTCGCTCAGCTCCACCTGGGCACGGATCTGCTGAAGATCTACATGGACGCGCCCGGAGGCGTCAAGGACTCGCCCTTCACCGTCGCCTCGGTGAAAGCCGCGACCGACGCCGTTCACGCTCGCGGCGCGCGTGTCGCATGTCACTCCGGCTATCTGGACGGAGCACGTGTCGCGGCCCTGGCGGGCGTCGATTCCATCGAGCACGGCTTTGAGCTCGACGACGACATCGCGCGGACGATGAAAAAGAACAACGTGACCCTCACCTCCACGCTGTCGGTGTTCGCGTCGTGGGAGACGTTCACCCGGACGACCGCCATCGAGCGCTTCACGAGTGAGGATGGCCGTCAGCGCATCGCGAAACGGAAGGAAGCCGCGTATGCGTCCATCGCGACGGCGAAGCGCGCCGGCGTACGGATCGCGACGGGCTCGGACTTCGGAGGCGGCTCCGTGCGGGCGGGCCATCTTGCCTGGGAGGTCGAGCTGCTGGTCGCGGCCGGGTTGACGCCGCGTGAGGCGCTCGTCGCCGCAACGCGCGCGGGCGGTGAGCTGCTCGGGGACGATCACGCCGGTCGCATCGAGACTGGCATGCCTGCCGATCTCGTCCTCGTGCACGGCGATCCCCTGTCCGACGCCCGCGCGCTCTGGCGCGTGTGGGCCGTGTTTCAGGGAGGCACGCGCGTCGTGTAAGGCGTCGTGAGCGGCGCTCAGCTCCGCGGGATCGACATCGCTCGCGAGACGTGCGCCGGGAGCTCGCGCCCGAGCCGTTCGCCGAGCCACCGACTCGTGGCGACGAGCTTGTCGAGGTCGACCCCCGTTTCGATGCCGATTCCGCGGCACATCCAGACGAGGTCCTCGGTGGCGAGATTCCCCCCGGCCATCTTCGCGAATGGGGAGCCGCCGATGCCGCCAACACTCGCGTCGAACGTCAGGATTCCTTCGGCCATGGCGGCGAGGACATTCGCAAGAGCTTGTCCGTAGGTGTCGTGGAAGTGGAAGGCGACTTTGGCGATCGGGACGTCGCCGCGGCGCAGCGCTCCCAGAAGCGCGGTCACCTCGCCTGGGGTTCCGACGCCGATGGTGTCGCCGAGTGAAATCTCGTCGCATCCAAAATCAAGCAGCCGTCGGCTCAAGTCGGCCACGAGAGGTGCCGGGGTCGGTCCGTCCCACGGATCCGCCACGACCATCGAGAGATATCCGCGCACGCGTACCCCCGCGGCCTTCGCGCGCGCGATCACGGGTTCGTAACCCGCGATCGCCGCGTCCCGCGATTGGTTCAGATTCTTTCGTGAGTAGCTCTCGCTCGCAGAGGCAAAGACCGCGATCTCGCGCACCCCGCACGCGAGGGCGCGCTCGAGACCGGTCTGGTTCGGAACGAGTGCAGTGTAGCGGACACCCGCACGAGGTTTGAGAAGCTTCATCAGCCTCTCCGCGTCGGCGAGCTGCGGCACGGCTTTCGCGCTCACGAAGCTGGTGGCTTCGATCGCGGTGTGACCCGACTCGGCGAGTCGATCGAGCAGCTCGAGCTTCACATCAGTCGAAAGAGTCCGGTCCTCGGCCTGAAGACCGTCGCGCGGCGCGACCTCGACGATGCTGATGCGCTCAGGGCTCGTTAGCGGCACGGCGCGCGTATCGTCGCACGGATGCAGCGGCCGAAAGGCAACGACGTGCGACGCGCTTCGTTCGATGGCCCGCCCGAGCTCGCCGCGTTCTTCCGCAATGGTCGTCTCGAGACGATCCCCGCCGGGCGCGAGCGGCGCCAGGCCGTCCTCGTCTACCTTTCGGGCAGGTTCGCAGCCGGCCGCGAGTACGGCGAGGACGAGGTCAATCGCGTGCTGCAGGCCGTGCACTCCGATCACGCCACGTTGCGGCGGTATCTCGTCGACGCCGGACTGCTCCGACGGGAGCGCGGCGTCTACCGGCGGGCCTGATGGAGTTCCAGGACGTCGTGCGCAAACGGAAGATGGTGCGAAGCTTCGAGGCCCGTCCGCTCCCGCGCGAGATCGTCGAGCGGATCGTCGCGAACGTGCAGAAGGCGCCATCCGCGGGCTTCAGTCAGGGATGGGGGTTCCTCGTGCTCGACGGAAAGGACGAGACCGCCCGCTACTGGAAGGAGCTGTGGCCCGAGGATCGCCGCCCAGGCTGGGGCTGGCCGGACCTCTTCAACGCGCCGCTTCTCATCGTGTGCCTCAGCAATAAGAACGAGTACCTGGCGAGATACGCCGAACCGGACAAGGGCTGGACCGACATGGACGAGAAGCGCTGGCCCGTGCCGTACTGGGACGTGGACACGGGAATGGCCGCTCTGCTCGCGCTCCTTACCGCCGTCGACGCCGGACTCGGTGCGGTCTTCTTCGGCGTGTTCGATCAGGCGAAGCTACGCGAGACATTCGGTATCCCGGATGAGTACACCGCAGTCGGGGTGGTGGCCGTCGGATACCCGAAGCCCGCTGATCGTCCGTCTCCGTCGCTCAAACGCGGGCACCGAGCGGCCGCGGACGTCGTGCGCCGCGGCCGCTGGTCCTAGGTCAGCGCGCCTTCGCGCCCGCCGAGCGCTCGCCCGCGCGGGACTTCGCGAACAGGCTCCGCATCTCGCGGTTGAAGGCCGGGATGTCATCGGGCTTGCGGCTCGTCACCCAGTTCCGGTCGACGAGCACCTCGCGGTCCTCCCACTCGCCACCGGCGCAGCGGATGTCGTCCTGGAGGGTGTAGTAGCTGGTCAAACGACGTCCTTTCACGAGCTTCGCCGAAACGAGTAACCAGGGTGCGTGGCAGATGGCTGCGATCGGCTTCCCCGCCGAATCGATCTGCTGCACGATCTCGCGCGCGGCCGTCTCCATGCGCAGCTTGTCGGCGTTGAGCGCCCCGCCTGGCAGAAGGACCGCATCGAATTCATCGGGGCTCGCATCTTTGAGCGCCATATCCACCGCGAACCGCTCGTCCCTTTCGTCGTGTTTCATGCTTTGGATCTCGGGCTTGGGCGCGATGAGCACCGTATCGGCACCCGCCTCCTCCAGCGCGAGGCGGGGCAGCGTGAGCTCCACCTTCTCCACGCCGTCGGTCGCGAGGATCGCGACCCGCACGCCTTTCAAGACCAGGTCGTTCATGGACGCACCTCCCGCTCGCCCCAGCCGCAAGGAGAGTGCCCGGCTAGATCATCCGGAGCAGTGCGACCGCCACCACACCGACGATCACGCCTGCGAGCAAGCTGCGTCGCCAGGCGACCGTCGCGATCACGAGCGCGGCCGCGACCGGCTCCGCGCCGTGCGTGAGCGCGCTTGCCGGGGCGACGACCGCCGGGCCAACAAGCGCCGCGATGATCGCGACGGGGAGCGCCTCGAGATAGCGTGACGCTCCGCCCGGAAGGCGCCCGCGGATCGTCACGGCGAATGGGAGCGACCGAACCAGAAAGGTCGCGACCGCTGAGCCGAAGATTGCGATCCAGATCATCGCCGGGCAAACACGGCGATAAGTGGCGCGAGCGCGCCGGCCGTGATCACCGCGATCGTTGAGGCTCCAGCCAGAGCGAGCCCGCCGGCGACGAGGGCGGCGGCGATCGCAATGACGATGTCCGCCGGACGGCGGATCGCCAGCACCACGATGCCGATGAACGTCGCGGTGATCGCGAAGTCGACGCCGAAGCGGCGCGGATCGCCGATCGCCCCGCCAATCGCGACCCCGGCGAGCGTCGCGAGATTCCACAGCACGTAGAGAGAGACCGCGAAGACGAAGTAGTAGGCGAGGCTGCGACCCCCGCGGCGGAAGTGCCCCGTGGCCATCGCGAAACTCTCGTCGGTCAGGAAGAAGGCGGCGACAAGACGCCCCACAAGCGGCAGTGCCTGGACCTGCGCACGCAGGGACGTCGCCATCAAGAGGTGTCGCAGGTTGATGAACAGGACGCTTGCGATGACGATCGCCGTCGGAGCCTTCTCGGACAAGAGCTGAACCATCGCGAACTGCGACGCTCCGGCGAAGACGAAAATGCTCATCCCGGCAATCTCGAGCGGTTGCAATCCTGACTGGCGAGCGACAACGCCGAAGGTGGTCCCCACAACGAGGGTTGTCCCGAGAACAGGCCAGCCCTCGCCCATAGCGAGGCGGGCCGCGTCGCGATCCTCGCGCGTCAGTTCGATCAGACCGGGTCCGCCTCGAACTCGGCGAGCCGCTGGCCCCGTTCGACCTGTTGACCGACGCTCGCCAGGACCCGCGTGACTCTCCCGTCCGCCGGCGCCTCGACGCGGAGCTCCATCTTCATCGCCTCGACGACAAAAAGCAGATCGCCGCGCCGGACGCGTCGATCAGCCACCGCCTGGGCTGCGATCACCAACCCGGGCATCGGAGCAGCGACCAGAGCGCCGGCGGTCCGCTCGATCTCAGGTTCGCGAGGGGTCGTCTCGAGCTCCCAGACCTGGCCACCGACGGTCGTCCAGACCACGCCATCGCTCGCCGCCGCGGCTCCATACGAGCCGTCGACCAGCCATCGGTGCGGCTCGTCGACGGCGGCGACCTGGTGACCGGCGTAGCTGTACGGCCCGGTTCCGGCAAGACGCACGGCACGCTCGTGCCTTCCCTCGCGCAGCGAGACGGTCGTCGCGGCGCCCTCGCCGATGCGCCAGGGACCTGAACCGGTCCAAGGATCACGGCGGTTCCGCGCTTCGGTGACTTTCGCGGCCGCCGCGACCGCGTAGGCCTCATCCGGTGCGGGCCCGGCTTCCGGGATGAGGCGCGCGATCTCGCGCTCGATGAAGTCGGTGTCGACACGAACCTCCTGTTCGTTCAGCCGCCCGATGAGCGCGCGAAGGAAACGGATGTTCGTGCGAGCGCCCAGGACCTCGGTCTCGTCGAGCGCTTTCGCCAACGCCCCAAGCGCGACGCGCCGATCGCCTCCGTGAGCGATCACCTTCGCGAGGAGTGGGTCGTAGTGCCGCGTGACCGTGTTGCCTTCCTCGTAGCCGGCATCGACGCGGACACCCGGGCGCTCCGGCCATCGCACGTGCACAAGGCGTCCGGTCGAGGGAAGGAATCCTGCTGCGGGGTCCTCCGCGTAGATCCGTGCCTCGACCGCGCACTGTCGCCCGTGTCGCTTTGGCTCGATGTCGAGCCGCTCGCCGAGCGCGATCCGAAGTTGCTGCTCGACGAGGTCCACGCCGTAGACCATCTCAGTGACGGGGTGCTCGACCTGAAGGCGCGCGTTCACCTCGAGGAAATAGAAGTCGTTCCGATCCTCGACCACGAACTCAACTGTTCCGGCGTTGCGGTACCCAGCCTCTTTCGCGACCGCGAGCGCGGCCGCCGCCATCCGGGTCCGAGCCGCCTCCGCGACGTACGAAGGGGATTCCTCCACGACCTTCTGGTGCCTTCGCTGCAGAGTGCAGTCGCGGTCGCCGACGGTCACGACATTGCCGTGTTCGTCGGCGAGCAGCTGGACTTCGATGTGGCGGGGCCGCTCGACGAGCCGCTCGAGCAACAGACGCTCGTCGCCAAACGCCGACGCCGCGATGCGGCGAGCCCGCGCAAGGGCATCGCGAAGCTGCGACTCCGCGCGGACGGTCTGCATCCCGATGCCACCGCCTCCGGCGACAGGCTTGATCATCACCGGATACCCGACGGAGCGCGCTCCGAAGACGAACGCCTCGTCGCTCTGATCCAGGCCGCGGTACCCGGGCAGGATCGGGACCCTCGCGCGCTCCGCGATCGCCTTGGCCTCACCCTTGTCGCCCAGAGCGGCGAGCACATTCCGAGGCGGCCCGACGAACCGCATGCCCGCGGCGTCTACGGCGCTCGCGAACTCCGGGCGCTCCGCGAGAAACCCATATCCCGGATGAACGAGGTCCGCCTTCGCTTCGCGCGCGGCTGCGATCACCCGATCGATCGCCAGGTACGACTCCGATGCGGGCGCGGGCCCGATGCGGATCGAGGCGTCGGCTTCGCGAACGAACGGCAGACCCGCGTCGGCATCCGAGTACACGGCGACGGTGCGTATGCCCATTCGTTTGGCGGTACGGAAGATGCGTCGGGCGATCTCGCCGCGGTTCGCGACGAGAAGCGTCGTCACCAGCGCGGGTCCCGCCGCTCCAGGAAGGCGCGCAGGCCTTCCTGGCCCTCCTCGCTCACGCGGATCTCCGCGATCCGCTTGACCGTGAGATCGGTGACCTCGTCGATGCGCCGTCCCTCGATCTCGCGGACCAACCGCTTCGCCGCGTTGACGGCCTTTGGGCCCCCGGAGCGGATCGCTTCGAGCACCCTGCCGACCGCGGCGTCCAGATCCGATGGCTCGACGACTCGTTCGACCAGTCCGATCTCGTGCGCGCGCTTCGCATCGATGCGTGACCCGGTGACGAACAGAGCGGTCGCGCGCGCGGGTCCGATCTTCCGCACCACGTACGGAGACACGACCGCGGGGAGGATCCCGAGCCGCGTTTCGGTGAAGGCGAAGCTCGCTTCCGTCGATACAACCCCGATGTCCGCGACCGCGACGAGGCCCGCGCCGCCACCGATGGCCGCGCCTTGCACCCGCGCCACCAGGGGCATCTCGAGGTCGTAAAGCGCGCGGAACATGCGCGCCAGCGCGGTCGAGTCCGCGATGTTCTGCTCGAGCGAGTATCCGGCCATGCCGCGCATCCACTCGATGTCCGCGCCGGCGCAAAATGTGTCGCCCTCGCTCTGCAGCACCACGGCCCGACTGGACCGGTCGATCCTGGCGATCGCGGAGATGAGCTCGGCGATGAGAGCCGCATCGAAAGCGTTCTTCCGTTCGGGCCGTGCGATCACCAGACGCGCGACGCCGCGCTCGTCGGTCTCGACCCGAATCGCGGTCACGCCCGCTCCAGCGCGAGGGTCTCCCAGAAGAGCCCGCGCCGAACGAGCACGGGCTCGAGGCCGGCCGCTCGGGCGATGCTCACGATCGCCGCGGGCTCGTGGTAGAAGAAGCGGAACTTGGTGCGAAGGAGCCGCTGCCCGGCGTTGACCATCCCGACGCCCAGACGGACCCACCAGCGCTCGGCGGGGAAGGTCAGGACCAGCCAGCGCCTCGCGTGAGCTGCGGCCGGCCGCAGGAGCGCGGCGAGATTCGGATAACAGCACACCACACGGTGGAGGACGACCGCGTCGGCGGCCTCGATGCTTTGGCAGTTGGCGGCGAAGTCACCGACCCGTCGATCGACGCGGTCGGCCACCCCCGCCTCGACCGCGAGGTCGCGCGCGGGCTCCTCGTAGGCCGGCGAGATCTCGACGTTCACCGCGCGCGCCGCACCTGCGCGGATGAGATCGAGCTGCAGCGCACCGACCCCTCCGCCGATCTCGAGGATCGTGCCTCCGGCGATCCCTTTTGCGACGAGGAAGTCGCGGATCACCCGAGATCTGCGGTCGAGACCATTCCGCCGGTAGGCACGAGCGTCAGATCGCGCGCGGTCGGGGTTGAAGACGCCGGTGAGACCGTTCGGATCGCAGCACGAGGCCACGGCACGAACTTTAGTGCTAGTGGAAGGAGAGTTCGCCCGCCTTGATCGGGACCGCGAGCCAATTCTCGCGTGGGGGCAGGGGGCACCGCCACGCGTCGTTGTACGCGCAGTACGGGTTGTAGGCGCGGTTGAAATCCAGCTCGAAACGGCCGTCGCCGAGAGACTCGGCCTCAACGTAGCGACCCGCGCCGTAGGTCTCGTTCCCGCTCGTCGAATCGCGGAATGGGATGAAAAGGCCATCGTCCTGCGAGAAAGCGATGAGCCCGACGCGTTCGCCGCCGATATCGAAGCGAACCGTCCCGGCGCGGCGGAGATGGTCGGTGGATCCGTCGCTCATCTCGACCTCCTCGACGGCGCCGCCTCCGGTCGGGTCGACGGTGACTGTGAAGCGAAGCGCCGGGTCCTCCGGGAAGTAGCGCAGGCCATCGAAGTGGGAGCGCTGATCAACCGTGAGCGGCGAGTCATGCGCGTGCCCGAAGTAGTGGTCCTTCTCGTGCCGGAGCTCCGCGACGTCCATCGCATGCCACAACGTGGGCACGGGCACGCGAATTCCGCGACCTAGACTCGGCCGGATGCTCCGGCCAAGCCTATGGGTCAGCCTCGTCCCGTACGGGATCGGCCGGACGAAGCCGAACCACTACCTCGAGATCCTCCGAACCGTCTGGGACAACCGCCACGACCTTCCATACGCGTGGCGGATCCTCTCGCGGGGCGTCTGCGACGGCTGCGCGCTCGGTGTCGCTGGCTTTCGCGACTGGACCATGGAAGGCATCCACCTCTGCACCACGCGCCTCGACCTCCTCAAGCTGAACACGGCGCGTGCGCTCGACCCCACTGCGCTCGCCGACGTTCCGACCCTCCCAAGGTCTGCGGGCGCCCTGCGCGCGCTCGGGCGCCTTCCCTACCCGATGCTCCGTCGGCGCGGGGAAGCTGGGTTCAGACGGGTCAGCTGGGACGACGCGCTCGATCTTGCGTCCGCCCGCGTCCGCGCCACCGCACCTGAGCGGATCGGGCTCTACCTGACAGCTCGCGGACTCACCAACGAGACGTACTACGCGGCGCAGAAGGTCGCGCGTTTCCTCGGCACGAACAACATCGACAACGCGGCACGCGTGTGCCACGCCCCTTCGACGGGAGCCCTCCGGAAGGCGATCGGCGTCGCCGCGACGACGTGTTCGTACCGCGACGTGATCGAGAGCGACCTTGTCGTTCTGTTCGGCGCCGACGTCGCCAACGCCCAGCCGGTCTTCATGAAGTATCTCTACCTCGCGCGAAAGCGGGGGACCAAGGTCGTGGTTGTCAATCCGCTCCGTGAGCCTGGACTTGAGCACTATTGGGTTCCCTCGAGCGTCGAGAGCGCGCTCTTCGGGACGAAGATGGCTGATGCGTTCTTTGCGATCCACACCGGCGCCGACCTTGCTTTCGTCCGTGGAGCGTTGAAGATCCTCATCGAGGACGGCGGGATCGACGAAGAGTTCGTCCGCGAACATACCGTCGGTTTCGACGAGCTCCGGACGAGCCTCGCCACGACATCCCTCGAGGATCTCGCCGCGGCCGCGGGAAGCACGACCCGGGACCTGCGCGCATTCGCGAGTGCCTACCGCTCCGCGCGGTCGGCGGTGCTCGTCTGGTCGATGGGTGTCACGCAGCACGCCTGCGGAACCGAGAGCGTCCAGGGCATCGTCGACCTCGCGCTCGCGCGGGGGAACGTCGGTCGTCCCGGCGCCGGGCTCATGCCGATCCGCGGCCATTCGGGAGTGCAGGGCGGCGCGGAGATGGGCGCGTACGCGACCGCGTTCCCCGGCGGCGTACCGGTCACGCCGGAGAACGCCCGCGCGCTTCGCGAGCGCTACGGGTTCGACGTTCCGTCGAAGCGTGGGCTCACCGCGGCCGAGATGGTCGAGGCGGCCGGCCGAGGCGAGATCGATGTGCTGTGGTCGAGTGGGGGCAACTTCCTCGAAACACTGCCCGATCCGGACGCTGTTCGCGCCGCACTCGCCCGCACACCGCTGCGCGTGCACCAGGACATCGTCGTTTCGCCACAGATGCTGGTCGAGAGCGACGAGGTCCTCCTGCTCCCGGCGATGACCCGTTACGAGCAGCCGGGCGGGGGGACCGAAACGACGACGGAACGCCGCGTCGTGCTCAGCCCCGAGATCGAAGGGCCCCGCCCGGGAGAAGCGCGAGCCGAGTGGGCGATCTTCGCGGAGGTCGGACGGCGCGCGCATCCGGAGCGAGCGTCGGCGCTCGGTCTCCGTTCTGCGGAGGACATTCGCGCGGAGATCGCGACCGTCGTGCCTGCATATGCGGGGATCCAGGGCCTCGCCGACGGCGGCGACTCATTCCAGTGGGGCGGACGTCTCTTGTGCGAGGGCTGGCGTTTTCCGACGGCGGATGGCCGCGCCCATTTCTCGGATGTGATGCCCTCGTCGCCGTCGCTGCCTGCCGGTCGGTACCACCTCTCGACACGACGGGGAAAGCAGTTCAACTCGATGGTCTGGCGCGATCGCGATCCCCTGACCGGCGCGAGCCGCGACGCGCTCTTCGTCTCCGCCGATGATGCTCGGGCCCTGGGAGTCACGGAAGGCGAGGCGCTCGTGGTTCGCTCCGAAAGCGGTGCCACTCTTCGCGCGCGCGCCCACATCGCGCCGATCCGCGCCCGGAACGTGCAGATGTTCTGGCCGGAGGCAAACGCCCTCATCGCGGCGGGCCGGCGCGATCCGGTTTCGGGCGTTCCCGATTACAACGCGGTGGTCGAGATCACGCGCGCGTGAGCCGACCCTCCGGGATCCTTCTCGCGGGCGGAGCGTCGCGACGCTTTGGTCGCCCCAAGCTGGTCGAGCCGCTGGAGGGCGAGCCTCTCTTCCACCGGCCACTCCGCGCGCTTCTGGGGTCCTGCGACGTCGTCGTCGTCGTGCTCGCGCCCGATGCGCCCGAGCCGCCGCTCCCTGAAGGGTCGGATCGCGTTTCGTTCGCCCGCGATCAGGTCGCGTACGAAGGTCCCCTGGCGGGCACGCGCGCTGGTCTCGAGCACGTCCGCGCCGATTACGCAGTGGTCATCGCGGCAGACATGCCGGGCGTAAGCGCGGGCCTGGTCTCCCTCATGGCCGAGCGCGCGGCGAGCACTCGCCGAAAAGCCACCGTCCTCCGTGACGCCGACGGCCCGCGTCCCTTACCGGCGATCCTCATGGTCGCGCCTGCCTTGGCATTGGCAAGGACGCTGCTCGACAGCGGGGAGCGCAGGCTCCGCGCGCTCATTGAGGGGCTTGTCCCGGACGGGTTACCCGAGGCGGTCTGGGCAGAGGTGGATCCGCGGGGTGCGTGGCGCGATGACGTTGATGTGCCGGGCGACCTCTCGAAGAGAACGATCTAGGCCGCGGTCGTCGGCTCGAGGCGATCGAAGGCTCGTCCGATGTCCTCAAGGATCTCCGCGTTGATGTCGGACGCCAGCTGGTAGCGCACCACGTTCCCGTGCCGAGACGGCTTCACCACATCGGCCTCGCGCAGCACGCGCAGGTGCTGACTCGTCGCGGAGCGGCTCCGTTCGAGGATCCGCGCGATGTCGCTCGCCGCAAGCTGGTTGTCGCGGAGGGCCCGGACGATCTTGAGTCGGGTGCCGTCGCAAAGCACTTCCAGCAGTCGCCGCATCCGTCGCTCGGAGATTGGCGAGAGTGTCTGTCGCTCTGCCGTCGCCACAGCGGCAGGGTCGATGGCGGGCTGGTTAGTCACCGGTTCCATGCCTGGACCTCAACCAAACTTGTCGTCTGAAGGATGTTCTGCGTGCATCCGCCGTGCCGGTTACGAGCCGATGTAGAAATGTGGTTGCGCCGCGACGAAAGTTGCGGATTCGTTACGCCATCCGATATGAAACGCGACACATGCCGACGATCCTGGTCCTGGACGACGATGAGATCATCCTCGATCTCCTAAAGACCGTTCTTGGCGATGCCGGCTACGAGACGATCCTCGCCCCGGAAGTAAGTCGAATCCCACCGAAGGCGAGCGCCGATCTCGTGATCACCGACCTCGTCCTGTCAAGGGCCTATCGCCGCGAAGAGGCGCTCGCCTGGGTCACCACGCTCCGCAAGCGTTTCGGCGGCTCGCCGCTGCTCATCGTCACCGCCCACGCTCCGGCGATGGACGAGCGCGACATGCTGGGTGCGAACGGGGTAGTGACGAAACCGTTTGATGTGGAAGCGCTGCTTGCCAAGGTCGACGATCTCTTGACTTACATGCGGAAGACGCCGTAGCGCACGTCCTCGATCGGGGCGTGCCGTGCCGCAGCGAGTCCAAGCGCCAGCACCGTCCGCGTGTCGAGCGGATCGATGATGCCGTCGTCCCAGAGACGCGCGGTCGAGTAGTAGGGCGATCCCTGCGTCTCGTACTGCTCACGGATGCGGGCGCGGAAGGCCTCCTTCTCGGCGTCATCCTTGAATGTCCCAACCATCGAGAGGACCGCGGCCGCTTGCTCCCCGCCCATGACGCTGATCCGCGCGTTCGGCCACATCCAGAGCTGCCGCGGCGAGTAGGCGCGTCCCGACATGCCGTAGTTCCCGGCCCCGAAGCTGCCGCCGATGATGACCGTGAACTTGGGCACGGTGCTGCAGGCGACCGCGGTAACCATTTTCGCGCCGTCCTTCGCGATGCCGCCCGCCTCGTACTCCTGGCCGACCATGAAGCCTGCGATGTTCTGAAGGAAAACGAGCGGAACGCGGCGCTGATTACAGAGCTCGATGAAGTGCGCGGCCTTGAGGGCCGACTCGCTGAACAGAACACCGTTGCTCGCGACGATCCCCACACGAAACCCTTCGATGCGCGCGAACCCGCAGACGATCGTCGTGCCGTAGAGCGCCTTGAATTCGCGGAAGCGCGAGCCATCCACCAGCCGTGCGATCACTTCGTGCACGTCGTACTGGGTGCGGATGTCGCCGGGGATGAGCGCGTAGAGGTCCTGCGGATCGTGCGCCGGAGGCTCCGGGTCGGTGCGATCGTCGACGCCCCAGTACGTTGGCCGCTCCAGCTGCGCGACGATGTCCCGAGCGATAGCGATCGCGTGCGGGTCGTCGAGCGCGAGGTGATCGGCTACGCCGGACACGCGCGTGTGGACGTCGGCCCCGCCGAGCTCCTCGGCCGTGACGTCGACACCGGTCGCGGCCTTCACGAGCGGCGGTCCACCGATGAAGATCGTGCCCTGGCCCTTCACGATGACCGTCTCGTCGCTCATCGCGGGCACATACGCGCCGCCCGCGGTTGAGGAACCCATGACCAGCGCGATCTGCGGGATCGCCAGCGAAGAGAGCCGAGCCTGGTTGTAGAAAATGCGGCCGAAGTGCTCGCGGTCCGGGAAGACCTCGTCCTGACGCGGGAGGAACGCGCCGCCTGAGTCGACCAGGTAGAGGCAGGGGAGGCGGTTCTCGAAGGCGATCTCCTGCGCGCGGAGGTGCTTCTTCACGGTGAGCGGGTAGTAGGACCCGCCCTTCACGGTCGCGTCGTTCGCGACGATCGCGCAGGTGTTCCCGCTGACGCGGCCGATCCCGGTGATGATTCCCGCGCCCGGCGCCTCGTCGTCGTACATGCCGAAGGCCGCGAGGGGCGAGAGCTCGAGGAATGCCGTTCCGGGATCGAGGAGCCGCTCGACCCGGTCACGGGGGAGGAGCTTGCCGGCTTTGACATGCCGTTCGCGGGCCCGCTCCGGTCCGCCCAGGCGCGCCTTCGCGAGGCGCTCGCGAAGCTCGGCGACGAGACGCTGCATCGTCTCGCGATTCCGGGTCGCAGCCTCGTCCTTCCGCACGCTCGTCTGCAGGACGGTCACGGGACGATGCTAGAGCGGGATCAGCGGCGGGGCCGCAGCTTCCTCAAACGATTCGCGGGCCAACAGGGCGGACTCGATGCGGCACCTGAAGCGTGCGGTGACGCTCTTCGCCGAAATCGGCGCGCCTGGGACGATGGAGCCGGAGGTGTGGAAGCTCGTCGAGTGGCAACGCGCGTATGCTCGCAGCGCGCTTCTTGTGGGAGGGGTTACATGACACCAGAGCTCGATCGACGCATGTTCCTGAGGCTCGCCGGAGCCACCGCCGTCATCGCCGCGTGTGGCGGCGCGCCCAGTGCCGCATCGCCTTCACCATCGGTGGGCGCGTCGGCGACCGCGAGCGTGGCGCCAAAGGCCACCGGCCGCATCTCGATCTACTCGGCGCTGAACGAGTCGACGAACAACCAGCTCTTCGCGGCGTTCACGAAGGCGACCGGCGTCGACGTCAGCGCGCTACCGCTCGCGGCCGCGGGAGACCTCCAGACGAAGATCACCGCCGAGAAGAACAACCCCCAGGCCGACATCTTCGTCGGCGGCTCCAGCGAGTTCCACGACCCGCTCGGCAAGCAGGGGCTTCTCGAGGCCTACCTGTCTCCGAACGCCAAGGACGTCGCGGCCCAGTTCAAGGAGGCTTCGGGTCTCTGGACCGGCTGGTACACCGGCATCTTCGGCTTCATCTCGAACACCAGCCGCTTGAACGCGGACATCGGTGGCAAGAAGCCCGCGACGTGGGACGATCTGCTCGACCCCATCTGGAAGCAGAAGCTCATCCTTCCGGACCCGATCAGGACAGGCGGCGGCTACATCTTCATCGCCACGCAGATCTTCCGCTTCGGCCGCGACGAGACGAAGGCGATGGACTACATGAAGAAGCTGCACCCCAACATCCTCTCGTATGGCCCGACGTCGCCGGGCGTGATCACGTCGATCTCGAACGGCGAGGCCGCCGGCGCACCGAACTGGAGCCACGACATCCTCACCGAGAAGGCGAAGGATCCGACCAGGATCGACCTCACCGTCCCGAAGGACACCGGGTTCGAGGTCGGCGCCGTCAGCATCGTGAAGGGAACGAAGAACCTCCTCGGAGCACAGGCGTTCGTCGACTGGGTTCTCACCAAAGACGCCGGAGATCTCAACACGAAGCTCAGCAACCGGGGATCCGTGCGGACCGACGTCGCGCCCGCGCCGGGCGCGCCGACGCTCACCTCAGTCACCCTCGTCAACTACGACCGGCAGTGGGCGACCGACAACAAGACTCGCATCCAGAAGCTCTGGCAGACGACAGTGGGCATCCAATAGCGCTCTAGACGATGCGGAGCCTGCAGCGCGAGCCGGCACTCCTGCTCGCGCTGCTGGCTGTCGCAGCCCTCGTGCTCACGTTCATCGTGTATCCACAGCTGCAGGTGGTCCTCGCGCCCGGGCCAGGCGGTTACGTCCAGTTCCTTCAAGAGGGCACCTGGCTCGTCCCGCTGCGCAACTCGATCCAGCTCACTCTTCTGTCGACGACGACCGCGGTCCTGCTCGGATTCATTTACGCGTACGCGATGGTCTACTCGAACATGCGCTGGAAGCCTTTCTTCCGCCTTATCGGCATCCTGCCGCTCCTGTCGCCGCCTTTCGTGGTCGCCGCCGCATACACGCTCCTGTTTGGCGCTCGAGGGGTGATCACCTACGGGGTCTTCGGACAGTCGCCGAACATCTATGGACTCAACGGTGTGTGGGGCGTTCAAACGATCGCGTTCTTTCCATTCGCGTACCAGCTCATCGCCGATGCCCTTTCGCGAAGCGACCCGCGCATGGAGCAGGCGGCGCGTAACCTCGGCGCCGGCTCGTGGCGGGTCTTCTGGACCGTGACCCTGCCGCTCTCACGCCCGGGGCTCGGCGCCGCGATCCTCACGACCGCCATCTACATCCTCGAGGACTTCGGAAACCCACAGTTGCTCGGCGGTGTGTTTTTCTACGTCCTACCGACGCAGGCGTACAGCCTCATCTCGAGCTTCGGCGAGTACACGAGCGCGGCCGCCGTCAGCACGATCCTTTTGCTCCTCGCGCTCGGGCTCTACCTCGCGAAGGTGCGGCTCGATGGCGGGCGCTCCTTCGTGACGATTTCCGGACGGACCTCATCGATGCCGCGCCCACCTGTAAGCCGGGGCGTCAGCTGGGCGTGCTTCGCGGCGTGCCTTGTGCTCGCGGGCGTGATCCTGCTGGTCTACGGGAGTCTCGTCGTGAGCGCGCTAACCCTGCGCTTCCCGAACAACCTCCAATTCACGACCGAACATTTCCAATACGTCCTGAGCGGCACGAACGGCGATGCGCTTCGCAACACGCTGGTCTTCAGCGGCGTCGCGGCCGCGGTCTCGGCGGTCTTCGCGCTATTCGCGGGGTGGCTCGTGCAGCGCGGGCAGTGGCCGGGCCGGCGCGCGTTGGACCTCCTGCTGATCCTCCCGGCCGCCATTCCGGGCATTTTCTTCGGGCTCGGCTACCTCACCGCCTTCAACCAGCGGTGGCTCGACTTCGTCGATCGGGGCTGGCTCATCATCATCGCCTTCGTCTTCTGGAACATCCCGGTGGGTTATCAGGCGGCGGTCGCGGGTCTGCGCCAGATCGATCGGTCGATCGACGAGGCCGCGACGAGTCTGGGCGCCTCGAGCCTCCGCGGTTTCCGTGAGGTGATCATCCCGATGCTCGGTGGATCGCTGCGGGTCGGATTCATCACGACCTTCGTGCGTGCGGTCACAACCCTCTCGCTCGTGATCTTCCTGTTCACACCACCGACGACGGTCGCGACGATCCGCATCTATCAGCTCGTGGGCGACCTTAACTGGGGCGCCGCCACGGCATACACCGTCGCCGACATCGGCATGGCGATCCTGGCCCTCTCGATCTTCGCGGTGCTTGCCCGGGGCCGCATCGCCTTGGGTGCGGCGCGCGCTTAGGGCGAAGGCTACTTTTCGCGGACGACGCCAAAGGTGAGCCCGGTGACGACGTGGCGGCGCGCCAGCACCATGAGCACGAGCGGCAGAAGCATCGCGATGGTCCCGGCCGCGGCCATGTCGTTCCAGATGATCTCGAACTGGGTCACCAGGCCCTGGACCCCGACGGGGAACGTCTGCGCGTTCGGCGAGCTCGTCAGGATCAGCGCAAACAGGAACTCGCTCCACGAGAACGAGAAGACGATGACGCCGGCGGCGAGCAGTCCCGGCGTTGCGAGGGGCAGAAGAATGTGTCGGAACGCCGTCCACCGGCTCGCGCCGTCGGAGAGTGCGGCCTCCTCGATCTCACGAGGTATCTCCGTGAGAAAGCCTTTCAGCATCCAGATCGTGAACGGCAGATTGAACAGCGAATAGATGAAGATCAGCGCGAGCGGCTGGTCGTAGAGCCCGACGGTCCGGACGACCGCGAAGTAAGGCACGACGACCGCGATTGGCGGGAGGAAGCGCAACGAGAGTGCCCAGTTGAGGACGCCGGCCCGTACGCGGGGCGAGACATCGAGACGTGTGATCGGATACGTGATGAGGAGGCCGATCGTCAGAGCGAGAACCACCGTCGCGCTGCAGACGACGATGCTGTTGCGGAGCAGGATCCACATGCCGCGGTCGATGAGCACATCTGCGTATGGCTGCAGCGTCGGGGCCTCCGGAAGAAGGCTGAGCGTGGCCTGGAACAGCTGACCTCTGCTCTTCAGCGACGTGACGATGAGCCAGTAGATCGGAAACGCGTACACAACAAGGATCACCGCGAGCAACGGGATGATCAGCACCGCGCGCCAGCTCCGCCCGCGGGTCCGCATCCTTATTTCCGCTCCAGCGGAAGCACCCGCGTCACAAGCGAGTACACGACGCTGATGGCGATCAGCACTACGACGGCGAGCGCCGCGGCCTGACCGTAGTCGGAGAACTTGAACTCCACCCGATAGAGGTAGAGGCTCAGGAGCTGAGTCGTGTTGCCGGGTCCGCCCCCTGTCAGGATGAAAACGTGGTCGAAGACCCGGAGCACATCGGCCAGCCGGAAGAAGACGATGAGCACCAGGAGCGGTCGCAGGTAGTAGAGCTCGATGCGCCAGAACTGGGCCCAACCCGAGGCCCCGTCGACCTGCGCGGCTTCGATCTCATCGCGAGGGACCGTTAGGAAGCCGGAGAAGAGAACGAGGTAGACGAAGGGCGTCCACTGCCACACATCCACGCTCGCGACCGCGGGCATGGCGGTGATTGGTTGCCCAAGCCAGTTGATCTCGTCGTGGGTGACGCCGGTGAGCATGAGGATGTGGTTGATCACGCCGTAGCTGGGCGCGTACATCAGGCGTGCGATGACGCCGACCGCGATCGGCGGAATGACGAGCGGGACGATCGCCATCCCGAAGAAGAGCGCCCGCAACGCCGTGCTCTTTATCGCGCGGTGAACCGCCAGGGCGAGCCCTAATCCGAGAAGGATCTCCGTCGGCAGGACCAGCGCGGCGTAGATGCCCGTCGCTCCCAGCGCTTCATAGAGGAGTGGGTTCTCCAGACCGGTGACGTAGTTCTGCAGTCCGACGAAGGCGGCGCCGTTCGTGGCCTGAAGCGACTGGATCACAGCGAGCACGAATGGGTAGGTGACGATCAGGAAGATCGAACCGAGGATCGGCACGAGCATCGTGTAGGCGAGTCGCTCCTGCCGTGTGAAACGGCCGGCCCCCGCTCGTTTGACGGGGGCCGGCCGCACATGCGTCACATTCGCCATCGCGTCGCGGTAGAGGCTACGCCTAGTATCCGGCCCCCTTCATGAGAGTGCGGATCGCATCAGCGGCTTTCTGAACCGCGGCCTC
>Ga0209806_1000583_pt1 | contig 24961 bp, 20 predicted proteins | sample GraSoiAngelo_152_FD_186166 | JGI IMG/M metagenome (GOLD analysis project Ga0209806, IMG submission 186166) | Grasslands soil microbial communities from the Angelo Coastal Reserve, California, USA - 14_1009_12_30cm (SPAdes) (version 2) | ecosystem: Environmental > Terrestrial > Soil > Grasslands ... | reverse complement strand
CCGCTCCCGAGGTAGCTACTAATAATTGGTAAAGAAGCAAGACAAGGAGAAGGAACTCTCTTACGACGTATTCAAGCACGAACTTGTCCCCAAACACGTACTCCTCAATCCTGAGGAAGCGAAAGAAGTTCTAGGCCGCTTTCATATCAAACCGTTCCAGCTACCATACATCAAATCAAGCGATCCTGCAGCCCGGACGATCGGTGCGAAACCGGGCGATATTATCAAAGTTGTCCGTAGAAGCGCGACCGCGGGAGAATCCGACTTTTACAGGTATGTCGTGGAAGAATTTTGAAAAAATATTGTTTTGAGGAGAATTGAATGGCAGTAACAACCCAACAACTCTGGAACCTATCTAAAGAGTTCATCAAGGACAGCGGACTAGTCCGCCAACATATCGACTCCTACGACGACTTCGTCGATAGAGGACTCCAAGCCATCGTTAATGAGGTTGGAGAACTACCAATAGAAATCGGAGACTATCCACTAAGGATCAAACTTGGCAAGATAGAGATCGGAGCACCTCGAGTAATAGAAGTAGACGGTACGGAGAGGTCGATCTATCCTGCTGAGGCAAGAATTCGGAATTTGACTTATGCAGCACCCCTCCACATGGAAATGATCCCCGTGATCGGGGAACGTGAGGGGCAGCCCGAAATGGTCTACATCGGGGACCTGCCTGTAATGCTCAAGTCAAAAATCTGCTTACTCTCCAAACTTTCACCTGATGATCTCATAGGTGTGGGAGAAGATCCGCTTGATCCCGGAGGATATTTCATCGTAAACGGGTCAGAACGAGTTATCGTTGCACTTGAAGACCTGGCCGCTAACCGTATACTCGTAGACGTCGAACACACCGGCGTTAATCCGACCTACAAGGCCAAGATATTTTCCACAACAGTCGGTTTCCGAGCCCGAATAGAGGTCGCTCTAAAAGGTGATGGAGGAATCTATGTGACAATGCCTGGGATTCCGAGCGATATTCCTTTGATGATCCTCATGAGGGCACTTGGCTTCGAAGAAGATGCTAAGATTGCCGAGCTCGTCAGCACGGATCCAGACATACAGGACGAGCTCGAAGTATCCTACGAAAAGTCACTAGAAGCTAACAACGTCCATGACGCGCTTCTCTATCTCGGTAACCGTCTAGCTCCGGGACAAGTCGACGAGTACCGACTCAAGAAAGCCGAGTCTGTGTTGGACCGGAATTTCCTACCGCACTTGGGTAGACTACCTTCCGAGCGAAGAGAAAAGGGCCTCTTCTTGACAGAAATCGCTGCTCGAATAATAGAGGTAAAGCATGGAAGGAGAACCCCCGATGACAAAGACCATTACGCAAACAAACGACTGAAACTGGCCGGCTCTCTCCTGGCAGAGCTTTTCCGAATATCCTTCCGAAACCTCACACGCGATCTCAAGTACCAACTTGAGAGGATAACAATCAGACGACACATAGAATTCTCAATCGCTAATGCTATCAGGCCGGGCATAATCACCGAAAGAGTTCAGCATGCAATAGCAACAGGGAACTGGGTAAGGGGAAGAATCGGAGTAACACAGCTGCTGGACCGCACAAACTTCGTTAGCACCTTAAGCCACCTCAGAAGGCTACAGTCACCGCTCAGCCGCAGCCAACCTAACCTCGAAGCTAGAGATCTTCACCCAACCCATTATGGAAGACTCTGTCCTGACGAGACGCCCGAAGGATCGAACTGCGGGCTTGTCAAGAACCTAGCCCTTTCCAGCAGCATCTCAGTTGGAGTCGAACCACGAGAAATGGTGGACAAACTACGCAGAATGGGCGTAGTCTTGATCGAAGAATCCGACAAGAAACTCAGAGCCACAGGAGGCAAGGCCATAGTCGACGGAATATTGGCGGGATATTCCAAAGATCCCGAGGCCTTAGCCGGAGAGCTCAGAGAGCTCCGGCGTGAAGGAAAACTAAGCTCTGAAGTAAATGTCTCATTCCACCCTCCGGAAGCTCAAGGCGGGCGACCGGATCTGCATGTCAACTGTGACGCGGGAAGAGTCCGACGCCCAGTGATCATAGTTGAGGGCGGCAGACCACGGCTGACCGAGGATCATCTCATCCAACTCGAACAGGGACGAATCACCTGGCAGGACCTCGTTAGGTCAGGCGTGGTAGAGATGCTTGATGCAGACGAAGAGGAAAATGCGCTTATTGCGATGTACGAACACGACCTTAGAAAAGATCACACCCACCTCGAAATCGCTCCCTATGTAATGCTCGGAATCGCTGCGAGCATGATTCCGTTCCCAGAGCACAACCAATCTCCAAGAAACGCGTACGAATCTGCCATGGCAAAGCAGGCCCTCGGCGTTTTCTCCACCAACTTCTTCACTAGGGTGGACTCTCGTTCACATCTCTTGCACTATGCACAGACCCCGATCGTCCAGACGAAGCCGATGGAAATCTTCAACGCTCTTGAGCGCCCTTCCGGACAAAACGTCGTCGTAGCCATTCTCTCCTTCCAAGGCTACAACATGGAGGACGCGATTATCATCAACAAATCCTCCGTTGACAGAGGCCTCTTCCGCTCCACATTTTACCGAATATACGAGGCTGAAAGCAGACAGTACCTCGGAGGACTACGCGACAAGTTCGAGATTCCAGAAGCAGGAATCCGAGGATACCGAGGCGACCGCTACTACCGGCTCATAGAGGAGGACGGAATCATCTCCCCTGAAGCAGAAGCCACCGGCAACACGGTCCTCGTAGGAAGAACAAGCCCGCCGAGATTCATGGAAGAATACCGCGAGTTCGAAGCAAAGGGCCCGACGAAACGCGACTCTTCCGTAACGATGAGACCCTCGGAACAGGGAACCATCGATCAAGTCTTCGTAACCGAATCCATCGAAGGAAGTAAACTCGTCAAGGTCAAAGTAAGAGACCTCCGTGTCCCCGAACTTGGCGACAAGTTCGCATCACGCCACGGACAAAAGGGAGTGATCGGACTCCTCGTACCACAAGAAGACATGCCCTTCACAGTTGACGGAGTTGTCCCTGACGTTATCATCAATCCACACGCTATCCCATCCAGAATGACGATCGGACAGTTCGTAGAAACACTAGGCGGAAAACTCGCATCGCAAATGGGAGAGGTTATGGACGGCACTGCCTTCGAAAACATAGGACCACAAGCCATAGGCGACATGTTGACCAAGCTCGGCTTCGCGAAGAGCGGGCGAGAAGCCCTATACAACGGGATCACCGGAGAACGGCTTGCCGCAGACCTATTCATCGGAGTAGTCTACTACCAGAAACTCCACCACATGGTAGCCGACAAGATGCACGCCCGCGCCAGAGGCCAAGTTCAGATGCTCACCCGACAACCCACTGAAGGGAGAGCCAGAGGAGGAGGATTACGATTCGGAGAAATGGAAAGAGACTGCCTTATCGGGCACGGAGCATCAGCCCTACTTCGCGACAGGCTCCTAGAAGAGTCTGACAAATACATAGCTTACATCTGCGAGACATGCGGCACTCTCGCATATCACGATATCAAACAGAACAAGTACATCTGCCGAATCGACGCTGAGAAAGCCGTCATTTCTCCAGTAGCAATATCCTACGCATTCAAACTTCTGGTTCAAGAACTCATGGCGCTTGGAATCGCGCCCCGACTGAACCTAGAGGAGAGAGCATAACCATGGCACTCGCCGCAATGGAAGAAGCTCACAAGATCATCCAGAGCATACGGTTCACTCTCTTATCACCATCAGAACTTCGAAAACTGTCAGCAGTAGAGGTTCAAGCTGCCGATACGTACGATGAGGACGGAGTACCCATCGTATCTGGGCTAATGGACGGCAGACTCGGAACTCTAGAACCCCGTCAAAAATGCAAGACCTGCGGTAACACTGCCTCAGCGTGCCCGGGACACTTCGGGCACATAGAACTCGCAGAGCCAGTTATTCACGTGAGCTTCGCTAAGCTCATTCACCGGCTTCTCTCAATTACCTGCAGAAACTGCGGGAGAATACTTCTGAGCGAGGAGAAGATCGAGAAGTTCAAGGTACGGCACGCGGACCTCAAACAACGACTTAACACTGTACCCGACGCTTTTCTCGATGAGATCATCAAAGATGCCAAGAAGGCTCAGCAGTGTCCTCATTGCGGACAGAAACAGTACCCAATCGAGCATGGCAAACCGACAACCTTCCACGAGATCGTGGCAGAGGGAGGCGCTGTACGCCTAACACCCAGCACTGTCCGGGAAAGGCTTGAGAGAATTCCTGACGATGACCTGATCCTCTTAGGAATGGATCCTAAAGCGGCAAGGCCGGAGTGGGCTGTCCTTCAAGTCATGCCTGTCCCACCTGTCTCGGTCAGGCCCTCGATCACTCTCGAGTCCGGCATCAGGTCGGAAGACGATCTGACGCATAAACTCGTCGATATCATCAGGATCAACCAGAAACTGCGAGAGGCCCTTGAATCAGGAGTTCCCATCAACATCATCCAAGAACTACACGAACTGCTGCAATACCACGTAACAACATATTTCGACAACGAAGTCTCAGGTCTACCCCCTGCAAGACACCGATCCGGACGAGCCCTGAAGACGCTCGTTCAACGATTGAAAGGGAAAGAGGGAAGATTCAGAGGCAATCTGTCAGGTAAGAGAGTTGACTTCTCAGCCCGAACAGTCGTATCTCCTGACCCGAACCTAGACATCAACGAGGTAGGAGTACCCCTCGACGTTGCCAGCCGACTGACCATTCCGGAAAAGGCTACCGATTACAATCTCGACGAGATGAAGAAGCTTATCGCCAACGGACCTGATACATACCCAGGATCACTGTACATTGTTCGTCCCGATGGCCGAAGAGTCCGACTTGAATTCGTCACCGACAGGAAAGTTGTCGCCGAAGCGCTGCAGCCGGGCTTCATAGTCGAGCGACATCTCAGAGACGGCGATATTGTTCTCTTCAACCGGCAACCGAGTCTACATCGCATGTCCATAATGGCACACCGCGTCCGGGTCCTCCCATACAAGACCTTCAGACTCAACCCGACCGTCTGTCCGCCTTACAATGCGGACTTTGACGGTGACGAGATGAACCTGCATGTCCCACAGGGAGAAGAAGCCCGCACCGAAGCACGTCTCCTCATGCAGGTGCAAGACCAGATTCTCTCGCCAAGATACGGCGGACCAATCATAGGAGCCATACGGGACTCTCTAACAGCGGCTTTCCTCCTCACGCAGAAATCAACGCTTCTAAATCGCGCAGATGTGTCGAGGCTACTGGCGGCGGCAGACTTCGAGGGACCAATGCCAGAACCCGTAGTGACAAAACCTGAAGAGAAGTGGACCGGAAAACAGATTTTCAGCATTGTCATGCCGAAAGGCTTCAACTTCGTGTCGAAATCCAATCTTTCCGCCTACTACAAGTGCGCGGACTGCGACAAAGGAGTCCTCCACGACTGTCCATACGACGCGTTCATCGTGATCAAGGACGGCGTTCTCCAGCAAGGCGTTATCGACAAGGCCTCGATCGGCGCTGAAAAATCAGAGAGTCTCTTCCATCGCATAGTCAAGGACTATGGGGCAGAGGAAGCGAGGACATTCCTCAACGCGGTCACAAAACTTCTCGACCGCTACATGGTGCTTCGGGGCTTCACATACGCGTTCGACGAGCTCGAAATCCCACCTGCCACCAAGGAAAAGATCGCGAAGGCGATCGCCAAGGCGGAAGAGAAAGTCAACGAATACATCGACAGCTACCGTAAGGAGACGTTGGAACGATTGCCAGGGCAGTCACTGGAAGAATCGTTGGAGCTCTACATCATGAACGAGCTCTCGAGAGCACGAGATGTAGCAGGCGAGTTCGCCGACCAGTACTTCCAGATGGACAACAGCGGCGTAATAATGAGCAGAGCAGGAGCCAGAGGCTCAACCCTCAACATATCACAGATGACCGCAAGCGTCGGTCAACAATCGATCCGAGGAAAAAGAATCCTCAGAGGATACCGTGGCAGAGCCTTATCATTCTTTAAACCCGGAGACGCGGGAGCAGCAGCCCGAGGCTTCGTCTACAACTCCTACCGAGACGGACTTGAACCCATCGAATTCTTCTTCCACGCAATGGGAGGAAGAGAAGGTCTCGTAGACACAGCCGTCAGAACCCAACAAAGCGGATACATGCAACGACGACTAATCAACGCCCTAGAGCATCTCAGAGTCGAGTACGATTCCACCGTCAGAGACTCCCGAGGCAACATAATCCAGGTCCGCTACGGAGAAGACGGCGTCGACACAGCGAAAAGCGACCACGGCAAGGCCGTCAACATAGATCGACTGATCGAACGTATCCGGCTTACGATGAAAAAAGGAGTCGCAGCGACCAAGGAATACGTTGAGGACGAAGTAGACAAGGCGAACAACACTCTATCGCCGCTGATACTAAACAAGCTGCGCCAGAGCCTAGTAAACGCGAAGCTGCCTAAGACAGCTGTTGACGAGACTGTCTTAGAGGCGATCGAGAACTACAAGCGCGCCCTGGTGGAACCCGGCGAAGCTGCAGGAATAGTCTCCGCCCAGTCCATCGGCGAACCAGGTACACAGATGACACTTCGAACATTCCACTTCGCAGGAGTGCGAGAACAAAACGTCACCCTGGGACTCCCCAGATTGATCGAGATCGTTGACGCACGCAAGATCCCCTCGACACCAAACATGACCGTGTACTTGGACGCGAAGCACCGAACTAGCAGAGAAAAGGCTCAGGAAGTAGCCACCTTGCTCACCCACGCAACCCTAGGAGACATCGCAAGCGCGTTCGAGTCCGATGTCACACGAATGAGGATTGATGTGAAACTGAACCCGCAAGCAATGAGAGAAAGAGAGATCAGCGTCCAAGACGTGCGGGACGCAGTGAAACCGCCGAACACCGAAGTCAAAGTCGAAGGATACCACGTGGAGATCAAGTCCAAGGAGCTTGAGATCCCCCAGTTCAGACGACTAGCGAGCAAGCTCCTGGTCCATCATGTCAAAGGCTTACCAGCTGTCCGACGAGCCCTAGTAATCGAGGAGAAAGGCGAATGGATAGTCAGAACAGAAGGATCCAGCCTCGCACTCGCCTTCGAAGTCCCAGGCGTTGACACAAGCCGAACAGTCAGCAACAACATAAACGAAACAGCCGTCGTCCTCGGGATCGAGGCAGCCCGCAACGTAGTAATCAAAGAAGCCCTAGGAGTACTGGAGGAACAGGGTCTGGACGTGGACGTTCGGCACGTGATGCTTGTAGCTGACATGATGACCTCATCAGGCGAGGTTCTCCAAGTCGGACGTCACGGTGTCAGCGGAGAGAAAGCGAGCACTCTCGCCAAAGCGGCCTTCGAGATCACCATCCCCACAATCGTGGACGCAGCAGTGAAAGGCATCGTGGACACTTTGAGGGGCGTGGCGGAGAACGTGATCGTTGGACAACAAGTACCGATGGGCACCGGACTCATTGAGGTCTCGATGTCCATGTCCCGGAAAGGGAGCAAGTAGAACCAATTGGACGTGAACAAACAAATCCGCATGGCGGTCAAGACCGGCAAGGTCGAGTTCGGAAGCAAAGTCGCTCTCTCAAGCGCCTCCCTCGGAAGAGCCAAGCTGTTGATACTTGCGAGCAATTGTCCCGTGGACTTTCGAGAGAATATCGTCTATGATGCGGAGCAGTCAGAGGTTCCCATCTACGTCTTTCAAGGCAGCAGCCTCGACCTAGGCGCTCTCTGCGAGAAACCCTTCCCTGTTGCATCAATGGTGGTTAGGGAGCCTGGTGACTCTGAGGTCTTGAAGCTGGTTGAGAAAAAGTGATGCTTCAACCAAAGATCAAGCTAACAAGTGAAGAAATGAAGTACATGGCCCTCTTCGAAAGCACCACAGGCGCTACCACACAAGACTGCGTGATCGACGAGAAACTAGGACGGATCATTTTCGTAGCAAAGCCGGGCGACATGGGGCTCGCGATCGGAAAGGGCGGGAAGAACATCAACCAACTGCGCCGCATGACAAGCCGCCAGATCGAAGTCGTGGAGTACGCGGAGACCCCTGAAGGCTTGATCAGGAACAGCCTTTCGCCAGCGAGGATCAAAGAGATCCGAGTAACCGAAAGGCCGGACAAGAAAATAGTGGTGGTCGAGGTTGACCCACAGGACAAGGCGATCGCTATAGGAAAGAACGGCCGAACTATTGACAAGACACGCTTGCTCGTGAAGAGATACTTCGACATCGACCACGTAGTCGTCCAATAAACCAGTTTTCTCCCCAAAACCGAAACGCCCAGTAGCCTCTGGACCAATTTCCGAAGAAAGAAGGGGACCCACCCTGAAAACAGACGCGATTTCAGAAATCGCCCATAATCAACCCTGAACGCGAATCCAGGATGCCATCTGGTCGTTCGCCCAAAATCGTTCGGGTATCGGCGAAAAAAGGCACGTTTCGCCCTGGCATCCGAGCTTGGATTGTATTCTGAATCGTCTGAGTCGCCTGGAATCAGTGCTGGACAGCAAATCGTCTCTTCAGAAAAGTGGGGTATTCTTTGGCGGTTTTGCGCGGCATGAGTGGTTTCCGGAGAGCCTTGTAGAAGTAAACCCATGCTAATCGTCAATCTAAAAAGCAACCCAGCGAGCTAGCTGTCTTCCCAGTAAACGGTGAATGAATGGCCAAGGCATCGCGAGGGCTGTTCGCAGCCCAAAAGCTCCGGAAGAGACGTAAAGAGTTCAGGTGGGCCTACGCACCCTACAAGCGACGAATGCTTGGACTGGACTACAAGTCAGACCCGCTCCAAGGAGCGCCACAAGGAAAGGCTATCGTCCTAGAGAAGGTCGGCGTGGAATGTCGACAGCCCAACAGCGCTGTACGCAAATGCGTCCGAGCCCAGATTATTAAGAACGGCAAGACAGTAACAGCGTTCCTCCCAGGTGATGGAGCGCTGAATTTCATAGACGAACACGATGAAGTCGAGATCGAGGGCATTGGAGGCGCCGAAGGGAAAGCCTATGGCGACCTTCCAGGAACACGCTATCGTGTTTTCACCGTCAACGGTGTAAGCCTTGACGCCTTATTGAAGGGCAAGAAAGAGAAGCCACGTCGCTAGTTCGATTGGGTAATTGTCCCATGCACCCGTCCATGTAGGTTCGGTACCAATTTACTTATCTTTTTGAGTAAGAAATGTCCAAACGGCTTTAGTAACCAACGCTAATAAGCTGAGAAATCCCGGAGACATGAAACAAAAAATGGCACTCGTATGGGGGACAGTATGCACTGACTGCCAAATACTCGCAGTAGAGAATTGCCCCCATTGCAGCAGAGACCTGTGCGAAAAGCACAGCACAAAGCACGAATGCGACCGGCTCAAAGCCCGAAGCTTCGAAGTAGCTGGCTAGATATAGACCCCACACCGTCGACCCGAACTAAGATTCTGCGTCCTGGAGAATGGCTCGTGCCACTTACTCAATGGGTCGCTGTTGCAACCTTGGGCTGACTTGACGAGCTGTACTGCTTCCTGAAATCCTTCAACCCCATCTCCTCCCCGAACACAACAACCTGACTCTCCGATCGTCGCTGGTAGAAGGGAAGCTTAACGACCTCAGCTCGGACTCTCCGGTCACGGATTCCCACACTAAACGTCTCCCCGGCAGCCGCCAGCGACGGAGGGACATAACCCATTCCGATCCCGGTGCTGAGCGTTGGAGAAAATGTTCCGCTCGAAACTTTTCCAACGGCCTCAGCATCAGCAAGAATGTCCTGGCTTTGTCGTGGAATTCCCTTTTCCTTCATCCGGAAACCAACCCTTACTCGGCTTGGCCCTTTCTCCTTCAAGTCTATGATCCCATTCTTGCCCACAAAATCTGGTTTTTCCAGATGGACAACCCAGTTCAGCTTCGCTTCAACGGGAGAAATGTTCTCGTCAATATCGTTCCCATAGAGACACATACCTGCCTCAAGTCTCAAAACATCTCTCGCACCAAGCCCAATAGGACAGATCCCCAACTCTCTACCACCAGACAAAAGCTTCTCCCAGATTTTCACAGCATTTGACGGCTCCTTCACACTCGTGTTCCAGACATAGATCTCGAAACCATCCTCACCAGTGTACCCGCTACGCGTCAAGAGACACGGAACCCCTGCAACCTTCACATCCCTCGTCCCATACTTTTCCACTTCTTCGAGCTTTACACCGGACACATTCCAGAGCACCACACCTGCCCTTGGCCCTTGAACTGCGAACATAGCAACATTGTCAGAAACATCGGAAAGCGTCACATCGTTTCGCGGCCTGTTCTTGAGAAGCCAGTTCCAGTTCTTGTCACGATTACCCGCGTTATAGACAACCAGATACCGCATGCTACCAGTTCTGAAGATGGTTAGATCATCCATTATTCCCCCCTTTGGATTGCAAAGGAGAGAATACTGGCCTCTTCCAACCGCGAGCTTGGACACGTCGTTTGTCGTGAGCTGGTTGAGAAACGATTCGGCGCCTTTTCCTTCGGCTAGGACGCGTCCCATGTGGGAGACGTCGAATATTCCGCAGTTGTTCCTGACGCTGTGGCATTCCGGGATTATGCCTTCGAACCAGACGGAGAGGTCGAAACCCGCATACTCGACAATGTTGCCGTGCTTCCTGTGATACTCATAGACGTGGGTTCTTCTTGCCAAGACCAACGACTCGCGAGGTATTGGCTGTTCAGTGCGGGTAGAAAAAATAATGCGAAGCGGCTACGGACCAGGAACAGGCGTCTGAGGAATAATCTTCAGGTTCTCGGTGTCAAACCCGAGCTTCTTACCGCACTTGGGGCAATAGCCTCCGTTGCGCTGAATGATCTCGCCAGGAGTCTCCAGCTCAAGCCCGGTGTAGAGGAGTTCGCCGCACTTGGAGCATAAGATTCTCTGCGGACACAAATCGATGCGGAAGCCTCGTGAGGCCTCATGACCTCACGCGCTATAAAAACGGTTTCAGAGCAGCGCATCCACGTGGGAAAGCAGGCGCTGTAAACTCCTCGGTTGCTGTCGTGATAGCTTCGGTCACCTCTAACCGTAATGTTCAACGAATCATTCTATCACATTAGGAGTTCGTCGTATGAGCCTGTCACCATGGAATGACGGAAGTGATCCTGACCAGATGACAGGTCTGACATGGGATATCCAGTTGGTTGGCCACTGTAAAATCCTTGCCTGGCAACTGGCCAAGCTACCAGGCTACAGGCGTGAGGGGGCGGTTGAGGTTCGACCGTTCACTGCCAAGAAGAAGCTATGGGCTTCTGAGGCGCAAGGGCTCTCAGGTGAAGCAATGAAGGGGAACCCGACGACGACGGTAATCCCCAGAGTCGATGAGAGCAAGTCTAGTCCTCGAGCAACGGAAGACTTGACAGAACCGGAAAGCAGGGCTTATAATCGGCGATGGCCGCTCTCTGGCTTGACGACGTGGACCAGCGTTGGGTTTCAGGACAGGATTCTTCAAACTGAAGAGATCGCTCAACAACCTGGCGTTCAGGATGAGCTTTGTGAAACTCGCGCCTGGATCAAGTAGGCCGCTATTGCCTGTAGCTTCATTTGTGATCCTCGCCTTCACGGTATTTGTTCTCGCGGGCGGATTGTTCATTCTAGTGGGCGCTGGTACGTCTGTAAGCCTGTTGAACGTACCTCAAGGTCTCGGCTTCGTCTATCCGCATGACATTAACAACCAGACTCCCGCTGAAGGAGTGTTCGTAGCTTTGCTCTACGCATTTGGAGTCGTCGGACTCTACATGATGTTCATGAGTACAAGGAACGCATACCGGCCCAAACGTGCATACGGATTTCTAGGGTTCGGCATGCTTCTAAGCTTCGTTTTCATGGCCACCGCCTACTTCGTACTCTACCAGAAACTAATGTAGACTCTTCCCGAAGCACACGATGTCATACGCCTAATCTCGGGACGAACTTACTGGAAGGCCCTGTAGGCTGAACTATTTGTTTGTATGAGGGCTAAGTTGATTCTTAGAACGTTCACGTAGGGATTGCCGAAGATCCAGAAAGTGCCCTCCTCGTTCTGGTTAACGATCTGTTTCAGCATGTCCGATGAAATACTAGTGGCCGAGCTTATCCTTGGAATCTGAGAACGTGCATCCTGGACAGTAATGTCGGGATCAACCCCCGAGGCAGAATCGTTCCTGGGATGGAAGAAAATGGGCAGGCTGAAATTCTGCGCGATAAGACTCGACCCTACGTTCCTGCCATGAAGCTGTACTAGGCTTCCATTCGCCTGAGACGGCAGGAACACTTGGGCGATTCCCGTTATGACAAGAGGAAACACTAGCCCACAGAGAACGACTGAGATTACCGCTAATCTGACAGCAGGACCATAGATTTGCCGGAATTCTCGCTTCAAGTTCAACATGGTTTTTCTCTCTTAGAGTAATGATATTGCGACGTCTATCAGCTTGATTCCGACGAATGGAACGATGACTCCGCCAAACCCATAGATCATCGTGTTCTTCAGAAAAAGAGTCATCGTCCCAGAGGGTTTGAACGTCACCCCTCTCATCGCCAAGGGAATGAGCAGCGGAATGATGATAGCGTTGAAGATAAGCGCCGAGAGCACGGCAGTGTTCAGTCCAAGCCCGAGCACGTTCAACGCCTTGAGCTCGGGGACAGTTGACGCAAACAGCACAGGCATTATCGCGAAATATTTCGCGACGTCATTCGCAATGCTAAAAGTCGTTACCGCGCCTCGAGTCATCAGCAACTGCTTGCCAAGCATCACCACTTCTATGATCTTGGCCGGATTTGACTCAAGGTCTACCATGTTAGCGGCTTCTTTTGCGGCCTGGGTTCCAGAATTCATCGCCAGACCCACGTCAGCCATCGCTAGCGCGGGCGCATCATTAGTCCCGTCTCCTATCATCGCAACAATTCTCATCTCGGCCTGCTCCCGTTTGACGATATCGTATTTGTCCTCGGGTTTCGCCTCCGGCCTGTACTCGTCAATTCCTACCTCGGCAGCTATGCTCTTGGCGGTGAGTGGCTGGTCACCAGTTATCATGACTGGTCTAATGCCCATCACCTTAACCGCCATTATCTTCTCTCTGATATCGGGCTTGAGAACATCTCTCAACCGCACGATCCCGATTGCCTCTCGATTTCTCGAAAGCGCCATGGCCGTGTCTCCGGCTGCCGATATTTCCTGAACGGTCTTGTCATAGTCGGCTGGAATAGACTTGACAATCTTCTTGATCGCATCAGGCGCGCCCTTGATGATCTCCGTCTCGTCGGATCCAATCGGGACGCCACCTTCCACGTGAGGTTCGAATTTTCTCCTGAGCCTTCCCCTTTCACGGCCAGTCCCGCCGCTCTTGGGAAGCATGAAGCCAGTCCCACCCGCCAGCTTGACGCCGCTCGTTCGCGTGCTGGCGCTGAACTCGTAGACCTCCGAGGCGTCTAGAGCGTTCATCTCTTTGGGGACAAAACCATCCTCGTAGGCAAGCCTGATCAAGCTTCTACCCTCAGGAGTGTCATCGTGCCAAGAGGCTAGGAAGGCGGCTTCACCCACATCTCTCTCATCAAACCCTGAAAAGGGAAGGAACTCCACCGCTTGCCTATTGCCGACCGTGATGGTCCCGGTCTTGTCGAGAAGAATGACGTCAGTGTCGCCCGCCGTCTCGACCGCACGACCAGATTTTGCAACGATCTTTTCTTTGTAGAGTCGAGAGATGCCAGACAATCCTATCGAAGGGAGGAGAGCTCCTATGGTCGTGGGTAAAAGGCAGACATAGAGTGCTATCAGGACTGAAAGGTCCGCGGCGAGGCTCAGAACAAGGGACACGCCCAACAAAGCTCCAATGAGGATGGTGAAGATTGCTGTGAGGCCTATCAGGACAATGGTTACGGCTTGCTCGTTGGGGGTCTTCGGCCTCTTGGACGACTCAACCATTCTAATCATCTGATTGATGAAAGTCTCGTCAGGGTTGACCGTAACCTTGGCCGTGAGAGTGTCGCTGAGGACCTGCGAGCCCCCGATCACATCATCTCCTGGAGCCTTCCGAACCGCTGTGGACTCCCCTGTGAGGAGTGACTCGTCCACCATGGCGATTCCTTCCAGGACCTGTGCGTCGATGGGAACCGTGTCATTCTTCTCTAGAAGAATGAGATCGCCAGTACGAAGCTCCCTTGACGGGGTAAGAGCGATTCGCCTAGAACCAGCTTCGATCAGGATCTTCTTGCTAGATACCTCCATCTCCAGTCTTCGAAGGCTGTTGGCGGTGTTCTTTGCCTGGCTCTCTGCAAGAGAGTCGGAAAGGGTGCTGAACCAGACAGTGATCAGAAGAATCAGGGCAACCTCCAAGTAGAATATTTGGAGAGACGAGCTTGCGAGTCTCGGGAACGCTTCAGGATCGAGTGCCATGGCCATCACGATGAGGAATGTGATCTCTACTATCAGCATAACGGGATTCGCGGTCAGACGGAGTGGGCTTAGGCGGACAAGGGAATCAATGAGCACTTTTCGGGAAACTAGGGTCGTTCGCCGGACAGACATCATCTTGATGAATCTTGTCGACATTGCTTACTCCCCTAGAATCCGTTCATGCGTCCCTGGAAAAATTCTAGAATGGGGCCTAGTGCGAGAAACGGGAAGAAGGTGAGGAGGGCTAGGACAAGTATGCTTCCGACAAGGATCAGTGCAAAGAGGGGGCTATCTGTCCTTACGCCGGCTTCTGTGGTGAGCCTCTTTCTATTGATCATAGATCCGCCGAGTGAAAGCAATAGCCCGATGGGTGCGAAGCGTCCTAGAAACATGACGATGGCCGTTGAGATGTTGAAGAATGGCGTATTGGCTGATGCTCCGAGAAAGTCGCTTCCGTTGTTCGCGGCGGCGGATGTGAACTCATAGAAGATCTTGGTGAACCCGATAGAATTCGGCCCAACGCCGATTGCACTAGTAGCCCCAGTCGAGTAAGCGAGAACCGTCGGAACGAGGACGATAACCGGATGAACGAGAAAAGCGATCATTACCAGCTTAACATCTCGGGCGGTTATTTTCAGTCCCAAATACTCAGGCGTCCTACCGGACATTAGGCCAACGATGAAGACTGTGAGAATGATGAACATGACCATGTACATCACCCCAACTCCCTTTCCACCGGGAGTTGCTTGGATCAACATTCCATTGAAAGCCGATAGTATGACAAACGGGTTTAGCCCCGACAAGGATGCGTTGACCGAGCCGGTGGTCACCGCTGTCGTGACGACTGTCCAGAATACAGAGAAGAAGCCTCCAAACCGGACCTCCATCCCTGGACCCACCACCGGAAAGTTTGGCGTGAAAGCGATCAGGAGATCAAGGGCAAAGAGGGCGTAAGCACCCCAGAGGATTGGACGAGTCTCCCGCTTCTTGCCAATCAACTGGCCGAATACGAAACAGAGCGTTGTTGGTATGAGCAGCATGAGAAAGATCTGGAATATGTCAGACGCCGGGTTCGGGTTTTGGAAAGGATATGCCGAATTCGCCCCGTAATATCCTCCTCCGTTCGTTCCGAGTTGCATAATGCTGACGAGGGAAGCGACGGGTCCAACCAGAATTGTTTGAGTCGCTCTGGTCGCGGCACTCTCAACTGTGAAAAAGACTTGGTATCCGGTCAGAGTCTGAGGAACTCCAAGGCCGACAAACACGAGCGATGCCACAAAGCATAGAGGAAACAGTATTCTCGTCAGAGACCTCGTGAAGTCCACGTAGAAATTACCCAAGTCCTTGGAATGGGCGACGAAACCTCGAATCATTGCGACAGCCGCACAGATTCCTGTTGCTGCACTTGTGAACTGTAGGAACTGGACGGCCATCATTTGGCTGAGATATGAAAGACCGGGTACGCCAGGCGTCAACGCGGCGCAGTTTGGCAACTGGACGCAGTTCCCTTCGCCGTTGTAGTGTTGTAGGTTGGTGTTGGTGCCGAAACTGATGACCTGCATGAACGCCAAGTCCCAGGAGAGACCCGGAAACCCTTGCGGGTTCAAGGGGAGCACGCCTTGAAACGCGAATATTACGAAGGCAAGTGCCATCTGGAAAATGTTGACAATGAGTGCAGCAAGGAAGTATTCTTTCCAGTCCATGCCGCGAGCTGGATCTACGCTGATAAGTCGATAGATTCCTTTCTCGATGGGATTGAGAACCTTGTCTAGTCGGCTGGGGGATAGTGAGAAAACTCTAGTGATGTAGGGTGCTAGAAACCGCCCTGATACTATGGCTATGAGGAGAATCGTGATGAGTAAGAATAGATTGCTCGGGTCGATCAGCTGCGAACAGCCTCCATAGAATGGTCTCAGGATTCGAGGGTGGTTAATCTATTTCCGGTGGCTGACAGAAGCTGACACGGCGGAAGTCGGGTTCAAGATGTCGCCGTTGGACCCGGAGCCCTTGTGAGTTTTCAGAACGATTGAGCTCACAGTACTCTTGACCCCTTTGACCTTCATTATCTTGTTCTTCAGGACATCTCGAAACTCCTCAATGTCTGAGGCTGAGACGACAGTGACAATGTCAAACTCGCCGGTGACCTCGTAAAGGTCGACTACCTTGTCGAGACGAGATAGGGCCTGCACTACATCATCCATGTAGGGCGACTCCACGAATATGCTAACGAACGCGATTAGCGAGGCCATTTTTGAATCGTCCGGCTTCGCACCCGCGGCTGTGGCGCTAATTTATGCATTTCTTGCAAGAAAAGCGGGCTATTCGCGGCTTACTCGAAATATCCCTCACAGAATACACTGGCGACTCATGATCGACGCGTCAAGCCGCCTTGACGCCTTTTTTTCGACGTGTTCAGGAATTATCATGGGACCCGTTGCGATTGACACTATCTCACGACCTCGCAACTCTTGCTCCTTCCGCGCTGTCAAAGTCAATCCTGTCATGCCGGCTCTTTGGAATCAAGTGATTAACGACAACTGCCCTCTTTCAAGACGATCAATCGATCTCTTAGAGAATCCCAGTAGGAAAAATTCGGCTCTTTGTGAGTACTGACGAAACATTTCAACAACGGTTCGATGGACGAGCACCCGGGACGATGCGCCCAAGGCTCTAGTCAACACCGTCACAGTGTCATCAAATCTTTGGCAAATCACTCCCCTAGGGGTCCCATTTCTTTCTAGGAGTCCGTACAAGGATTCGCAAACTGCAAGACCCAGCATGTCCCTGATGGACGAAGCGAACCAAGAGCCTAGGGTCTCGTCAAAACAGCTACCAGAGCAGAGGCAAGGGTTGTTCAGCTCAACGTAACCCAGGAATCAGAGTGAATACTCGTGTTGTAACCTATCTTTCCCTGTTCATTGTAAAGTCTTCACGATGTGGGCGCTGATTTTGTAACAACTAGAATCCCGAGGGCTGGGTTACGGCGAGTTTATCGCTTGAGCGGGTCTCAGCGAAACAAATGAGCAGGAGCCTAGCTCCAGTCATGAGTTCGTCCGTTTCAACCACGCCTCAGGACGACTTCCGAACAAGCTGGAAGACAAACAGAACCAACTCAAAATTGGCCCAAGAGAAGACCTTCTCTTCGATGCTACAGCTCAGCATCGGCGAGGGGGTTAAGGCGGCTCTGGGTCAAGCAATCCTCGGAGTTCTAAATGGCCAGGGCATGTTCAATGAGGCAACCGATCCAAAGGAGTTCCACAGGAAACTACAATCTGTCTTCGGCAACGGGGCAGGAGTCCTTGAGAAAGTCATAGTCAAAGACCTATTCCGGAAGCTGAATATTCCATACAATTCTCAAGAACGCTTCGATTATGGTGAAGCCCTCGAGAGGGCAAAGGAAGCTTGTGCGACGGAGGCGCCGAAAAAGTGAGCGCCGCGCAGATGCTGGAAACGCTTCTAGCTTCGGAGACTACAGGAGACTTACTGGTTTTGTTCCACCGCAACCCTGGACTCATCGACACGCTCGACAGTATCGCCCGTCGTATTGGGAGAACCGGGAACTCTATCGAAGAGGATGTCCGGGGTCTGGTGAATCTGGGTATCCTGAAGACGAGGAGGATTGGACGTTCGGAAGTCTTGCTCTTGGACCGTGCTAGAGACCGGGAGGTCTTGGACGCTGTCGCTAAACATCTGAGGAATCTGGAGGGAGTTGAGAAAATTGACAACATCAAGTTCTAGGGCAGGGTCTCTGGATTCGACCAGTTCTTCTCTGAAAGGGTCAGAGAGGACGGTAGAGTTCGGACCGGGATAGCCGAGTTGGACGAGATGTTACATGGCGGATTTATGGAAGGCGACGCGGTGATGGAGGCTGGGAGTGCTAGCTGCGGAAAAACAACGCTTAGCCCTTCAGTACTTGGTTAATGGGGTCAAGCTTGGAGAACCTGGGGTCTACGTGACGTTCGAAGAGATGCCTAACCAGATCTACCGAGACGCGAAAAACCCTGGATGGGATCTGGGAGTCACCGCAGATGGCAGGAGGGTCTTTCGCGGCTACCGAGTAGGATCGAGCTTGCTGATCGACTGACTCGTCGCTCTCAAGCCAGTCGAGATCGAGTCATAGATGCGAAAGGCGGACAAGTTCTTCGAATTATTCGTGAAGGCTACCGAGAAGAACAAGTGAGCTAAGTGGAAGGACGGGTCTGCATTATTCAGATAAACAACCTTGATTGAAGATATGAAAGGAAGCAGCTGTCTCAATGGAAGTTCACAAGACCATATTGGATGTTATTGGAAACACCCCTCTCGTCCGGCTGAACAAGGTCTCGCAAGGTGTCAAACCTACTATTCTCGCCAAACTGGAAAATCTCAACCCTGGTGGAAGTGTCAAGGATCGAATTGGAGTCGCGATGATCGAGGAAGCGGAGAGGAAAGGACTCCTAAGGCCTGGTGGAACGATCATAGAACCGACTTCAGGAAACACGGGAGTCGGTTTGGCAATGGTTGCCTCCGTGAAAGGCTACAAGATGATCTTTGTCATGCCGGACAAGATGAGCGAAGAGAAGCGGGCGATCCTACGAGCATACGGAGCGAAAGTGGTGGTGACGCCTACAAACGTTCCACCGGAATCCGCTGAGCATTATACTAAGGTCGCGGAGAGGCTGGCACGAGAGACTCCCCACTCCTACGTGCCTAACCAGTACGAGAACCGGGCCAATCCTGGTGCTCACTACCGGACAACGGGGCCCGAGATTTGGCGCCAGACTGAGGGAAAAGTGGACGTTTTTGTCTGCGGCATAGGAACCGGAGGGACCATCACAGGAATAGGTCGGTTTCTAAAAGAGAAGAAAAAGGGCCTGAACGTTGTCGGCGCGGATCCAGAGGGGTCCATTTTCTATCCACGTTTTCACGGACAAAATGAGCAGCCCCACCAGTACAAGGTGGAGGGGATAGGCGAGGATTTCATGCCTGGAACACTGGACATGTCGATTGTAGACGACGTCATACAGGTCTCTGACACCGACGCTTTCCAGATGGCCCGACGACTCGCCCAGGAAGAAGGAATCATGGTGGGAGGGTCCGGAGGAACAGCAGTGCAAGCGGCCTTGAGGGTTGCAGAGCGCCTGGATGAGCACAAAATGATTGTCACGTTGCTCCCTGACACTGGCCGGAACTATCTCAGCAAGATATTCTCAGACAAATGGATGACGGAACAAGGCTTCCCCGTAACTTGAGAGGGGGATGAAAGTTGAGAGATCGAGACGTGATGAACCTGCTAGATCAGATTGAACTCTACGTTCTCGGCATCGGAGAAGAGAGAACCGCCCAGAAGGACTATTGGCTCTTCATCTACAATAGCATGAGAAGCGGATTGCTTATGACGAAGGACATGGAGAAGCATCTCCAATACAAACTGAAAGGCCTGGGAATAGAGAACCCTCGCCGATAAGAGGTGCAGCTCACCCTCAGTGTCTGCCCGTCGCTCACGGCTGTGATAAAGTCCGGTGTTACCCGGTTCGCTTTGAGGAACGACCTCGACGGCGTTTCTTAGACGGTCTAAAGGTTACGCATCGTAATGGTGAAAGTCACGCCATCCGCTTTGATGATACTCGTGACGAGTTGCCATGATTGCCCTCGAAGTATTCCGGTCCAAGCTCCCTGTCGGTTCGTCCATCAGAACAAGCCGCGGCCTTGTTCGCCAACGGTCTTGCTATTGCGGCTCGTTGCTGTTCGCCGGCACCAAGTTGAGAATGCCGGTGCCGTTCCTTGCCGACCAACCCTACCTCGTCAATGAGTTCAGTTATTCTTTCCTTCGTCACTATGCTCCTTGTTACCGAATTTGTCCATCGAAAGTTCTCGACGGAAGGACTCGTTTCCCGCAAGATGCCTCAAATCCGCAGTTGTCTACAGGTCGCGCGGATCCGGAGACGTTTCGAGGATACCTCCTGTTTCCGATGCCACAATCAGTTCAGAAAGATATGTTAAATCAGCACCCACCGCTTGGCATTTTATCATGAGATTTTCCACCAAAGCCATTCATGCGGGACAGGACCCCGATCCTGCGACAGGCTCTGTCACGGTCCCCGTCTATCTCACTTCAACGTATATGCAGGTTAGACCAGGCCGCGAAGGAAAGTACGTTTATTCGCGAACGGCAAATCCCACGCGTAACGCTCTGGAAGAGAGTTTAGCGTCCCTCGAGGATGGCAAGATCGGCCTCGCTTTCAGCTCAGGTCTCGCCGCGACGGCTACCGTTCTGATGCTTCTGCGAAAAGGAGACCACGTGATCGCTGGAGATGATATCTATGGTGGAACCTACCGACTGTTTGACCAAGTTCTCCGAAACTACGGCCTGCAATTCTCCTTTGTGGACCCGAGGTCGCCTGACAAGGTGGAGAAGGCAGTTCGAAAGAACACCAGAATGATCTGGATCGAAACACCCACCAACCCATTGATGAGGGTTGTTGACATCCGAGCCATCTCAAAGATCGCAAAGAAAAATCGTGCGCTGCTAGTTGTCGACAATACCTTTGCAAGCCCTTATCTCCAGAACCCGTTGAAGCATGGCGCCGACATCTCGGTCCACAGCACGACTAAATATCTTGGAGGCCACAGCGACCTAATCGGTGGTGCCGCGATCACAACCGACACTGAATTAGGCAAACGGCTCAAGTTTCTTCAGAATGCCGTCGGCGCGGTGCCAGGACCATTGGACTGCTGGCTAGTATTGCGAGGAATCAAGACATTGGCTGTCAGGATGGATCGTCACAACTCCAACGCTAAACAGATCAGTGAGTATCTCCTGAAACAGCCCCAGGTTGAACAGGTATACTATCCTGGCCTTCCAGATCATCCACAGCGCGATGTCGTCAAACGCCAGATGCGAGGATACGGTGGAATGCTTAGCTTCGAGCTTAAAGGTGGGTTCGGAGAATGCGAAAAACTCTTGACAAAACTTCGGGTCTTCACTTTGGCAGAGAGCTTAGGAGGAGTCGAATCTCTTATCGAACACCCGGCCAGCATGACACATGCCAGTATCCCGCGTCAGAGAAGAATCGACCAGGGAATCAAAGACACACTCATCCGTATGAGCGTGGGAATAGAAGACGTTGAAGATCTGCTCGAGGATCTTCAAAAAGGATTCAAAGGCCTTTAGGCAAAAACGAGTTTCAAACGAACGGTCAATGACTCAACCTATTTCGATGAAGCGTCATAAGCCGACTCGGTGTTTGATGAGGCATTGTTCATTCATGAAGGAGAACGGGCGCATTGACACATAGAGGGCCCGCCCGTTATGCTCGCAACAAAGCATCAGCCGCACAACAGCTAATCGAAGCGGCAGCAAAGAAAAAGCGGCCGGTCTCCGGACTCGATTGCCTGAATTTCTAACATAATCGGAGTGATCGACGAGCCGGAAGAACTGAATAGGTCTCTGGCGAGAAGACTCCGTTCCTAGGATCATCTTCTCAGTGGGTAGACTGGATGGGTTCTTCTTACAGGGGGTTAGGCGTCGATACGTTTGTCTTCTGGCCAGCTGCCGAGGGAAAGGAGGAGAGCAGGCTCGGTCTTTTTCCTGAGCGAGGCGTCCCTAAGGTCCGTGCCTTTCTTGCAGAAAAAGCAGTAAAGGCTAAGGTGGCTTAGGTCGGAAAAATAGGATTATAACAACGCTCCCACGTTCGCCAAACATGGGGAAGTCTTCGGACAGGAAGATTGTCGTATCCAAGGATGGACCGTACATAGTTTCAGGGAAAATACCGCTCGCCATCCAGATAATCAAACCTAACAAAGAGGGCCTTTCATGGGACTGGAAAGAAGGGAAAACCATTGAGACGAAGGAGGAGTACAGTCTCTGCAGGTGCGGTCGTTCAAAGAACAAGCCGTTCTGCGATAGTTCGCATACGAAAATCAGGTTCGATGGAACAGAGACGGCGACTCGACGGCCCTACGCGCGACGGGCTGAAGTCTTCGCGGGTCCAACGCTCGCCCTGAGGGACGCTGAAGATCTCTGTGCTTTTGCGCGCTTCTGCGATCCGGGAGGGAAGATATGGGGACTGATCGAACAAACCGACGACTCGGAGGCGAGAAAACTGGTAATCCGCGAAGCAAACCAATGTCCATCAGGTCGACTGGTGGTGCAAGACAAGAAGACTGGCCAGGAGATTGAGCAAGAACTTCTGCCCTCAATCGGCGTAGTCGAGGATCCGGCCCTTGGTTGTAGCGGGCCGCTATGGGTCCGGGGCGGGATAACCATAGAATCAGCGGATGGCATGCCTTACGAGATAAGAAGCAAGGTCACCCTTTGCCGCTGCGGGGTTTCAACCAACAAGCCATTCTGCAACGGCAGTCATGCGACCATCAAGTTCAGGGACGAGCTTGTCGAGTTCGTCAGACAAAAGCCAGCCAAACAATAGTCGAAGAGAAACTAGGTTTCAACGGACGGGCCTTATTTCTGGAGGGCTTGTTGGATCAGAACATCAATCCCGGCAATGTTGCCCGACCAATTCGTCGGGAATAGAATAGCAAACTCGTTCTTGAAATCGGGTCCTGGAACCTGTATCTGAAACTAGTTTGAAACCGGTCTTGGAATCAGTATCCTAAGTCGTTCCTGAAACCGGTATTGAACTGTTCCTAAACACATCCTGAAACCCCACTATCCGATCCAACACCTGTTAAGCTTCATGGGGCTCCCGGGGTCGACTCAGGTCTCTCGCGCCCAAGAATCACTCAAAAACAGAACTTTTCATGTTAGACGTAGATGTTTGATTTGCCCAGTTTGTCGATGTCGAATCCTAGTCGTCCGACCATATACTTGAAAACGTCCCTTCCAACCTCAGTCGCCTTGGCCGGGTCAACCTGGTCCTTCCGGAAGCGTGACAATAGGCTAACAGAGATATCGGTCAACGCGGCAATAAGCGTAACAACTTCCTCTACGGAGACCTGTTTCCGGTCCTCGAATACGTCCTTCTTGATGAACTCTAACACCATCCGTGCATACTTTGCCATGCCGTCCCCACCTTCCTCCATATCAGAAAGCGCGGCGCCCGAATCAGTCATAGAAAGACGGAGAGAGTCCCCCGTCTAATAAGAGACACGACGAGAGGAGAAGGTTATGCAGAGGCTCAGCCCCGCGACAGCCGTCATCTCGATTCTCAGCTTCACCCTTGGAGTCTGGCTGGTCTTCGATGGAGCACGGAAACTAGTCACAGGATACTACACAGGGGAGCAGACAATAGGACTAGGACCTTGGGCGACACTAGTCTTGGCGATAGGCCTACGACCCTCAGACATGGCCTTCCCTTTCCTCTTCCTCGGGGTACTCTGGATCGTGAATGGATCTATTATCCTACTTGGATCCAGCACGAGGTACGAGCGCGTCATCGCAATCTCCATTGTCACACTCTTCTATGCCATTCCAGGGACCATCATTAGCATAATCACCATATCGTTGTCCTTGAGGGAAAGACGCATCGCGAGACTTGCTGAGGACTAGCTACCGGACTGGTTCCTTGTTCGTTTCGCGTGTTTGAGTTTCGCCCGCGCTCTGATCGTTAGAAGGGTAAGCGAGGCAAGCAGCCCTATGATTCCGCCGATGATGATCAGCCATACGCTGTTCGAAAGTCCGAGAAATGTGTCCCCCGAGGCAGCCTTGACCGTGATTGTCTGAGAACTAGTGGCAGTCTGGGGAGGTGTAGACGAGTCCGTCACATTTTCAGTCACGGTGAAGGATTGAGCGCTGGCGTAGATGTGAGTGACAGATGCTCCAGTCCCAGTTGCCCCATCACCAAAATTCCAGCTGAAACTGTACGGTGATGTCCCACTGGCTGTGCTCGCTGTAAAAGTGACTGTTGTATTCACCAGGGGATTGATTGGTGAGACGGCAAAGCTTGTCGATATTGGTTGTGTCGTTGCTGACCCAAAGAATTCGGTCATGGGATTCGCGCTTGCGTCATTCGAGGTGAGTGAACTCAGGCCCCAGACTGTTTCCAGGGTCTTGAGGTATGAATAGTGGCTGTAGGAACCGGTTCCGACGTATCCCGTTTTCACAACAGGACCAGACCAAGAACCATAGACGAAGTCATGGGGGTAGTTATCATTTCCTTCATCATACTGAATCCATAGAGCAGCTTTCTTCGTAGTGAAGAGAGTGCTGCCCAAAATCTGAGGCACTAGCGTCTTCAAGTAGTTGTCGCAAAAACTCATCGTCGAACTATGACAGTTGTTAGAATCGTTAGGAGTCAACCAGATATAATTCGCTGGAGTAGGTGAATTCAGTTCAGCGAGAAACGCGGTATCTGAGGACGCAGCTGTTGAGAGAAGATGGCTACATCTTGCAGTATTCGTCTGTATATCAGTGAAAGTAATGAACGCATAATGGTCTCCCCCGCGGGGGGGCTGCGCGTTACAAGTTCCAGAGCCTGATCCGCCCTCATACCATGCATCCCATGTTCTTCCAGATGCTTCAATCCTATCAATGATGTTCAATGCGCTTGTTCGACCAGGGCAATAACCGCAATCATTTGTGAATCCATAGTCGTTCCCTGCAATCAGTTGCACGTAGTTACCTTCACTC
>Ga0209806_1000582_pt1 | contig 24969 bp, 31 predicted proteins | sample GraSoiAngelo_152_FD_186166 | JGI IMG/M metagenome (GOLD analysis project Ga0209806, IMG submission 186166) | Grasslands soil microbial communities from the Angelo Coastal Reserve, California, USA - 14_1009_12_30cm (SPAdes) (version 2) | ecosystem: Environmental > Terrestrial > Soil > Grasslands ... | reverse complement strand
CCTCATGCGGGTCGCGGTTTCTTAGGCTCGTAGCCTCGGCACTGTAGGACGGGCAGCCGCGGATACTGCGGGAACGTCGGGTCGGTCAGCGACCGCCGGCACATCCAGAACGTGGTCCGCTTGCCCTTGACGGTCCTGGATTGCGTGCATGAGGCGCAAAGCCCGATTTCCACCGCTCCAAATCATGTAACTCTTCGCTCGGCGGCGCCGGAGGCGGATCCACGTCAGTGTCATGACAAGGGATACGGTGGCGGGCGCCTGTCAGATCACTGCGGGCGAGAAGTCAGCGTTTGGTAAGCGCGTTGAGGGCTGTCACCAACCGTCCGAGATTGTTGTCGATTCCGTATTTCTTGCCCAGCCGCTCGACCTCTTTGGCGTCTTCCGGATATCGCGCGCGACGGCCCGGCGGCACCTCGATGGCAAGATCCGAAACCGGCGGGACCACGCGAAGGGCGTTCTGGAGGTACTGTGCGTTGGCGTTGCGGAAGACGCCGGCCTCGAGCATGGCCGCCACGGACCCATAACGCGTGACGAGCTCGGCCGCCTTCTTGTCGCCTACGCCCGCAATCCCCGGCAGGCCGTCCGAGGGGTCACCGCGCAGGATTGCGTAGTCCGCGTAGGCGCGGCCCGGTATGGAGTAGCGCCGCTCGACCTCGGCCTCGTCGACCTCCACCATGCCGCCCTTCTGCGGGTAGAGGACGATGATGTCGCGGTCGCGAACGAGGCTGAACAGGTCGCGGTCACCACTGGCGATCTCGATGGGAGGCTTCACCTTGGCGGCGAGCGACGCAACGATGTCCTCCGCCTCATAGCCCTCGAGTCCCACGACATCGATCCCGACCGCTTCCAGCGCCTGCATGATGATCGGCACCTGCGGGATCAGGGCCGGTGGGATCGGCTCCGCGGTCCGGTGCTCTTTGTAGCCGGGGATCAGATCGACGCGCCAGGCGGGCCGCCAGTCCTCGTCGGTTGTGAACGCAGTGCGGCGCGGCTTACGGTCAGTGACGTAGCGCGCCAGGGTGTCGAGGGTGCCTCGCACCGCGTTGACGAGGGTGCCGTCAGGCCCGCGCATGGTTTGCGGGATCGCGTAGAACGCACGGAAAAACATGCTCGAGCCGTCGACCAGCAGCCACTCAGGCAAGGCCGGAACATGGTACCGGCCAGTAGGATGGCGGCGGTTTGAGACGGGCCGCGGTCGTCATGCTCGGTGCGGCGCTGCTTTCTTGCTCGAACCAAACCGCGTCGACATTAAGCCCCCCTCCGACGGCCGCGCCGGCACAGGCCGCCGACCTGCGCGTCCGGCTCGACCTGCTGCTTGGCGAGCACGTGATGATCGTGGCCAAGGAGTCGGCGGCGGCAGTGAGCCACTCTGACGAGTACGCCGCCTATACGTCGCTGCTGGCGACGAACTCGGGCGACCTGTCCGGCCTGATCGCCAGCGCCTTCGGCAATACAGCGGCCCTGCAATTCACGCTGGCCTGGAATGCGCAGAACGGCTACCTGGTCGACTACGCAATCGGAGTGGTGACTCACGACGACGACAAGGCGAAAGCCGCGATGTTTGCACTGACAAACTCGTTCGCACCTCGATTCGCAGGAATCCTCAATACCATGAGCCGGCTCCCGCTTGACCAGGCAGGCATGTTGATCCGCCAGCAGACCGAGTACGACAAGACTTTCATCGACGATGTCTTTGCAGGCAACTACACGAGCTACTACACGGACCTGCACCGCGCGTACGCGCAGACATCTCGGCTTGGCGACGCGCTGTCGACCGAGATCGCGCTGAGGTTCCCGGACAAATTCCCAGGCGACCCGTTCTCCCATGCGGTGGATTTGCGTGTCTCGCTCAACAATCTGCTTCAAGAGCACTCCTACCTCCTCACCATGGCGACCGACGCCACGATCGCCGGACGCGGTGTGGAGGCGGGTGCCGCGACTGCAGCGCTCCACTCGAACATGGACGGTCTCACCACCGTGTTCGCGGCAGTGCGGGTCGGTGCGACGAGTACCGGGTTCAGCGATTTATGGACGGCGCGAACCAGCGCCTTTCTCGGCTACGCGAAGGGGGACCTTGCGACGCGAGTGGCTCTGACGGATACGTTCGCCTCCAGGTTCGCGTCGTTCGCGCACGTGGAGCAGGCGCTTATCACAGCGCAGATCGGCGCTGAATTGCAGGTGATCGACGACCAGAGGTTGAAATCGTCGAAGACAGTTGCGAACGACGACCGCGCCGCTGCGACGGCCATGCGGGAGGTCGCGGACTCAGTCCAGGGCTGAGGCGATTATCTCCAGCCCGGTCGCGGCTTCCTCCGAATCCAGCACCAACGGTGGGCTGATCCGGACCGCCCGCGATCCGGCGGTCAGCAGCAGCAGGCCCCGCTCAAACGCCGCCTGAACCAACTTGGCGGCAAGCTCCGGCGTACGGAGCTCGAGCGCCAGCATCAGCCCGATGCCGCGGACGTCCGTCACATCCGAGTGACTCGCAGCGATCTCGCGTAAGCCGTCCTGCATCACGGCGCCGACGCGCGCCGCGTTCTCCATCAATCCGTCCTCGAGCAGGTCAAGAGTCACCAGACCCGCAGCGCAAGCAATCGGGTTGCCCCCGAAAGTGCTGCCGTGAGACCCGGGCGGCCAGCTCATCTGCTCCGCGCGCGCGATGAAAGCTCCAAGAGGCAGCCCCGACGCGATGCCCTTGGCCAGGCAGACGATGTCCGGCTCGACACCCCAGTGCTCGACGGCCAGGAGGTGGCCGGTGCGGCCCATCCCCGACTGGACCTCGTCCGCGACGAGCAGGATGCCGTGCCGCGCGGTCAGCTCGCGCAGGCGCGGCAGGAAATCGTCTGGTGGAACAAGGTAGCCGCCCTCGCCCTGGATTGGCTCCACGAAAACCGCAGCGACGCTTTCTGGCGGGGCGACGGTGGCAAACAGCTCTTCGATTCGGTCGATCGACTGATCGGTCGTAATGCCCCGCGACACCGTCGGGAACGGCGCGTGGAACACCTGCGAGAGGAGCGGTGCGAACCGCCGCCGCTGACTTGCTTTCGACGCCGTCAGCGAAAGAGCACCGAAGGTCCGGCCGTGGAACGCTCCGATGAAGGCGATGTAGCTCGGCCGGCCGGAGGCGTAGCGCGCAAGCTTCATCGCGCCTTCTATCGCCTCGGCGCCCGAGTTGGTGAAGAAGACGCGTGCGGGCGTGCCCGGCAGGATCCTGTTCTCCAGGCGCTCGGCGAGCTCGATCTCGGGCGTGTAGTAGAAGTCGGTTCCCGACATGTGGATGAAGCGTTCCGCCTGCTCCTTGATGGCGGCGACCACCTTCGGGTGCGAGTGGCCGGTCGTGACGACCGCGATGCCGGCGGTGAAATCGAGGAACCTGTTGCCGTCCACGTCGGTGACCCAGCAGCCCCGCCCGCGCTCCATGACGAAGGGATAGGAGCGGGTGAAACTCGGCGACATCGCCTTGGCGTCGCGGGCGATAAGCTCGGCGGCTTTCGGACCGGGCAGCGGCGTCTTGATCTCAGGCTTCACGGGCGGGAAGCATAATGGTCGGGATGCCGAAGACGAAGAACGCCAAGGGATATTCGGTCCGCCCCGCGACGAAGGACGACCTGCGGGCGATCGTCGGCATCTACAACTGGGCCGTCAACCAGACCTTCGCCACGATCGACTCCGAGCCGCTCGACGCCGAGGAGGCGCAGGAGTGGTGGGAGATGCACGGAAAGCGTTCCGTGCTCCTGGTCTCGGTGGACGAGACCGGGGTCATCGGGTGGGCTCGCCTGCTGCCCTGGAAGCAGCGCGGGTTCGACGTCGTCGAGTGCCTGGTCTACGTCGACCCGGTGCACCACGGAAACGGCATTGGGGGCGCCTTGCTTGACGAGTTGATGCGAGAGGCGCGTGGTCTTGGCTACCTGACCATCGTGGCCAGCATCGCCACCGACAACCGGGCAGGCCTGGCGCTGTACACGCGTCACGGTTTCGGTGTGGTCGGAACGATCAAGAACGCCGCGCACAAGTTCGACCGCTGGATGGACATCACGCTGGTCCAGCGAACTCTCGACTAGGTTTGCTGGCCGGCGTACGCCGGTGGGTACACCACTTTCATCACGCCGATGGCCTGCCACTGCCCGACGACCGCCGCCGCGCGGGTGTTCTGACCCTCGTCGAGTGCGCCGGCGCCCGAGAACTTGACCCCGCCGCCGTTGATGCTGTCGCCGACCGGGACATCGACTTTGAGGGCGGCGACGCGAATGGAATCCGCTGACGTCGAGCCGCCCACGTTCGGAAGCACGTCGTGGAAGAAGGTCCATCCGCCGACGAATCCGGCCACCGCGGGAATCTCCATCGGTCCGCCGTAGGCAGCCTTGGCCTGGGCGAGCAGCGCTTGCCCGGCCGGCGACAGCGCCCCCATCGCAACGTCGCCGTCGGGTTTGTCCGCCGCGTAGACGCCGACCGATCCCTGGCCCACCCGCTGGCTGAAGGCCGGCATGCAGAACGCGGAGCTGGTCCCGATCGCCCCCTTCAGCTGGATGTGATGGTTGAGGACCGAATTCCATATCGCCACGCCGTCGTCGAGGTAGCTCACGTCCCAGAGGAAATCGGGACGGTCTTCGGCGAGACGCGCGGCGATGACGCTCGTGTCGTACGCGTTGGGGTCGTACTCGATCACATCCACCACGTTGATGCCCATCGTCTGGGCCAGGTCCTGCTCGCCTCCGCCAACGGAGCGTCCGTAGATGTCGTTCACCCGCACCACCACCGCACGCGGGGCCGCCAACCCATACTGCGGGAGAAGCACATCGTGCGTGAAGGTCACGGCCATCCGGCCCAACGAGCTGCCTGTGGCGACCGTGCGAAACACGTAGTGGCGGTGCGCTGTGATCGGGTCGGCGACCGCTCCTGTCTCCCAATACACGGTCTTCAGCTCTTCGGCGCGAGAGGAAGCTGCGGCGGACAGCGTGCTCCCGTAGGTGCCGAGGATGGCCGGCACGTGGTACTCACGCACCAGCGTGTCGACCGCCGCTGATGCGGCCTGCGGAGTCGTCGCGTCGATCACCTGCAGCTTCACGTTTGCGTGCGCGACCCGCAGGGCGGCCTCCACGCCGGCCAGCTCTTGCTTTCCCCCGGGGGCCTGGGGCCCGCTCAGCGGATAGATCGCGCCGAGCACGACCTGGCGGCTCTGATCTGACTGCGCCTGCCCACACGCGACTGCGAAGCCAAGTGCGAAGGCGACGATCGCGAGGCGCCGAGTCACCGGCTCAGGTTACGCGGTGGCGGCAGACCTAAGAGCTGTGACTCGAGCGTCGGCCAGTTGGCGCTCGAGCTTCGGCGCCGGCGCGTAACCGTAGTTCACGTGCAACGCGCGGCCGTCGGCCGCCATCACGACAGTCGTTGGAAGCGTGTAGACATGGAAGCGATCGGCGAGCGTGCGCTCCGCGACCGCATCAACCTTGTCGACCCGGACGTCTCCCAGCCGAGCCAGCGCCGGCTCCTGGTGGGTCCGGCAAACGGTGCAGCTGTCCCCGGTGAAATAGAGGATGTAGGGGTCCTCCCCATTCATGAGGCCTTGTCCTCCCCATTCATGGGGAGGTGTCGGCGCAGCCGACGGAGGGGCCGATCCAAGTGCAAGCCTGCGGGCCCGGCGCGACCTCAACGTCTCCAGGCAGGCGGCGACGAGCACCACAGCGCCCGCCACCGCCAGCGCCCAGAGTTGCGCACTCACGCTCTAAGAAGACCCCTGCGCTCGAGCTGGAAGAAGATCTGGCAGCCCAGGCAGTAGCCGAACGCCAGGTTGACGAATGCAAGCACTGCGACGAGCAGCGCGAGGGCGAGCCCGATGAACGTGACCGGGATCAGGAACACCGACGCCACAGCCAGGAACACGCCGCCAAGCCCCTGCGCGAAGTTGTGCGGCTCGGGTCGGTCCTGGACCGGACGCGGCTTCACGATGCCGCTCGGCTTGAGGACCTTGAAGTAAAACTGCTTGAACAGCGCCAGCTGCGGCGCGAACGTGCCGAGCAGCAGCACTATCGCGAGCAATGGAATCAGCACCAGCGCCGGCTTGAAGATGGCGCTGGCCGCGAACGCGACGAGAACGGTCGCGATGATCCCGGTCTGGTTGACCTTGAGCGCGGAGTGGTCGACGACCTGTGTGGCCGTGCTCATTTCTCGATGGGGACGCGGATGGAGCTGCCCCACTCGGTCCACGAACCGTCGTAGTTCTTCACGTCGGGGTAGCCGAGCAGCTCGTGCAGCACGAACCAGGTGTGGGCCGACCGCTCACCGATCCGGCAGTAGGCGATCACCTCTTTGTTCGAAACCACGCCCTTGCCGCCGTAGATCTCCTTGAGGTCGTCGATGCTCTTGAAGGTTCCATCTTCGGCGTTGACAGCTGTGGCCCACGGAATGCTTGCCGCGGTCGGGATGTGACCGCCGCGCTGCGCGCCTTCCTGCGGGAGGTTCTCCGGGGCAAGCAGCTCGCCCGAGAACTCCTTCGGCGAGCGCACGTCGACCAGCGCTGCCTTGCCCAGCTTGTCGAGCACCTGGTCGCGGTAGGCGCGAATGTGCTCGTTCGGCGAGCTCTTGAAGTGATACGTCGTCGCGGGATTGCTCGGCGCGTCCGTGCTGTACGGCCGGCCCTCCTTCTCCCACTTGACGCGGCCGCCGTCGACGAGCTGGACCTTCTCGTGCCCGTAGTACTTGAGCGCCCAGTAGGCGTAGGCGGCGAACCAGTTGTTGTTGTCGCCGTAGAGGACGATCGTCGTGTCGGGCGTGATGCCGCTGCGGCCGAGCAATTCGGCCAGCGCGTCCCTGGGCGCGATGTCGCGTGCGACCTGGTCCTGAAGGTCTCGCTTCCAGTTCCAGCCGACGGCGCCCGCGATGTGTCCCTTCTCGTAGACGGACGGGTCGACGTCGACCTCGACCACGCGCAGGCCTGAGTCTTTGGCGTGCTCGGCAATCCAGTCAGTGCTGACCAGTGCCTTGGTTTGTGTCTGTGAGCTCAATTCCAACTCCTCCAGAAAATGCAAATACGAAACGAACGGTTGAAAGAAACGAAGCGGTCGAGTGGGCGCGCCTTTACGGCGCGAGCAGACGGCCGGTGCTAGCTACAGAAGCAGGCCGGGATGTGGGTCAGACGCTGGGCAGGCCAGATCAGGTCCGCCATAGGTGTTCAATTCTAGGCAACCCACGGAACGCGTGGCGAATTCCCGACAATTTGCGACAGTGTCGCAAGTAGAGCTGTTCAAGTACCAGGCGCTCGGCAACGACTACCTGGTCCTGGACCTGCCGGGGCCGCTGGACGAGCTCGTTGCCGTGCTGCCGCTTCTCTGCGATCGACACTTCGGTCTCGGCTCGGACGGCCTGCTCGCCTTCGACCCGCGGGCGATGAGCGTTCGCATCTTCAACCCAGATCGTTCGGAGGCCCAGAAGAGCGGCAACGGGCTGAGGATCGCGGCGGCCCACGCGGTGCTTGAACACGGCGCTCCGAAGCAGTTCGAGCTGCGCACCCTCGACCGCTCGAACGCGGTCCGGGTTCTGGGTGGCAGCCGCTCACAGGTTGTCACCGAGCTCGACATCGGCCGGCCTTCGTTCCGGGCGGCGGACCTGCCCGCCAACTTCGAGGGAGAGCCCGACCATGTGTCACTTGAGGTCCCGGCCGGGGTTGTCGAGGCGGTCCTGGTCTCGGTCGGGAACCCTCACTGCGTGGTCTTCGGCGAGCCTGTGACGAAGGAGCGGTGTCTGGAGATCGGGCCCCACCTCGAGCGCCACCCCGCTTTCCCCGAGCGGACGAACGTCCAGCTCTGCGAGGTGGTGGATCGCGCGCACGTGCGCGCGGAGATCTGGGAGCGGGGCGCCGGCTACACGCTCGCCTCTGGCACGAGCGCTAGTGCAGTGGCGGCGGCGTGCATGCGGCGGGGCCTGGTCGACGACATCATCGGAGTGGAGATGCCGGGCGGCTCTCTAGCCGTGAAGCGCGAGGTGAACGGCAACCTCTTCCAGTCCGGCCCCGCCAGGCGCGTCTACCGCGCGACGATCGACCTAGCCGACTTTGCTCAGCCCCAAGACGGCATCCGGTAGCTCGGCGAGGCCGCCGATCACGGAGTCGGCCAGCGACGGGTCGTCTTTCTCACCCTGCCGGTTGACCCAGATCCGAGTGATGCCGAGCTCGTGCGTGGGAATGATGTCGTGGAAGTAGCTCTGCGCGACGTGGATCCACGCGCTCGCCGACGACGCGAACGTCGACTGGAAGAGGCGGAAGTGCGCAGGGCTCGGCTTGTAGGCGGAGACGTCTTCGGCCGTGACCACGGCATCGAACGAAGCGGGAAGGCGGCGCTGGGTCAGGGCAATGATGTCGCGGTCGCAGTTGGTCAGCAGCGCGAACCTCCACCCTTGCTTGCGCAGGTCGCCGAGGGCGGGACCGACGTCCGCAAAGGGAGGCCAGTAGGGGATGGTCGAGACCAGCGCGGTCGCATCGTCCGGCTTCAACTCCACGCTCAAGCGCTTGGCCGCGCGGCGCGTCGTCTCGGTGAGCACCGCGCGGTAGCGCTTGAATGAGCCTTCGCTCTCGACCTCAGCCTCGAGGGCGATGTACGTGTCGAGAAAGTTCTGCCCGCGTCCGGGAAAAAGCAGCTCGCCCGTCGTTCGAATGCCATGGCGCCAATCGATCAGGGTGCCAAAGCAGTCGAACGTCAGCCATCGATCGGCCAAAGAAGTTTGTTACCGGCCTGGCGCGCGGTACGCCATCGACTTCTTCGCCGCCTGGTCGACCTCTTCGGGCGTCATCAAGACTGTGGTCTTGATGCTGCTCAGCGATCCGCTGGAACCGACGCCCATCGAGAACGCTGCCGCGGTCGCGTTGTCGATGCCGTCGACGATCACATACACATCCGTCTCGCCAAAGCCGTAGTAGAACGCTTCGAGCTTGCCGCCAAGGGACTTCAAAGCGGCCTCGACCGCGGTGCGGCGGCCGGTGCCTCCCTCCTTCAACACACCCTTGATCCCGTCCGTGGAGTAGGTCCCCTGGAACAAGAATCTCGCCACTTGATCTCCTCCTTGAACTAGCCGGATGCCTTCGGCAAGTATTCCTGGATAGCGTGCGCCAGGTGCTGCATGCTCATCGACTGCAACCAGACACGGCCCGGTCCGGTGAGCGCCGCGAGAAACAGCCCGGATCCGCCGAAGAACATGTTCTGGATGCCCGGCACGGTCACAACGTTGAACTGCACAGACTCCTGGAACATCCCGACCTGGCTCGGATGGACCCGCAGCGTGTTACCCGGCTGAAGGTCGTAGACCACAACCTCGCCGTTCAACGCCACCCATGTCTGCCCCTGGCCGGTCAGCTTCTGCAGCCGAAAGCCGGTGCCGCCGAACACGCCTGCGCCCAGCCGCTGCTGAAATCCAATCGAGAACTGGACGCCGAGCGTCGCGCATAGGAAACCGTGCCGGTGAACCATGTATCCCTGGCCGGGTGTGATCTCCAACGGCAGGATCTGCCCGGGCAACTTGGCCGCAAACGCCAGCAACCCCGGACCACCCATGGCCGTGTACTCGGTCATGAAGAGCGTTCCGCCCGCCACCGCCCTGCCGAGGGCCCCGAGGAACCCGCCCTGCTGGCCGCCGACCGACATGCCGGTCTGCATCTGGATCGCCATCGACATCCAGGAGAGCTCGCCCGACTCGGCGAAGATCTTCTCGTTGGGCTGCATGTTCAGCTCGAGAACTGGCATCACGGTGCCGACGATCTTGGATTCCATCAGACCTCTCCTCAATGACGCCGACTGCGGTCGGCGCAAATGTTAGTTGGAGCGGTGGTGCGGGTCGATGATGCGCCGCCGGGCGGCAGGCGGCGTCGGGTTGCGCGAGCAATCGTCGCAGACCCCGACCACCAGCACGTCCGTCCGGACCGGCTTGAAGCCGTGTCCCTCCTCCAGATGCATCTCCAGCTCGCTGACCAGCTCTTCCTGGATGTGCATCACACCGCCGCAAACCTGGCACACCGCATGGTGATGGTCGCCGCTTGCCAGCTCGTAATGCGTGGGCCCGTCACCGAGGTGCGCCGCGTAGACAGAGCCAGAGGCCGTGAGCGCTTCGAGGGCGCGGTACACGGTGCTGCGCGGGAATCCAGGCTTGGACCTGTGCAGCTCGTCGGTGATCTCCTCCGCCGTGCAGTGGCTGCCCAACCGGACAATCGCGTTGTAGACCATGGTCCTCTGCGCCGTGCGGCGCATTCCGGGCGCGAGCATCAGTGCGCGGTGATCACGCGAAGGGAGCGGTCCGCCTTCGTCAGCACGCGACAACCTCCGTCCTCGACAACGACATCGTCCTCGATCCGAACACCGCCAAAGCCCGGGATGTAGATGCCTGGCTCGATTGTGAAGACCATTCCGGACTCAAGGATCATTCGCGACCCCGGGTCGAGGCTCGGATCCTCGTGACCTTCGAGGCCGATGCCGTGTCCCACCCGATGAAAGAAGCGCTCGCCGTGGCCGCCTGCCTCGATGACCCGCCGAGCCGCCGCGTCGACGTCTCCAGTCGTGACGCCGGGTCGCACCGCCGCGATGGCCGCGTCATGCGCCGCGAGGACGAGGTCATGGATCTCGACGTGCCTGGCGCTTGGATCGCCGACCACGGCCATACGGGTGGTGTCCGCCTTGTAGCCCTGGAAGGCGGCGCCGAAATCCAGCAGCACGAAGTCGCCCGGCTCAAGGTTGCGGCTCGACGGCTTTCCGTGGGGAAGCGCCGAGTTCGGTCCGGACTGCACCAACGTCTCAAATGAAAGCGTCCCTCCAAGCTTGCCTATCACCGAGCCGATCATCAGGGCGACATCGACCTCGGACTGGCCGGCTCGCATCCGCGAAAAAACCTCGTCGCCTGCCGCGTCCGTGATGGCGGCGGCGCGCAGCAGCTTGTCGATCTCGTCTTCGTGCTTGATCAGCCGGAAGCGCCGGATCTCCTCTCCGACGTCGACCAGCTCGCTCGCTCCCGTGCGCGAGGTGATGACCTCGGCGGCGCGCAGGCTCAGGTGCCCTTTTTCGACCGCGATTTCGCTGGATCCTCCAAGGGCCGTGCTGACCAGCGCGTAAGGGTCCTCGCCGTCACGCCACGCAACGACCTCGGCGTTGGTGACTTGAGCCGCCGCCTTCTGGCGCTCGATCGCCGGGACGATCAGCGTCCCACCGTCAGGCCGAACAACCAGCGCCATGAGGCGCTCGAACGGCTCCGCATAGAAGCCGGTGACGTATGCGATGGACACGGGATGGGTGATGTACGCCGCGCTGAGATGTCGATTCGCCATCCACTCTCGGATGTCGGCCAACGGAGTCGTCGTGGCGACCGACTTACTCAATGGCGGTGATGCGCACGCTGTAAGCGCCGCCGGGCGTCCTTATCTCGACTTCGTCTCCGACGCGGTGGCCGATCAAGGCCTTGCCCACCGCCGACTCATAGCTCACGCGGCCGGCCTTCGGGTCGGCCTCGGCCGGGCCGACGATGCGATACCTCTCCTCGTCCGAACCGTCCTCGGCGAAACGAACGGTGTTTCCCATCGCGACCACGCCGTGCTGGGTCTGCGGCTCGATCAGGACGTGGTTCTTGATGATCGCCTCGAGCTCCTTGATGCGGGCTTCCTTCATGCCCTGCTCGTTCTTGGCGGCGTGGTATTCGAAGTTCTCGGACAGGTCGCCCAGCTCGCGAGCAGCCTTGATCTTCGCGACGATCTCCGGCCGCCACCTCGTCGTCAGGTCGTCGAGCTCTTTGCGAACAGCCTCGAGGCCCTCGGGCGTGATGTGGATGTCATTGGCCATCGATCCGAGTCTAAACGGCCGGGTCGACCCCTGAATCCGAACCAGACTCAGAAATTCGCGCTGGTCGCCGGCCAGACCGACCCGACGAAATCGATGATGCTCGGAGCCTCCGACCCGTCGCCCAGCTCGTAGACCAGGGGCTGGTCCCCTCCCGGTCCGCAGATGCCCTGCCCCTCAGACCGGTACCAGAGCTGGGTCGAGTTCAAGAACACCGGCAGGTTCCGCGCGCCCTTGCCGATCAGCTGCGGGCTTCCACCGTGAGCCAGGTCGACCAGGTAGACGTTATGCAGGCCGTCTGGCCGAATCTCCGCATAGGCGAGGTGGTTGCCGTCGGCCGAGATGGTGGGGTAGTACCACGCGACACCGTTGAGGAAGATCCTTGCGCCTCCGGCCGGCGTCCACGTCCACACGTTGCCCCCCTTCCGGTAGAACAGCGTGTCCGAGGTCGGCGACCAGACAGCCATGGCCGGCTGCGCGCCGAGCGCCCAGTGGCCTTGTGGAATCACCGCCAGCTTCGTCTGGCCGCCCTCCAACACCACCAGGCTGTTGAGGGTCGGAATGGGCTGGTCGAGCACATAGAGGTGACCACCGGAGTGGGCGTAGTCGCCCTGCTTCGAATCCTCCGCGCTGCCGCAACGGCCCGCGTGTGGATTCGGCAGCGAACCGACGACTGAATCACCTGAGCTTGTCACGACATGGACTTTGTCGGCGTTGCCGCCGGCGTCGGTCGTGAGATACGCGATCGCATCGAGCTGGGGCGAAACCGCGATCAGGCTTGGGAACTGGTCGCCGACGTTGGGGAGCTGGAACCAGCGCGCGGTCTTCTCGGGAATCTGAATCACTGCATACACGAAGCTCGGACCACCGACAAGGACGTGGTGGGCGTCGATGAGCTGAGCGATCGCAAGGTCAGGCGGAAACTGACAGACGGATCTCGGGTGCGCCGGATCGGAGTAATCGCGAATCACATGACTGCCGCTGTGCAGCTGGACGAACGCGACCGAATCTGACGGTCCGATCGGACCCGTGCACGTGATCGTGTTCACCTGCGCCACCATCGCGTCCGGCGGTCCGGCGCTCGGGACCAGCACGTTGAGCGTGTTGGTGGTGGAGGTTGGGGTGTATGCGACGACGCTCGGGCTGGGAACCGCGGTCGCGAGGCCGCTCGACCCCGGCGAGGCGGTACGAGCGCCGGACGCAGTCGCAGGCGCCGGGCTGCCGCACGCGCCCACAAACATGACCAGCATGCCCATCGTGGCAACGACTGGCGACCTCATACCCATATCAACGTGGCAGTTTGAAACCAGGTACGAAACCTCGGCCTTCCCTATACAGTCGCGGGGATGAAAAGAGTCATCCTCACGGTCGGGATGCTGCTGATGGGCATGGGCCTTGTCGGGGGCGCCGCTGCAGCCCTGGTTCCCACCTCGCTCCTTCCTCTCGACCAGGAAGTGGGGACCCACACCTCCGCGGCCGGCGCTGTGCTGGGCATCGGCCTGATGGCGGCCGCCGTGAATCCATCGGCGAACATCGGCTGGGTGCGGGCGGGGATCCTCTATGGGTTCGTCGTGCTCGCCTTCGAGGGCGGTTCCTACTTCCTTTGGAGGGCGCAGTTCCACCTGGGCCCGGTCATCTTCGGCCTTGCCTTCAGCCTGCTGCTGATCGCGACCTATCCCGAGCGCAGAAAGCTGATCCCGAGCGGCATGGAGACCAGGAAGCCGGCGCTGGGATCGTCCACCGCCTCAGCGACCAAGCCGCCGGCCGCTCCCCACGTCAAGCCTGCACCGGACGGTGCAAAGGAGCCCGAAAAAGCGTCCTGACGCCGGGCCCCTACGTTCGGGGTACGAGCGCCTGGACCTGCTCCATCCAGCGGCGCTGGAGAAAGAAGGACACGGCGTAGACACCGCCCGCGAGGGCCGCGCCGACCAGCACCGCCAAAGCCGCATGCAGCGCCGACGGTTGGATCGGGGCGAGGGCCACCGCATCGTCGCCGATCACGGCGCCAGCGGCGAGGGCGAGCGGAGTGATCACGGGGATCAGCTGCAGACGCTTCATCACGGTCGGCACCGGCGGCTCGACACGACCCACCATTCGCTGGCCCATGACCCCGACCGACTTCACGTGATGAAGATGCGGAGTGATCGTGAGGATGACGTTGACCTGGTTGCCCGGCACCTGCTTCAGGCGAGCAGGCGGCACCAGGAACTGCTCGGTCCCGCCGCGGGTCTGGACCATGAGCATGCCGAGCCCCATCGAAGTGCTCACCGAGCTGGCCCCGACCAGCTGCCCCTGAACGATGCGCGGCTCCGCCTTGCGGTCTTTCAACGCCAACCGGAAGCCGGGACCGACGAAGCTCGCCAGCAACGCGATCGGGAAGATCCACGCGATCGAAGCGGCCACGGCGTCCGGCCAGCCGTAGCTCGGCGGCAGGAAGAGAAGGCACGCGGCGATGATCAGGACGCAGACCACCGCGATGGCGATGGAGATGTAGCCGAACCGTACGACCTGGTCCGGCGAGTAGCCCTGCAGCATTCCACCCGCCTGGACGAACCGCTCGCGCTGCTTTCGAGTCGCTCCGGCGGTATTCGAGGCGGCCGCCTTCGGCTTGATCTGGCGCATCTGCTGGCGGACCTGCTTCTTGCCCATACCCGTCCCTTCAGATCGGGAGTGTATCCGGCGCAGGATAGGTGATGCGCCCGCCGGCCACCCGGGCGAAAGGCGTGAGCTTGTGAGGCGCCGGCTCGGACATGCCCGTGATATGCCTGACCTCGACGCCTTGGAGCGTAAGTGCGTCGGCGATGAGCGAGCGATGGCACCGCCACGGCACCGCCTCCGCGCACATCACAGCGACACGCCGAGTCGCGGCCAGGTTCTCGAGGCGGGCGATGGCGACCCAGAACTCGTCTTGCTGCATATAGTCCGCATAACCGCGAAATGAAACGTTGCGCCAGCCAGTGTTGATCGAATCGGGTTTGGGCTTGCGCAGCCCGCCGAGCTCCGGCATGTGGCTATACGCGATGCCATGCGCCGGCAGCGCGCGCTCCAGTACCCGCTTCGCAAAGTGGGGCATCCGGCGGGAGGCTGGCACTGTGCGGACGTCCACGAGGAGGTCGACCGCGTGGTGCTCGAGCAGTGCGATGAGCTCATCCAGGGACCGGGTCGAATGCCCGATCGTCAGGATTACGGTGCGCGTTGGGACGGGTCTACCGCCGGAACGAGGATTCGCTGCACGTACGTCTGGTTGTTGGCCTGAAACTTGCCCGAGAACATGAACGCCGGCTCGTAGAAGCTGTGGTTGCCGGCCGGCACCAGCACGTAGACGAGCTCGGCCTGGTTGAGCTGCACTGACGGAATGGGCGTGGCGGGCGCTGACTGCGCAGGGCTGGAGAAAGCGAGTGCCGCACGGATCGCGTCATTCGAGCTGACGATCTTGTAGTCGGCTGCATCAATGCTCACGGGCAGCGGCCCCGACGCGAGGACGGGGCGGTTGGCGCTGAGATCGACCTCGAGCCCATAGCGCTCGCCGTTGACGTCGACCAGGTACGCGGCTCCGTAACCCGGCGCCTGGAACTGACGCTGGTAACGCACCTTCACCGGGTCGCTGCTGCTGTCGATGGCCACCGTGTAGCTCCACTGCGGCTGCAGGCTGTGCTGGGCCAGGAAGATGTCGGCGAGGTCTTGCTGGGTGGCGCCCGCCGCCTCCACCGGTGGCATCGAGAGCGACGAAAAGATGAAGTACGCAGGGCTGGAGGGTGGCGTCTGGACGGTTCCCCGCACCTTGAGCGTGTAGTCAGAGGCCTGATACGACCCGAGGAACCCGTCACCCCGCGTTCGCAAGACAGCCCCCAGTGCCGAGGCGAACTGGTCGGCGTCGTTGGTCGACGGCTCCTTGTAGCGGAACACCAGCGCGGTCGAGATGGTCAGGTCAAACTTGCCGTTCCACGTCAGCTGCACCGGCCCGGGGTAGCCCGCAGCGGCTTGTGCGGTGGCCGGCTGAGTCGAAGATGAGCTTTTCGCGCCGTTGTTGAACACCGGTGTCGGCACGCGGCCGAAATTGCCGGCGTACAGCTGTCCTGCATCGGGTGCCGACAGGTTGGCGCTGCCCGCGGTCGAAGCGCCTCCCGTCGGGCCGCTGCGCCCAACGCCGCTCAGCGCCACGACGCCGACCCCGATCACCACGACCAGCAGAGCCGCCACCGCCGCGGCCGGCACCGCGGGCACCTCACGGATGACCTGGAAGAAACCAGACAACGCATCTCTCAGGCGGCTCGGCGCAGCTCGGCTCGACTGCATGCGCAACCACAGCTCGTCCTCGAACCCGGTCCGCGGACGCGTCGTCTCGAACGCGTCATCGAGCTGGCGCTGAAGGGCTTGAAGCTCGAGCTCTTCGTCAGGGTCGCTCATACACCTTCCTTTTGCGCGACCTCGCGCAGTGCCTTCAGCGCCCGGTGATACAGCATCTTGGCCGCGTCCTCGCTGCAGCCCAAAAGCCCACCGACCTCATCGAAGCTGAGCCCCGAATGGCGCAGCGAGATGGCCTCGCGTTGGCGCTCCGGGAGCTGGGCGACCTTTGTCATCAGCGCCCGGTACTGGATCCGCTCCTCTGCCTGGTGCGCGGGATCCTCCTCTGCAAGCGGCTGCCGCTCAATGGTCCGGCGAAGCCGGTCCCGGCGCCCCTGAGCGCGAAAGTGGTCGAGGGTGGCGTTGCGGGCGATTCGAAAGAGCCATGCGGCCGGCGTCGTGTTGCGCGTCTCGAAGCGGGCGTAGGCCTGGTACGCGTTCATGAACACCTGGGCCGTGATGTCCTCGGCGTCGGCGGAACCCCCGACCTGCGCCCGGACGTAGGCGTAGATCCGCCCCAGGTATTCCCGGTACATGTCTTCAAAGGGCGGCCGGTCGGCGAGCACGGCCGGTTCATGGTAGGTGCGTGCACGGTATTTGAGCCAACGCGCGACGGTGGCAGGTGTAACGTCGCTTGATCAGGCGCCTGTTCCCGGAGTCGCCCCTAGAGCGCTAGACGGTGGCCCAGGACCTCAGCGCCTCGCCGACCTCTTTGGGGCGGTTCGAGAAGACCGAGTCTGGTTTGCAGTACTTGCACCAGGCCACGGCATTTTCGTCGTCGACGGGCCACACGCCCACCGCGCCGCCGGCTCCGTGGACCTCCTGGACCAGTTGAGGATCCGTGGCGCCCCAGTGCGGCGAGTACACGTCTGCGCCGGCCTCGCGAAGCATCTTCGCCGGGTGCATCGGACGCGCTCCTTCGAGGATGCCGAGCTGGAGCGAGGGCTCCACAATGCGCAGCTGGTGGATCGCCTGGTGGTTGAAGGACACGACTGCGCATTCGGGCACCGCACCGAGCTGGCGGAGCATGTTCAGGAGCTTGTCTTCGAGCCCTGGGTAGAGCGGCGGAACCTGCTTGAGCTCGATCACCAGCCCGACCTTGCCGAGCGCGAGCTCGATCACCTCCTGCAGGAGAGGGATCTTCTCGCCATCACCTGCGTCGAGCTTGCGCAGCTCGGTCGCCGTGAAGTCTTTGACCAGCCCGCTGCCGTTGGTGGTGCGGTCGAGGGTGTGGTCGTGAATGACGACGAGGCGACCGTCGGACGAAAGGTGCACGTCGCATTCGATGAGGTCGCAGCCGGCGGCGATGGCGGACCGGAACGACCGCAAAGTGTTCTCCGGATTCTCCGCCGGGTTGCCGCGGTGGCCGCCTATCAGCGGCCTCCCCTCATCATGCGCAGCCTCGTAACGCGCGCGAATCGATTGAGTCAAGACGCCCGGTCAGCATAACTGCGTTGAGGAATGGAACCTGTGTTGAGCGATTGCTTACCAGTCCAAGAGCCGCCGTCTCCTTGTCTATAGTGCAATGGTGACCTCGGGCCGGCCGCAAACCATCGCCGAGCTTCGCGCCGGCGGACACCGGCGCGAGACGGTCAAGCAGGAGATGCGTCGCAATCTTCTGACCCGTCTTCGCGCCGGCGAGCCATTGCTCCCGGGCATTGTCGGCTACGAAGAGACCGTGCTTCCGCAGCTCGCCAACGCGATCATCTCCGGCCATGACGTGATCATGCTCGGCGAGCGAGGGCAGGCCAAGAGCCGGATCATGCGCTCGCTCGTCAGCCTGCTCGATGAAGAGGTTCCGATGATCGCGGGCTGCGAGGTCAACGACCATCCATTCGACCCGATCTGCCGCCGCTGTCTCGACATGGTCGCGAAGGACGGCGACAAGGTCGAGGTCGCATGGATCGGCCGAGACCGTCGCTACGGCGAGAAGCTCGCCACCCCCGACATCTCGATTGCCGACCTGATCGGTGAGGTCGATCCCATCAAGGTCGCGGAGGGCCGCTACCTGGCGGACGAGCTGACCATCCACTACGGCCTGCTGCCGCGCACCAACCGCGGCATCTTCGGCATCAACGAGCTCCCTGACCTCGCGGAGCGCATCCAGGTCGGACTCCTCAACATCATGGAGGAGAAGGACGTGCAGATCCGCGGCTATCGCGTGCGGCTGCCTCTCGACCTTTTCGTCATCGCGAGCGCCAACCCGGAGGATTACACCTCGCGCGGCAGAATCATCACGCCGCTCAAGGACCGTTTCGGCTCGCAGGTGCGCACGCACTATCCGCTGAGCATCAGCGAAGAGATGCAGATCATGGAGTCCGAGCGCCACGCGGTGCCCGAGGACTTTGAGTTGATCTTCCCTTCCTTTATGAAGGAGATCGTCGCCGAGCTCACGCACCTCGCCCGGCGAAGCCCTCACATCTCGCAGTCGTCCGGCGTGTCGGTGCGCATGTCCATCGCCAACGTGGAAAACCTCGCCAGCAATGCCGTCCGTCGCGCGGCGCGACTCGGTGAGTCGCTGGCGGTGCCTCGCATCAGCGACCTCCCGTTCCTGGCGTCGTCGACGGCCGGCCGAGTCGAGATCGAGGCGCTGGACGAGGGAAAGGAAGAGCAGGTGCTGGCGCGACTGGAGCGCGGAGCGATCAGCTCGGTGTTCAGCCGCCATTTCTCAGCCTCTCAGTTCGAAGGCGTCGTCTCCCGGTTTGAGGACGGCGGAATGCTCGAGGTCGGGGAGGGAATCGCCGCCCGGGCTTATGTCCGCACCATCGGAGACGTGCCGGAGCTCGCCACTGCGCTGAAGCGACTGTCGCTGCCGGACCGGCCCGAGGTCCGCGCGTCGGTCATCGAGTTCGTGCTCGAGGGCCTGCACCTGAACAAGCGGCTGAACAAGGACGAGGTCGAAGGCCGAGCCATCTACCGCCGCTAAACGCTACTTCTGCGTCGCGTAGATCCAGGTGAACCCGATCACGATCGCGACCACGAGCAGGAAGAACAGCATCTCGACCCGGATCGCCAGCCGCACCAGCCTCCGTGCGCGACGCGTGCGCGCACCGCACTTCTCGCAGTAAGCGGCGTTCGGCACGAGCGCCGTCCCGCATTTGTCGCAAGCAACCTGGGCCTGATCCAAGGCATCGAGTATGCGACGACTTCAGTCGTGGCAGTTGGCGATGGCGTCAAACCGCACCGCGCTCGAAGGAATCGGCTCGAACGTGTAGAAGACGTAGTGGTGGCTGTCCCCGGCGGAAACGTTTCTGTGGTCGTCGCTGACGTAGTCGCCCACGTCGTGATTGGCCTTGTCGTAGAAGACGAACTCGAACGTGAGGTCCTTGCAGTCAGTCGCCCTGGCGTAGTCAAGCTCGACCTGGGTCGACGAATCGATCTTGGCGTGGGTCACGCCCATGACCACGATGCTGGCCGGCGTGCTGGGGAGGACTTTTGTGATGAAGAACCAGGCACCCGCCGCCAGGATCAAGAAGATGCCCAACAGGGCGATGGGCGGTTGGAAGCTCCGCTTCCGCTTGATCGGCTGCCAGGCACCGCCATTCCACCAGAACCGCCCATCGGCGGAGACCCAGGCGGCGCCGTCGAAAACCGGCGGCTGGCCGTCGGGCCCGATCATCGCGTCCATCTCGCGCGACATTCTGGCGCGAGGCGCCCCAGGCGCAGCCTCACTAACCTGATGGGTGTGGAACTCGAAGAGGAGATGTCCACCAGCGACGTGGTCCTCCTGCTCAGCTCGGTGCCGGAGCGGACGAGCGATCTCGTGTACTGGCTGGATGAGGCGCGGCTTCGCTACCGGCACGGGCCCGCGTTCCCGACCCTGGGCAGCCTCATCGCCCACCTCGTGGAATCGGCGCCGAAGGTCGACGGGCTGCTCCGGCACGCCCACCTCGACGGCCAGAGGACGGCCGACGTACGCGCCGCCATCGACCCTGGCCACGACCAGGATTTGACCGTCCCCTTGCATGAGGCGCTCGAAGACTTCGCGCGCGTCCGGCGCCGCACAGTCGACCTGCTGCACGGTTGGGGCAAGGCCGAGTGGGAGCGAACGATCATCGAACCACGCGGCGGCGAGATGAGCCTGCTGGAGGTCTGCCGGCTGGTGGCGAAGCACGAGATGGGCCACGTCGCGCAGATCCGGAACCTGAGCGCGCTGCTTCCCGAGCCCCAGGATCTAGGCCCGGTCCGCCCGGCGAGAGTGAACGGCCAGTAATCTTCGTGAGTGTCACGCCCCCGCGCTCCGCAGCAGATTCGCGCCATCGGCGGCCGGAGGCAAGGAAGGGGTGGCGCAGCTAGGAGCGCATCGATAGATGCGTGACGACGCCGCGCCGGGCCCCCTGACGCAGCCTTCAGCGCCCCAGGCGCCCGGCCGCCTAGGGCGCGAAGATGCAAGGACCCGCGGGGGCGGGACACTCTAGTGTCCGAGAACTCCGAAGAGTCCCCCACGCCTGAGGAACCTAGGCCGGCCAGGTCCGGACGGTCGCGGCGCAAGCGGAAGTCCGGGGGCGGCCGGGCGGCCCAGTACTGGATGGTCGTCAGCTCGCCGGACAACTTTCGCAAGACGCGCGAGCACAACTTTTCGATCCAGGGCCTGAAGAGCCGTCACCGCAGGCGGGTCGAGACCATGCGTGTCGGCGACCGCGTCCTTTACTACATCACCGGCCGCATGGGCTTCGCCGCGACGGTCACGGTGGCGTCGCCGATGTACGAGGACCACACGCCGATCTGGCGCTCAGCCCGCCGGGATGAGGACTATCCGTGGCGCGTCCACATCCGGCCGGATTTTGTGCTGGAAGAGACGGACTGGGTACCGGCGAAAGAGCTCGCCTACAGGCTCGACTACGTCCGCAAGTGGCCGCCCGAACACTGGACGCTTGCCTTCCAGGGCCATATCCACGCGCTTCCCAGGGCGGACTTCGCGATCGTCGAGGACGAGATCGCGCGCAGCTCGCGTCGCCGCAAAGCCCTCGCCGGCTAGGAGTCAGCTCGAGTTGGGCGCGTTGAAGCGTCTCTATCAGTTTCATTTCCGCAACGAGCGACGCGAGCGCCTGTTCCTTGCGTCCGTGGCATTCCTCATCACTTTCGCGATCGTGCGCGCGATCACCCTGACGATCCGGCTGGAAATCGGGCCGCTGCGCAACGTGACCGCCGGCGGGCTGCACGTCCATCACCTCGTGTGGGGAATCCTTCTTCTTCTCGTGGTGAGCTACGTGTGGCTGCTCGAGGTCGGCGTCGGTTCTAGCTGGATCGCGAGCCTGACCGCGATCGCTTTCGGAGTGGGCGCGGCGCTGACCCTCGACGAGTTCGCGCTGTGGCTCAACCTGAGCGACGTCTACTGGGCGCGCCAGGGCCGGCAGAGCATCGATGCGGTGCTGATCTTCGGCGGGTTGCTTTCCGCCGGCGTATGGGGCTGGCCGTTCTTCGTTGGAATCGCCCGTTTCGTGCGCCACAAACCGCAAACCGGCGGTGCTTATGAGTAGTGGGCATGAACCTCGGAACGCGCCGCATGTCGATCGTCAGGTCTGACGACGAGGCGTTCGAGGACCTTTTCACAGCCGAATACGCACGCGTCGTCCGGATAGCCAACCGCGTCCTCGCCGATCCTCACGAGGCGGAGGACGTCGCGCAGGAAGTCTTCATCGACTTCCACAGGCTGCATTCGGCGACGGCTCAGTACGCGCCGGCGTGGCTGCACCGAGCCGCGGCGCACACGTCGCTCAATCGGTTGCGCGGCGCGCGGCGCAGGCAGAAGCGAGAGGTGGCCCAGGCCCTCGAAGAAGGAGAGCGAACCCTCGACCCGCAAAAGCAGGTCGAGGTCGATGAGGATCGGCGGCAGGTGCGCGTGGCACTCGGCAGGCTGGCCCCCAAACCCGCGGCCGCACTCGCGATGCGAGCCAGCGGGCTCAGTTACGCGGAGGTCGCCCAGGCGCTGGGCGTCGGCATCGGACAGGTTGGAACTTTGTTGAGACGCGCGGAAGCAGCTCTGCGCAAGGAGGTCACCCGTGGCACATCTAACTGAAGGAACACTCCGGCGGATGGTCGATGATCCGGACGCGCGCGCAGGCGAGGACGCCGCCCACCTCGAAGGCTGCTCGGAATGCCGAGGCCGCTTCGAGGGCATCTCGGATGACGCGCGCGCCGTCGCTACCCTGCTCGCCGTTCATGACGCGCATGTCGACGTGGCCGGCGCGTTTGACCGCATGCTTGCGGCGCCGGCAGCACAGCGCCGGCCGATCTTCCGGCTCCCGTTGATCCGCCCGGGCAGGCGCCCGGTCGTGCTGGCATTCGCCGCGGTGCTGGCCGGTGTGGCCCTGATCGCTGCTGTGGTCGCGGGCGACCTCACACTGAACTTCGCGCCGAACACCGTGACGCCCGTCCCTGTGACGGTGGCCGACATGCAGGCTCTGTCGCAGCTGTCGAACTACGGTGACATCACCTGGACCAAGCAGCCGCAGCTGCAAGCCGCGACCAGCGCGTCCGACGCGGAAGCGCTCGCGGGAATGACGGCGCCCGTCGTCTCGAACCTGCCCAGCAGCGTCTCGAAGAACATCACCTACGGCGCGATGACACAGGCCGAGGCGGTCTTCACGTTCAGCGCTGAGAAGGCTCGCGCCGCGGCGAGCACGCAGGGCAAGACCCTTCCCGCCCTACCGGCCGGAATGGATGGCGCCACGCTGACGATCAAGGTCGGGCCGGCGATCGGCGAGATCTACGGCGACCTGCAGAAGCCGGCGGCCGGATCGGACATCTCGCAGCTGACCCTGCCCCAGCTGGTAGTCGTCAAGTCCAGCGCGCCCAGCGCGACCTCGACCCAGGTCACCGTCAGGCAGATCGAGGACTACGTTCTGGCGCAGCCGGGCATCACGCCTGAGCTGAAGGCGGCGGTCCAGGCGATCGGCGATCCCAGCACCACGCTCCTGATCCCGATCCCCGTCGCGTACACGACCTCGAAGGACGTCACCGTCCAGGGCGTGAAGGGTGTCGCGCTCGGCGACAACACCGGAGTCGGCGCGGGTGTCATCTGGGTCAAGAACGGCGTCGTCTACGCGGTCGCCGGGTCGATCAAGGTGGACGAGGCCATCGCGATCGCCAATAACCTGAAATAGCCGGCGGGCGTTTAGCCTGAGCCGGTGGCAGAGGTAGCGGAGAAAAGAGCGGCGGTCTTTCCCCAAGGAGAGGCCGCCGCCGGCACGCCGGCGGTCCAGACGGTCGACCTGACCAAGCGGTTCGGCCACACCGTCGCCCTGGCCGGGCTTTCCATGACGGTGCCGCGCGGCGAGGTGTTCGGATTTCTCGGACCCAACGGCGCAGGCAAGACGACCGCGGTGAAGCTACTGCTCGGCCTCCTGACGCCGACCTCTGGCGAGGGCTGGCTTCTCGGCAGGCCGGTGGGAGACCTGCAGACCCGGCGCCGCATCGGTTACCTGCCCGAGCTGTTCCGCTACCAGGGCTGGCTTACGGCGGCCGAGGTACTTGCCTTGCACTGTGAGCTGGCGCCCCTGCCTCGGTCGAGCTGGAAGGACGAGGTCCGGACCGCGCTCGAAACGGTTGGCCTGACCGAGCGCGCCAACGATCGGGTTGGCACCTTCTCCAAGGGAATGCAGCAGCGCCTGGGCCTTGGCGCGGCGCTCCTGGGAGAGCCGGAGCTCGTCTTCCTGGACGAACCCACGTCGGCCCTCGATCCTGTCGGCCGGCACGACGTCCGGGAGATCATCCGCGGCCTGGCGGCGCGGGGGACGGCGGTATTTCTCAACTCGCACCTCCTGAGCGAGGTGGAGCAGGTGTGTGACCGCGTCGCAGTCGTCGACCACGGGCGCGTGATCGCATCGGGGACGATGGATGAGCTGCTCGGCGGGACCGCAGTTCGCGTGCGCGTGACCGGCCTGGAGCAGGCGGACAAGAACAAGCTCGCCGGTTTCGGCCGAATCGACGATGAGGGCGATCAGCTCACGTTCAGCAATCTCCAGCCCGACCGCGTGCCCGAGCTGGTCGCCGCGATCGTCGGCCTTGGCGGGCAGGTTTACGAAGTCGCCCCCCGGCATGAGACTCTCGAAGATCGTTTTCTGCAGCTCCTCGCTGACGAAGAGAAGAGCTGATGCCGCCGGTGCTCGTGATCGCGCGGCTGACGATCCAGGAGGCCTCGCGCCGCAGGCTGCTGCTCGCCCTGGTGATCCTCACGCTGATCGTCGTCGGCTTCTCCGCGTGGGGCTTCAACAAGATCACGACAGTCACCAACAGCGCCGGCCAGACCTTGCCCGCGCAGCAGGTCGCCCTCATCACATCGCAGCTCCTGATCGTGGTCACGTTCATGTTCAGCGGGGTCCTTGCCCTCAGCGCAGCGGTCGTCGCCGGACCTCTGATCTCCAGCGAGGTCGAGAGCGGCCTGCTTCTGTCGATGCTCGCCCGGCCCGTGCGGCGCAGCGAGGTCGTGATCGGCAAGTGGCTCGGTCTCGGGGTTCTCGTCGCCGCCTACGCTGCCGGCGCGGCGCTCTTCGAGCTAGTCGCGGTTGACTGGGCGACCGGCTACCTGCCTCCCCATCCGATCGAGCTGACGCTGTTCGTCGCCGCCGAGGGACTCGTGCTGCTGTCGCTCGGTCTTCTGCTTTCGACCAGGCTTTCCGGCATCACCGCCGGCGTGATCGCGCTGGTCGCGTGGTTAATGGGATGGATCGCGGGCGTGGTGGGCGACATCGGGACCGGGCTGCAGAACCAGGCGCTGGAAAACGTCGGCGTCGTCAGCCACTTGATCCTGCCATCGGACGGGCTGTGGCGCGGCGCGATCTACGCGATGGAGCCCGATACCTACCTGGCCGCGCTGCGCGCG
>Ga0209806_1000576_pt1 | contig 25117 bp, 25 predicted proteins | sample GraSoiAngelo_152_FD_186166 | JGI IMG/M metagenome (GOLD analysis project Ga0209806, IMG submission 186166) | Grasslands soil microbial communities from the Angelo Coastal Reserve, California, USA - 14_1009_12_30cm (SPAdes) (version 2) | ecosystem: Environmental > Terrestrial > Soil > Grasslands ... | reverse complement strand
CCGCGTCGACGCGGTGGTCGTCTTCAAGAGCCTGACCACGCACCAGATCCGCGAGATCGTCGACCTGCAGCTGCAGAGGCTCAGCAAGCACCTGACCGAGCAGCAGATCACGATCGAGGTCACCGACGCGGCGAAGGACCTGCTGGCGAAAGAGGGCTACGACCGCACGTACGGGGCGCGACCGCTACGTCGCGTCATCACGAGCCGGATCGAGGATCAGCTCTCCGAGCACCTGCTGCGCGGAAAGATCTCGCGCGGGGACACCGTACAGATCGACGTGGAAGGCGAGGACGCGCTGAAGTTCACGCCAACGAAGCACCGGCACAAGGAACCCGCCGCCGCGGCACCGGCGCCAGCCAAGCCCTAACACACGGCCCTCTCCCCCGGGGGAGAGGGCTCCACCCATCGCTAGTTGCCGAGCCAGTCTTTCAGGCGCTGGGACAGACGGGCCGGCGTGGTCTGGCTCTTGATCAGATGATCGAGTGCGCCGAGCTTGACGCCGCGTTCGACCAGCTCTTTTTCGTTCCAGTTGGACAGGATGACGACAGGGATGGGGGCGGTCGACGGGTCAGCGCGTAGCCGCTCCAGGACTCCCAGGCCATCGAGCTTCGGCAGCCTGATGTCCAGAAAAATGATGTCGGGATGCATGGTCTTTGCTTTTTCCAGCGCAACCAGGCCGTCCCCGGCGACCTCCACTGTGTATCCATCCAGCTCGAGCTTGAGGCGGTACATCTGCGCGACCGACACATCGTCCTCGACGAAGAGGACCCTTACATCATCCGCATCGGGGGCCGCGCGCTGATTCACTTCTCATCCCCTTACCTTTGTGCAACGCTTGGCCTCGACCTTTATGACACCCCTGGGATCTGATACGTGAGCGTATCGCCTGCGCTCAGGCTGCGACCGCTCGAGATCGGCGACCTGCTGGACGAGACGTTCCGGATGTACCGTCGTCACTTCGTGCTGTTCGCGGGGATCTCCGCGATTCTCTCCATTCCCTCGGCAGCGATCATTGCTCTGGTCCTGGGTTCGTTCACCTCCGTCCTGCAGCAGAGCAACGGCGCCATCACCGATGTCAGCTTTCTGACGCCCCTCCTTACAGCCTTCGCCGTGGGGCTTGTGGTCAGCTTCCTGATCCTGCCTTTCACGATGGGAGCGGTCATGTACGCCGCGTGTGAATCGGCGCTGGGCAGGCCGGTGACTGCAGGTGGCGTCTTTTTCGGCGTGCTGGGGCGGTACTTCCCGCTGCTGGGCTACTGGACGCTCTTTCTCGTTGCACTCTATGTCTCTCTTGCACTCTGCATCGTGCCGGTCGTGCTGTGGATCTGGATCTTCGTGTTGTGGATCGTCGTGACCCCCGCGATGTTCGTGGAAAACATCGGCCTCGGCACTGCGATGGGCCGGAGCTGGCGGCTGGTGGAAGGGCGCTGGTGGAGGACCTTCCTGATCCTCTTCCTCATCGTCATCCTGTGGTGGGTCGTCCAGATCGCGCTTGGCGCTTTCCTTCAGCTGGGCCAGATACTGCTGCAGCTTTTCGTTTCGCCGTTCATTGCAGCCGCCATAGCAGCGGCGAGCGGTCAGATCGTCGGCGCCGTGGTGAATCCGCTTCTGCAGATCGCGATCGTGCTGCTCTACTTCGACCTTCGCGTGCGCAAAGAAGGCCTGGACCTGTTCCAGATGGCGTACCGGCTGTCAGCTCCGCCGGCAACACCCTGAAACCCACAAGCCTCGTACGCGTCGCCATCGCTTTTCTGGCGGCGTTCGTGCTCGTGCCGGCGTCGGCCACCGTCGCGTCCGCCGACCCGATGCCACAACCGAGCTACGTCGATGCGGTCCAGCGCGCGCAGGGCATCGTCCAGGACGCATCGCCGCAGGACCTTTTCCCGGCGGAGCTGGCCACCCAGGTGCTGATTGCCGGCACCGGCTACAGCCAGCCCGAGATCCTGAACGACCTCAGAGCGAGGCCGCCTCTTTATGCCGACGCGAAAGCGCGACTGACAGCCCTGCTCGCGGCGCTCGGCCAGCCCGCCACGACTTCGGACCCTGAGCTCGCGCGCCAGCGCCTCCACGACGTGATGTCGATGAGCCGCTACGACGCATTGCACCGTCCGCCGTCGCTGCTCGATCGTTTCGGGCAGTGGGTCCAGGACCGTATCGCTGCACTTCTCCGTCTCCTGTTTGGAAATGGGCGAGGTGCCCAACCTCCCGCCATCTGGTTGTACGTCGTGGGTATCGCCGTCTTGCTCGCCGTCGTCTTCGTCGTGGTCCGAGCCGCGCGCGGCCGGTTCACGGGGTCGATCGGTCTGCCCGCGGGCGGCCCTCGGCCGGCAGCGGATTACTTCGCCGAAGCGGACCGCCTGGCCGCGAAGGGCGACCGCGTCAATGCGATCCGCGCCCTCTGCGCCGCGGTCGCGGCGACCCTTGCCGGAGAACGTTCATGGGAAGGAAGCCCGCTGACAGTCCGCGAGATATTTCAGCGTGCGCCGGACTTCGCGAGCCTGCGGCCGCTGCTGCTGCCGTTCGAGGCGGCGATCTACGGCGGACGTGAGGTCGACGAGGCGACGTACGAGCGGGCGGCGAGAATCGCGGCCAATTTCCGCCAGCCGATCGAGGCTGCGGCTTGAAGGGCGCTCGCGGCTGGATCATCGCAGCGGTCGTCGCGATTCTCATCGCCGGAGCTGCGTACCTGGTCCAGCCCCAGAAGGACTCGCCTGAGCACAGCTCCAACAGCGACGCAGCCAACGGCGCCTCCGCGGCGCTGCTGTTTGCCCAGGCGATGGGTCATCCGGCCGACCAGATCACCGGCTCGTTTACCACGCAGCCTCCCTACTCGATGATGTTCGTCTTCACGCCCACGAGCCCCTTCACCGCCGACGACGCGGCCAGCACACGGGACTGGGTGCGGTTCGGTGGGGTGCTCGTCTATGCGTCTGAACAGGGCGATCCGGAGCTCGACCGAGCGCTGGGGGTGAGCCGGTTCGGCGGCTACGTCTCAGGCGGAGATTACAAAGCCACGCCGGCCGTTGCGGGAGTGGGGACTGTGGTCGGAAGCAACAGCGACGTTATTCCCCTCGACCCTTCGCCGAACCAGGTCACCTTCCTTCGCACGGCGCAGGGCTTCGCCGCGGGCTACATCGAGACGCTGGGTCAGGGCACCGTCATCGTGCTGGCGGACCCCCTGGTGTTGTGCAACGGCTACCTCGAAAAGGCAGACAACGGAAGGCTCCTCGCCGACCTGATCGGGACCGTCGATCCGAACTCACACGTTGCCTTCGACGAGTTTCACCACGGCCTGACCACCAGTGACTTCGCGCCGCAGGCCTGGATCACGACGCCCTGGGGGGCCGGATTGCTCTGGCTCCTGGTCGCGGTGTTCGTCGGCCTCGTGCTCCGCGGAAGGAGGTTCGGGCCGCTCCTCGAGAGACCGGCGGAGGTCGCGCGCTCCGACGCCGAGTGGTCCGTGGCCGTCGGCCAGCTGTTGCGCCGTTCGAGCGGGCGAGGCGTCGCGCTGGGCCTGCTGGCCGGGGCAACCGAGCGAGCGGTTGCCGCTCGAACAGGCCTTCCCCTGCAGCCGCGCGAGCGGTTCTGGAATGCTCTTTGGGTGCGGGCACCGGAGGTGGCAGCCGAGCTGGCGCAGATCGAGACGTCGCTGTACGCGGCTTCGGGCAACGAGCGCGAGCTTTTGAATGCGGCTCGCAGGTTGCACGAGATCGCCCATCCGGCGCCTCGTGCGACCCTCAAATGACAGACACCACGGCCACCACCGCGACCAGGTTCTTCGAGCGCTTTCGCGAACAGCTCGCGAAGGCGATCGTCGGCCAGGACGATGCGATCCGGTTGTGCGCGATCGCGCTGGTCGCCCAGGGTCACGTGCTGCTCGAGGGGGTGCCTGGAACAGGCAAGACGCTGCTCGCGAAATCGATCGCCCGCGCGCTGACCCTTGACTATGGTCGCGTCCAGTTCACGCCCGACCTCATGCCGGCCGACATCGTGGGCACTTCCGTGTATGACCTGACCACGCGCACGTTCGCGCTCCGCCGCGGACCGATCTTCACCAACGTCTTGCTCGCCGACGAGATCAACCGCGCGCCGGCGAAGGTGCAGTCGGCGCTGCTCGAGGCGATGGAGGAACGGGGTGTGACTCTCGAGGGGCAGCAGCTGCAGCTGCCGCCGCCATTTTTCGTCCTGGCCACGCAGAACCCGGTCGAGTACGAGGGCACGTACCCCCTGCCTGAAGCGCAGCAGGATCGCTTTCTCTTCAAGGTCCGCCTCGATTACCCCACTCCTTCGGACGAGATGGAAGTGCTGCGTCGCTGGGAGTCAGGCATCGAGTTGCGCGATCCGGCGAAGGCGGGCGTCGAACCCGTGCTCGGCAAGGCGGACATCGACGAGTGCCGCGCCCAGGTCGGCAAGGTGGTGCTGGACGAGAAGATCCGGCGCTACGTCGTCGACCTGGCCTCTGCCACTCGTGCCGCGCCAGAGATCGCGCTGGGCGCCAGCACGCGAGCTGAGGTGCTGCTCATGCTCGCGGCCAGAGCCTACGCGGCCTTCGACGGCCACGACTTTGTCACGCCGGACCACGTCAAGGCGCTGCTCGCCCCGGCGTTCCGGCACCGCCTCATCCTTCGCCCTGAGGCGGAGGTCGCCGGGCAGACTCCGGACAGCGTGCTCGACGCTGTCGCGAGTCGCGTCGTACCGCCGCGCTGACGGGTTTGGATCGGCCGCGCCGCCGTGAGTGGGGAGGTGGCCTGGCGCCGCAGGCCAGGCTCATCTGGGCCGTCGCCATCGGCGCGGGATTGATCGCGCTCGCGGTGGCCTCACCTCTGCTCGGCTTCATCGCGATCGTCTACAACGCAGGGCTGGTCATCATCGCGGCGCGGGACCTGGCCCTCCTCCCGGGCCGCTCCGGATACAGCGTCCGCAGGAGCATGCCGGAACCCTTTTCGCTTGGTGAGCCGGAAGAGGTGACTGTGGTGATTCAGAATCGCTCAGCGTCTGGCCTGATGGCCAGGGTCGCGGACCACGCCCCGGCCGGGCTGCGGCCGGAACCGAGGGCGCTATCAGGCCAGTTCGATCCGCAAGGTCTCTTGAAGGTCAGCTACCGGACCTTCTCGCCGCGACGCGGCGCCTACGCGTTCGGGCCTGTCGACCTCCAGGTCTGGCGCGAAGACGGGTGGTGGCGCCGCCAGGTCCGCCTTCCCGACTCGCAGCAGGTTGCGGTTTTCCCAAACGTGGTGGCGATCAAGCGGATCCAGCTGTCGCTGCGCCGCGGGCTGCGCGCGATGGCCGGGATGCGCCGGGCGAGACCTCCGGGCGCATCCACCGCGTTCGCGGGCTTGCGCGAGTACGTGCGCGGTGACGACGTACGGCGCGTCAGCTGGACGGCGACCGCCCGGCGCGACCGTCCCGTGGTCGTCGAGGTCGAGGCCGAGCGAGGGCAGCAGATGATCATCGCGCTCGACTGCGGGCGGTTGATGACCGCCCCCGCCGGCGACCTCGACAAGCTCGACCACGCGGTCAACGCCGCGCTGATGCTCGCCTGGGTCGCGCAGGCGTACGGCGACCGCGTGGGCCTGATGACATTCGACGACCGGGTCACGAGCTTCATCAAGCCCGAGCGAGGCGCCATCCAGCTGCGCCGCATCACCGAGGCGCTTTACGCCATCCGGCCGGAGTACGTCGAGCCCGACTTCGGACATGCGATGACCCACCTTGCACTGCGCGTCGGGCGGCGCTCGATGATCGTGATGCTGACCGACGTGCAGGATCCCGAGGCATCGCGCGAGCTCGTCGCGCATGCGCTGCGGCTGGCGGCGCGGCACCTCGTGCTCGTCGTCGCGATGTCCGATCCCGCGGTGCTGAGCGCGCGCGACGCCCCAATCGTCAGCACGAGTCGAGCCTACGAATGGGCCGCGGCGGAGGAGTTCGTGTCCAGCCGGCGCGAGAGCTTCGAGATCCTGCGTCGAGGCGGGGTGCTCGGCCTGGACGTGGTCGCCGGTCGATTGTCGCCGGCCCTCGTGGAGCGCTACCTGGAGCTCAAGGAACGCGCGCTTCTTTAGATCGGCCGCCGAGGAGCAGGTACGAGTAGAGCAGCGCGCCGGTCACGAGCCCGATCGAAAGCTTGAGGGCGAACGGCGCGCCCGACGGCGAGATGTTGCCCTCTATCGTCCCCGCCACCACGAGCAGTGGCGCGAGCCCCAGCAGCAGCGTGAACGCACGGCGAGCTGCGATGACGAGGGCGTCCGATCGCTTGCGGTCGCCTGGCGATATCAGCGCCCAGCCCATCATCAATCCGCCCGCGCCCTGCGCGATGACGATGGACAGCTCGAGCACGCCATGGGCGATGACGAACTCGAACAGGCCGCCCGCGAGCCCGTAGGCCTGGGTCAGGCCGAAAAGGCCGCCGAGGCTGATGCCGTTATTGATCATCACCCAGATCACCGGCAGGCCGAAGGCGACCCCGAAGCCGAACGCCAGGATCACCACGTAGATGTTGTTGACCATGATCACGCCCGCCGCCTGCACGCGTTCGTCCTGCGGGATGTTCGTCCAGAGCTGATGGTGGTGGACCTGGTCGATGAGGCGGGGGTCCGCGATGGCGTACGCCGAGTCGGGCTGGGCGAGCACCACGAAGAAGCTGACGAGCGCCGGCACGAAAAGGAGCGCCGCCGAGGCGAGCAGAAACGGCCATGACTGGCGGTAGGTGCGAGGCAGCGTCTCGATGTAGAAGCGGCGGATGCGCTTCCACACCTCGCCGCCGCGGCGGTAGACGATGCCGTGGCCCCTGGCGACCAGCCCGTTCAGGTAGCGATGCACGGGCTCGCCTGGCCAGTCGCGTTGTGCGCGCGCGAGGTCGGCCGTGGCGCGACGGTAAAGAGCCGACATCGTCAGAACCTGGGCGGGGGTGAGGGCGTTGAGGTGGCCGGCGCCCGCGCGAGCCAGCAGGTCCTCGAGCCTGTTCCAATCGTTCCGTCTGAGGGCGACAAAGTCCTCTGCTCTCATGGTCCTGGGCAGTAACTTAACAAGACATGCAGCAGCCGCAACCTGATACCGACCTCGTCGTCGCGACGCCGGAACGGGTCTCCTTCGGTTACCAGGTCGCGGGCCTTGGCACGCGGGCGATCGCGCAGATCCTGGACCTGCTCATCCTCGCCGGGGTGTTGTTGGGACTCACCTTCGCCGCGATCGCCATCGGACAGGCCGGGCTCGACGTCGTCGCTTACCTGCTGGCCCTCCTCGGCGGCTTCGTGGTCGTGTTCGGTTACTTCTGGGCGTCTGAAGCTTTCTGGTCCGGCCAGACCGTCGGCAAGAAGGTGTTCCGGCTGCGGGCGGTGGGGGACCGCGGCGAGCCGATGACCTTCATGCAGGCCGGCATCCGCAACGTGGTGCGGATTGTCGACTTCCTGCCTTACGGCTATGGCGTCGGCCTCGTCGTGCTGTTTGTCAACGGGAAAGGCAAACGGCTCGGCGACCTGGCCGCCGGCACGATCGTGGTCAAGGATTCCGACTACATCGGGTTGTGGCAGCTGGCGGGTGGGCAGGCTGCGCCGCCCTCGACCCCTCCTCCGCCGTCCGGTGCGCCGCCGGCGCCGGCGCTGCCATTCGCGCCCGCGACTCCGGCCGAGGTGATCCTGCGCCGCCTCGATCCTGAGCTGAGGCGGTTCATCACCTCATACGCGCGGAGGCGGCCGGAGCTTTCGGTGCCGATGCGGGCGCAACTGGCCGGACAGGTACAGCCGAGTCTCGTGGCTGCGGTGCCCGACATCTTCAATCAGCACGGCCCCCTGGCGGCGCTCGACTACCTAGCCGACTTAGAGCGTCAGTAGAGCCAGTCGCGGACCTGGTCGTGGGTCAGGTTGCCGCCGGTCAACACGGTGGCGACTCGTTTGCCAGTCAACTCTTTCGCGCGTTGGGCGATCGCTGCCACACCTGCCGCCCCAGCCGGCTCGACAACAAGCCCGGCGTCCGCGAAGAGAGCGCGCATGGCAGCGAGCATCTCGTCGTCGCTGACCAGCATCACGTCGTCGACGGTGCCGGGCATGATGCCCACCGCTTCGGGGATCGGGACGCGGACCGCGATGCCATCGGCGATCGTCGCGCTCGGAGCGCTGACAGCCTTCCGCGCTTTCCACGACAGCGCCATCGCTGGAGCGGTCTTCGCGCACACCGCGATGACCCGCGTGTTCGGCGCCGAATGCTTGAGCCAGGTCCCCATCCCGTTGACGAGGGAGCCGTTGCCGAGCGGAACGAAGACCACATCGATCGGCTCGGCCTGCTCAGCGAGCTCGACCGCGATGGTGCCGGCGCCTTCAGCGATCGCACCCAGCAATCCGTCCTCGACGTACATGTCGCCACTTTTCGCCGCGTGAAGCTTCGCCGCGTCCTTGGCCTCGTCGAAATCGTCGCCCCGCAGCTCGACTGTGGCGCCGAGCGACCGCATGCGCTCAACCTTGAGTGGGTTTGCGCTGCGTGCAGCGAAGACGGTGAGCCTCATGCTCCGCTTGCGACACGCGTACGCCATGCCCTGCCCAAAGTTGCCGGCCGACGCACACACCAGCCCACGTGCGTCGTCACCAAGTCGATGCAGTAGGTAATCGGTGCCACGCCCCTTGAAGGTGCGGATGGGATTGATCGTCTCGACCTTGAGCACTGTCGCGACGCGTATGCGCTCGCTGAGAGGTTCGCAGACGAACTGCGGCGAGTGGAGGAAGACCGGGTCGACGACCTTCGCGGCTTCGCGGATGTGGTCGAGAGAGATCGAGGCGTCCACCGTCGCGGAGCTTAGAGCCTGGTATGAACCGGCCCCTCCGGCGCTGCCCCTCCGGCGCTGCCCCTCCGGCGCTTCGCGCCACCTCCCCATAAATGGGGAGGAGCAACTGCTTGATGAAATGGGGAGGAGCAATTGCTTGATGAGTGGGGAGGAGCAGGGCCGCCCCGGGGGTAGTCAGGGCGGCGCCTTGACGCTCACCAGATAAAACGCTTGGGGCTGTAAAAGGGTACGGGCGCGCTTGTCAAAACCACGATCATGGGTACACAGTCTCCCCATGCCCAAGTCGACCATCACCTTCGTCTGCACCGAGTGCGGCGGCGAGAGCCTGCGCTGGGCCGGCCAGTGCCCGCACTGCCGAGCCTGGAACACCCTGCAGGAATTCCAGGTCAAGAAGGCCGCCCGGGAATCCAGGACGCGCCCGCTGGAGCCGGTCCGCGCTCAGCCGCTCGATTCGATATCGGTGGACGACGCGCCGAGGCGCCGCCTGGCCTGGGGCGAGCTCAACCGCGTGCTGGGCGGCGGCATCGTCCCGGGCAGCATGGTCCTCATCGGGGGGGAGCCGGGGGTCGGCAAGTCGACCCTGCTGATGCACGCGGCCGCGCAGGTGGCCAGGGGGGGCTCCGTGCTGTACGTCTCGGGCGAGGAGTCTGGGCACCAGGTGCGCATGCGCGCGGAACGCCTGGGCGCGCTCGAGCCCGGCATCCTGCTGCTGGCGGAGAACGACCTCGACGCGATCTGCGAGGCGATCCGGACTGAGGTCCCCCGCCTGGCCATCGTCGACTCGATCCAGACGGTCTCCGACTCCGGGCTGGAGGGGAGCGCCGGCAGCGTGACCCAGGTTCGGGAGTCGGCGGCCCGGCTCATGCGGCTTGCCAAGGAGATCGGGGTGCCGATCTTCCTCGTGGGCCACGTGACCAAAGACGGTTCGATCGCCGGACCCAGGGTCCTGGAGCATATCGTTGACACAGTGCTTTACCTCGAAGGTGACCGGCGGCAGGAGCTGCGAATCCTTCGCGCGACCAAGAATCGCTTCGGCTCCGCCGAGGAGATCGGCGTCTTCGCCATGGGCGAGACCGGGCTCGAGGAGGTGCCGGATCCGTCCGCGGCGATCCTCGCCACCGCGGCGCCTTCTTCGCCGGGAACGGTGATCGTTGCGGCGCTTGAAGGCACGCGGCCGCTGCTCGTCGAGGTGCAGAGCCTCGTCAACAGGAACGAGAACGCGATGGTGCGGCGAATCGCCAACGGCATCGACATCAATCGCCTGCACATGATCCTTGCGGTGCTCGAGAAGCGCCTCAAGTTTTCCTTCGCCAAATCCGACGTCTTCGTCAGCGTGGCGGGCGGCATCCGCATCACGGAGCCGGCCGCCGACCTCGGTCTCGCCCTGTCAATCGTCAGCAACGAGCTGGTCAGGCCAATGCCGGACGGCCTGATCGTGATCGGTGAGCTGGGATTGTCGGGCGAAGTGCGCCGCGTGGGCCAGCTGGAACGCCGCCTTCATGAGGCGGCGCGGCATGGTCTGACGCGCGCTTTGATTCCGGCGGGCGCTCGTGCCGGCCGGCCATCCGGCCTCGACGTCGTCGAGGTTCGGTCGGTGGCGGAGGCGGTCTCCGCAGCGTTTCCTAATCCCATCCAGTCCGGCGCATTGATAAAGGGGGCCGGACTCACGGTCTCTTGAGGAGGTAACCCGTGAAGCGTTCCGAGTATCTGGCCCGATGGGTCGGCGCCGGGCTCGGAGTGATCGGTGGTTTTTTGCTCGGTTATTTCATGGTCCGGGGCCTGGGCGGAAGCGCCCACCCGGGCTGGGCGATCATCGGGCTGACCACGCTGGAAGGATTGATCTTTGCGTACCTGGGCACGCCGTACGTGCTGGGTGGATGGCGCAATTTCAACTTCCGGCTGACGAGCACTCCGCTGCCGGATCTGTTGAGCGGGCTGCTGGGCGTGATCGTCGGTCTAGTCATTGCGGTGCTCATCGGATTCTTCGTGCGCGACCTTCCATATGGGTACGACCTCTCGGCCGTGCTGGCGCTCCTTCTCGCGGCGCAGGGCGCATCGGTCGGCCTGACGCGCCGGGCGGAGCTGACCTCGCTTTTCTTCGGCGGCACAACCGACCGAGACTCACACCGCATGCCCGCGGTGCTGCTCGACACGTCGGTCATCATCGACGGCCGCATCCTCGATATCGCGAAGACGGGCTTTCTCGACATGCCCCTCATCATCCTGTCGTCTGTTCTGCATGAGCTGCAGATGGTCGCCGACTCGGCTGACGTCACCCGCCGCCGCCGCGGCCGCCGGGGCCTCGACGTTTTGACCGACATGCAGAAAGAGCCGTCGATCAACCTGCAGGTCACCGAGGACGAAACTCCTCCCGCCGGCGACATCGATGCGCATCTCGTTCGCACGGCCAAGCGCAAGGGCTGGGCGATCATGACCAACGACTTCAACCTCAACCGGATCGCGCGCCTCGAGGGGGTGGGGGTTTTGAACCTCAACGAGCTGGCGCAGGCGATGCGGCCGGTGGCGATTCCGGGCGAGGAGATCGTGGTCACCGTGGCGAGAGAGGGAAAGGAGCCGGGCCAGGGCGTGGGCAGCCTCGACGACGGCACCATGGTCGTGATCCAGAATGGCCGCCGGCTCCTCAACCAGACGATCACCGCGGTGGTGACGTCGGTGATCCAGACCTCGGCCGGGCGAATGATCTTCGCCGAACCGGCGGGAGGCGAAACGCGTCGCTCGCCCGCTCGCGTCAAGCCGCACGAGGAATCTGCGTGATGGCGACCGTGGGTGCCATCGTCGCAGCGGCGGGCACCGGCTCACGCCTGGGCCGCGGGAGCAAGGCGCTGGTCCGCCTGAACGGCCGCACGACGCTGGCGCGGGTCCTCGAGCTTTTCCTCGCGTTGGACGAGGTCGACCGGATCGTCGTGGTCGGGCCTCCCAGCAGGCTTGAGTCCGCCGAGCACGAGGTTGCCGCGCTCCAGCCTCGAAAGTCAGTGATCGTCAGGGCGGGCGGCGAGAGCCGGCAGGCATCGGTGCGCGCCGGCCTGGCCGCGCTCGGCGATTGCGACTTCGTGCTCGTGCACGACGCGGCGCGACCCCTCGCCACGGCGGCTCTCGTGCGACGCGTGCTCGCGGCCGCCATGGAGTCCGGGGCAGCGTTTCCGGCAATCTCTCCGCGCGATGCGGTCAAGCGGGTGGAAGGCAACCGCCTGGTCGAGAGCCTGGACCGCTCTCGCGTCGTCCTCGCCCAGACACCCCAGGGTTTTTCCTACGAGCTGCTTGCCCGGGCCCACCGCGAGGCGGCCGACGCCGGCCTGGTAGGTGACGACGACGCCCAGCTGGTGGCGGCCACGGGGCACGTGGTCACGGTGGTGCCCGGCGAGCCGGCGAACATCAAGCTCACAACGCCCGAAGACCTCGAGGTGGTGGAAGCGCTGATCAGGGAACACGAGACCGCCGCCAATTGAAGGTCGGCATCGGATACGACGTGCATCCGCTGGTGCCGGGCCGTCCGCTGGTGCTCGGCGGCGTGCGGATCGACCATCCCGCCGGGCTCGACGGACACTCCGACGCCGACGTGCTCACGCACGCGGTGATCGACGCGCTTCTCGGCGCGGCGGGCCTGGGCGACATCGGGACGCTCTTTCCGGCCGACGATCCCAAGTACAAGAATGCGTCGAGCCTCGAGATGCTCAGGTCAGCCGCCGCGATGCTGGCCGAGGCCGGCTACCGGGTGGTGAACGTCGACTGCACGGTGATCGCGCAAGAGCCTCGGCTGCACGGCCATTTGGGGGCCATGAGCGCCAACCTCGCAAGCAAGCTCGGCACGATCGACGTGAACGTGAAGGGCAAGTCGCCGGAAGGGCTAGGAGCGCTGGGCCACGGCGCCGGGATCGCCGCACAGGCGGTCGCGACTCTCGAAGAGACCTAGTCCGGCCCCCTCGGCAACCCAAATGTCACGGTCGGCGCGATTGATCAGCAGGTGGCCGTCTTCGCCCGTGCTCAAGGAGAGGTGGTGATTGATCGCCCCATCGGACTGCGCCTCGGCATACGCCTTGGATTGACCGAGCAAGTTGCTGATTCGGCCCCTCCGGCGCTTCGCGCCACCTCCCCATGAATGGGGAGGAGCAGCTTGCGATCTGGTGCTCGAGAAAGACCAGCTCCTGGGCGATTTGCTGGTTCGAAACAGCTGGCTGGAGCATGAGAAAAGTATACCAAACAACAGTTCGTTGTCAAGGCCCTAAACACAAATCCCAACACAAATCCGGCCCGCCACCAGCAACCAAGGCCCCCCTCGGCCGCCCCCTTCCCAGTCCTTCCGGCGGTTTAAGCGAGACTAACCGCGTGACCCTGCGCCTCCACAACACCCTGACCGGCGCCAAGGAAGCCTTCGAGCCCCTCGAGAAGGGCCACGTCCGCATGTACACGTGCGGTCCGACGATCTGGAACTACGCCCATGTCGGCAACCTGCGCTCCTTCCTCTTCTACGACCTGGTACGCCGACATTTGCGCGTGTCCGGCTACAGGGTCACGCACGTCATGAACCTCACCGACATCGACGACCGCATCCTCGACCAGGCCATGCATGCGGGGATGTCCATCGGCGAGTACACCAAGCCGTACGCCACCGCCTTCTTCGAGGACATGGCAGCGCTGCGCGCGGAGCGCGCGGACCACTACCCTCGCGCCACCGAGCACATCCCTGAGATGGTCGAGATGATCGCGACCCTTCTGGAGCGCGGCAACGCCTACGCCGCCGACGGCGACGTGTACTTCCGGATCGCCAGCTTTCCCGGTTACGGCGCTCTCTCGCATCTCGACCGCGCGGGACTCAGGGCCGGCGCGCGCGTGGCGACCGACAAGTACGACAAAGAGAACGTGAGCGACTTCGCGCTCTGGAAGAAGGCCCAGCCCGAAGACGAGAAGATCGGCGCGGCCTGGGACTCACCGTTTGGGCGGGGAAGGCCCGGGTGGCACATCGAGTGCTCGGCGATGAGCAAGCGCTACCTGGGCGACACGCTCGACATCCACGCCGGCGGCGTCGACCTGATGTTTCCGCACCACGAGAACGAGATCGCGCAATCGGAGGCGGCGAATCATCAACAGTTCGCGCGCGTCTGGCTGCACTCGGAGCATCTCTTCGACGCAACGGGCGAGAAGATGTCGAAGAGCGCGGGCGGGTTCACGACGCTTCGCGACCTCGTCGAGGCGGGACACGATCCGCTCGCGATCCGCTTCTTCCTCATCGCCAACGCGCACTATCGCTCTCGCCTTCGCCTCAGCTCCGAGGCGCTGCACGCCGCGGCCGAGCAAGTCCGGCGCCTACGCGAGTTTTTCGACCGCGTGGAGCGGACGCCCTCGGCAGCTTCGGATGACGAGGGCCTCGAGCAGAAAACGGCGGCGGTCCGGGCGGCCTACCGCGAAGCGCTGGACGACGACCTCAACCTTCCGCAGGGAATCGGCGTGGTGTTCGACCTCATCCGCGAGGCCAACGCGGCCCTCGACTCCGATCAAGTCGGGCCCCGCAACAAAGCGTCGCTCTTAGGGCTGATCGATGACGTCGACGCGCACCTCGACGTGGTCCGCGCGGAGGAGCCGGGACTTGCCGAGGAGGTGGAACGCTTGATCGGGGAGCGCGAGGCGGCGCGCCGCGCGCGTGATTTCGCGCGCTCAGACCAGATCCGGGACGACCTCCGGCGCCGCGGCATCGCGCTCGAGGACTCGAAGGCCGGAGTGCGTTGGAGGCGAGTCGCCCCTACTGAGGCAGAGCGGTCCTGACCTCCCCCGTCTCAGGGTTGTAGTAGTTGCGCGGTATGGTCATCGTGTTCTTGCCAAAAAGAACCAGCTCGAACGCGGGGTCGCCGATGCCTTGCTGGCTGTGGATGTCGTGCGGTGGGTCGAGCCATGTCACGAACGAGCCCGACCCGAGCTCCTTCTCGTAGAGGACCTTCAACTGGCCTTCGTCGTCGTGGTGCCAGTGGCGGTACCGGTCCCGACCCTGGACCACGCAGGCGATTCCCCATGAGTTGTGGTTGTGCACCGGGGTCTCTTCCCTGGCCGAAAACTTTCCGAGCATCAGGGTCAGGCCGTCGGGATCGCTTTGCAATACGGCTGATGTGGTGTCGCCGCCGTGCAGGCTCCTCATCTCGGTCTGGGGAATGAACCCCGGTTCCCGCGAGACCTCGGAGAGCAAGCGCCCGACGGCGTTCAAGCTCGCCTCGTTGACCCCGCCGGAGAGCATCTCCCTCGCCCTGGACATGAAGTCTGCAACCATGCGATTAGTTTGAGCCGGCTGATCCACGGACGTAATGCAGTTCTCGAGGCGGCGCGAGCAGGACGCGTGATCAAGGTGTACCGGGCGACGGGGCTCGGTCACGACCCGCGACTGGACGAGATCGCGAAGCTGACGCGAGTCGAGGTCGTGCCGCCGGCGAAGCTCGACGCGATGGCGCCGGGTGTCAACCAGGGCATCGCGGCGGAGCTGGAGCCTCGCCGTGAATGGACCCTCAAGCAGCTGCTCGACACCAATCCAACGCTGCTGGTCGCCCTCGACTCCGTCCTCGATCCGCAGAACCTCGGAGCGATTCTCCGCAGCGCGGAGGTGGCAGGAAGCGAGGGCGCGATCCTTCCCGAGCACCGGAGCGCTCCGCTTTCGCCGGCCGCCGTGAAGGCCAGCTCAGGAGCGTCGGAGCTGCTTCCAATCGCAAAGGTTTCGGGCTTACCATCGGCCATCGCCGACGTGAAGCGCGCGGGCATCTGGTGCGTCGCGCTCGACCCCCGCGGTGAGATTCCGGCGTGGGACTTCGACTTCACGCAGCGCGTCTGCATCGTGGTCGGCGGGGAGGGCACCGGCATCCATCGCCTCGTCAAAGAACGTTGCGACGCGCGGGTGAGGCTTCCGGTGATCGGTCACGTGGCCAGCTTCAACGCCTCGGCCGCGGCGGCTGCGCTGCTTTACGAGGTGATGCGGCAGCGGGCCATCCCGGCAAGCCCCACCTAAACTGGCAGTCCTATGCCTGAGACCCTGACCCAGGACGCGCGCGAGATCATCGAGCGTGCCACAGCCGGCGCGACTCACCGTGGCTCGTCGCAGGTGACTGCCACTGACGTTCTAAGGGCAACGCTGCAGCTGCCTGGCAGCCTGGCCGACAACGAGATTCGAGCCCTCGGCGTCGACCCGAAGGCCGTCGAGGCTCAGGTGCCGAGCGATGGCGATCCGCGTTCGTCGCCGGCGCTGGGCCAGCTGTTGGTCAACGCGGGTCGCGAGGCACAGGTGCTCGGCCACTACCAGGTCGATTCGATCCACCTGCTCCTCGCGCTGCTGTACTCGGACTCACCCGCGACGTCGGCCGCGCTGCAGAAGGCTGGGCTGAGCCTCTACGACCTGCGCAGCCACCTGCAGACGGGAAGCAAGGCCGCCCTGCGCGACTACAGCAAGCCGCCGCCCGACAAGGCATTGCGCCGCCGGCCGTGGCCATCCCTCCGTGGCGTGGTCAGTGTGAGCCCGTTCTTCCTCGGGCTCGTCGGAGTGACCGCGGCCGCCGGCGCGCTGCTGTGGACCGACGTGTTGCCGCGGTATGTCCCTGTGTGGACGTTGGCGTTCGTCATCGGCGGATGGGTCATCTCGCTTTGCATCCACGAGTTCGGCCACGCTGTGGTGGCGTACCTCGGCGGTGACCGCTCGGTCGTGGGGGCGGGCTACCTGTCGCTCAATCCCCTGCGCTACCAGAACATGATGATGAGCCTCATCCTGCCGATCATCTTTCTCTTGCTCGGCGGCATCGCCCTGCCCGGTGGCGCGGTGTACATCAATCACTCGGCATTGCGCACGCGGGCCTGGAGCTCCGCTGTTTCGCTCGCCGGCCCTGTCGGAACACTTTTGTGCGGCCTGCTCATTGCAGCGGTCTTCACTTTCGCCGGTAGCGGCTCGCTGATCACCGTCGACAACGAAAGCTTCTTTTCGGCCCTGGCTGCGCTCGGGTTTTTCATGGCCCTCGCGGTGATCTTGAACATGCTTCCAGTGCCGGGTCTGGACGGCTTCGGCATCATCCGGCCCTGGCTGCCCTACTCGATCCAGTACTCCGCCATGAGGTTCGCCACCGTGGGGGTCTACGGGGTCTTCATCGCCCTGTGGTTCGTCGCGCCTGTGCGCACCGCGTTCTTCCACGCCGTTTTTCAGTTGACCGCACTGGCCAACATCGACCCGACGCTGGTATCCCTCGGCCTGCTCAACATGCGGTTCTTCTAGCCGCGTGGAACGGCTCATCGTCGACGGCTACAACGTGATTCACGCGTGGCCATCCCTGAAGCGGTTGCTATCTGACGCATCGCTCGAGGCGGCGCGGGACAAGTTGGTCGAGCGCGTTGCCGTGCTCGGCATGATCACGGGCGAGTCGGTGACCGTCGTGTTCGATGCTCATCACTCGAACGCGATGGCCAACTCGGAGGAGAACGTCGAAGGGGTGCACGTCGTGTTCACGCGCAGAGGTCATTCGGCCGACCACGCGATCGAGCGACTCGCCTATGCGGCGAGCAACACGGGAGACATCATCACGGTGGCGACTTCGGACCGATTCCAGCGCGACCTCGTGCGAGGCATGGGGGGCGCGGTGATCAGCGCGCTCGAGCTCGAGCGCCGCGTCATCGAAGCCGAAAACGAGATGACCCGCCGCGTCAAACGCTACCAATGAGCCCGGTCCGCCGCACGCGCATCGTCTGCACCATCGGGCCGTCGAGCTCGTCGCCGCACGTTCTGCGGGCGATGGTCGCGGCGGGCATGGACGTGGCGAGGCTGAACTTTTCCCACGGCGACGCCCAGACGCACCGCGAGGCGGCGGCCAACGTCAGGGAGGCCGCCGAGGCCGCGGAGCGTCCGATCGCCCTGCTGGGCGACCTCCAGGGGCCGAAGATCCGCACCGGGTCGCTCGACAGCTCGTTCAAACGGCTGGTCAGGGGTCGCCGTGTTGGGCTTGTGGCTGCCCCTCCGTCGGCTTCGCCGACACCTCCCCATGAATGGGGAGGAGAAGACATACCTGTCAGTCACGTGGAGCTCATCCAGGCGCTCCGGCCCGGCGACCGCGTCCTGCTTGACGACGGGCGCATCGAGCTGTCGGTGCGAGGCGTCGAGGACGGTCGCGCCGAGGCCTCGGTGGTGCGCGGTGGCTTGCTCGGCGAGCGTAAAGGGGTCAGCGTGCCGGGCCGCGCGCTTCCGATGCCGGCGCTGACCGAGAAAGACCTGGCCGACTTGAAGCTGGCGGTCGAGCTGGGCGTGGATTACATCGCGCTGTCGTTTGTCCGCCGTCCGGAGGACTTGCTCGCCTGCCAGCAGCACCTGAGCGGTTTGAACTGCAGCGTCCCGGTCATCGCGAAGCTCGAGAAGCTGGAGGCCATCCGCAACCTCAGCGCGATCCTCGAGGTGGCCGACGCGGTGATGGTCGCCCGCGGCGACCTCGGCGTGGAGCTGAAGCTGGGAGACCTTCCCGCGGTGCAGAAGGACGTGATCGACCGCGCCAACCGTGCCGGTGTCCCGGTGATCACCGCCACCGAGATGCTCGAGTCGATGGTCACTTCGAACCGGCCCACGCGCGCCGAGGCCTCCGACGTGGCGAACGCGATCTGGGACGGCACGGATGCCGTGATGCTTTCCCAGGAGACGTCGGTCGGAGCGCACCCTGTCGAGGCGGTTCGCGCGATGGCGCGCATCTGCCTGGCGGCGCAGAAGCACCCGGCGTACGAGCGCGCCCGTCAGATCTGGCGAGAGCCCGGCCAGGTCGGCAGCGCGATCGCGCATGCGGCCGCCGCGACCGCAACCGAGATCCACGCCAAGGTGATTATCGCCTTCACCGAGTCGGGTACGACGGCGCTCCGGTGCAGCAAAGCCAGGCCCCCCATGCCCGTGGTGGCGGCCAGCCCTCACCCAGAGGTCCTCCGCCGAACTGCCCTGTACTCGGGCGTGATCCCGCTCCTGGTCAGCCCTGGTCGAGATACGGACCAGATGATCTCGAACGCCACCGAAGCCGCGGTCCAGAGCGGCCTTGTCCGGACAGGGGATCGCGTGGTCGTCGTGGCCGGCGTCCCGGTCGGCCGGCCCGGCCAGACCAACCTCCTGAAAGTAGAGACGGTTTAGAGGGGTCCGAGGCAGCCCCGGCGACCCAGAATTAGCGCCGTGGCGCCCGCCTCCCACGGTCTTCTCGGCCGCATCCAGAGAGCGAACGACGACGCCGCGCACCGTTTCGGGCCGCACACGGCCGAGGTGGAGGCGTTCATCGTCGCGGCGGCGCAGCTGACGCCATGGCAGTGGCGGCAGGTGCTGGCGGTTCGGCGCCTGGTCGGCTCGGTCAGCAAAGAAGGCGCGCCGGATTCGGCGCGCTCGATCCAGGCCGCGATCCGGACCAGCGACACGCGGATATCGGAGCCGATCGCGCGGGCGGGCGAGGTGCTGTTCGACACGCTGGTCAAGAAGAGCGACGACAAGCAGGTGGCTGCATGGCAGGCGATGATCGCGATCGTCATGCGCTCGCAATTGCCCGCGCTGAAATTCGCGGTCAGCTACGCGCCGTTTGCCGCTCTGATCCCGCTTTCGAGCTCCGACGTCCTGGAACCGAAGACACGGCGCTTGATCGCCCGCCTCGGCGATCTCACCAAGGAGCAATTCGAGATGCTGGGCCGGCGCTGGCGCATCGAGCCGGCCGCCTCGCGCGCCCTGCTTCAGGCGGTCGCGAAGAACCGGCATGTGAAGAGCGAAGAGGCGGTGGCAATCGCAGCGCTCTCGCTGATCCCGCACCAGCTGGTGGGAGATCCCGGGTGGGCCGCGGTGCGCACGGCTGTGCACGCAGGCCGCATCCTTGGCGCTCAAGACGATCTGACGCCACAGGAGGTCGCGGAGCTCTGGGTGCCCATCGAACCCGTGATCCCCTTCGCCTCGCTTTCCGAAGTCGTGGAGATCCCCGCGGGCGAGCGGGTCCGCGCCGCCGTGGGCAGCGCGATCAAGACGATCACCCGACCCCCGCGAACCCGCGCTGTCGCGGCGCCCGTGACCAGGGCGGCCGCGCCCTACGGGCCCAACCACAACGAGGTGGCGGCATTCATCAAGGGTGTGGCCGAGCTCAGCCCGATCCAGTGGCTGCGAGTGCTCGACCGCCGCAAGCTGGTCTCCAGCGTCACACGAGAAGGCGCGGCTGAGCCTGCCGGAGTGGTCAGGTCGATCCTCGCCATGCTCGAGGGCACGCGCGATCTCGATTCCTACCTGCGCTGCCGCGCGTTTGTCGCGGTCGAGCGGGCCGGATTCGCGCTCGAGTCGCGCGCGCGCCTCAACCTCGACCAGCTCCGCCAGGTCTTGACGCCGTTCGAGCCCTCGATCGCGTTCGAGGAGCTGAACGGCGGCGGGTTTGCGCACAGGGTCGCCTCCCTCGCGAAGACGGAATGGCAGCGCATCGCGGCGGCGGCGCCGGACGCGAATGAGGAGGCGGTGGCGCCGCTCGTCAACGCCGGCATCGCGCTGATCGATTTCTTCGGCGGCCGCTCCGACGATGAGGCGGTGGCCGCGTGGCACGCGGTGTCGGCGCTGGTCCACCGCCACCACCTGACGCCGATCAAGTTCGCCGCCTCATACGCGCCGTTTGCCTCGGCGATCCCGGTGACCAACCCGCGGTCGCTTGGCGCGATGGTGTCGCGGTACGTCACCGCGGTCGGCCGGCTCGGGCCTAGCCAGTGCGCCGTGCTGGCGCAGCCGTGGCAGATGGACGACGCGCTTTCCAGCGTGCTGTCGGGAGCGGTCGCGGATGGGAGTTCGCGCTCGGGCGAGGAGGCGGCTGCGCTGAACGCGATGGTGACGGTGCCAATGCGCCTGGCGGGGAGCGGGGGATGGGCAGCGGTGAAGACCGCCGCCTTTGGCGGGCGCGTGATGGCGGTCCGCAACCGCTTGACGGCCGAGCAGCTGACCGCGCTGTGGGCGCCGATCCAGCCGGCGATCCCGCTCGCCTCGCTCAGCGCTCCCGCACGCGCCCGGCGCTAGTTCTCTAACCTTTTTTCAGATGGCGAACGCACGCAGCAACGGCCGCCTTCCGAAATTCCAGAAGGTCATGGTCGTTTCCGCGCACCCGGACGACCCCGATTTCGGCGCCGGCGGTTCGGTCGCCCGCCTGGCCGACGGCGGGGCCGAGGTGACGTACGTGATCGTCACCGACGGCAGGCAGGGCGGGGAGGACCCAGCCCAGAAGGACTCCGAGCTCATCGCGTTGCGGCAGAAGGAGCAGAAGGCCGCGGCCAGAGTGCTGGGCGTCAAGAAGATCGAGTTCCTCGGTTACAAGGACGGACACCTTTCGCCCGACCTCAAGCTCCGCCGCGACATCGTCCGCATGATCCGCAAGCACAAGCCGGAGCTGGTGATCACCCATATCCCAGGACGCGTGCTGGACGCGCCGATGGGCGGATCCCATCCCGACCACCTCGCCGTCGGCGAAGCGACGATGGCGGCCGTGTACCCGGACTCGCGCAACCCACGCGCGTTCCGCTCCCTGCTCAAAGAAGGCTTCGAGCCGCATGAGGTGAAAGAGGTCTGGATCCCGTTCTGGACGCTGGGGGATTACCTGGTCGACATCACGCCGACCCTCGACCGGAAGATCGAGGCATTGCGCAAGCACAAGAGCCAGGTGTCGAAACCGGGCCGGGAGTGGGATTTCGAGAAGTTCATGCGCAAGCGGCACCGGGACGTCGGCAAGCGAGCCGGCTATCAGTATGCTGAGTCGTTCAAGAGGATCACCGTCTAGCCCAGCTCTCGCCGAGAGCGGCCCAGATGGCTTCCGCCCACACCGCGTACTGCGCATCGCCCGGGTGCAGGTCGTCGGACGCGATCCAGCCTGGCGAGCCGATGCCTGACGTGCTCGCCTCGCCGAGGTCGACCCAGGTGAAGTTGCGGGCATGCGCCTCCTGCTCGGCGATGGCGTTGAAGACTCCCGTCAGCGTCCCGACCTGGTCCATGCCTCCAAAGTCCGCGGCGGCGGGGACGTAGGACCAGGACGGGATCGAGACGGCCGCCACGCGGGGCGGGATCTCGAGCTCGAGAACCGCTTCATAGATGCGGGTGAGCGAATCTCTGTATTGCTCGGGCGTGCGGCCCTGGACCAGGTCGTTCACGCCGATCAGGATCGAGACGAGGTCCGGCTTGACGCGCACGAGGTAGGGCAGCTCATCGCGGATGAGATCGAGCGTGGTGTAGCCGTTGACCGACGGATTGATCAGCTCGACGTTCAGGCGCCGCGCGATGATCGAGGGCCAGCTGTGCGATTCAGCCGAGGCGCCGGTTCCGATCGTGTAGGAATCGCCGAGCGCCAGGTATTTCAACGCTCTATGTCGGCCAGCGCGCTCCACACCTCGACCTTGGTCTTGACTCGGCGGATGACCTCGGCCGTAAAGTCGCTCGTCGAGGCCTGGCCGCCGAGGTCGGCGGTCCTGACGCCGTCCGAAACAGCCTCGAGCGCCGATTCGTAGATCGCACGCGAGGCGCGGTGCGAGCTTTCCCCCTTCATGTATCCGAGAAGCGATGCCACGGCCAGGATCATCGCCATCGGGTTGGCGACGTTCTTGCCCTCCAGCGCCGGCGCGGTTCCGTGGGGCGCTTCGGTCATCGCGACCTCGACGCCTCCCGCGTCGTCGAATGACAGCAGTGTCGACTCCGCGCCCGCGATGGTGCCGAACATCTGCATCACGAGGTCGGACAGAGTGTCCCCGTCGCGGTTGAGGGCGGGAATGACCAGCGCCTCGCCCGTCGTGGCGAGCAGCAGCGCGTAAGTGGCATCGATCAGCTGCGGCTCGTAGCGTACGTCCGGGTGGCGCTTGGCCGCGGCGTCGAGCTCCTCTTTGAACATGCCCTCGTACACGGGACTGACCGTGAACTTGGGGCCGCCGAAGACCTTCGCCTCGATGCGCTGCGCGTGCCGGAACGCGTAGTCGGCGACGATCCGGCACGTGCGGCGGCTGATCTTCTCCGTGCGAAAGGCCCACTCATCGAGGTCGTGCCCCTCGCGCCACTCCCTCGCGCCGTACGCGTCGTCGACCGCCATGCGGATGACCGAGATCGGCGCGTGCACCCCGGCCAGCGGCCGGACGCCGGGGATGCGGCGGCCGGTGCGGACGATGACCCTGCCGTCGATCTGCTTGCGCAGGATCGCGTTGGGACTGCCTACGTCGCCGGCGCCCTCCGGGGTGATGGTGGCCGCCTTGATCCCAAAACCAAACTCCCGCAGGGCCACAGCGGCGTCGAGCACGCACTGGTTGCGCGACCGCCGCCTCTCCTGCAGCGAAAGGTCGAAGTCGCGGGTCTCGATAGGGAGGCCGAGGACGGACGGGTCAAGGAGCCGGAGCGCCTCCCGAAGCAGCTCCTCGCCTGTCTGGTCGCCGTGGAGCACGGCGATGGTGGTGGCGGCCATCGATCGAATGATATGGCCCGGTCCATACGGAACCGGGCCACCTGGGTGTCAGACCGCGGCGGGTGTCGGACGACCGGGAGGCGCAACCAACCCGAGCGCCATCAGCATGCCGAGCTGGTCCGGCACGCCCCAATGCTCCGCTATCCGCCCGTCCTCGAAGCGGACCACGTCGAACACCTCGATGTAGGCGGTTTTTCCAGTCGGAGGGTGGCCGAAGAAAGATCCCGTGTTGGTTCCGCCACCACGCTGGCGCGCCCAAACCTTGTCGCCGTCGACGACGAGGTCCTCGATCGTCAGCGAGAAGTCGCGGAAGGCGGAGCGAAGAATGCTGGCCGTACGCTTGACGCCCTCGGGGCCATCGCCTGCTCCACCGCGCTGGCGTTCGACGGCGTTCGGCGCGACCAGCTCGTCAGCGACCTCCATGCGTCCCTGGTTGAATACCTCTTCGATCAGTCGGCGGTATCGCTTCTCATTGTCTTGATTTGCCATCGAAAGCCTCTCCTGAATTAGCCCGAGGTTGACTAGGATCAATACTCGGAGTCTAGACTGAACCAGTGCCAAGAGTCAAGGCCAAGCGCCCATACACATCGACGCTGAGACAACAGCAGGCCAGCCAAACGCGGCTGCGCATCCTCGACACGGCCCAGCGCCTGTTCACCGAGCGCGGCTACGCCGCGACGACGATGGAGGCCATCGCCTCCGAGGCGGGAGTGGCGACCGACACGGTCTACGCGACCTTTCGGACCAAGGCAGGGCTGCTTCACAAGCTCCTGGATGTCCGGGTGGGCGGGGATGATTCGCCGGTCGCGCTCCTGGACCGCGCGGGGCCGCAAGAGGTCCGTGCCGAATCCACCCAGAAGAGGCAGATCGCCAGGTTTGCCGCTGACGTTGCCGAGATCCAGGAACGCGCAGCGCCAGTCGACGAGATCATGCGCGGCGCGGCCGCGGTCGATCCCGAGATCGCTGCGCTCCGCAGTCGCATGCACGAGTTTCGATACGAGAACATGAGGCGGTTCGTCTCGTGGCTCGCGGCAAAGGGTTCGCTGCGCGGCGGAATGACCGCCGGGGATGCGGCGGCGATCGTCTGGACCCTGGCCGGTCCGGAGGTACACGGCCTTCTCCGACGGGACCGAGGATGGTCCCAGGAGCGCTACGTGGCCTGGCTGGCCGACACGCTCAGCCGAACGCTCCTTTAGGCCAGCAAGGCGCAGATGTCCGTCTTGTGCCCGGTGAAGCTCGAGACGACGAAGATCGTTCCGTACGCCGCGGTGTCGATCGTCGCGAGCACGCTATGTCCCTCGTACATGGTCAAACCTTGCTGCGGCGTGCCGACCGGGCCGATGTAGAAGAGGTGGCCCCCGCCGATGGCGGTGATGAAGGCGCCGTCCGGCGCGATGAAGATGGTGCCCGGACCACTTACGTTCAGCTCGAGGGTCTTGCCGTTCCCCTGCACGATCTGCCGGGCGTAGCCGTTGAGCTCGATCTTGGTAGTGCCGTCCTGGAGGGTGAACGTCTTCGTCGCCGCTCGGAAGGTGTTCGGGTCGATCGATAGGGTCACGTCGCCGATCGCCGGGCCGCACATCGCCTGCGTAAAGGGCGGCGGCAGCTGCTGCAGCTGCCGATCGTGCGGGTTGTTGGAGGCCAGAGCCGGCGCCGCGCCAAGCCCGGCGATCGCGGAAGAGACGGCGAGGGCGGCGAGAACGCGTCTGAACCCCAGCATGGCTTCCTCTCCTTGGTGACGGGCGGCCGGTTGGAGCCCTCTTATAGCCCTAATCAGCCCGTTGGTCAATGGGAGCCGCGAGGCGTCTGCTACTATTGACACCGCCTAGGGAACCTAGGCTTTTTTCTTTCTCCCAAGCAAAGAGACAACCATGGAAGACATCATCAGCCTCGCCTGCGGCGTCTGCAAAAGGCGCAACTA
>Ga0209806_1000575_pt1 | contig 25175 bp, 28 predicted proteins | sample GraSoiAngelo_152_FD_186166 | JGI IMG/M metagenome (GOLD analysis project Ga0209806, IMG submission 186166) | Grasslands soil microbial communities from the Angelo Coastal Reserve, California, USA - 14_1009_12_30cm (SPAdes) (version 2) | ecosystem: Environmental > Terrestrial > Soil > Grasslands ... | reverse complement strand
CGGGATTGCTGCCCAGCAGTTCATGGATAAAGACACTGTGGGCTATTCTCTCAGTCTTTTGGTGAACAAGGGCATCATTGTGAGAAGAGGGAGAGGAGCCTACGTGTTTCCAGACAATCTCTTCGGCGAATGGTTGAAGAGCAGCGATGACTTGTAAAACCTACAGCTTCTAATAATTACATGTGAGAACGTGACAAGTCCTAGCTGAAAACAGGCATTATTGGTGCGGGGGGTGGGATTCGAACCCACGAAGGCCTTCGCCACAGGGTCCTAAGCCCTAGACAGGCCCTTTCGGACCTACTGCCCATTTGACCTGGCTATGGTACCCCCGCGTCCATTATGGTGCTCCGGGCGGGACTTTCTGCGGCCTAGGCCGCTTTCGAACCCGCGATCAACGGCTTAAGAGACGTCACTCTTCTCTGCCGCTTGCCCGGCGGAGCTCGATTGGCCGCCTGTATCTTGGCTAAGGCCGCTATGCTAAACCGGGCTACACCACCGGAGCATCGCTCGGGCCCGTATGTCACAGCCTTTTACCTTTTTTGTCAGCACCCCAACGCGTTCCTTACACAGGCTTGGAGTTTTCCCATAGAAATTCGAAGTAGATCTTTCCAAACTTTACTAGTCCTTCGTGATCAGAGGAAATGGCTAGGGTGAGTCCTTTCTCGGGCTCCTCGCCGAGGAGAATGATTATTTCGCTACTGTCTGATATCATTCCTCCACCGAACATTTGTTCACGAACCCTGACTTCGGCAAGTCCCTTGAGTCTCTTGATCACGTCCTTTCCAGTGACGCTTGGCACCATCAGAGAGACCTTGATGCCTCGGCTGATCATGAGAGATAACAGTGGGGTTGCCATCGAGATTACCGACTCAGGAACTATTGGCATTGCTACAAGCAGTTCTTTCCGAGTCCGACCTAGGGTCTCCCTTATCCTATCAAGAATGTTGTTCTGTCCCCTAACAATCCATATGTCAGGTCTCTCTTGGACTCCTTTCTTCTCGTAGATAGGCTGCAGTTCCGACAGGGCATCGGTCTGACTGGACTTCAACGTATTCTCCATTCTGACCCTTGATGAGTCGAGGGCAGTCCTAGGGGGCTTTGGAAAATACCTACTCGGCCTGCCTTGTTCAATCTCTACCCAGCCTTTTCTTTCGAGGTTCCCCAAGATCTCGTATATTTTTGAGTATGGAATCGCGGCGGTTGTGCTTAGCTGGCTGGCAGGCATCGGACCAGACTCGACTAGTCCAATGTAGGCCTTTACCTCGTACTCTGTGAGGTCAAAGTCCTTCAGGGCTCTACGAGTTCTTTCAGAGACGGGCATTTCATCCACCGCTCAGGCACGACAAACCTGTTCTGTGCGAGGAATGAAGGAGGGTGTAAATACGCAAGGAGGCAAGCTAGTCGTGTCTCGAACTGGAGGATGTTTCTGTGGTTGATAAGAACCTGATTATGGAGAGGCTGAAGGGCGTGCTTGACCCCGAGATAGGCCGAAGCATTGTAGACCTGAATATGGTGCGGGATATCACAGTCGATAACGGCAATGTCACCGTCAAGATCGCCTTGACGGTAGCTCATTGTCCACTTGCCAAGACCCTTCAAACCGATGTGGAAAATGCAGTGCGAAAGCCTGGCGACGTGGAATCTGTCAAAGTGGAGACAACGACCATGACGAGAAGAGAGCTTGAAGAGCTTAGGCTCAGACTGCAAACCGCTTCGACCGCTTCGTCTACGCAGAAAGATGGTCTAGCTGTCGGTCCGGGAATTGAACGTCTTGGCAAGCGAGGTATACGCAGCATAATAGCGATAATCTCCGGAAAGGGCGGCGTCGGGAAGTCCTTCGTCACGAGCGTGCTTGCTTCGGAGCTGAAGAAACGAGGCTACGAGGTAGGAGTTCTCGATGCTGACCTCACCGGGCCGAGCATCGCAAAAGTTCTAGGTGTGACCGGAAAGCCGTACAAGGGGGCCGGCGGTGGCATCGTTCCCCTCAGAACCACGAGTGGAATCAAAGTCATGTCGATAAATCTCGTACTAGAAGATCCCAGCATGCCGGTCATCTGGCGTGGACCTATTGTCAACAGCGTAATTCGCCAGTTGTACTGGGATGTTGACTGGGGAGACCTCCACTACCTGCTAGTGGATCTGCCGCCGGGAACAAGCGATGCACCGCTAACCGTGTTTCAATCCTTGCCCCTGGACGGTGTGATCGTAGTCTCCTCCCCTCAAGACCTTGCCTCTATGATAGTGTCCAAGTCTGTCAATATGGCCAAGAAGATGAACGCACCGATACTCGGTCTTGTAGAAAACATGAGCTATCTCAAGTGTCCCAGTTGCGGGGATATGATGAAGTTGTTCGGAGAGCCTAGAGGAGAGAAGCTGGCATTGAGTCAAGGCGTGCCTTTCTTAGGGGCTGTTCCGCTAGACCCAGCGATTGCTAGGCTTTCAGATGAGGGAAGAATAGAGGAATATTCTAGCCCAATAATCGCAAGCATAGCCGACGAGCTTAGAGCCAGAGCCGCCAAACAGGCTGATCAGCTTGCCCAAGCCCTTCCCATCGCCTGGTCAATGGAACCATCGTCATAGACCTCATCCCTTCCGAATGACGTCGTGTGAGCCCGCGCACCGCCCACTGGGCTAAAACCCATGACGAATCTTTTAACACAAGTTCTGCACTACATGCTTGAATAGAGGAAGGGAAGAATGGTCTCCAAGAAGCGAGTCATGGGCCGAAAGGCGAAACCGAAAGCTGGGAAGAAGACCAAGGCACTAAAGACTCTCAAACCAAAGAAAACCGTTCGGAAGCCCGAGATGGTCAGGCTCCTCGCTGATCCCGCTTCAGTCACACCGCTGCCCATCCGCGTCGAGTCCTTTGATCAACCTGTGCCAAAGGTAACTATCGAAAACATTCGTGGTGACACTGCGATTGGGGACTTGCTCGTGGCTTTTCCACGTATCAGGGAGGTATTGGTTGGGAAGGGACTAAAGTTGGAGGCTGAAGAAGCCGGGGACATTTACATGACTCTCGACGCCTTTAGCGCTATGAACGGGCTCCGGACAGATAGTCTCGTGGAGGAAGTTGTCAATGTCGCTAAGATTGCGCCACCTCAGCCACCATTCCCTCAGCTTGCTGCACCTCCTCTACCATGAACAGGCCCCGACTGCTAACGCTTTGCGGGATACAATGAGCTTGTCAAGCTAGACGGAGCGCTTACTGTGTTGCAGGTCCGGGCACGAGTCTTGATCAGGGGCTTAGTGCAGGGTGTCTTTTTCCGTAGACAAATAGTGGCCCTTGCCCGTCGGTTGCATGTTGTTGGCTGGGTAAGGAATCTTCCAGACGGTGGGGTGGAAGCGGTCATGGAGGGTGAGAAGGAAAAGCTTGACGAGTTGGTTCAATTTTGCAATGTAGGCCCTTCAGGAGCTAGGGTGAAAAGTGTCGAAGTGGAATGGTCCGAGTCTACAGGGGAGTTTCGTGGTTTTAGGATAGCCCATTGAACTGGGATGACGTTTTTGTTGGCTCTACGACTGTTCGGGTTGAGAGTTGAATTCTTCGTAGAACTTTCTCGCAATGTCCACCGCATCGCTGCTCTTCTTAAGTAGAGTCTGGTACTCTAAATGAGAGTTTCCTGCCAGAGAGGCTGCTTTGGAGAAATACTTGTTCACTCCGGCCAGGTCGGATTTGTACAAAGAGATCCCGCCCGCTATCCTGTAACTGACTTCCGCCCTTAGGTTGTTTCCTTGGGCTTCGAAGTCTTGAGCCTCTGTCAGGACTCGTTCCAATGGGATCGTTATTTTCTTGGGATCGAGGAACATGAGTCGAGACATTGCACGATACAGATCGTCGTCTCCGTGGCACAGTTCCTTCAGCCTGTTCGCGATCAGCATTTCCGGCCCGACTTCGTCGGACGTGGCTTTCTGTTTCGGCTTGCCGAAGCCTAGCTTCAAGGTGTTAGGGGCCTCCTAGTATCCGTAGCCTCCTCTAGTGAGCAATTTAAAGGGATTGAGTCTTCATGAAGCACGACCAAGTGCTAACCAAGGAGGCGGGATCCGTGAATGTAGAGGACAAAATGATTCGCAGGAAAGAATCCAAGGATAAGGCTCGCAAGCGAAAGAGAGGGCCATATAGAAAATCGTCCAGTGGAAGAATCATCAAGTATTGAGACCCTGTTGAATCACAACCCTATTGTAAGATTGACTTATCGCACAAGGGTAGTACCGCTTGCTCAGTCCATAAGCGAATTCTTTCTTGACCCTTACGGTTACCTAGTGATGGATTGGGATTTTTCTATATTTAGCAATACTGCTGGGCTCAATGCTTACGGTTTCAGCACAGCTGTGGTGCCCGAAACAAATAGTGCAATGCTCAACGTCCCAGCTAGGGTCGACCTTCCTGCACGTCTCACACATGAGACCCAAAGCACGGATGTCGGTGCAAGCCTGACAGAAGCTTTTCGAAACGTCGATTGGGCTCGGGTTTCCGACCAGCATGGAGGCAATATCCTTGCTGATCTGACGAACTTCGCCCGCAGCTTCGAGGTCCACCGCTTCTCCCCGGACTTGGTGCCGGTACTTGCTGACTGCTGCTTGCGTAACCCCTAAACGTTCTGCGACTAGTTCCTGTTTCATTCCGTAATCTTCGATTAGCTCACGAGCTATCATTGCCCTCAATGCCGGAATAACGGATTTCGCGGCAACTTCGCAGGGAATGATCAAAAAGAGGCCATTCAGGAATTGGCCTTGGAATCTATTTAAACATGACCTACGTCATATTTTTCTCGGGGCAAGTAGTCTTTCGAAACGAAATCGCGCGGAATAAGCCCTGATTGTGATTCTCTGCGCTCTGAAAATCGCTCCAAAATCGTTCCTCCCTCGGAGGAATAATTGAAGCCTTATCTCAAGGAAGCTATAAATCAAAACAGGAAGACCTGTCGTATGGAGAACTATGGTTACTGTCGAAGCAGTTGAGAAGGAACTCGAAAAAGTCGTTGACCCAGAGATAGGGCTTCCAATCACCGAGATGCACCTGGTTGACGAGATAAGCATCCAAGATAACGGGGAGATATTCATCAAATATCATCTTACTGCGCCGTTCTGTCCGCCCATCTTCGCAGAAGACATCGGAATGAACATAAGGACACTGACTTCCAAACTTGAAGGAGTGAAGAAGGTCACAGTAGTTCTGCATGGACACGCGCTCGCAAACGAGATTAATCAGAGGGTCAATCCCGGCTACACTGCTCCACCTGTCCAGCCGGCAACGCCAACTCAGCCAAAGTCATAAGTCAGTCAGAGCTTCAATCCTTGAAGATATTCCCGAAGGTCCTTTGAATCGTTTCCTGGTCGAGGGAGAGGGGATTTTCTTAGCAAGGTTCGGGGCCAATACTACGCACCCTGGCTCTGAAAGTTCACGCGGTCAGAGTTGAGAACAGCTTCCTATTCACCTAAGCCTGCGAAGCCTCTACCTGAAGGCATCATATAGGAAGGCTCCCAGCAACCCTCCGAGGACCGGTCCCACGATATAGATCCATAAATTACCCAATGGGGTCAGACTGAAGACCGCTGAAGCTATTGTTGGGCCCCACGTTCTGGCCGGGTTAAGAGATGCTCCAGAGATTGGCCCGAACATCCAGACGATGGCTGCCAGAGAAAATCCTATGGTGACTCCCGCCCGGTTCGGGTCTGCAGCCTTGTCCGTAGCCCCGAAAACCGTGAGGACGAGAATAGCAGTCCCGATAATCTCGGCTAAAAGTACTGCACCTACGCCGAATTGGGTGCTTGGAACTGTGTCTCCTAGAAAGGTTGACTGGGCGGCTTGTACGAGTACTCTGTTGTTGCTCGAGGTCCATAGTGCGAGCTGGACGAAACCTGCGATTGTTGCGCCCGCAAGTTGGCCAAGAATGTATGGAGCCACCTTCCTTGTTTCTATCCTCCGGGTAGCCCAGTGGGCAATCGTCACTGCAGGATTGATGTGGGCACCTGTTAGCCGACCTATCGTATAGACGGCGAGTAAAAGCGCCACTCCGTGGGCAAGACCGATGAAGCCTAAGCCTGCGCTCGTGACCGAGCCATCGAGAAACGTGACAGCTATTATCGTTCCCGGACCAATCACGGTGAGAAGAAACGTCCCATAAGCCTCAGCCAATGCGGCGCGTGCCATCTGATTCATGACGAAAACGAGTTCTCACTGGACTCTCCGTATATAGCGCTTGTTTTCTAGGTGTCGAGCGTTTTCCCACCCTATATCCAGATTCAACCATGCTCTTGGGCAAAGAATTTTCTATGGTAGACGATCCACTAATAGTGCGGAAACTTGACGGTAACCAACAGTTTCACCTGGATGATAGGCGGTCCCCAAGGTAGTGGGATCAACTCGGTTGCAGAGAACTTTGCAAAAGCCTGTATCAGAGGAGGACTCCACATATTTGCCAACATCGAATATCACTCAAACATCAAGGGAGAACACAGTTACTACAGGCTCAGGGTAGAATCAAAAGCGCCTCGCTCCCATGTAGACTGGGTAGACTTGCTGGTAGCCCTGGATCGAGAAACAATCTTCGGCGACATGAACAAGCCTCACCCTACGCATCGAGGTCATAGACACGAGGTTAGCCCCGGCGGCGGAATAATCTACGACCGCAGCCTTAACCTCACACCTGATTCCTTCGGACGCGATGATATCAAACTCTTTCCTATTCCCTACATGGACCTACTCGTCGACGCTCTGAAAGAATTCGGAAAGGACAAGGAACTCAGCAAGTACCAAGTAATGGTCAACACGATCGCCCTCGGGGCCTCGCTCGGCCTCGCTGACTACGATTTCGATCTCGCAACCGAGGCAATAAAAGAAGGATTTACGGGACGAAAAGCAGCTCTGGGCGACGTGAACGTCAGCGCGGCAAGACGTGGATACGACTACGCGAAGAAGAGCTTCGGCGAAGACGCTTTTCCCTCGAAGCTACGAAAACAACCACTATCCGGGAAGCGAATAATGATGAGAGGCGTCCAAGCAGTGGCCATCGCCAAACTAAAAGCTGGATGCGGATTCCAAACATACTACCCGATTACACCAGCAACAGACGAGAGCGAGTACCTAGAGTCCCATCAAAAGGACTACAACATGATTGTTGTACAAGCGGAAGACGAGATTTCCGCCATCAACATGGCGACCGGCGCCGCTCACGCCGGCCTCAGATCTTCAACCTCCACATCGGGACCAGGATTTTCCCTTATGGCTGAAGGTCTGGGATGGGCGGGAATAACTGAGGCCCCTGGACCAGTTGTCGTACTATATCAGCGAGCGGGTCCTGCAACGGGGATGCCAACCAGAACCGAGCAAGCAGATCTAAGATTTGCACTCCACGCCGCTCACGGAGAATTTCCTAGAATCATTATCGCACCGGGAGACGTGATCGAAACCTACTACGACACGTTCGACTCGTTCAACTACGCCGAACACTACCAGGTACCAGTAATCCTGCTGACCGACAAGTTCCTCGCCAGCACGTACCAGGACATAGCTCCATTCGACGGGGATAATCTGAAGGTCGATCGCGGAGACATGGTCCGAGAATCAGACCTTGCTGCCGGCTCAGACTACAAGCGCTATCGCTGGACAGAACTCGGCATCTCTCCCCGGGCGATTCCCGGCCAGAAAGGCGGAATATTCTGGACAACTGGAGATGAACACGACGAGTACGGTCACATAACCGAAGCCCCGGACATCCGAATCAAGATGATGAGGAAGAGAATGCGAAAGATCGAGCTGGCAGGACAAGTTATTCCAGACTCAAAAAAGGCGACTCTACACGGACCCAGGGCGGCTCCAATTACTCTCGTTGGCTGGGGATCATCAAAGGGCGCGATACTCGACGGAATGGAAGACCTCAAGAGCGACGGGATAGAAACAAACTTTCTACAGGTACGATACGTCAACCCCTTTCCAACTAACTTCGTCCAGCAAGTGCTTGGTTCAGCCAGGAGAAAAATCGGGATCGAAAACAATTACTCGGCCCAGATGGCAGGGCTGATCCGCGAAAAAACGGGTATCGCAGTAGACAACACAATCGTGAAATTCGATGGAAGACCATTTTCCCAGAACGAAATCTACGAGGGTGTCAAAGACATAATAAAGAACGGAATCAAGGAGGTTACTGTATCTCATGCTTGAGCTAAAGACATACCGGACCCAGGTCCACAACGACTGGTGTCCAGGTTGCGGGGATTTCGGAATCGTCAATGCGATTCAGATGACACTTTTGGAGATGCAGCTGGAGCCGCACAGGGTCGCGATATTCTCGGGAATCGGGTGCTCAGGCAAGACCCCCCACTTTGTGAACGCGTACGGCTTTCACACGCTTCACGGTAGAGTGCTTCCAATTGCTACTGGAGCTCGCCTAGCTAACCCGGGATTGACCATTGTGGCCGTGGGCGGCGATGGAGATGGGCTGGGCATTGGCGCCGGGCACTTTGTGAACACGGGACGGAGGAATTTGGATTTCACTTATGTTCTATACGATAACGGCGTCTATGGGTTGACAAAAGGTCAAGCTTCTCCGACATTGCCGAAGGGCGTAAAGACGAAATCGATGCCTGGACCGGCTATTGTTGAGCGCGTGAACCCGATTGCAATGGCTGTCGCTTCCGGCTATACGTTCGTAGCACGAAGCTATGCTCTTGATGTGCGCCATCTCAAGCAGACTCTCCGAGCCGCGATAGAACATCGGGGGAGCGCGTTTGTAGACGTCTTGCAGACGTGTCCGACCTACAATGATATCAATACAAAAGAATGGTACGGGGGCGAGGACCTTCCAGTCAAAGCGCCGAGACTCTACAAGCTGGAAGATTCAGGATACAGTGGCGCGGTCGCGGATCCTTCGTTAGAAGAAGAGGTTAACGCGAAGAAGGGAAATGCGCTGGTGAAGTCTTTCGAGTGGGGCGACAAGATACCGATTGGTGTCTTCTTCAAGATGGAAGTCCCGACCTTTGAAGACCAACTGGCCCTGCGAATGCCCGCGTTGAAAGACAAGCCCTTTGTCGAGCAGGACATTTACAACCGCGACATTACACCGCTGCTGGACGAACTTACCTAGATCGGGAAGACGTCGCCCGTTCCAAAGTTCTGGCAGGCTACGACTCGCGTACCCGCGTCGCGAGACGCCTGGAATTCATCTCAGGAAATGATTTTCTGTCTGTCAGTGATAATGGGCGAGATAGGCTTGTCAAAGCCCAATCTGGGCTTAGATAGATAGGGAATTATCCGCGTTTCCAGCGTGGATTATCCCCTGTTCTAGATTTGCACGTTCAGATCTTGAATCAGGGCTGGAAACGGGTGACTTGGAGTGAAAATCTTGGGCCTTGCGAATCGGCTGGCTTCTATGACAGGTTTATCGAGATATTCTTGGTCCGTGTGTAGAATTCCAACGAGCGTATCCCATTCTCATGCCCGATACCGCTGTCCTTGTAGCCGCCGAACGGGGTCTGAGGAAAAGTCACCAAATACTCGTTTACCGCTAGTCCACCAACTTGGAGGCGAGCCGCGAGCTCATGAGCTACTTTCAGGTTGCTTGTCCAAGCTCCCCCGTAGAGTCCGTAATCCGTCTCGTTGGCCATGGCGACGACCTCATCCAGGGTCTTGAACTTGGTAATGCTGAGTACGGGTCCGAAAATCTCATCGCAGCCAATTTTCATCTGCCCGTTGACATTCTCGAAGATAGTGGGTTCTACGAAATTTCCCTTCTGCAATCTCGGGTCGATCGGCCTCTTTCCTCCGCAGAGTAGGCTAGCTCCTTCCTCGAGGCCGTCCTTGACAAACCCTAAGACCAGATCTTGGCGTGACTTGGAGGCTAAGGGTCCCATCTCGCTGGTTTCGTCGGTGCCGGGCCCGACTTTTATCGCTCGGGTCTTGGCAACGAGATCCTTTACGAAGCTGTCGTACACATTCTCATGAATGAAGGCTCTAGATCCAGCCCAGCACATCTGCCCAGCGTTGGTAAAGATTCCTTCTTTCACGCTCTTAGCGGCCTTTGTCAGGTCGGCGTCGGGGAAAACGATGTGAGGGTTCTTACCGCCTAACTCCAAGAGAACTCGAGTGACATTTTTCGCCGCGGATTCCATTACCTGCTTTCCAGTCTCAGCAGACCCCGTGAATACAATCCCGTCCACTTGCGGGTCGGAAACGAGGGCTCCGCCAACCTCTGCGCCTGATCCCGTTACAATATTGATGACTCCTTTGGGGATGCCGGCTTTGAGGGCTAGATCTCCCAGCATGATAGCTGTTAGAGGCGTAATCTCAGATGGCTTCATGACAACTGTGTTCCCCGCAGCAATGGCGGGTGCCAAACTTCTCGCAGCTAGTGCAATCGGATAGTTCCAAGGTACAATGTGCAAGGTTACTCCGAGCGCTTCTCGAAGAGTGTAGTTCAACCGTTTTGGAGGTACGGGTATGGTTTCTCCTTCAATTTTGTCGGCCAATCCGGCCCAGTACTCGAATGCTCTCGCCGCCCAAGCTACGTCACCCTTTGACTCTCGGAGAGTCTTACCCTCGCTCAGAGTCTCAAGTCTAGCTAGTTGTTCTGAACTCTCCCTGACTAGACCGGTGAGCTTGGTGAGGAGACGTCCTCTCTTGCTTGGATCGATGTCGACCCAGCCCGTCGACTCAAGTGCTGACCTTGCACTCTCGACTGCGGCTTTCGCATCTTGCTTGGTGGCTCGTGGAACCTCGGCGACAACCTCGTTGTTCGAAGGGTCAAGGATTGATGAGACAGCACCGTTAGAGCTGTCCTTCCACTCTCCGCCAATCAGCATCTTGTACTTCTGAATCTGAACTGTCAAGTCTGTACCCCAAACCGGGTGAGGCTATAAAAGAGCCTTCCCTAGGAAGGAATCGTTTGCGTCTTTATCTCGCGTGCCATGTTGATCAAAAGCTGGACTCTTCGATCAAGGTCGGGATATCTGCTGAGTAAACCCTTTGAGTTGTGACCCACGAACAGCCCGGCACCTGGCCCAGGTAAGTGGGCATGATAGGCTGAATGAACTTTTAGCAAAGCGGACGCGAGGGCCAAGGGTTTTCCTGTGTATTTGACCGATGACTGGTCCGCCAAGAGTTCTCGTTCTCTATGAACTGCCGCCTCAACAAGATGTAGGATCGGATCAAAAGCAAAAGCCAACTTGGCCAACCTGGCGAATCCTTTTTCCTGAGAGTCGTTGTTCTTCAAATGAGATAGTTCGTGAGCGACGACCGCCTCAACCTCTGTCGAGGACATTGATGCGACCATTTCCGGAGAGACTGCCACAACGTTCCGTCCGTTGTTTCTAAGGGAGAAGGCGTATCCAACTGTCGCTTCTCTAAGATCGACTTCTTGGATGTTCATCTTTCTGCAAAGATCTGCACAGGTCTCGCTCACGCTAGGGGCTGAGAGAGATCCCGCAATCATGCCTTCAAGCATCCTAGGGAACGCGAATTTCCTCGCAACAAGAGACAAAAGAGAAGCGATCCCTAGAGATGCGATCAGCGAGCTTCCGAATACCAGTTCTACCGTTCGTTGCCTTTGCCATTCGTATGAGTCGAGGAAAAGGGTGCAAACGACAAGGCTGATTCCGAGAAAAGACCAAAAGAAAACAGAGGAGGATAGAATTGGATAGAGCATCATGGATCTTCGTAGAGGATTTCCCTTGCTCGATCGGTAAGCGATGTAGGAGGAGGCTTGGGTTATCAGAACGACAGTTACAATTCCCAGGGTCGCTATTGAAAGAAAATAGGCGGAGTAAAGCTCCAGGCTTATCGTTGCCCGGACTCCCTTCGAACTTTCTCTTCCAGTCTCTTCAGATCCTCCTTCGGAATCTCATCCATGTAGTCGTGTAGGGTAGAGATTATGCTAGGTCCGAAGGCAGTCAGCAGTCTGTCGACGAATCCCTTCACGACACGACCTTTGACTTTGTCCTCGGAGTGGAGGCGATAGACGTATCTGGACCCTCCTCTGCCAACGGCTTCGTCCCGTGCCAAGATACCTTTCTTGTATAGACGGTCCAGTGTCGTACTGATCGTTGTATACGCAAGTCCGCGCGTAGAGTGTAGGTCTTGCGCAACTTGGCGGGCAGAAGCGTTTCTCAGCCGGACAACCGTCCCGAGAACCGCTGCTTCTAGATCTCCAAGCTCCAAAGCTGAAGTATCAGTCAGCTATCTGCAATATCTAACTTTCTATTCCGGTCGGAGCTCGTAAGGTTCGGGTTTTCGCAGATATTATCGGGCGAGATTGGGGGTTCAGATTCTCTGGGCAGTTCTCTCGATATGCCGCTCGGAGGTTTCTAAGCATCTGGATTGCCGGAAACCAAGCGTCTCGCTCCATCGAGAGGTGGGGAGAGTCTTGCTGAAGGAAGAGGGGAGGTAGGAAAACAAGGGCCCGAGCTGCACCCATGGGCTGGTCGGGGAAGGTTGGTGGACTCTAGCTTCACCTTACCACCGTTCAAAAGCCTGGTAGTACCCTAGGCTGTTTGATCGTGGTTAGAGATTCCCTAAAGCGTAGAGTTCTCGTTTTCTCAAACGTTAGTGGGTATATCTGTTGAAGAAGACGGCATACGCCTCATTACTACTGTTAGCACTTTCAGTTATGTTCGTCCCGCTGTTCTTAGTCAATGTCCACGCAACCAATGGATGCATCACTACTTGCAAGCTCAAAGCGGACACGACCGTGCCGGCTGCAGACGGAATTGTATATGTTGAGTTGGACAACAATACTGGCTCGGTCTATCCCTTACCGCACACATTCTCGTTCCTAAACAATACTCAGCATACTCTTACCGTTCTAAACACGACTCTGTCGGCCCCCTCAGGGGCTCGCTACGTCTGGAATGAATGGATACATTCTAGTTTGCAGTGGACGCCAACCCTGATGATGCGGACTCCGATCATGCTCTTCAATTATACAGGATCGTCTGATGGCGGGCCGTTCACAGCGAAGTTTGACAAACAGTTCCAGTACACTTTAACCTTCAAGGATGTTGCTGGACAATCATTGACTCCTGCTCCAACTTCCGTTGTATTGTCTAGTAGCGTATCGACGATAACAACGTCAGCATATTCGGCTCAGTGGCTCTCAGCTACATCCTGGACAGTTACCTCGGCGACTTGGGAAGGTTACCAAGGAGCCCTGCCTGCGCCAGTGTCTCTTGATCTTTCTTCGGCTTCGGCATCAGTTGCTGTTACAATAAGTGCTTACTCGGCCTCGGTCAAAGTTGTCGATAAGTTGAACAACCCGATTCAAGGAGCTTCCGTAACGATTACCTTCGCCAATGCGACGAACAGAATGTTTACGACCGATAATCAGGGACTGGTTCAGCTCGGCGATGTTCCAATTGGGCCTTATTCGGCGCATGTTTTGTATCAAGGACAAGACCAGGGAACCTGGTCGGAAGACGCTTCAATCGCCGCGGTCAGCACTATAACTCTAAGCGTAGGTGGGACTACCTCTGCCCCGGTCGTTTCAGCGATTGTGCTGTTGACAATATTCGGCGTGGCACTTTTTCTGATTCTCTTGGCGGTCAAAGTGCGAAGGACAGCGCCTCCCCCCAAGATCTAGTTTTTCTGGCATCCTCTTTTCTTCAAGACTTCTTCCCCGCCTCGTTTTTCCGCACGACTTGAGCTATTGCTCGTGAAAATGATAATCCTTATACTAGCAGCCGATTAGAAACAGTATGCGTCGGGGCGGCATGGACGGGGAAAACCCCAAACAGAATGAGATGGCCGAAGACCTCGACGATATTGCGACGTTGATGAATCTTCTTGAGTTGCACTCTCGCCTGAGGATTGAAACGAGCCATTTCGAGAATGAGCTAGACTAGGACCGGCTCACACCAGAACAATTCTCTCTGAGTAATCCCCGAGAGCCAAGCTAACGCAACTGATGATCGGACAAAATCAGACCACAATACCTGCTCTTCACAATCTCGGTCACTCCTTGATGCGAGTCTAGGTTACAATCCCCATTCATACGCCGAGGAGGCTCTGACAGAAAATAGTAGCTTCGACGGTTAACTTTCCCTTGGTGAACTCACAACTGGACAGTTCCTCTCCCTTCAAAGGATTCTACGAGCTCATAGGAGGAAGTCTGCCCGACTCGTCCTCTGTGCTAATCACAGGCGACCCGGGTAGCGGGAAAACCACTCTCGCACAACAGATTCTCTATGAGGAGCTTCAGAGGTCGAGGCCTTGTATCATTGTCACCTACGACACATTTCCTGCAAACATCCTCGAGAGAATGAGCCAGTTCGGCTGGGACCCAAGAAAGTACCAGTTGCTGAACAAGCTGAGCATTATGGATTGTTACTCAGCTACTGCGGGAGTTACCGAAGGAGTGGTTCCGCAGCCCTTCGATTTGACCAACGTTAGCATCCATCTCACGTCTCTAATGGAAAAGATGGGGAATCACCAAGTTACTATCATAGTTGATTCATTGATGCCTATTTTCAGCGAAACTGAGCCGAAACATGCCGTCAGCTTTCTTCAGAGTATTGCTGCCAAAGTCAAGAAGGTTGGAGGAAAAATGATCGCTACTCTCTCAACTGGGAGCGTGCAGCCAGAACTTTTCCACAAGGTCGAGAGTCTTGTGGACGGTGTGGTAGAACTGCGAATGGTAGAGGAGCATCAGGTGTTGCGTCGATATCTGCTCGTCAGGAAAATGGATCGTCGGCAGATCATCCCACGACTCGTACGGTTCGATATCAAAAGCGGCATTGGGATTCAGTTGCAGCTTCCGCGGTTCGGGTTTCTGCGGAAAAGGCCGAACGTGGGAACTATGATCGGCAGCTAGACGCGAAACGCGTTTTTCCATTTGCAACAACGGATTGTTGTCCATTCTCAATTTCTTGAAAACGGGGGTCTCTGTCGAGTCTCCAATATGGTCTCCATTTGAAAGACCATAAAGTTGGGTCGCAGGGCGAGCCCATATCTATTTATTCCCCGAAGGGGTATGTTAGAGCAGAAGCTGCATGGCCGAGCAAAACTCGCCAGAATTTCCTCCTGCATTAGACCTCGAAAGAGAACTGACCAGAAAGGAACGGCAGATAGAGTATCTCCAGACTGAGCTCCGCAGATACCACAACCTCATGGAGGAGCTCAAGCAAGGTATGCGCCCGATTGGGACTATCGAAGAGGTCAAGGGAGACATGGCGCTGGTTCGGCTATCAGGCGGCCAAGCATTTCAGGTGAGCATACCTCCCGAGATTAGGGAAAAAGTGTCTACCGAAGTTGACGCGGTTCTCTCTCCCACGAAGGGGGTTATTGTCGATGTAATTGACCGGCTGCGCGAACGCTCGCTGTTAGAGTATCAAGTGGAGAAATCGCCTAAGGTTTTCTACGAGGATGTCGTTGGGCTGGAAAAAGAGCTTCTCAGCCTGAGACAGGCGGTCGAGTGGATACTTGACCCTCAGGTCCGAACCCGACGTGAGCAAATTATCCGCGATCCAAGGATGCTGGAAGAGGCTGGGTCCATACTCCTATTCGGTCCGCCGGGGACTGGCAAGACGTACATGGCGAAGGCGGTTGCGGGCACGATCGGCCAGAGGGGCCAAGAGACTAGTTTCTTGAAAATAGAGAGCTACGAGATAGTGTCGAAATGGCTGGGCGAGTCGGCGAAGAACGTCAAAGAAGTCTTCAAGCTCGCTCGAGAATCGGCTCCAACAGTCCTCTTTATCGATGAGGCTGATGCTATTGGACGTGCAAGGATGGAGGCGACGACGGACGCTGGAAGGGATGTTCAGGGAATGCTCAACCAGATTCTCACCGAGCTTGGAGAAGGCTTCCACGTCAACAGAAACGTGTCGGTCATATTTGCTACGAATTATCCGAGCGTCATCGATACGGCTCTTCTGGACCGAATCAAACGGATCATCTACGTTCCACCACCGAGATCGATGGAGGAAGTGAAGCGATTGTTAGACTTCTACTGTTCCAAGGTTGAGCTGGACCCGTCAATCTCGAACTATAAGGGAGGATTGACTGATGAGGCGTTCGAGGGAGTATGGCGGACGATAAGGTCCCGGAAGCAGTTGTATGAGGCTTCGATTCCCGAACGAGGAGTTACGGTTCGTGAACAGTATGTCGTAACGCCTCGGGATCTGAAGAACATTGTCCAGGAAGCAGCGAGCGAAGCTTCGTTTGCAGGTGAACGCTGGGTGACAATGGACCGGATGCTCCCATTGTTCAAAAGCCTCGCCTCGGAAGACCGAGGCTCACGTATCTTCAGCTAGACTAACCTCTCGGCTTATTACACCGACGAAGAAAGTCGAGGACACCATGTCCTCTAGATTCGGCGAGGATCCCTTCGCCATTCGAGAGCCGGAGGAAACAGTAAGCAGACTCGAACGATTCCTTACAACTCATCGGGAAGAAACAAGCGCAAAATACCTCGTCGTAGGGATGTCGGGCGGTCTCGATTCTAGCGTTACTGCAGCACTTTGCGCGCGCGCTCTAGGTGGCCAACGCGTTCTGGGAATAAGTCTGCCAGAGAAGGAGACTAGGAATGACAGGGCTCTGGAAGATGCGAGATTGGTGGCATTGAAATATCGAATACGCTTCAAGATCATTGACATCACACCGATCGTCGAAGCTTCTCGAAATACTCTGAGCGCGAAGAAGGCGAGGGGAATTCCTTGGGGCAATGTCAAGGCACGGCTCCGCGCCACGGTCTTGTACTATTTCGCCAACACCGAGCATGGTCTTGTCGTGGGGACCGGTGACAAGAGCGAGATCATGCTGGGCTACTTCACCAAGTTTGGAGATGGAGCCTGCGACATACAGCCTCTCGCGGACCTCTACAAGACGTCTGTCCGTAACCTGGCGAGACATCTGGGTATTCCAGAGAGGGTTCGCGTGAAAGCCTCGAGCCCTGAGCTATGGCCGGGTCAGACAGCAGAGAAAGAGTTGGGACTCAGCTATGAGAAGCTGGACCTGATTCTCTGGGGACTCGAGAGATGGCTGACACCTGAGGGGATTGCGGAAGAGACAGGGTTGAAGCTGACGTTGGTCCGGAAAGTCCGAGAACGCTGGTTGAAGTCGGAACACAAGAGGCGCCCTCCTTTGCCCATGAAGCTAGGCTATCGGACAGCAGGGGATGATCTCCGATTACCTCGGCTCGAATAGCTCGGAAACTAGCACTCATACGACGCGAGGTCTGGTCTCTAAGACTTACTATTTTTCCTGGAACAATTCCCGTCCGGCGCTGATAGTGGGCGAGACAGGCGATTCAGGGCGGGGTCTGGGCCTTTGGTGAGATGGCGAAACTATGGGTCTACCGCCCTTTTGGGAACGTTTTGCTGGGTGCGATCGGGGGGACCTCCCAGATTCAAGATCAGGAATAATAATGGGCGATTTTTGCTCGCGCTTGGGAAGATTTCTTTATTCGAGCCAGTAGAACAGGTTGTCACGGGCGCCTTTTGCAGCCTTCAAGTTCATTTCCTTTCCAGGTTTCAACTGTTTCTCCTCTACGGAGGCGCTGATCGGTGCGAAGACACGAAGCCCGTTCGAGAGTTCTGCGAGCCCTAGAAGGTATGGGGTTTCCGGCTGAAAGGCGGGTGGGGCGAAGAAAACCTTGGTGAAAGTGACCAGGTTGCTTTTCCCGTCGAGCACAACCCATTCGAGTGCACTATGGCGATCGTCCAGGCAGTCAGCCCTTGGAGGAAAGTACGTTCTTCCACACTTCTCGCATTTTGTCGCAGCAATCTGCCCCTTCTCTAGATAGGATAGCAAGGGATTGATCTTGGTCTGGGACACATAACCAAATCTCCCGAACTTTTCAAAACCCAACCAGGCTACGCCCTCAATATGGTCACAGCGGAGTACATTCCTATTCCCCCGATATTCTGAGCGACGCCAATCTTCGCGCCATCGACTTGCGTGGAACCCGCTTCGCCTCTGAGTTGTTTTGCTAGTGCGAACAGCTGGGAGGCGCCAGTAGCGCCGACAGGATGGCCTTTCGATATGAGCCCTCCGTCAACGTTTACCGGGATCTTTCCTCCTAGTTCAGTCTCCCCTTTCTCGAGAAGTCTAGTTCCACCCCCAGGCTTTGCAAACCCGAGGTCCTCATAGTTCAGAATCTCGGTGATCGAGAAAGAGTCGTGCACCTCAGCGACGTCCACATCGTTCGGGCTTATTCGCGCCATCTTGTAGGCAGCCTTGGCAGCGTTCTTCGTGACCTCGAAACTGGTCATTGGGCCCTTACGTTCAGCGAGGGACATTGGGCTAGAGGCAAGACCGAGACCGGCAACCCAGACTGGTCTATCGGTCAGCTTCCTGGCCTTCTCCGCGTTTGTTACTATGAGGCATGCCGCGCCGTCCGCGTTTGCACAACAGTCGAATAGTTTCAACGGAGCTGATATGGGTCGTGACTTGAGAACTTCTTCTACGGTTATAGGTTTCTGAAACATTGCGTTCGGGTTTTTCGATCCGTATTTTCGGTTCTTCACTGGGACAAGGGCCATCTGCTCCTCCGTTGTCCCATACTTTGCCATGTGGGCGGTCGCGTACATCGCGTAGTATGCTGGCATCGTCGTCCCGAACGGAGATTCCCACATGACATCTCCAGCTCTGCCCATGAGTTCCTGGATCTCTTCATTGGAGAGTTCGGTCATCTTCTGGACCCCTACGACCGCGATGACATTGTGGAGTTTTGATGAGACAAGTGCCCATGCGGTGCGAAGGCCGACTGCGCTGGACGCGCAAGCAGCCTCAATATTGAAGGTTGGTTGAGGGTTAAGTCCGAGGTACTCCGCCACAACGCCCGCCGGTGACCGTTGTTTATCGTAGTGCGTGGCAGAGCAAACCACTGAACCGTCTATTCTTGAGGACTCTATGTCAGCGTCGTCAAGGGCGGAGCTGTACGCTTCGAAGGCCAGTTCCCGGAGGGAGGCATCGCTCCTCTTTCCGAACTTTGAATGTCCGACTCCGATGATTGCGATGCGGCTCAAAACTTCTACGCTTCCTAGGCTAGAGTTCTTACTTCCTCATTAGAAGAATGTTTTCTGCAGTTAGGTAAAGAAGACTCGGATTCGAGGCGTCCTATTACATTGCTTCTTTTGATTCCGCGTACAGGAATGTGATGCCTCCGGTGGCGATCTTGATGCCGTGCCGGCCAGACTCGCGTCCAGCTGGGCTCTCTAACGCTTTCTTTAAGCTGTCCATGTTTTCAAACTCGAGTTCCACGACCTGGTAGAACGCGGGTTCTCCTCGTGGTGCCCCGACGATCTTGTGAACCGTGTATTTTTTCAAACCTGGCATTGCCTTCGCCACTGGAACGTGATCTTTCCAGTATTGTTCATCGAACAGCTTCGCGTCTTTCGGTTGTCCAAACAGGACTATGATCTTTGTCATTTGTTACGCCATTCTAGAAACTCGTGGCTATTGTTTCGTTCTTCCGAACTTGAACCTCTTCGCCTTCAACTCCCAGTTCAGGTATTGCAGGCACCTTGATCCCCATCTCTTCGATCTCCGACCGTTTTTTCTCGATCGCTTCTCTCCAGTACTTCACCTTCTCTTCAAGAGTCAATACCCCGAGTCCCGCGTCTCTAGCTGCTTCTTCCATCTCTTTATCGACCTTGTCGAAATCTGCGGGCAAGTGCCAAAACTCGGGCTTGTGCTGGTAGAGGAGGGGTGAGAGAAAGATGAATCCCTGTTTCATCTGGCGTGTTATAGTTTGCTTCTGCTCCAGTGTGAACTTCTCGGCCATGGCTCGGAGCAAAGCCATCGTGGCCACGAGGTGACGCGTCTCGTCTCTAGTTATGTTACGGAAGGTTTGCTGGTAGATTCCGAGTTTGCTTGTCTGACGCATCGCGTTGAAGATTGTTTCTGCGCCTATTTCGGCGAAAAAGAAGCCTGCGAACAGAATTTCTGGCGGTAGGTACTCCCATGCTTTTAGGAATCCTTCCCAGTAGCGTCTGCCGTCGTCGTAGAGGGCGGTTATGTTTCGCAGAGCCCTTGCCTCGAAATCGGACTGTGGCTTGTATCCGTACGGCCAGTTGGGGCATAGCTTCTCACAGGCTCTCCTGCAAACCTCATCATGACGGCACTCATCGTATGTGATAGAGGCAAGCATCTTTTTCGTAGGGTCTTCCATGTTTAGCTCTGCAGCTCTTACGGCACCGAAGCCGAATGCTCCGATTCCGGACTTTTCGAAAAGGGCGAGTTTGGACATCCAGTAGGCTTGCGCTATCCGTTCCTTCGAGTCGAAGTTCTTCTGGTCAAGTTCGTCCCATGCAAAAGTTGCAGGGTTCCAGTTCTGGGCAAAGGACAGGTCGAAAGCCTTGAACATCCGATCGTTCGTAACAGTCCAATTTCCGGGGAAGATGTTGAGGTCCAGTTTCGGACGCGTCTTCTTGGTCTTTCCCGGCACGGTCTTTCGACCCTCGCGGTTGAGGAGCTTGTTACTTAAACGTGAAACTCGATAATGTGAGATGTCTCATTTTCCTGAGAACCTGGGCTGGCGTTTTTCCAGAAAGGCTTTGACAGCTTCCAGATGATCGCTGGTTTTTCCAGCGATGTCTTGGTTGTACGCTTCGTACTCGAGGGCGTCGGGTAGTTCGAGGCTTGTTACTCGGTTGACAATCCGCTTGGACAGTCCTAGGGCCTTAGTTGGGCCGGTTGCAAGCCGGTGCGCAAGCTCGTCCGTGTGCTTGTCAAGTTCGGCGGCTGGCACGACTTTGTTGATGAGGCCGAGCTGTTCGGCTTCTCTAGCCGGGATTGTTTTTCCGGTCATGATTAGTTCGAGGGCTCTTCCGGGGCCGATCATACGTGTTAGGAAGTAGCTACTTCCAGAATCTGGTACCAAGCCTACTCCGATGAAGGCTTGTTTGAGGCCGGCCTCCTCGGAGGCTACTCGGATATCGCAGGCGAGGGCTATACTTGCCCCGCTTCCTGCCGCGATACCGTTCAAACGGGCGATAATCGGCTTCTCTATACTTCGAATGCGGGTTATGATGGGATGATACTTCTTCCGCAGATGATCCCCTAGTGAGGGGTGTTCTCCTGCTCCATAACGGTCTTTCAATCCTGACACATCTTCGCCTGCTGAGAAGGCTCTGCCGGCTCCAGTTATGACTAGACATCGGACGGTCTCGCTCTTCTCCGCTTCCTTGAGAGTTGATAGTAGTTCTTCTCCCATCTTGTCGTTTATCGCGTTCAGTGCATTCGGACGGTTTAGAGTGATCTCAGTAATATGGTCGTGTTCTGTGACGATGAGTGTTTCATGTGCCAAGGATTATCGTCCTTTGAAGTTCGGTGGCCGTTTTTCGGTGAACGCTTTCATGCCCTCCTTCATGTCCTCGGTCGAGAACAAGAGATAGAAATTCTTCCTTTCGAACTGTAGTCCTTCTTCGAGTGGGGTGTCGAGAGCTTTCAAAACGGCTTCCTTGGCTAGGCGCGTTGCTATGGGAGCTTTCTGGGCGATCTGCATCGCAAGCTTTCGCGCTTCGTCGAAATATGCTTCGACCGGAACTACTCTGTTGACGAGTCCATGTTTCTCCATCTCTCTCGCGGTCATAGGCTGACCGGTTAGAACCATCTCCATTGCCCTATACTTTCCGATCGTTCTTGTGAGACGTTGTGTTCCACCTGCCCCGGGCATGATTCCAATGTTGATCTCGGGCTGGGCGAACCTTGCGGTCTCGGATGCGATGATGATGTCACAATTCATGGCTAGTTCGCAGCCTCCGCCGTAGATGTAGCCGCTGACCGCTCCAATAATCGGCTTGGCGATTTTCTTCAAGCGGTCCCAGAGCGCGAACTTGTTCTCCTCGATCAACGTGACGGGAGTGGCTTCCGCCAGTTCTTTGATATCTGCCCCTGCAGAGAAGGCGTCGTCTCCCCCGGTCAAGACCGTTGCCTTGATCCTGTCGTCTTTGTCGAAGGCCTCGAGTGCTTCTACCGTTTCTCGGATGAGTTCGAAGTTGAGGGCGTTGAGCGCTTTCGGGCGGTTTAGCCGGATTATTCCGATTGGCGGCTCGGTCTCGACTAGTATGTTGACGTACGGCAATGGCCATCAGAGAGTTCGTGGCTCGTATTCTGTAAAAAGGGTTAGGATTTTGTCAGCGTTTGATGTGCAGGTACTCGTAGTATCCGCCCTTGCTCGCCTTCTTTCGAGCAGGGTCGCCGAGGTATCCTTGTTGGACCATCTCTCTCAGAAGCTTGGGCGCTATCCATTTGTTGTCGTTCGTAGCTCGTTGGAGAGATTCTATGTTCCGGAGCCTAGTATCAAGCCCGACAAAGTCGGCCAGTTCGAAGGGTCCCATGGGATGGTTGTAGCCAAGTTTCATGCACGTGTCGATGTCCTGCAGACTTGCGATTCCATCTTCGAGCAGTTTTGAAGCCTCCATGTAGAGCGTTAGTCCGAGGCGGTTGGCGATGAAGCCAGGCTCATCTTGGGCGAGGACAGGGATCTTGCCGATCTCTCGGACAATCCGAGATCCTTTCTCGATAGTCTCAGGCGATGTCGCCGGTCCTCGAATTATCTCGACGAGCTTTGTCAACTGGGCTGGATTGAAGAAGTGCATACCGAGGGCTCTGTCTCTCTTTGAAATTTTTTGGGAAATTTTGTCGAGGCTCAGTGTCGACGTGTTTGATGCTATGATCGCGGCTGGGGGTGCGGCAAATTCTATCTTTTGAAAGAGATTCTGTTTAAGTCGCAAATCCTCGAAGGCGGCCTCGATCACGAGATCCGAATTCTTGCAAACATCGTCTAACTTGGGACTTGTCTTGATCCTTGCTATAGACCCGCTTGCCTGTTCGAGCGTCAGTTTTCCCTTTGAGACAGATGAGTGGATTCCGTACGGGCCGTTTGCTATTTCGTCAATCCCTGTTTTTAGAGCCCGTTGGTCTTCGTCCGTGGCCTCTACTTCGTGTCCGTGTTGGGCGAATACTTGGGCTATCTGTCGTCCCATCATGCCGAAGCCGATGATCGCGACCTTCATTCCTGATCGGGGACCTATGCCTTGGCTTTCTTTTTTCGGTCTTGTAGGATCTTGAGACGCTCAGCTCTGCGCTGCTTTCCCTCTCTCCATCGTCGCTTCTCTTCAGGTGTATCAGGGAGGACGTCGGGGATTTCGACGGGCTGTCCGTTTTCATCGATAGCAACGTAGGTGAGGTAGGATGAGCCCGTGTGTGTAATTCTGCCTGTCCTCAAGTCCTCGGCTTCTATTTTGACCCCAACCTCCATCGATGTTGTCCCAGCGTAGTTAACGGAGGCTTTGAGGCTGAGGAGGTTTCCGACGTAGACGGGATGATAGAAGTCCATGCGGTCAATGCTTGCTGTGACTACCACTGTCCTCGCGTGTCGGAGGGCTGTGACTCCGGCTGCCTCATCGACCAGCTTGAGTATTGTGCCACCGTGGACGTTTCCCATCGGGTTCGCATCGAAAGGCATCATCTGACTCGAGAGAATTGTCTTAGAGGCGCTTACGGGCTTCGAGGGCCTGCTCATCTTGCTCACCTCACGGAGTAATCTAGAGAGACTTTAGCTTTCCCAGAACAAAACCTATGTTGTGGCATCTCGGCTCTCGATCGAGACTTGAAGATTTCTGTTGGAAGCGACGAGAAGACCATTCTAACAGATTTTGTTGTCGAGGAGTTGAAGAGACAAGGTCACACCATAACCCTGTGCGGTCCACTGAAAGGAGAGGCGATGGGCTGGCCTGACGTTGGAGAGAGAATCGGGCTAGAAGTGAGCAGCGAAAGAGCAGACCAAGGGATCGTCTTCTGTTGGACTGGAACTGGAGTTACCATTACCGCTAACAAAGTTCCGGGGGTCCGAGCTGCTCTATGTTGGGACGCTGAAACAGCGAAGGGCGCGCGCATGTGGGACGATGCAAATGTGTTGGCGCTAAGTCTCAGAAGCACATCAACCGCCATTGCAAAAGAGATACTGGACTCATGGTTCTCACACAGTGCCGTTACCGCTGGAAACGACGCCGAGCTCATAGAACGAGCCAAGACGATAGACGCAAAACATCTTCGTTCGACAGCAAAATAGATCCGATGGTGGGGCCGGTGGGATTTGAACCCACGACATCCGCCGAGTCTCTCGTCTACGGGTATCTTCACGCGCTCCCGAATTTCCTCATCCCTCAACACAGGTCGGTTATACCATTGTAATGGATTCTGGAGCCCGTCATAATGCTGAGCTGACAACGTTCCTAGAACAGTCGCCGGGCTCAGTGTCATCCCTGGCTAGACTACGGCCCCGTTTGGGTCCTGCCATGAGCTCCTGTCCAGTGCCCCACCAAATTGGCCAAGGGCAGATTCTCGCTATAAAACCTAGTAGTAGGACGAAGGCTATCTCGCAGCGGTCAGCAAATCAGGGTGTCTGATCCGCCTTAGCCGCTCCAGATGTTTGGGATTCGTGGGGGACACTATTCTGAAGAAGGCGTCGATTTCGTTCTGTCTGCATAGTGAAAACCTAAACTTTGTTTCGTCGGGCCGAAGGCGAGTCGGATGGAACCCCAGCGCTACCAAATGTTCTCTGACGAAACCCATGAATCCATTGGAAGCTGCCTTGAATTGGATCTGAGCATAGGGACCATACTTACGATAAACGGAGCCGTCCGTGTCAAATACACCTCTGATGAACGCGCTAGGAATCACCTCTATTTTCGGTCTAAGGTCTTCCAGTTTCTTCAGTCCGAAAGGCATTCCCCAAGAATGCAGAACCGATGAGACTTTCTTGGAGTGCCGGTAAAGATCCATAGTGTTTTCGCCATGCCTGTAACGACTCGTAAGTTCAAGATCGAAAGCCTTCAGAAAAAGACCTCTGACATGCCCAAGAAGGTATTTCTCATCGTCTACTTTGTTCCCGGTTATCGTAATCAGGACAGAACGTTCAGTTCTTGAAAGACATCCGTCACCAAACAAGATGCCTAGAATCTCGGATTCTTGTTCGGTTAGCAACGCTGTCCTCTCGAATTGGGCGGCTTCGTTTAAGACAGACGTAAGTCAAAGTGAAGGGAATGAGTTGCCATAACGATTCGTTTCTAGGACCCAGCGTTTTGGTTGGGTCTGGCTAGACTACGGCTCCGTGTTTTATCGAAGGCTCGGTGCAGTGCCCCGTCGAAAGGCGGGTGTCGGAAATTCTTGGTATAAAGCTTAGTCGAAAGACCGGCGATGGATGGCTTAGTCTTCTTCTTTCTGGGCGATGTAGGTTCTCGTC
>Ga0209806_1000574_pt1 | contig 25197 bp, 18 predicted proteins | sample GraSoiAngelo_152_FD_186166 | JGI IMG/M metagenome (GOLD analysis project Ga0209806, IMG submission 186166) | Grasslands soil microbial communities from the Angelo Coastal Reserve, California, USA - 14_1009_12_30cm (SPAdes) (version 2) | ecosystem: Environmental > Terrestrial > Soil > Grasslands ... | reverse complement strand
TAACGGGCCAGCGGCACTTCAAAGAAAGGAGGGGCGATACGATGCCCGCTTTGTTCCTGGTGTCCATTGTTCGATTGATCGAAGCACTGTGCAGGCAGATGCGCAAGGCGCGAGCGGCGCGGCCTCGCCCGTTGTGCACGGATTGCGTTCATGCGCACGTGCAGTATGCCGTGAACGGACGGCGTGCTATCGCCTGCACCTTCGCGGGGGGCGTGCGTCCCGTGGAACTCGATGTGATGTACTGCACCGACTATCGCGACCGCAACACTGCTCCTCGACTTGTCCAAATCGGATTTGCCCGACCGGTCGGCAATCCTGACTTGCTCGGCGAGGTGGCACTGACCGAAAACTGAAAGCATTTGTGAAAAATCCCACCCTAACCTCGCAAAGAACGCGAGGTGAGGGTGGGGCGCACGCGATTCTGACGACCGACGACCACAGCCTTAGCTGAAACCTGACGACTGAAACCTGGAGACTAAAAATGGCCCGACTCAATCTTATGAATCTTTCCCGCGGACTTCGCACCCACGAGGCTGCCCCCGCGCGTCACATCTCGAACGAGCTGCAACTGCGCCGCTCGGTGCTCGCCTGCCTGCTCTGGGAGAGCCAGTTTTATGAGGACGGCGTTGAGATCGCCGGCCGCATTGCCGAGCTTGTTCCCAAGGTCGAGCCCGAGCGAGTGGCTGTGCTTGCCGTCGAGGCGCGTGAGCAGATGAAGCTCCGTCACGCGCCGCTGCTCCTGGTGCGCGAGATGGCTCGTCACAAGACCCATCGCGGTCTGGTGGCCGAGACCCTCGAGCGCGTCATTCAGCGCGCTGACGAGCTGTGCGAGTTCGTAGCCATCTACTGGAAGGACGGCCGCGTGCCGCTCTCGGGCCAGGTCAAGAAGGGCCTCGCGGCTGCGTTTCCGAAGTTCGACGAGTACCAACTCGCGAAGTACGATCGCGGCGGTCCCATCAAGCTGCGCGACGTCCTGTTCCTGTCGCACGCCAAGCCGCGTGACGACCAGCAGGCCGGCGTGTGGAAGAAGCTGATCTGGGGACGGCTCGCCGTGCCCGACACCTGGGAGGTCGCCCTTTCGGCGGCAGGTGCCGATAACGGCGTCTCGAAGCGAGAGGCGTGGACTCGCCTCGTGACCGAGAACAAGCTGGGCGCGCTCGCTCTGCTCCGCAACCTCCGCAACCTGCGCGAGGCCGGAGTGGACGAGAAGCTCGTGCTCTCAGCCCTCGAGTCGATGAACACGCAACGCGTGCTGCCGTTCCGCTTCCTGGCTGCGGCGCGCTACGCTCCGCAGTGGGAGCCGGCGTTCGAGGCTGCGATGCTGAAGTGTGTTGCGGGGCAGTCGAAGCTCGCGGGCAAGACTGTTCTGCTCGTCGACGTCTCGGGCTCAATGATGGCGCCGCTCTCGCGCCGTTCCGAGATGCTGCGCACCGACGCGGCTTATGGTCTCGCGGTGTTGCTGCGCGAGATTGGTGAGCGCGTGGCGGTGTACTCGTTCTCGGACAATCTGGTTGAGGTGCCGGCGCGTCGTGGCTTCGCCCTGCGCGACGCGATCGATGCCTCGCAGCGCCACAACGGCACCTATCTCGGCAAGGCCGTTGAGCAGCTGAACCAGAAGGAGCGCTACGACCGCCTGATCGTCATCACCGACGAGCAGGCGCACGACACGGTGCCCAATTCGCAAGGTCAGGGTTATGTGATCAACGTGGCGAGCTACAAGAATGGCGTCGGCTACGGCAAGTGGACGCACATCGACGGCTGGTCCGAGTCGGTCGTTGAGTACATCCGCACCCTGGAGCAGACGGCGTGGGTGAACTGAAGCGGTCGGGCGAGAGCCCGACCGCAGCTTTCAGTTTTCGGCTCTCAGCCATCAGCTGTCAGTCGTCAGCTTTCGGCTAGACCCTTCTTCCACGTCTTGTCATTCCGAACGCCGAAGGCGGAGGAATCTCGATCGCACTGCATCACTATTAAGAGGCACAGACCCATGATCACGAACCAATCGATTCCCCTCTACCGCGATGGCCGCCATTACGATGCGCTGAACAGCGACCTTCTCGCTGACATTCCGTTCTATGTGGAGGAGGCCAGGCGTGCGGCGGCACTGAACCCACCTTACCGCAAAGAACGCGGGAAGGTGGGGCACCAGGTACTCGAGCTGGCATGCGGCACTGGCCGGCTGACGATCCCGATCGCACAAAGTGGCGTCGACATCACCGGTCTTGACCTTTCCCCGTCAATGCTGGCGCACGCACGAACCAAGGCCGAGCAAGCAGGAGTTGAAATTTCATTCGTCGAGGGCGATTGCCGTGCCTTCGAATTGCGGCGCAGGTTCGCGCTCATCTTCATGGCATTCAACTCCATGCAGCACCTGCACAACCAGGCGTCGTTAACGAACTTGTTCAGCAGTGTGCGCAAGCACTTGTCTCCCGGTGGACAATTCATCTTCGATGTGTTCAACCCCAAGATCTCGATCCTGGCGCGCAGCCCTGAAGAGCGCCGGCCCGAGCGTGAGTACGAAGATCCCGAGGGCAAGGGCACCATCGTGCTGGAGCACACCATGCACTACGACGATGCGTCGCAGGTGAGCCGCATCAAGTGGTACTTCAGCCGGCGCGGACCGAACGAACTGGAGCCAGACTTTCGTGTCGAAGATCTGCACATGCGCTGCTTCTTCCCGCAGGAATTGGACCTGCTGGTGCGCTCGCAGGGGTTCGAGATCGTCGACAAATTTGGCAACTTCGAACGCAAGCCCTTCGCCAGTGGAGAGCCGAAGCAGGTCGTGGTCTGCCGGCTTCGCAAGTAATCTTTGCCGTCGGAAGCGCAAGCTCATGAAGGGTACGAAGCCGAAAGCGGATTCAGATTTCCTTTGTGCCCTTCGTGGTCGTTCCTTCATGTCCTTCGTGGTGAAGCTTTTGACCTTCCGCGAGTGGACCTCTATGTCCTTTGTGGTTAAAAGATTTTGACGCACTTCTTGTTCGGAAAATGGAACAAAAACAAAAACGCCGCGCAGCGCGCTCGCCTTTCCCCGAAAATCGGCTCCGAACGAGGAGACCTTCCCAAGTGGACATCACACGCATCCTGATTCAACTCAAAGCCCAACGAGATCATCTCAACATCGCCATCGCGGCTCTGGAGGATATCTCACCGCGCGCTGAAAAGTCCTCGCGCTCAACCAAACGCTCCGCACGGCGCGCAACCAAATCCCGACGGAAAGCCCGCGCCCGTTCTTCCGCTACCACGCAGCTCATGGGAAAGCTGATCGCATTCCGTCGTGCCCGCCGACGCGCTGCCTCCAAGCCGTTTAAGGCGGAAGCCTAACTCGACGATCGCTGTCCGGCCGCGAATCCGCAAGTAGCGCCGGCGTCTCGCCGGCCCCAGGACGGGGGCGTCCCATCGGCGCTTTCGCGCAACAACAAAATGCCGGCAGGATGCCGGCGCTACATTATCAAGTAATCGCAAGTTCCTGATCGCTCCGGCGAAGCACGTGGCGCGCTGCACCGTTATTCGTTCGACCTTCACTCGGCCACTGCGGGAGCGATGCCAAGCCGTCGCACCTGGCGCGAGCGCAGGCTCGTAGATCGCTGCTCGCGGCTTTCTGCCCGCAGGCGTATACTCTCAGGCCGAGGCGGTCGTCCCGTGCAGCCGCTTCGCACTCCCGTTTGTGCACGCGAAGAACCTCATCAAGCCCCAGGAGGTTTCTCATGTCTCGCCAGCGTCACCTCGGCTCACTCCTTATTATTGGCACGCTCCTGATCGTTACCTTTGGCTGCGGCCGCCACGATTCCGACGAAAAGTATGTTCTCGTCTCCGACAACGTGCAGCTGCCCTACTGGCAGGAAGCCAAAGCCGGATTCATGCATGGTTCCGATCAGCTCCGCGTGCAGGCCAAGTTCGTTGGTCCCGATACCTACGACCCCAAGGCGGAGCTGAAAGCCTTTCAGGACGCAGTTGCGCAGAAGCCCTCGGGCATCCTGATCAGCGTTGCCGACCCCGCAGTGCTGACATTCGACATCGATAAGGCCGTTGCCTCCGGCATCCCGGTCATCACCATCGACGCGGACGCGCCCGTCAGCAAGCGTCTTCTGTTTGTCGGCACCAACAACTACCAGGCAGGCCTGCTGGGCGGCAAACGTCTGGCCGAGGAGCTTAAGGACAAAGGCAACGTCGTCTTCTTTACGATGGGCCAGGCGAATCTCGCCGAACGGCTGCGCGGCTACCGCGAAGCCCTCGGGCGTTTTCCCGACATTCACGTAGTGCGCGTCGTCGACATCGCCGGAGATCCGCGCGTGGCCTTCGACACTACCGACCAGATCATCGGCAAGGAACGCGACAAGGTGAACGCCTTCGTGTGTCTCGAAGCGCAAGCCGGACGCGAAGTCGCGACCGTGCTCAACAATCGCAACGTGAAAGACAAAGTCGTCATGGCGATGGACACCGACACCGACACGCTCGACTGGATCGATAAGGGAATGATCGCCGCCACCATCGCGCAAAAGCCCTACACCATGAGCCTCGTCGGCCTGCACATTCTCGACGATCTCTACCACAACAAGCTTTCGCGCCTCGACGCGGACTGGGCCAACGACCCGTTCGCGCCGATCCCTGCCTTCGTCGACACGGGTACAGCGCTCATCGACAAAAAGAATCTCCAGACCTTCCGCGACGCGGCGAAGAAAGCAGGGAAGTAGCTGGGCAGGTGATTGGTTCCTGGTCGTTGGTGAAACCTGAGGCGCTGCGAGCGTCGAGCTTCGAAAAAATCCTTACCACGAAGGGCACGAAGGAAAAACACAGTGCCCCAGGTTCGCGTCCGTTCTTTGGACGCTGGGCCACCCGAGAGAGGCTCTCAACTCCCAGCCAGAAATCCACAGGATTTCAACAGCCCTAGGTGGAAATCTAAGAGGTTCCCTGTATTAACTAAGAGGTTCCCTGCATTAACAAAGTACATGGAATGCTGTACTTACCTGTTATTACTACCTAAAAGACTGTAGTGCAACTGGAGGATTTCCACGAGCTCCTGCAAGCGGCGGCCCTTTCCCGACGCCAGAAAAACAGGGCCTGCGCACAGCCGGAGTGCCACCAAATCGCGCCACGACTCTCCAACCCGGTCGCCGGCGCACGCCTATTTTCAGGAGCCACTGAAATGAAACGCGCCACTCTGCTGTTCGCGATCTGCGTCTTCTCTTGTGTCCTCGTTGAGTCGGCCTCTGCTACGCCATGTAGTTCGGCACAATATGACATGATGAGTTGGTTTACGATGGGATCTTCCTGGAGTACCGGGTACCATCTCACCGGCAACGCCAATCCGCTGTACACGTATCGTGGGAACGCATTTTATTGGATGAAGGGCGCCGCCGGATATCCCTGGGACGTCAACTACTACGACAACAATTACATCTACCAATGGGCCACCGAATACCACTGGAGTGATCCCACCAGTTACAAAGCTTTCAGCGGCGCTGGAATGCCTTGGTCGCCACGTTGCGTGAACAAGCCGGCGTGGGGCGTCTACGGCACCAAACTAGCCACCATCACGCGCGCATCCTCTCCCTACACCGTCTATGGCAGCAGCTGCACGGCGAGTTCCAACAGCAATCTCGGCTATGTGGTCAATGAAGTTTGGGGGCCGACCCCGATGAACCTGGGCGGCTCGTTAGCGTCCAACGCTCTCACCCTGACCCTCTCGTATCGTTATAGTTGCAACTCCAGCTATGACAGCTGCCGCTACAAGGAAACATTTGATTTTCAGAAACCGTTCGGGCTGGTGCGCTGGATTTACTACGTCTTGCAAAACGGTCAGTACGTGCAACAGAACCAAACCGTCTACAACCAAAAAGTAAGTGGGGGCGCGCCCATCCCCGACCATCCGTGCTGGTAGTAGTCGCTCTTGTAAATTAAGCAAGGTCCGACGGTGCCCCAGGTTCGCGTCCGTTCTATGGACGCTAACCTGGGCATACCACGCAAGTCCGTTGCTTTCTGGCAGAAACGCTACGCGCGCGAGTTCACGGTGAGGCTACGCCTATCTGCATCGCAACCCCCGTGGCCCGCGGATTGCTGAATGCCCCGGCCGACTGGAAGTGGAGCAGTTTTCGTCACCACGCGCTGCGGGAGATAGGAACGGTAGAGATCGGATCGGAGTGAACCTCGATCGACCGGGAAAGCAAGACCTGCGGCGGATCGCCGAGGGTGTTGCTGAGCCCAGGTTAGCGTCCAAAGAACGGACGCGAACCTGGGGCACTCGGCTTCGGAATGACAGGATTTTGGGATTCCGTGGAGAACCAGGCGCTAATTCATTGACGTTCAACGGACGTACCCGCTTGTGACTCCCGGCACCGCATGCCACCTTTGACCTGTCCCAATAATTTTGTCATTCCGATGCCGAACGCGGCGGAGGAATCTCCGACACCGCGAATCTGCCTTCTGGCGAACATTCGCTAGCGCAAGCAACTCCGGTGGTGAGTCAGCCACGCGAACGCCATCTCGAACAGTTTTGTATCGCTCCTCCTGCCCTCCAGCATCCTTGGTAGGCAACCCCCACAGTTTGTCCATGAATCCAAAGCGCGCTGCCCCCAACAGCAACCAACATTAACCCACCTACAGCGCGGATTCAGTAAGCCCGACTCCATCCGCAAGAAGAAGGAGAAATCTCCATGAACAAGCATTTCACGTGCATCGGGACCCTCATCCTCCTACTCGCGCTCTGCCTGTTGGCACCTGCCCGATTTGCCTTGGCACAGACGTCACTCGACTGGCCGTTCTACGGCGGCGACTTGGCGAACACGCGGTATCAGAACGTGGATCAGATCAATCCCAGTAACGTCGCAAACCTAAAGGTCGCATGGATCTTTCATACCGGCGTCCTCGATCCCAAGGCCGAGTTGGAAGTTTCCCCGATCGAAGTAAACGGCACGGTTTACATCACGGACGGGCATGACGATGTGTTTGCCGTGGATGCCGTAACCGGTTCCCAGAAGTGGGCTTACATGCCTATAACGATCGCGGGCGAGATGCCACCCTTGACGGCGATATCGGTCTGCTGTGGCCGGAATAACCGCGGCGTTGTCTTTGTGCCCGACATGGGTTCGGGTGCAGGCGCGGTCATCTACGGCCGGCTCGACGATGTCGTCGTGGCCTTGGACGCGGCCACGGGCGCGGTCCTGTGGAAGACCACGGTTGCTAACTTCCAGGATCGTGTGGCCATCAACATGGCGCCGCAGTTGGCGAAAGGGCTGGTCTTCGTCGCAACGGCTGGAGGTGAATTTCTGACGCGAGGCGAAGTCGTCGCTCTGGAAGCGAGCACTGGCAAAATTGTGTGGCGCTTCTTCACTTCACAAAAAGGAACCTGGGGAGGCGATAGTTGGAAGAAGGGCGGTTCGATGGCTTGGCAGAACCCCTCGGTGGACCTCGATCTTGGGCTGCTTTACACGGGCACGGGCAATCCTTCGCCGGATATCAACGGTGTCCGACGCATTGGCGACAACTTGTATTCGGCCTCCGTCGTCGCTCTCGATTTGGCGACGGGTCATGTCGGATGGTTTTTTCAGGAGACTCATCACGATCTCTGGGATTACGACAGCACCATGACCACCGTGCTGTTCCCAGTCGAGAAAAATGGCCAGAGTATTCCTGCATTAGGTCATTGCAGCAAGAATGGGAACTACTACATCCTGGACCGTCGCAACGGTCAGCCGGTCTACCCGGTAACGGAGACCCCGGTTCCTACCAAGCCTGCGTGGCAGCATCCGTCGCCAACGCAGCCAGTATCGTCAGTGGAGCCGCTGACGCCGCTGACTTTTGTGCCGGGGACGATCGATAAAAGTCTCCTGCCGAAGGGCGTCGCTTTGGCGCCGCAATATACGCCGCCGCAGCAACAAGAATTGCTGATGGTGCCCGGCGACGATGGAGGATGCGAAGGCATCGCCCAGGCCTACAGTCCGCGCACCAAGTTCGTCTACTACGGCACGCGCTACGAGCCGACCACCTTCCACACATCTCCGAATAATCCGCCCTGCTCTGGGGGGGTCTGTCTGGGTTCCACTTTCGAGGAAGTGATCCCGGGAGTGACGGACTTTGGCGTCTTTGGCGCGACCGACACCACCACCGGCAAGGTGGCTTGGAAGATTAATGTCCCGCAGCCGGCAAAATCCGGAATGCTGGTTGCCGGGGATTTGGTGTTCTTCGGCGAGGGCAATGGCATGTTCCACGCCGTGAATGCGAATACCGGAGCAATGCTTTTCACGTTTGATGGAACCACCGTCAAGAATGGAGGCGGCGCTCAAGCCGCACCGGTGGCGTATGTCGTGAACGGGAAGGAGTTCATCGTGAATGGGTTTGGAGGGAATTTGCCGGATCGGCTGAATTTTCCGCCGAATCCCGTGGGCGATGCGGTGGTCGCTTTTACGCTGCCGTAGCGAGTCGGAGCAACGAGACGCACGTGATCGTTGTTGTGTGATAAAGGAGGAGAGGCGCAAGGTGCCTCTCCTCCTCTTGAAAACCGCCCGCCATGAGGCACCGGCCCACTTCGCTACATCGAACTTCTTGCTCCCGACCTCATCCGCTCGGCCATTTTCTTGGCCAACACCGGGCACAATTTTTCAAGCGTAGCTTCCACGCTGATGCCGTACTTTGCGCGCAGGGCTTCCACTTTCCCGTGCTCGATAAATTGGTCGGGCCAGCCGATGCGCACCACCGGCGTTGCGAGTCCGAGCGTGTTCAGTTCTTCCAGGACGGCGCTGCCGAAGCCGCCGCGCAGGACGTGATCCTCCATGGTGACGATCGCATCCACGGAGCGGGCGTAAAACTCCAGCATGGCGGTGTCGACGGGCTTGGCGAAGCGCGCGTTGATGACGGCGGCGGAAATGCCTTCGCCTTCGAGCTTGGCGGCGACTTCCTGCGCCATGGGAACGAGCGCGCCCAACGCAAAGATGGCCACGCGGTCGTGCTCGCCATGCTGCAGCAGTTCGGCCGTGCCGATGGGAATCGCGCGCGGGACATCTTTCACCGGTGTGCCCGGTCCGACGCCGCGAGGATAGCGCACGGCAACCGGTCCTTCGTGCTGCATGGCGGTGTAGAGCATGTCGGCGAGTTCGTCCTCGTCCTTCGGCACCATGTGGACGAGGTTGGGAATGCCGCGCAGGTAACTGATGTCGAACAGGCCGTGATGTGTGGGCCCGTCGTCGCCCGACAGCCCCCCGCGGTCCATGCAGAACGCCACAGGAAGATTCTGCAGGCAGATGTCGTGAATGATGGGATCAAGCGAGCGCTGCAGGAAAGTCGAGTAGATGGCCACGAAGGGCTTGAATCCCTTGGTCGCGAGCCCGGCGGCGAAAATGACGGCATGTTCTTCCGCGATGCCGACGTCGAAGTAGCGATCAGGATGATGAGGCTGGAAGCGGTCGAGGCAGGTGCCGTTCGGCATGGCGGCGGTGATGGCGACGACGCGCTTGTCCATGGTGGCGAGCTTGACCATGGTGTCGGCGAAAACTTCGGAGTAAGTGCGCTGGGCGAGGGGCTTGGTCTCGCCGGTCGCGGGATCGTAGGGGCCGAGGCCATGAAATTTTTTCTGCTTCAGCATGGCGGGCTCGAAGCCTTTGCCCTTTTGCGTGAGCACGTGCAGCAGGACTGGGCGGCGCTGCGTCTTGAGAAATTCGAAGGTCTTGATCAGCGTGGCGATGTCGTGGCCGTCGATGGGGCCGTAGTATTTCAGGCCGAGTTCTTCGAAAATCACGCTCGGCCACAGGATGCTCTTGGCAGCTTCTTCGGCTTTGCGCGCCATATGCAGGGCGGTTTTTCCGCCGAGGCGCTCGACGAATTGTTCGGCGCGCTCGTGCAGGTAGTCGAAGCGCGGGTTGGTGACGATTTTATTGAGATAGCCGGCGATGGCGCCGACGTTCTTGTCGATCGACCACTCGTTATCGTTGAGCACGACGATCAGCCGCCGGGTGCTGTTGGCGATATTATTGAGGGCTTCGTAGGTGATGCCACAGGTGAAGGCGGCGTCTCCCGCGAGGGCGACGACGTGTTCTTTTCCGCCGAGGCGATCGCGCGCGACTGCCATACCGAGCGCGGCGGAGAGAGCCGTGCCGGCGTGCCCGGCGCCGTAGCAGTCGTGCGGGCTCTCGCTGCGCAGCATGAAGCCATTCAGTCCTCCCGGAGTGCGGATGGTGTGGAATTGTTCGCGGCGTCCGGTGAGGAGCTTGTGGACGTACGCCTGGTGGCTGACGTCGAAGACGAAACGATCCGTCGGCGTATTGAAAACGTAGTGCATGGCGAGCGTGAGTTCGACCACGCCCAGGTTCGGACCGAGGTGTCCGCCGGTTTTCGAGAGGACGGAAATCAGCTCCTCGCGAATCTCTTCGGCAAGAATTTCAAGTTGGGGGACAGTGAGCGTTTTGACATCGAGCGGGGAATGGATGGTATCGAGTAGTTGGGTCATGGGGTTGAATGGTTGGGGATGTAACTTAGATGATAGGCCAAAGCGCAAGGATGCCGCCAGTGGAAGTGTGGTGCGGACCGTCCAAGTCATTCATAAAGCGTCCAAGTCTTACAAGATAAACGAACTGTCGCCGCACCTGCGCGCCGCGAAGCGCACAGTTTGGGTATACTAATCACGCATGCCAGTGCTGAAAAACATCAAGGCGATCGCGAAGGGGATGAGCATCACCTTCATGGAGATGTTTCAACCGACGCAGGTCGAGAACTATCCGGATGGTCCTGGGCCTCTGCGGGGCGCACGCTTCGAAGAACGCTTCCGCGGAATGCATGTGTTGCAACGCGACGAAAACGGGCTGGAGAAATGCGTGGCCTGTTTTCTGTGCGCGGCGGCCTGCCCGTCGAACTGCATCTACATCGAGGCAGCCGAGAACACCGAGACCAACCGTGTGAGCGGCGCGGAGCGCTACGCCAAGGTTTATAACATCGACTACAATCGATGTATCTTTTGTGGGTATTGCGTGGAGGCTTGCCCGACCGACGCGATTACCCATGGGCACGGATTCGAGCTGGCTTCGTTCAATGCGAGCAACCTGATTTACCGGAAGGAGCAGATGCTGGCGGCCGCGCCAGCACACATGGGGGCGAACGCGGTGTTCAACAGCGCGGACGTCGCCGGAGGCGCACCGGCGTTGCCGGTGCAGGGGAGCTGAAAGCTTTCGAGAGTCTGCGCACAGTTGAACGCCGGTCCCGACGGGGCCGGCGTTTGTGTTATTCCATGAGTGAATGTTGATGACGGACTTCTTACAAGTCGTGCAGGAACGCGTCGTGGTTTATGACGGCGCAATGGGGACCAATATTCAGTTGCGGAATCCTTCTCTGGATGATTACTGGGGAAAAGAAAACTGCAGCGAGGTGTTGGTGCTCAGCCGGCCGGATATCATTCGCGATATTCATGCGGCTTTCTTTGCGGTTGGGTGCGACATTGTCGAGACTAATACCTTCGGCGGAACTCGGGTCGTGCTGGGCGAGTTTGATTTGAAAGATCGCGTCGCAGAGATCAACATCGCGGCGGCGAAGCTGGCTCGAGAGGTTGCGGCGCAATTTTCGACCACGGAGCGGCCGCGATTTGTTGCAGGGTCGATGGGGCCGACGACCAAGCTGCCTTCGCTGGGGCACATTGGTTTCGACGACATGGCGGCGGCTTACGAGGAGCAGGCGGCGGCCCTGATCGAAGGCGGCGTAGATGTGCTGCTGGTGGAGACGGCGCAGGATCTGCTGCAGGCGAAGGTTGGCGTGTACGGGGCGCTCGAGGCGATGCGCAAGGCAGGGAAGCGTCTGCCGTTGACGGTGCAGGTGACGTTGCAGGAATCGGGGACGATGCTGCTCGGGACAGAGATCGGCGCGGCTTTGACCGCGCTGGAACCGTTCGATGTGGATGTGATCGGGATCAACTGCGCGACCGGGCCAAAAGAGATGAACGATGCAGTCCGGTACCTGGGGCTGAATTCGACTAAGAACATTTCGGTGTTGCCGAATGCGGGTCTGCCTTTCAACGAAGGCGGACACGCGGTCTACAAGCTCACTCCTCAAGAACTGGCGCAGTATCACAAGCACTTTGTGGTCGACTACGGCGTCCGCATCGTGGGCGGCTGTTGCGGGACTCGGCCGGAGCACTTGAAGGCTGTGGTCGAAGCGGTTTCTGGAGTTGAGCCAGCGGTACGCGAGGTGAAGCCGGTTGGCGCGGCTTCGAGCGCTTATACGTCGGTGCCTCTGGATCTCGAGCCGAAGCCTCTGATCGTCGCCGAGGAAATGAATACCACGACGCGCGTGGAGCATTTCCGCAACCTCGTTCGTGGCAAGAAGTACGACGACATTCTCGCTCTGGCGAAGAAGCTGGTGAATGACGGGTCGCACATGCTGGATTTGTGCTGTGCGATCGTCGGCGAAGACGAGAAGGGATATATCACTTCGATTCTGGAACGCGTGGCAACGCGCGTACCCGCGCCGATCCTGGTGGACTCGACCGAGGCGGACGTGGTGGAGGAGGCGCTCAAGCGGATTCCGGGGAAAGCGATCATCAACTCGATCAACCTGGAGGATGGCGAGAAGCGGACTTCGAAAGTTCTGCCGATGGCGAAGCAGTATGGGGCGGCCGTGATTGCGCTGACCATCGATGAAGATGGGATGGCTTTGACCGCGGAGAAGAAGGTTGCGATTGCCAGGCGGATTTACGAGCTCGCGACCGAGAAGTACGGCATTCGCGGGGTCGATCTGATTTTCGATGCATTGACTCTGCCGATTTCGACTGGGCAGGAAGAGTACCGCTCGGCGGGGATGGAGACGCTCGCGGCAGTGAGGCGGATCAAGCAGGAACTGCCGGAGGTGAAGACGATCCTCGGTGTGAGCAACATTTCGTTTGGACTCGATGCGTATCCACGTCGCGTCCTGAACAGCGTTTTCATGCACGAGGCGGTCGACAATGGGCTCGACATGGCTATTGTCAACTACACCAAAATCTATCCTCTATACAAAATTCCTCAGGAGGAAGTTGACCTGGCGCGGAAGCTGATTTTCCGCGATACCTCGGCCGGTGATCCGTTGCAGGTCTACATGAACCACTTCGCCGGGACGAAGGGAAAGGCGCAGGCTTCGACTACGGCGCATGTGGAGACCTTGTCGATCGAGGACAAGCTGAAGTTCGCCATCATCAATGGCGAGAAGGCCGTGGGCGAGGGGGCCCATAAGCAGTCACTGGAGCAGTTGCTCGATGTGGCCCTGGCGCAGTACACGCCGCTGGACATTATTAATACGGTGCTGCTCGATGGCATGCGGACGGTGGGCGAATTGTTTGGAGCGCGCAAGATGCAGTTGCCCTCGGTGCTGGATTCGGCCGGAGTGATGAAGCAGGCGGTCGCTTATCTTGAGCCCAAGATGGAGAAGAAGGCAGGATCGCAGCAGAAGGGCACGATCGTGCTCGCGACTGTGAAGGGGGATGTGCACGACATCGGGAAGAATCTCGTGGACATCATTCTTTCGAACAATGGATTCAAGGTCGTCAATCTTGGCATCAAGCAGCCCGGGGATTCGATTATCAAGGCGGCCGGGGAGCATGGGGCGGATGCGATCGGGTTAAGCGGACTGCTGGTGAAGTCGACTTTGGAGATGAAGTACGTCATCCAGGACCTGGAGCGGCAGAAGTTGGAGTATCCGGTGATCTGCGGCGGGGCGGCTTTAACTCGCAAGTACGTTGAGGATGATCTGCGGCGCGAGTATTCGAATGCCGTGTTCTATGCGGACGACGCGTTCGCAGGCCTGCACATCATGGAGGATCTGATTGCCGAAGATGGGCAGCGGTCGACGCGCATCTCGGAAGGGAAGACGGTGAAGGAGTATGCGAAGGCGGCGGCCGTCGATGAAGAGACGGGGCCGGTATTCGCGGAGCGAAGCGCGGTGGTCAGCGATGCGCCGAATATTCCCGAGCCTCCGTTCTGGGGTGTGCGGGTGAAGAAGGATTACGACCTGCGGGACTTGTTCGCGTATATCAATGAGACGGCCCTGTTCAAGAATCAATGGCAATTGAAGACAGCCTCGCAAGAAGATTATCTGCGGCTGGTGGAGGAGAAGTACCGGCCGATCAAGAAGGGGCTGGAGGAGGAAGTTGTTGCTAGCGGGCTCTTCGAGCCTCGGGTAGTTTATGGATATTTTCCCGCTCAAAGTGAGGGAAATGATTTGATCGTGTACACGCCGGAGAGCGCGGGACGCGCTCTCGACAGCCGGCGGGACGCCGGCGCTACAGAGTTGGTGCGATTTAGGTTTCCTCGGCAGCGGGAGGGGCGGCGGCTTTGTATTTCGGATTTTTTTGCTTCGAAGGCTTCTGGGAAGATGGATGTTCTGGGCCTGTCGTTGGTGACGATTGGGCCTCGGGCTTCGGTGGAGACGCAACGGCTCTTCGAGGGCGGGGAGTACACCAAATATTTATATCTGCATGGACTGGGCGTGGAGACGGCGGAGGCCCTTGCGGAGTTTCATCATCGGCTGATGCGGCAGGAGTTGGGAATTGCGGGTGACGATTCGCCGCACGTGCGGGATCTGTTCCATCAGAAGTATCGTGGGTCGAGGTATTCCTTCGGATATCCAGCGTGCCCGAATCTGGAGGATCAGACGAAGCTGTTTGCTTTGTTGCATCCCGAGGAGAATGTGGGGGTGCGGCTGACTTCGGGGTTCTTGCTGGAGCCGGAGCAGTCGACGTCAGCACTCGTTGTGCATCACCCTGCGGCGAAGTATTTCGTGGTTTAGTGGGATGGAACTGCACTTAAGGGTCGGCCGAAGCCGCGCCCTTTATCTCTTTCACCCTCACCGGCGGAAACAGAATTCCCGAGTTTTTGCACAGTTTTTTCTGGGACAATGTCCATTGCGGTCGTTCCCCATCGTCTATACGAAGAGGGTTGCGCGAGGTGTGTCCAAAGTAGCCTTGGGCAACAAGCTCTCAGCCACAAATTCATAAACCAGGAACAACCAAGCTGAAAAGGAGACGAGTAGAGATGAGTACGAAACCAACGCACGAACAAGCACAACTCCATCTTCAGGTATACGAGCAGCGCCGCGAGGCCAAGTTGCGCCAGGCGCGGGACTGGTTTTTCAAGAACTACCACGTCACAAGTATTGACGACGCCATGCGGATTGCTCCCATGATGTCGGAACAGGGTACCTTCGTCAGTATGGTCGCCAGTTATTGGGAACAGGCCTGTGCTCTGCTCAACTACGATCTGCTGCATGAGGACTTGTTCTTCGAAACCAGCGGAGAGTTTTTTGGCGTCTGGGAAATGCTGAAGCCGGTTGTGCCCGCATTTCGGGAGCGTTTTGTGTCGAAGACATTCTGCGCCAACCTGGAAAAAGCTGCGCAACGTTATGAAAAATGGATCGAAAGCCGCTCGCCTGGCCACATTGCGGCCATGCGCGATTTCATGAAACAGATGCGCACCCAAGTGGCGAAAGCCGCTTAATCTCCGAGGGGGAATCCCCGTCCTAATTTCTGAGGTTTCGTTCAGGATTCAGGGCGGGGATTCACCACTAACTGTCGCGATCCGGCGACGGCGCGCTTTGGGTGCTTGTTGGACGGTTGGCTTCGCTCTGGTGCCGTTCGCTCCCCGATTCTCCCCAATCGCTGTTAATCCTAGCCATTTCTATGGCTTACGTTGACCAAAAGGGTTCTCTACGATAGTCTAGAGTTAACTTTTTTCGGGGAAAGTGTACCCTTAAGTCAGGCAGAGGATGGCGAAGGATTATTGTGTCAACCAGTGAAGCCAAGACATTGCTGCTTTTGAAGCCTCGGGGATTCTGCGCAGGGGTAGTGCGCGCGATTGACATTGTTCGGATTGCCCTGGAGGCGTTCGGCCCGCCCATCTACGTCCGCAAGGAAATCGTTCACAACCGGTTCGTCGTCGAAGAGTTGCAGCAGAAGGGCGCGATCTTCGTCGACAGCGTCGATGAGGTTCCCGAGGGCGAGCGAGTCATTTATAGCGCCCATGGCGTTTCGCCCGAAGTCCGCCGGGCCAGCCAGGAACGCAAGTTGCGGGTGATTGATGCCACCTGTCCTCTCGTCACCAAGGTGCACGTGGAGGCGGTCAAGTTTGCCAAGGAGGGGTACTCGCTGGTCCTCATTGGGCACCGCGATCACGATGAAGTGATCGGCACTCTGGGCGAAGCGCCCACGGTGACCCAGGTGGTCGGATCTCCGGCCCAGGTTGAATCGCTGACGGTTCCCGATCCGAACCGCGTGGCTTACCTTACTCAGACCACATTGAGCCTGGACGAAACCAAGGACATCATCGCGGCACTTAAGAAGAAGTTTCCCAACATTCAGGGTCCGCACGCGCAGGATATTTGCTACGCCACAGAAAACAGGCAGGTTGCCGTGAAGGAAGTGGCTTCTGAGGCCGACCTTCTATTGGTCGTTGGCTCGGAAAACAGCTCCAATTCCAACCGACTGGTGGAAGTTGCGCGTAATTTGGGGACCAATGCGCATCTAATCGACAGCTACAAGGACATCAAGCCCGACTGGCTGGAAAGCGTGAAAACCATCTCGCTCACGGCCGGGGCATCCGCTCCCGAGTGCCTGGTGGAAGAAGTCGTGAAGTTCCTGGCGACCAAGGGTTTTGACAATGTGCAGGAACTGGAAGTCATGCCCGAAAATGTTCGCTTTGGCTTACCGCCGGAGATTGTGGAGGCCATTGCCGCCGCCCCCGCGAGCGTGAGCGCGGACTAACGGAGTCCATTCTGCATGGAAGATAACTCCCCCGGAAGTTCTACCAGGTCTTCACCCCAGTTGCGTTTCGGCAAAATTGATGATCTTGCGAGCCGCGTGGCAGCGGCCACCGACGGCGCGCGCCGTCTGCTCTTTTCGCAGCAGCACAAGGATGGCTACTGGTGTGGCGAGCTCGAAGCGGACGCCACGCTCGAAGCCGACTACATCATTCTGCATACCATGCTGGGCACAGGTGATCCGGAGCGGTTCGCGAAAGCCGCGCGCTACATCCTGCAGCAGCAGAATGGGGATGGGGGCTGGAGTATCTACAAAGGCGGGCCCTCGAATGTCAGCGCCTCGGTAAAAGTCTATTTCGGTCTCAAACTGGCGGGCTACTCGGCCAGTGCACCGCCCCTGAAGCGGGCGCGCGCCAAAATTCTTGAGCTCGGCGGCGTCACCGAGGTCAACACCTTCACCAAGCTGTACCTCTGTTTCTTCGGCCAGTACGACTACGATGCCGTTCCGGCCATCCCGCCGGAGATTGTGCTGTTTCCCAACTGGTTCTGGTTCAACATCTACGAAATCTCGTCGTGGTCGCGTGCGATTCTGGTGCCGCTTTCCATCTGTTATGCGAAGAAACCGTTTAAGAAGTTGCCAGACGAGATGGGAGTGGAAGAACTTTTTGTAGGCGGGCGCGACAAATCGCGCATGCATCTCCATTGGGCCAAAGAGCTGGTCTCGTGGCGGAATTTCTTTCTCGTGCTTGACCGCCTCACCCACTGGGCAGAGCGCGTTCACATCCGGCCGCTGCGTTCCATCGCATTGCGAAAAGCCGAAAAATGGATGCTCGAGCGCTTCGAGATGAGCGACGGCCTGGGCGCCATTTTCCCCTCCATCTTGAACTCCGTGATCGCGCTTCGTTGTCTGGGTTATTCCATCGATGATCCCCAGTTCATTCGCGCTATGGATGAGTTCGAGAAGCTGGGGATCGAAGAAGGCGATACCTTCCGCATGCAGCCCTGCGTTTCGCCGGTGTGGGATACGGCTTACGCGTTGTTTGTGCTGGGTGAAGCGGGAGTCCCCGCGGACGATCCGCGCATGATCAAGTGCGCCGACTGGATCCTGCAGAAGCAGGTTCGGAACGTGGGCGACTGGAAGGTCAAAAATCCCGAGGGACAGCCGGGCGGCTGGTATTTCGAGTTCAACAACGAGTTTTATCCCGATGTGGATGATAGCGCGCAGGTTTGCCTGGCGCTGAGTCGCGTCGAGCATCCCAACGGCCGCTACCAGCGCGAATCGGTGCAGCGGGCTATCGATTGGGTTCTGTCCATGCAATGCCGCAACGGCGGTTGGGCATCGTTCGACAAGGATAACGATCGCATGGTTTTCCAGTATGTGCCCTTCGCCGACCATAACGCCATGCTCGACCCGGCCACTGTCGACATCACGGGTCGCATTCTGGAAATGCTGGCGATCTATGGCTACGACCAAAGCCACAAGGCCGTGAAAAGAGCGATCGAGTTCATTCGTAAGGAGCAGGAGCCCGATGGTTCCTGGTTTGGCCGCTGGGGCGTGAATTACATCTACGGAACGATGCTCGTGCTGCGCGGGCTGGAGGCGGTCGGAGTCGACCATCACGAGCCCTATGTGCAGCAGGCGGCGGAATGGTTGCGCATGGTGCAGAATCCGGACGGCGGATGGGGCGAGACCTGCGATTCGTACGACGATCCTAATCGGAAGGGAATTGGCGAGAGCACCGGGTCGCAGACCGCTTGGGCTGTGCTTGGCCTGATGGCCGCCAATGACATCCGCAGCGATTCCGTGGCGCGCGGTATTGCCTACCTCTTGCGCACTCAGCAGAAGGACGGCTCGTGGGACGAGAACTACTACACCGGCACGGGATTCCCGCGCGTGTTCTATCTGAAGTACCACATGTATCGCCAATATTTCCCGCTGCTCGCTTTGACCACCTACGCGAAGATGGTCGCCGAAGAGTCGGCGAGTTCAGCAGGGAATGGCCACTAGTCGGGACTTGGCCGACTCTCGGTGCTCGGGTGGATCTGCGCACACAGAGCGCACGTTCTGGACATCTCCCGTGATTCTCCAGCCTCCAACAGGGAAATGAGAACTGGCTACTGAGAACTGCTTTTGAAAGCTTTCGTCACAGGCGCAACCGGTTTTCTGGGCGCGCACGTCGCTCGAGTTCTGGCCGAACAGGGGGCCGAACTGCGCTTGCTGGTCCGCCAAACTAGCGATCTGCGCAATCTGGAAGGGCTCAAGGCGGACCGAGTCACCGGCGATTTGCGTTCTCCGGCGTCGCTCGAAAAGGCGATTTCCGGATGCGAGGTCGTGTTTCATGTAGCCGCCGATTACCGGCTCTGGGTACGCGATCCCGAGCAGATGTACCGCTCGAACGTCGAAGGCACGCGCGCTTTGTTGGAAGCAGCGCGCAAAAACGGTGTTCGTCGCATCGTGTACACCTCAAGCGTCGCAACCATGGGATTCAGCTCCAATGGACGAATCGCGGACGAGGACTCCCCGGTCGCATTAGCCGACATGATTGGGCATTACAAGCGTTCAAAGTACATGGCCGAGCAAGTCGCAATCGAAGCGGGGCGAGGCGGTCAGGATGTGGTGATCGTGAATCCGTCCACACCGATCGGCGAAATGGATATCAAACCCACGCCGACCGGGCGCATTGTAGTGGACTTCCTGAAGAAAAAGTTCCCGGCTTACGTCGACACGGGGTTGAACCTGGTGGATGCGACCGAGTGCGCGCGCGGGCACGTGCTTGCTCTGCAGAAGGGGAGAAGCGGGGAACGCTACATCCTGGGGGGAGAGAACCTCACTCTGAAGCAGATTTTAGACAAGCTGGCCGCGATCACCGGCTTGCCCTCGCCGAGCGTAAAGGTGCCCTATGTGCTTGCCCTGGCGACAGGGGTTTGCGACGAGGTGGTCACCGGATGGATCCGAGGCCGCGAACCGCGAGCGACTATTGACGCGGTGCGCATGGGACGCAAAAAGATGTTTGTCTCTTCGGCGAAGGCAGAGCGCGAACTCGGTTGGCAGATTGTTCCGGTCGACGATGCGCTGAGGCGCGCGGCTACGTGGTTTCGGGCGAAGGGTTATGCCTGAGGTTGCGATCGTCGCTGCGCTCGAGCGCGAGATTTGGCCGCTGGTGCGGCGCTGGCACGCATCCGATCGCGAGTATTCCGGCAGGCGGTTCAGGTTTTTCGAGTCCGGGCATCGCGTTGCAGTCTGTGGCGGGATTGGACCGCACGCGGCCCGGCGTGCAGCCGAGGCGATTATTTCGCTATATCGGCCGGCTATCGTGCAGTCCGTCGGCTTCGCCGGCGCTCTCGACCAGAGCTTGCGCGTCGGCCAATTGTTCGAGCCGCGGCAGGTCATTGACGCCAGCGATGGCAGTCGAGCCGACACAGGTTCCGGTTCGGGCACGCTGGTGAGCTTTTCGTCAGTCGCCAGCGGGGACCAGAAGTCCAGGCTCGCGACCGCGTACCAGGCGCAGGCGGTCGACATGGAAGCTGCGGCGGTTGCAAAAAGTGCAGAGGCGCACGGGTTGCGGTTCACCGCCGTGAAAGTAATTTCCGACGACGCCAGCTTCGCCATGCCGCCCACGGAGCGCTTTATCGCCAACGACGGCGGCTTTCGGTCGGGCGCCTTCGCGTTTCATGCCGCCGTACGTCCATGGTTGTGGAGTTCGGTGTTTCGGCTGGCGCGTAACAGCACAAGGGCTTCGCACGAGTTGTGCGAGTACTTGAGCAGAAATGCCGGGGAAATGACAACTGCGGAGTCAACCAAGTTCGCACCATAAGTTGGCGGCGCTTTGATAGGCACGGTTTCAATTCCTCCGTGTCTTTGCGTCCTTGGCGGCCGTTCTTTGCGATCTTTGCGGTTAAAAGGTTTTGTCTTTGAACGCGCTCACGGTAACCAGAAAAAGCTTTTGACCGCGAAAGTTCGCAAAGGGAACGCGAAGATCGCCAAGAAAGGCATCTTTCACACATATTTTCGAACATTACAACTACTGGAAAGAGTTGGTTGGTAGCATTGATGAAGCGAGTAAGAAGATTCATGCTTCCTGTAGTAGTGATCGCCGCGGCCATGCTGGGCGCACAAACGCAACCGTCGTTCGTCTACGTCGAAAGCTTTCGCAAGGGCGCGACACGGGTTACCGAGCAAAGGCTGGAAGTGGACTTAGACCCCAAGAATCCGACCTGCGAAATTCGCGTCAAAGATCAGAGCGGCAGAGATCGGTATTCATTCGGCTGTGTTCCGCAGCGGGTCGGGCCAGGCGACGACCGCATCATTGCCTGGCAGGTGCGCCTCGCCGACAAGCAGCACAAAATTTATCCGAACGTGCTTTTGTCCGCGCCCGATCCCACGCAGGAGCACACCCAGATCGGCTGGCTCGATCCTGGCAAATTCGCCAAGATTGCCCTGACCACCGAGCGCGTGGTCAAGGTCGACCATTTTTATTGCGTGTTCCAGGTTACCGATTCGCATTTCGTTGCGCCCGGGCAGCCCTATCTGGATCATCTAACGCTGGAGGTACGCTTCACCAACACCATGCCGCATAGCGAAGTTCATACTAAGAAGGAAGATAAGACGCCTTCATGATGGCCATTGCAGGACAGATTGCGATCGAAGATCGCCTCCAAACGATCCCGGCCACCATGCTGGCTGCCGTTTATCACGGCAAGAACGATGTTCGCATGGAGACGGTTCCGGTCCCCTCCATCGGTCCGGGCGAGCTCCTCGTGCGGGTGCATACCTGCGGCATCTGCGGCACCGACCTGAAGAAAATCTCCACCGGATCACACTCGGCTCCGCGCATCTTTGGCCACGAGACTTCCGGAGTGGTGGTCGCAACCGGAAAGAACGTTGCCCAATTCCAGCCCGGCGACCGGGTCATGGTGTTCCATCACATCCCCTGCCGGAATTGCTACTACTGCCGCCATCACACCTTCGCGCAATGCGAAACCTACAAGAAGGTCGGCTGCACAGCCGGTTTTGAGCCCAGTGGCGGCGGCTTCGCCGAGTACGTGCGCGTCATGGACTGGATAGTCCAGCATGGAACAGTCCGGATTCCTGCCGGCGTGTCCTATGAGCAAGCCTGCTTCGTCGAGCCCGTAAACACGTGCATGAAAGGAGTTGTGAGCCTGCGGCTGGAGCCCGACGAGAGCGTGCTGGTCATCGGGCAAGGCCCTATCGGTCTCATTTTGAGCGTCTTGGCCAAGCGTACCGGGGCTCGGGTTATTACTTCCGATTTGTATTCCCAGAGGCTTACAATATCTGAAAGCTTCGGTTTGGGTCTGACCATTGATGCCTCGCGCGCGGATGTTATTGAGAGGGTGCGCGAGTTAACGGATGGCCGAGGCGCCGACGCCGTGATTTTGGCGGTGGGCGGTAACGGCCTGATCCGGCCCGCCATGGATGCGACGCGTCCTGGTGGCCGGGTATTACTGTTTGCTCAAACAGTGCATGGCGAAGCGGTCGTGGATCCCGCGGCCATCTGCGTAGATGAAAAAACTTTGCTCGGGTCCTACAGCGCGTCTGTGGAGTTGCAGGACGAATCGGTGCGTTTTGTGATGAGCCGCGAGATGGAACTGGAGCGCCTCATCAGCCACCGGTTCCCTTTATCTCGTGGATTGGAAGCGCTCGAATTGGCTGCCCATCCCCAGCCTGATTCCATGAAGGTTGTGATTCAACCGGGCAGCGCTTGGGAAGGATGTTCGAAGTGAATGGAAAAATGACGGCTGCCGTCCTGTACGGCAAGGAAGACATAAAGATTGAGCAGGTGCCCATTCCCCGCGTGGGGGAAGGTGAGGTCCTGATCAAAGTGCAGGTCGCGCTCACTTGCGGCACCGACCTGAAGGTCTACCAGCGCGGTTATCACGCCCGCATGATTGTGCCGCCTGCCCTGTTCGGGCACGAACTCGCCGGAGTGGTCGAGCAAGTCGGCCCGGGAGTGCGCGGTTTCCGCAAAGGAATGCGCGTGGTGGCGTTGAACTCCGCTCCCTGCGGCATGTGTTTCTTCTGCTCCAAGCATCAGGAAAATCTTTGCGAGGACCTGCTCTTCAACAACGGCGCCTATGCGGAGTACATCCGTGTACCGAGGCGGATCGTGGAAAGCAACATGCTCGCCATTCCGCCGGACGTTTCCTACGAAGACGCGGCCATGACCGAGCCGCTGGCCTGCGTGCTGCGCGGGCTGCATGAAACCCGCGTGGAAATTGGCGACACCGTTGCCGTCATTGGGGGAGGACCCATCGGGCTGATGTTCGTGCAGGTTGCCAAGGCGATCGGCTGCAACGTGATTGCCGTGGTGAAACGTGACTCGCAGGTGACCTTGGCGCGGCGCAAGGGCGCGCACGAGGTGGTGCAGATCACGCAAGTGAAAGATCCCATCGAGGCCGTCCGCGATCTTACCCGCGAGAAGCGCGGTGCAGACGTCGTGGTCGAAGCCGTCGGCCGCCCGGAGGCATGGGAATGGGCTGTCCAGATGGTTCGCAAAGGCGGCACCGTAAATTTCTTTGGTGGATGTGCCAGCGGCAGCAAAGTGCAGCTTGATACCAACCGGCTGCACTACTCGGAAATCTCATTGAAAGCGACGTTCCATCACACGCCCGAGACCGTTCGTCGGGCGTTCGCGCTGATTGCCGAGAAGAAAGTCCGCGGCACCGACTACATCACGGGCGAAGCGCCACTCTCCCGTCTGCATGACGTGCTCCGCCATATGCTCAACCGCAATGGCGACATCAAGACCGCCATTATTCCCGGGCACTGACGGTAGGGAATCGACCGGGACACATACTCGCTATGACTTCTATCGCCAGCAGCGAATCCCGGCCTGTGCCCGCGTCTTCCCCGCTGGCCGGCTGGGCAAAGCTTCCGCCAGAGTACGCGATCCCGCCGCTTGCGCCTTCGCTCGAACAGTCGCGCGCTTATTGCGAGCGACTGGCGCGTTCTCACTACGAAAATTTTTCAGTAGCGAGTTGGTTTCTTCCGGCGCGCCTGCGGCAACATTTCTTCAACGTCTATGCATACTGTCGCATCTCCGATGATCTCGGGGATGAGGTCGGGAATCCGGCGGCATCGCTCCTGTTACTGGACCAATGGCAGAGGGAGCTGGATGCTTGCTATGCCGGTAGCCCAAGGCACCCGGTGTTTGTGGCACTGGCCGAAACAGTTCGTAAATTCGAAATCCCGCAACACGAGTTCTCCGACTTGCTGGCGGCCTTCCGCCAGGACCAGACGATCACGCGCTACCAAACATTCGATGACTTGCTCGGATATTGCCGGAACTCCGCGAACCCGGTGGGTCACCTCGTGCTCTACTTGTGCGGCTATCGCGACGCCGAACGGCAGAAGCTCTCCGACTACACCTGCACGGCTCTACAGTTGGCGAATTTCTGGCAGGACGTTTCCGTCGACTACGAAAAAGGCCGAATCTACCTGCCCCTCGAAAGCCTGCGCCGCTTCGGCGTCACCGAAGAAGATCTGACTGCCAACCGCAATACGTCTTCCTTCTGCGAAATGATGCGCTTCGAAGTGGCGCGAGCGCGCGAATGGTTTGAACGCGGGCTGCCGCTGGTGGGCAGGGTCGATAAAGAACTCGCCATCGACCTGGACCTTTTCACACGCGGCGGTCAGGAAATTCTGAATGCGATCGAGAAACAAGGATACGCCGTTCTCGGGCGCCGGCCCTCGATCTCCAAGTCGCGCAAACTCGTCCTGGTGGCACGTGCAGCGCTGGGGAAGTTGCTATGAGTACCGCCGTGCAGTCCGCCGCCGTGCAATCCGTGCCCACGCATTCGCAATTGGCGATGGCCTATTCGGTGTGCAGCGGCATCGCGCGCTCTTCCGCCCGAAATTTCTACTACGCTTTTCTCGTCCTCCCCAAACCCAAGCGCCAAGGCCTTTGTGCGGTCTACGCCTTCATGCGGCGGTGCGACGATCTTTCCGATGATCCCAGCTTGCCGCCTCGGGAACGGCGCGCGCGGCTGGAGGCCTGGCTGGACGCCTTTCATCATGCCCAGGCCGGAGAACCCACCGACGATGCCATCCTGCTTGCGTTGACCGACAGCCAGCGTCGTTACCAGATTCCCCCTGAGTTGCTCGACCAGTTGGCCTTCGGCACCCTGATGGATGTGCCCGACTCCGCGCCGGAAGGTCCTTCGCAGGAAACCGGGTCGGAGTCATCCAGCCTGGTCGTGCAGTACCGTTCCTTCAAGGATCTATACCTGTACTGCTATCACGTGGCGTCAGTGGTGGGACTGGTCTGCATCAAGATTTTCGGGTATCGCGATCCCAACGCCGAGCACCTGGCCGAGCGTTGCGGGATTGCATTCCAGCTGACCAACATCATTCGCGATGTCAAAGAAGACGCCGGCATGGGACGTGTCTATATTCCGCTCGAAGACTTGCAGAAATTTGAGCTTATGCCAGGCGACCTGCAGGGCACGCCCGATCGCGCGCGCCTGCGCTCGTTGCTCGCCATGGAG
>Ga0209806_1000572_pt1 | contig 25255 bp, 27 predicted proteins | sample GraSoiAngelo_152_FD_186166 | JGI IMG/M metagenome (GOLD analysis project Ga0209806, IMG submission 186166) | Grasslands soil microbial communities from the Angelo Coastal Reserve, California, USA - 14_1009_12_30cm (SPAdes) (version 2) | ecosystem: Environmental > Terrestrial > Soil > Grasslands ... | reverse complement strand
AATCGAGATTCTACCAGTCCTACAATCTCGCGCTCTATCTCTAGGCCCTCCAAACACGTGCACGCATTATTACGGATAAGAAGACAATCTCTTCCTGGTACAGGGTCCTGAAGGCGGAGCTTCCACCAGGCTACGACCGAGACGGATCATACGCCGGAACAACGGAGAACGTAGAGGGCGTCGAGAGCTTGGCTGTTCTATGGTAGTTTGAATTCTCCTAGTTTCCTGGTCTTGATCTCTTTGATGTCTCGGAAGTGTGGATCCTCGCTGAGAACCAGATCCGCTTTCCTGGAAATGTGAGTCCCAGCGATGAAGCAGTCTCCCCACGGTATCTTCTCGTGATATTTTGCTCGCAGCGCACCCGATTCTCTGGCCTCATCCTGGGACAGTTGGACGATCTCCAAGCCTGAATCCACTAGCTCTCTCAAGCGTAGCTCAGCCACATCTCTCCCTGCATCTCTTCGGGCGATGGCGTAGAACTCCGCCAAGGCAACTGTGGGGAGCACCCCTCGGTTTCCAGCAAGCCGACAAAAGTGCAAGACACTCCTGGATTTCCTCAAGACATCCGGTTCTTTGGAGAAGTAGTGGAGTATCAGGAATGATGTATCCAGCGTCACCTGCAAGAAATCGCGTCGCTACCGGAAGCTCTTCTTTCTGTCTCTGAGAAGCTTCTCCAAGACCTCTCCAGCATCACCGAAACCCGACAGTGCCCCGGCAGAATCCTCAACATCGGCCGCTGGCTTGAGAATCAGGCCCTCCTCTGCTTCTTCGAAGACTATTCGATCGCCCTCCTCGATTCCAAGTTTCTTCCGAAACGCGGAAGGGATGGTGGCTTGACCTTTCCTAGTGACCCGGGAGTAATACGTTGCCATGAGTCTTACTAACACCCTCGTACTACAACATGTTTCTCTCGTCACGCCCTATTAACGTTGCTTTCCCGCATGACAAAGTTCGGAGAACTAAACTATGCCAGCCATTCGACTGGGACCCATTAGTCTCTAGAATGGGCTATGCGAGGCAGTAGAGGTATGCAGTGGTCCGAAGATTCTTGGGCGTTATTGGAGAAAAGAGATTGTCCTACATCCAGTAATAGTGCCCACCATTGGAGTCAGGGACCTCCTATGTTAGGCCGATTTTCTTGAGGATGTCTTGGTATCGTGGGTCTGTCTTGAGATCGTCGAACAGGGGTTCGCTTAGGACGTCGAGGGTGCTGGTGCCTCGGAATTTGGGCAGAGGCCCTTGCTAGATCCTCCGGATGATCCGGGTTGGATCAGTCCTACTTTCGTTTGCCGAGTTGTAGTTGGTCTGTCCGGCCTAGGAGCGGGCGTAGCCCGTTCTCGAGGTTGAACTTGTAGGCTTGCGCGTTTCCAACCTTCCGGGTCGGCTGCGCTAGCCCGAGCTTGGTTAGGTTTTGTAGCGCGGATTCAACGGTCGGGTAGTCGAGTTTGGTGGCTTCGGAGAGCATGGACACGGTCTGCTCCATGTTTCCACCCATCCTTGCCTCTTCGAGCACTCTGACCATTGGATTCTTGAAAGCGCCAAAGAGGAGATTCTGCGAGAAGTCGATCGGTGTAATCCTCATTGATCTCACCATACAGGAGCCATGATGCGGCTATTAGGGGTATCTGCTCCACCTCCAGAGACATGGAAAGCCAAACCAGCCGTGATCAGGCTCCAACGCTGTTACCCTTGAGTTCGAGGTAAATGCCTCTCTGGACCTCGACCTGAGCCCAAGAGTACGATTCGGTGTACGTTTGAGTAGCTGATACGGAATGATCGAAGAGTTCTGTTCTTTCAGTCGTCGCGGTGAAACAATTTCTTGATATCTGCCCAGCATCCGGTTGCGGGGCATCTATTCCACAGCCGCTGTAGGCACCGTGACTGAGCAACTCAACAAGCATCGAGTTAGCCTGAGTCGGGGTTACGTTCACTGATTGAGAAGTGGAAGAGGTACTCGGTGCTATGCTGGTCGAAGAGCCTACCCCCGCGACTCCCCTATACCGGCCGATGGTCATTGTGATTATTATCGACGCTACGCATGGTTTCTGACAGGTAAACCAGTCAGGGCTTACAGTTATGTTCGTAGAACTTGTCCTAGACGCTCTGCCGGTCCAGACTTGCTCCCAGAAATTCTCAGCAACCCCCGGAGAAGCGCTAGCGGATCTCGTATAATTGCTGGACTGGGTGTCTGTGACTTTGGCAATGTCCGGAAGATTTCCCGCGGTTCCCTGAGAATAAGCAATCTGCACTATGGTGAAGTCGTCCGAGTAGGTCGCTATCATCCCCGTGTAACTCTCGTTGCTTGAAACCCTCGCCTCCGGTACGTTGGAGACTGCGTAGAAACTTGGAGCTAGGGCCCTAGGAGTTCTGACAGGTGGACTCGTACCCGTACCGCTAGAGCCCTTGTCGGTATGATGTTCAAGGATCGGGTTGATCTCGCTGAAGCCTACAACAGTCGTCAACATGACTCCGATTAGGACCGTGACAGCAAGGATCCTGGAGAAACGACGTAGGGAATTGATTCCACGTTTCTTAGACAGATCCAGCGAATTTAAGAACACGCGATCGGGAGCGCTACTTGGCTCCGTCTCATCGTCGAACTCGTAGGACGAGAACCTGGGTTGAGCCCCACCTCTTCCCTGGCCACTCCCCGAAAAAATTGCTTGCACACCATTTTGCGCGGGTCTTTTTTTCCTCCGCGAGATCTTGCCCAAAAACGATTCCTCTCCTCACACCGAACAAACACCGGGTCTTGCCTGCTGACTTGTAAGAGAGTCATTTGCAGAGAACCTACAAGGAAAAGATTCAGCGCCCGACAGAATTAGCATGAAATTGCTTGAAACCACCATCCTTTGACAGATCAGATTCCCTCCCGTTATATTCGAATTAGGCTCCCACACCGGGGCCCCTTAATAGCGGCTCGCCACATGAATTATCTTGATATCTCTAGCAATCCTTGCATTTCCACAGGTTCATTTCGAACCAACCTTGGTCCCTACTGATACTTATCCCAGGGACTTGACATGACTGGGTTAGAGTCTGCCGCGACACGCGATGAAAACATGACACTAAACCGGAGAAAGATAGGCGGGACATCATTGGTGCTAACCGGACTAGTCGCACTGATCATACCCTTCCTACTCTTCTCTAACATCCAGCCCGCGATAACCACTCCGCCTCCTCCTGGCGGGAACAATCATGGCGGAAACGGTGGCACAACCCCGCCCTGCACTGTCAGCTGCGCACAATCAAATGATAACCAGCTTCCCGTGACAACACTCCGGATAACCGGCCAGATCAAATGGCTAAGGGACAAAACCCCGTTCTATTATCCGAACTTCACGATCACCCTCCACGCTGTTGATGACAAGAATCTATCAAGCATCCTCCTGAACGACACCGGCACGGTTACCAGCATCCATGCGAAGGGTAAGACCTTCAACGCCACCATCACGATTACAACAGAAGGCCGACACACATTATCCTACTTTTCTACAGACCAAGCCGGTAACAAAGAAACACCCCACCGGGAAGTTGTCGGCCTCTCGAGGCCAGACCTCTTAGACCTCCAAAACCTCATCACAAACTCTGGCCTTGACAATGCAGGAATCAAGAACGGGCTGACAATGAAAGTTGAAACAGCGCAAGACCAGCTGGCCAAAAATCAGTTCCCTGATGCTCTCAACGCCCTCTCCAACCAACTGAACGCGCTAGCAGGAAAACATGGGCTTGACCAAGCCCAGGTAGATCTGATGCAGATGATGATATCCGCGATCAAAGGATAACCAGCCATCAACCCCCGCCAATCAGAACGTTGAATCAAAACCGCGTTCCGAAGGCGACATCTGACAATGCCAAGGGGTCAGTTCGCGCACGTGCAAGTTACTGAGAACTCCCAGCAGATTATCTGGAGAACCTCAACGAAGAAGACTGAGCCTCCTAGTTAACCAGCGACCTTGGAGACGGGTTTACCGTTGTCATGTCTTAGTGATAGCCCAATGTGCATTTCGAGCATTGCCAGTCCCAACCCCGCATAGAAAAGGACATCACCGAGAAAGAACAACAGGTTGAACCTAGGCGCTACAGATAGTGAGTACTCAGGCATCGAGGGGGAGGCAGCGGGGGCCGCGTACGCCCATGGGCAACGACCGTTCAGCCCACCTGGTAAGTCGAGATAGGCAATCGGGAAACCATGTGAGATCATTCCCTGCGAGCAGGGCGTCTGAGCCGAACTCGGCACTCCATAGTAACCGGACAATGCAGTCGCGGCAAGGCCGAGAATTGATAGGGTGATAAAGACCCCTGACGGTAGCCCGACCCTTCGCCATACAAGTATCATCACAAATCCCAGAGTGACCAAACCTAGAACGAATACCCCATTCCAAGACCGGGACAAGTTGAACACCCGAGCAAGAGCTACAACCGCGGCCAAGGACAAGAGACACAAACCTGCTACGACGTGGTTGAGCTTCGAAAATCCTGTGCTCATTCGGTAAGCAAGTCCGATGAGAAATCGATCAGGTCGAAGCCCAGATTAGTTTATCCCGGAACAAAAACCGACTTTTGAAGAATCAGATTTGATGCACCATCAGTTTCGCCACTTCCAGCCTCGCCTCCGCCTTCCCCCGCGCCAACCGAGCTAAGAGGAGGCAAGCCGGAATATCCCTGAACCAGGAAGGATAGTAACAGAGCCTTAGAAAGCCTCTCCCAACTCTCACCGTGCCGTCAAGAGGCAAACTCATCCCACGGGATCCTGAGAACAGTTGAGATCTGACATTTTCGTTCTCGGAATAATAATGGTCGTGTTAGGCCCGGTTCTAACAGCCGCAGCGGCGAGCTCCTGTCTTCTGACAATACTCTCAGGTAACGTGTTCGCCTGCGCCAACGACCTGCCCGTGTTCATCGGAGGCGGAGCCCTCTTCGTAGCAGGAATAATCACATGTCTAGTAGGCGTGATAATGCCTGAGCCCTACGCTCGGCCGCGGCCTCCGTTGAGTCCGACAACCCCAACTCAGACGGGACAGGTCACGTGCAAGAAATGCGGCCGCGTCAACTCATTCGGCCTGTTTGCGTGTCCGTTCTGCGGTGAGAGAGCAAGCTGAGACAAGCGCAGCAGACCGACCACCAGTAAGCCTGAGATAACTGACAGGAGCTACTGGTGAGAACTCTGGTCTCGATCCGGATCAGGACTTACTCTCTTCAGAACCGGCATATTTCCAGTAATAACGGTAGAAGGAGTAACAGTCAAAGTCCTAGCTGGGGCTGGACTTGGCGGGACTTGCACGGGCACTGATGGTCGTGCCTCTTTGACCTCGAGCGGCGGAAGAGGCTGCATGGACCCCTGGTGCGCAATATCTGCCCTGAGAGCAGCAACCATCGGATGGAGGTCGATCGCCGGCTTAGAACTGGACGCGACGGGAGTCAATCCGGGAGCTTGCGGTTGGTTGACCATGACTCCGATTTGGCGGTGAGTCGATTTTAGAACCTTCAAAAGTCCGAACGCCATGCCTAAACCGCAAATGATGACGAGTATAGCGATTAGTGAGCCGTCAGCCTGAATCATGTCGTTAACATAGGCTTGCAAATAGATATTGTTCAGATACTCCTCAACGACCCAAGAGGATAGGAGAATGATCACCAGCATCTGCATCAGCATTATGACCTTAGCAAAACCTGGAACCGTCCTTCCCACCTCAAAATCGGCACCTTGAGACGTATCACATACCCCTGACCGTGTTCTCTCTTGTTCTCGAAAAGGGTCGGAGGACTATGTCAAAGTGGTGAAACAGATGATCCTCAAGCCCGGTACCTCTTTGACGCTAACAGGCTCTTCCGGAAACCCTCTTCGGCGTGTGCCCTTGCGAAGATTCCTGAAAACTCGAAGACCCGTCACATGAAACCCTCCCTTGATACCTCAGAGAGTTAAATATGAAACATCAAGCCGGGATTCTCGGTTACTGCGAAATGCCGACCCCCAAGAAGCTGATGGAGCTCCAAGAGACCATAAACGAAGACCTACTGAAGGCGAGGCTTCCAGAGATCAGAATTGACGGCTTCAAGCTCCCAGATCAAGCCTTGGAGATCACTTTCGAGCGAGAGACAGTGACCGGGGAAAACCGGGAGAGACTCTGGGAAATCATAAACGCTCACTACCGGAAACTACTAAGAGAGTTAGAACTCAAAGAATAGCTTCACGAGGCTATTCCTGATTCTTCGACCGTTCATTCCATCTGCGCAAGGAACGATGTAATCGGCCGATCTCGTCAACCGGCTCAGCGTCCACGACTTTGAGAACATGCATGGTCACTGACTTTTCTAGTCCAGCCTTGACTACGTTCGTATTCTCGACCTTCTCTGAAAGATGTTCAATCTCTCCAAGAATACTCCCCGCCTTAAGGAGGATTCCGAATAGGACTGTTCCGAGGAGCCCACCGAAACCGAGAACAGCGATCAGCGAACCTTTCCCTTGAAAGAAGCCGAACAGATATGTCTGAAGATACGGATTACTCACATATTCGTTGTACATCCAGACAGACAAGCCAACAATTATCGCCACTTGCAGTACCAATACAGCCTTTACATACAAAGAAACGCTTCCCCAAGAGCGTCCAACCGCCCGAACCATAGCTGACATATTAGTCTAGAGAAGGGAGAATGTCTTATCTCAAAATCGTGGAACGCTAGCCCCCAGTGTCTGGTACCTCCAACTATGTGGAGCTCCCCTCTCATCTTGCCTCCCTCTATGGTGTTGGCAGCAATAGTAGCCTGGATCCCTTGAACGTAAAGAACGTGCAAGGACCGGCTTGGCTTAGAACTCTCTCCTAAAGCCCATCTGAAGGAGACTTGGGCATGCTGCCCGACTAGAGGACTCTGACGGCCACTTTGCAACCCTCGCAATACTGGTAGATCGCCAACAGATCCCCTGGCACATGCTTGACCGCATCAGTCTGAACCAGAATGTTAGCCAGAGGCTTTCCACAGACCAGGTGAGGAACCCCCTTAATCGCGAGAACGTCGATCCCCTGACCGGCTGTTTCCAGCGTTTTCACAAGCTCATCCAAGGTCGCAACTCGAAATTCCTGGAAGGGCTTGTGACTTGCAAGATCTAGGGCCGGCTTTGCTGTAGGTAGAACCGCCACATCGGAACGAGTCGCGATCTGTCGCAGGGCCGCTCACTCGAGGCAAGGTGGTGCCTCTCTAGCTTAAGCGTGGAGTAACCGATTCCACATCGATCCGAGTTATCGGTTCAGGTTTTTCAATCCGGCGGAGACAAATCGGATCAGGAGGGTCCTGTCTGGAACTCGTACTGGCTAGCGTAGGTGTTGAGCCCATGATAGGAGTATTGTTGCAACTGGCTAGTCAACGTCAACGGTGAGCCAGTACACTGAGCATAGACGAGCGAGTTTGGGTTAGGGGGCACGTATTCGCCGATGCAGACCCATGCTCTGGATACTGGGACGCTGGACTCTGAATACGTGACTTGTTTCATCGATGTTTCAGATGGGCTCGGATGGTACCACTCAGTCATCAAACTCGTAGGTGTCCGAGTGCTAGAGGAGGTTGAGGAGCCTGCAAAAACCGTCCCGCCCCCAGCCTTGTAGCTGTGAGAAGAATACGCGCCCGTGTTGTAATCGACTGCGTACATCGTAACCGTATCGGTGCCGCCAGAAAACGATAGGCTAAGCCCTACAGTGTCGCCCGGGTTGACATTGTCCGGGATTCTTGAAAGGACTGGATTATTTGTCGTCCCATTCGGTGTGAAAACTTCCCAGATAAAGTGGAAGCCTGAGTCATAGCCGTTCCCGGAAGCAAAAGGCCAGTTGTAGGCTAGCCCTACCTGGTACCAATAACCCGCGTCAGAAAAGCCATTGAGGAGGTAAGCTGGACCATAACCGGACGAGTCGGTCTGTGGCATAGCAGTAACATTGTAGTTCAATGCGCCGAAGTCTTGCGTGAAGATCAAGGACACCTGTTGGTCATACGTGGCCTTCCCCGGAGTTGTTGGGAGCGTGGAGTTTGTACACAGGGATGGGGTAAGGCAGGTCAGATTCCGCAGAACATTTCTCGCATTATCGTACAGCCGCGTCACAGCGGGAACCAAGACTCCTGTGGCAAAGAGGCTCCCTGCCACAAGCAGGGCGATTAGGCCTATCGCGGTACCGATATGTTTCGATGAAGAGGGTCTTGGTCGAGTGGAGCCAGTCCAGTCAAGCCTTGTCCCGCAATATGGGCAGAAGGTACTAGAAGCCTGCAGCTCCCCGTGGCATACCGGGCACTTCATACGCGATCACATTCGAGGCTGGAAGCCTTAGCTTTTCTGTTCCCTCAGGGCGTAAGAGGATTCCAGAATCCCAGAATCAGCAAAACCTTTTTCATAAAAGGAAAACCTTTGACTCAGCGATCCCAGGTTGAAATCAGATAGCTTACTGACTGCTCTAAAGAAGGACAAGGAGATCGAGTTGACTGTTACGGGTCGAAAGAGCGGGAAACCAATTCCTCGTCCAGTATGGTTCGTGCTGAGAGGGACTGAGCTGTTGCTACTGCCTGTTACAGGCACTGATTCCCAGTGGTACAAGAACGTCCTCCGGAACCCTCAGGTAAAGCTCCGCGCCAGCCAGCAAACCTTCAAGGGCAGACTCCACGCGATAGTTCAGAAAAAACAAGTTGACGAAGTTATCGAGTTGTTCAAGGGAAAGTACGGGTCTTCCGACATCAAAAAGTACTACCCGAACCCTAACGCAGCTGCCGTCATGCAACTTGACTGAGACTATCGTGTTCGATTAATTCTTTGATACGACAACGCTGAGTAGGGCTGGAATGGATTTTCAAGCCCCGAACCGTAGCCCGAGCATCGGGCCAAATATGAGAACTATCAACATGAAAATCACGGGGAAGACGCCCAACACTATGAAGAGTATGATCTTGCCGGATACGCCTTCCTGATGTTCTCGCCCCGACATCGCTAATAGCGCAAACTAGAAGGGCGCTAAAAAACAATTACCCTGCATAATCACGAGAGAAATCGTACTGACCTTGGCCGAGTCTCTCCTGTTAGCTCTCTCCTGAGCCTAAAGGATTTGAAAGACCCTGATTCGCTGACAACAGAGCATCTTGAGCCTGAACGACACGATATTCAACATCGCGCTAAACCTGCTATCTCAATGGGGCTATACAGGAGTCTTCCTCTTGATGACCCTTGAAGGCGCGACGCTTCCCGTTCCTAGCGAAATCGTTCTGCCCCTAACGGGGTACTTGGTATACCAGGGTCGCCTCGAGTTTTGGGCAGCGGTGGCGGCTGCAACCCTGGGAAGTCTTGTAGGAACAATTGTCGACTTTGGTGTCGGATACTACTTTGGAAGACCTGCTGTACTACGGTTGGGCAGGAAAATCCGGCTTAGAGAGCATCATCTGATCGTCGCAGAAGGATGGTTTGCAAAATATGGCAGCGTGGCCGTCTTGCTCGCAAGGTTTGTCCCCCTTCTTCGAACCGTGATCGCGTTTCCAGCGGGGATCGCCAAGATGAAGATTGGAAAGTTCCTTGCCTACTCAACCGTTGGCATAGTCATCTGGGATATCATACTCATCTACCTCGGAGTTCTCGCGGGACAAAATGCTAGCTCGATAATCAGCACCCTGGACGCAATTCTACCGTTGATTGGATACGCGGCAATAGTGGGACTAATCCTGGTCCTCTTGTATTTCTCAAGAAAACCCCGAAAGAAGGAATCCCCAGACGAGGGAAAACATGCGACCTAGGCGTGAACAGCTAACCTTACGGTTTCAATGGTTCAAGGGGAAAGCGACTCCCTATTTTGCTTGTTTCCAGACAACGCCCCTATGTCGGTGAGGTTTGTCACACCGAGCCCCGCAAAGGAAACCATGTTTCCAGGCGGATAGACCTAACTACAACATCGGGCTAGATTTAGTGAGCTGCCTCTAACAATGGAAAAAAGCAGAACGGCCGAAGAACTACTCCAGTGCGACTCCATTTGCTCAAAACATGATGCGCGTTGCGAGCTCAAAGGTTACCAACAGACTTCTTATCGATACCACGGCCATAAGGATGCTGAAGGCAAGATGTGCATCTGGCCGAAGACCATAACGACGTGAGGGCCCGAACGTGAGCGCAAGGCCCACGTGAGAGCCGTACCTAGACGCAAAGCCTCTTGGGTCTGGTTACAGGACCCGTAAGGTGGCGGAGCGACGAAGAATACTTCAAGGGTTGAGTTCGGAGGAATGCGTCACGAGTCTATCCAAGAAGCGGGTCCCTCTCAAAGCCCTACTTCTACTTCTCATCTTCGCATTCGGCTCTTTCACCGTTAGCGGAACCGTACTCCCCATCGCGATTAGTGATGCCCACAAAACCACAGGTAGCTTCCTAATGACAATCAGCCCGTCCGTAATCACAGTCCCCCAAGGCAAGAACGCCAGTTCAACTGTCACCATTCTAAGCACTCAGGGTTTCACTGGAACTGTGGCGCTTACTGCACAGGTTACTAGTGGAATCACGGTCATTTTCAACCCACGCGGAGTCAATGTACAAGCTGGAGGCACCGCGACCTCGATAACCACCGTACAAGCCGCTAAGAACGCTTCTATGGGAACGTACAGTATTATCGTAACTGGGACGGCTTTGGCTGGAAAGAAGGTTCTGAGCAGCTCAGCCCTGTTGACAACCACGGTTAACTCTCAAGCCGATTTTGGAGTGTACGCCAACCCATACTCAATTACCGTTGTCGCTGGATTCGCAAACTCCACGAGCATTATCCTAGACAGCAAGAACGGTTTTGATGGATATGTAACTCTCTCTGCAATCGTGCCTTTCGGATTTCTGGGCGTAATGGGAGGCCAAAACCCGGTAACCCTAGCTCCAGGAGCCACGACCAATACCAGCATACAAGTATCAACAACCATGTCGACCATATTAGGAAAGTACAATATCACGATAACCGGGTCAAGTGGAAGTGTCAGTCACTCGTGTATCCTAACAGTCAACGTCGTGGACCCGGCTCCCGAATCATTGACCATGTCAACATTCTCTCTTACCTCTCCCACCAGTATGACCCTATCTCTACTCAATGACGGTAATACTCCGATAACGCTCCAATCGTACAGCGTATCCGACCTCTCGAAAGACGTATGGATCCTTTCTAACTGGACAGGGCCTACCATTTCACCGGGAAACGTCAGTCCAGCAGTAATATTGATCGGTCCCAATTGCAACATGTGCGTTTACAATGGAATACCCTTGCTCTTCCAACAATTCCTTGTTGGTCATGCTTACCTGATTACCGTCACCACGAAACTGAACAGCCAGTTCACGTTCACGGTTACAGCCTAGTAAAACCAGAGGACTATTTCCGCGGATTATTTGATCCTGACCGGATTGTCCGGACCAGAACTGTTTTGTGGAATCCCGTTCTTAACCCAGAAAATAAAGTGTCTCAAAAAACCGATTGCGTGTGGCTGCGCGCTAATTGGTGCCGCTGGTTCTTGCCACTCGCGAAAGGGAGGCTGGCGAGTGTTGACGGAGATACAAGAGTTGGGATCGTGCACCTGTCAGAAACAGTTTTCGGATGAAGTCTGCTTTTGAGATGACTCCTTCACGATTGCGATGGTCTTCGTAGAGCGCGTCAACTATGGCCCAGTCACTTTCCTCTAGTTTGATCTGCTTGGAGAAGGGGGCCCAGTCTTTGCTCGCCCTCGTGTCGGACATTGCTGACATTGTAGCTCGTCAGAATATCCTCTTTAGCGTATAGTTACCCAACATCTCACGTAAGAATACCTACTGGACGTTGCAGCCGTAGAAATCATCGAGACGGATTCTGAATTCTCGAGGACAATCGTGTGCGTCATCACGAACTGGCGAGAATCGCACAGATGAGTCCAACCCATGCTCGACATATCGGCCCGTAGTCGCCCGGTTTCCGGAAGTGTTCCGAGCGAACCGGTTATTGTTTTTTCTTCGGTTTCGGCATCGCCGCTATGGAAAGCGTTTGTGATCGCGTCCTCGACCTTGAAATCCGTTTCCGATGTCTCTCTGATAACGGACTTTCTCCTCCATTGTGTTTCTCATCCATCTTCAACCAGTCGGGAATGACTATAGCTCTAATCAATTCCTGCACTGTAATGTCCCTATCGCCAGCGATTTTTCGTAGCTTCGTGTACGCGGAGTCTCCCAGAGACTGCATGAACTTAGACGAATCGGTAACCCCCTGCGAACACTGCCGTCAATATCTGCCCAGAACCTCAACTTCGCAAGAGCAGTCGGGCGCCATATAAGGCCGAGCGCTCGCATCATACACCGACTAACCTTTTGCGATATTACGATACCTCTAGGTATACAATTCAAGCTTGGAGGTTGGGTCAAATGTCTACCGAGAATCTTTTCTCCAGAGAGCGACAGCCGAAGTCACACTGTTTCGCGAGAGTCCATGCTAGGAATAGGTAAGGTCATGCTGGTCAAGCATTATCGCTCGCAAGGGCATGGCCCTTTCGCAGGGTTCCCCCGCGACCGCCAGCCTACCAATCTCAAGCGTGAGCGGATTCTCAACAATAGTAAACCTCACCGCAACAGTCTCGATAATCCTCGCCAACGGACCGATTGCGACACGGAAACCAACGAAGGTGTCTCTGACATCTGGAGGAACTGCAAGCTCACTGCCCTCCGTTTCAACGTCTGGACTGACGCCGCGGAGAGGCTACACGATATTTGTCTTGGCGACCAGTGGGACCTTCTCCCACTCTCTGTCAATTACCTTTACCGTGCACTAACTGCGACAATGCGCCAACTGCGGTCTAGTCCGGTCTTAGGGAGGAACAGAGTTGGACCGGCATCTACAGACTTACTTGGCCAGAGACGGGGTACGATATGTCTCGGATGTTTGCCGAGTACAGACCTGCACTGTTGGCTTGCAGAAAGATCGTAAACGTCACCTGGTTAGGAACTGCCCAGCCCTGGGCAAGCCAGGCCTGGTTTGCGTCAATGGATACAGTAGTCCAGGCAGAGGCTGCGACGGGAATTATGGTTGTGATGTTGTAGCTGGAAGTCAAAAATGTCTGTTGGGCGGTGGTATTGGAGAAGATGTAGGACAGTTCGTGAGCGCCATCCGTCAAGGTTACCCCGAGGACGGCTCGATTGCCGGTGCTTGTTGCTGCAGGATCGAACAGGGAGAGGTTCATCTTTGTAGCGTTGAGGAGAATTTTCTGAGACAGCATTATCTTCTCAACAGTGATTGCCGGGCTCGTGTAGTTGAGCTGAAGGCTTATCCCTGATGTCTGGTTATGGTCGAGGCTTTGAATTACTGGTGTGAAAGGATCTATGTTGGCTTTGGTCAACTTCCAACTGAATGGGACTTTGGCTCCCGCTCCAACATCGAGCGTCCACCATCTGAAGTGCGGGTTCTCTATGGCTAGGAGAGCGGAATCGATGCGGAATGATAGAGATTGGCCCACAAGGTTTCCGGTTCCGGCATCGAAGACGTAGACGCGGAAGCTTGTCGATCGGGGCACTGCCGCTAGACCGTCGGTAGCACTCACGAGATACGAAGCGCTTGAAGATGGCGCAAGGCTCTGGTTTGAGTTCGAGGCCCAGAGGTATGGGAGGTAACTCCACTTGACGAAGAACGACGGGACGATGGGTCGGGGAGTCAGGTTGTCTAGCGTGACGTTGAGCAGTGTTGATGCGCCTAGCCCGTCAGGATCAGCTATTGAGTTGATTTGCACGTCTACTCTCGAGGGCGGCGAACTTGAGACATAGGTTCCGAAGGCTCCGACAAATACTGTGGTGAGCAGCAAGCCGGAAAGCAAGGGGACCCTCAGTCTGCTTCGGACAGAGCGAAGGATGGGCCCCATAGAAGGGTGCCAGGGTAATGTGTGGAATGGAGAAAAATGCCAGATCGATAAGGCGGGCCTGCTGTTGAAGAATTCAAAGGCGAGGGGAAAGGCCCAGTAGAAGATGTAGCTGGGAAAGGATCGATAATAGAAGAACATGATCATGATCGGGAAGATCCAGACGAAGCATCTTGACTTGGAGAAACGGGTAGAGTAGAGATAGAGCGCTCCGCCGCCAACAAGGCCCATGAGCGCGACAAAAAACAGAGGAGGAAGGACGACTCCTAGGTCCAACAGTACCCCGGAGAGCCCGACTCCTCCAGGAACCTGAGCTGCACCGCCAGGGAAGTACGGCGCGATGGTGGCCGTCCACCATTGGGACGGGGAGGATAGCATGAACGGAACGTTTGGGCCCAGGAAGCCCACGGCTATGGCACCGGTGCCTAAGAGGGTGTTTCTCAACTTTGAGCCGGGAGATTCCTGCCAGAGACGAATGAGGAGAAACGGGGCAGCGATGAGGGCAATCTGTTTTGTGGCGCCAGCAAAACCTACCATCAGGAGGCCAAGGCTCTTGTTTCGATACCAAAGGATGGCGCCTCCCACTAGGAAGAATGCCCAGACGCTATCGGTCCAGCTTGCCGCAACGAACGCTGGAAAGAACACGAAGGGGGCGAGACTGAGGGCTTTCTGACGGGAAGGAACGAGCCCGAAGATTAGGAGCACTGACAGTATGTGGAAGAGGAATACTCCGTCGCGGAGGTCGTGTAGTCCTGCGGCGTAGAGGGGAAGGAGGGTCAGAAAGTTGAGGGCCGGGTAGTTGAGGTGGAACTCGAACGAGCCGTCTATTCTGGGCGTGTAGAAGGACGGGGGAAAACTGAAATGGTCTAGGAAGGGCTTGATCGAGTAACCGTACGGGTTCTGTAGCGCCAGCACTTTGAGGACGCCCATGTACGAGCCGACGATGCTGTCGGTCATGTAGGTGACCCAGAGGATTCTGGTGAAGAGCAAGTAGAGCACTATGGTGGCGCAAAGGTGTCCTGACAGCGAGAGCAGGTTCGACTTGCTGAGCGACAGTGCTTTCCTCCTTGAGTTCACTAGGTTGTACGCGCCAAACAGGAACACGGGAATCGCTAGAACGACGAAGAGGCTAGAGATGAGAACGATAAGCAGACCAACGGCTACTAGGAAGGCTCCTGAAATGAACAGCCCTATCCTCGTCCCGCTTCCCGCCTGCGCGGACGTCTCCTGGTTCAGGCCGAAGAATTGACTCGCACGCGTCCTAAGGAGGTGAGAAATACGACCGACCGGAATAATCATGGATTAGACCCTATGAGAATACACGACTCAAGACTGACTATGATTCCGCGAAATGACCCTTTAAGAGTTAGGTGAAAAAGCGGAACGCCCCCGCCATCCCCTCGTATCGGCGTCTGCAATTTCCTATCAGGAACGAGCACCCTTCCCGGCTCTATTTTATTCTGGTGTTCCAAAGAAACATGCAAGATCCACACAGGTAGGGGCGAGGTGTCGCGGCCCTCTTGCGTCACGAGATCACCTGCGTAAGACCCCTTTTCCAGATCATCCGCTGTCTGGCACCGATTTTGGACGTTTTCGTGAAGGGCACGACACGAGAAAATCGACCACCCCCCGGGGGTCACACAACAGTTAGCGCGAAAGAACAGTTACAGGAAAAAAATGGTTACGGAAAAAGAAAAGTTACCTAAGACAATGGTCTAAGTCACTTCCAACCCCCCGCAGAATCCACTAGGAACGAGCGCGGAAAATGGGCCCGGTTGAAATGCGCCAGCTCGGATCCGAGAACAGGCTGAAAAACAGGCGAACCAGCTCCGCGAGAAAACTTAGCCAGCTCGACGAGAATGTTGAAAATCTCATCCAAGAAGTAAGTCGAAGAAGTTTCCGACACTAACCATTAGTATCCCCGACCGAGCGCACAGTTTCAATAGGCCTGGTGACACGGAGCAGAGTGAGTCGTGTTTCTTCTCGGACACAGCTGCTGGAGCTATATCTTCTCCAAGCTCACCGGCAGAGAGGTCAAAGTCAATCTCCCAGCCTACATGGCTCTTCTGGCAGGAGTTCTCCCCGACTTTGACATCTACTTCAAACCACTGATTCAACACCACACCTACACCCACTCGCTGATCATCCTGCTACCCATCTGCGCAGTTCTCACCATACGATTCAAGGGTCTGGGCTTGGCATTCTCAGCAGGGATTCTCTCTCACCTCGCTGGGGACTCAATTGTTGGAACAATCCCACCTCTCTATCCCCTGTCCGATTTCCAACTGGGAATAAGCCTAGGGCTGCCAGGTCCCGTGGATACGGCTCTCGAGGTCGGCGCTTTAGGACTCGTTCTAGTCCTAGCGTATCTCAACGGAGACTACAAGCTTGTGACCGAGCCCCATAGAGAATCCGTCTATCTGGTAATTCCCATGGTTTCTATCGTCACATTGACCCTTCTGTTTGCCGGTGACAACTACGTTTCACTCGCAGCCCTTGCTTTTTCAAGAAAAGCCCTGACGCTAATAACAATAGGCCATGCGGCCCTGATCGGGACCCTTGGTCTAGGCGTTTTTCAAGGCGTCAGGGCAATCATAGCCCACCGAAAGCAAACGCGCCCAGCCTCGAGTTCCCCGACCGCCGAATGCACAACCGCCAGGGTCTACTCTACCGAGTAACACCTCGCCTTAATTGCAGCTGGTGAGGGATTCTAATGAAACTATTCTGGAGGTCTCGGAGATAGGCTACCTCACATGGTGGAACTTTCCCAAAAAAGCATGGTTCATCATATTGGGAGAACTAAGCTTGATTGTGTCCCTTTCAATCTCGCTCTATCTGACATATCTCAACGACGTGTACTTCCAATCGTATGCTAACAACCTCTCCCCCATACTGGTTCCCGCTCTCAGCGTAGCTTTCGGAATATCATCTGCGTCAATTGCTGTTTACTTGTACCTTGGAATCAAGAGAATCCAGATCGGGCGGGACGCTGGGGCTTCTATCAAAAAGAAAGCAAGTCATCCAACAAAAGACCCAACCGAGACTCATCGGGACAATGCGTCAACCTCCAAGAGCGACAGCCAATCGCAACTAATCCGAGGTCGACTTAGGCCCATTGCTCCTTCTGCCAGTCACGTCCGGTCACGGACGCATCCGAAGGAGCCGGATGATGATACGACCGCCCCCGAGGCCAAGAAACAGCCTTAGACCCTTGAATCTTGCAGAATTTGCGTTCGATAGAAACAGCCGAGAGATTACCATAGGCTTGACATAGCCGACTAGCCTGCTGAAAGTCTGGGCATCGAGTGGAGGCTGGCTGAAACCGTTAGAGGCAGTTCTATTCGCAGTCAGGAACGAGAGGTCCCAGACCAACGGCAGCGTAACGTATCTGGCTGAAGGCCTTTGGGTCATAGACCTTCCGGGCGTCTACAACGTTTGGGCTTCTCATGTATTCTTTGAAGTCTTTCGCTTTGAGTTTGCGAATCGCGTCCCATTCCGTCATTATGACAGCGCAATCGGTTCCTTCGATAGCTCCGAGAATATTCTTAGCGTAGCCTATGGAATCTCCTAGTTTCGCTTTAGTGTTAGGCATCGCCATAGGGTCATATGCAACAACTTGCGCGCCCCTCTGTTTCAGTTTCTCAATGACTCGCAAAGAGGGAGCTTCGCGGATATCATCTGTGTCTCTCTTGAACGCCAACCCTAAGACCGAGACTCTCTTTTCGAGTAATGATCCGAGGAGTTCTTCCGCTATATCCACGACCCTCATTGCCTGATTCTCATTGATTTCTTCGGTCGCGTGCAATAGCAATGGATCGTATCCCCTTCTCTGACTGTAGTTTATCAAAGCCTGGAGATCCTTGTGAAAACAACTTCCACCGTATCCGGGCCCTGCTTTCAGGAATAGTTTTCCAATTCTCGGGTCGGAACCTATTGCGTCGGCGATTACACCGACATCGACGCCTGAGGTTCGTTCAGCGATGTTCGCGATTGTGTTGATGAAACTCACTTTTGTCGCGAGGAAAGCGTTGCTGGCGTACTTGACTAGTTCTGCGGCTTCTGGACTCATCGTGAAGAGCGATGAACGTCTCGACCCGTAGAATCGCCGGTAGAGCTTGGTTAATTCCTCGGTTGACTTTTTGTCGTTTGAACCGATAACGATCTTGTCAGGATTAAGAGCGTCTTCTATCGCCGTTCCTTCTCTTAGAAACTCCGGATTCGCGCACAGCCCGAGCTCTTTCCCTATTTTTTTCCTACTTGAGTCTTCCAGTGATGGTCTTACGACATTGTTAGTGGTGCCGGGAACAACTGTACTCTTGACAACCACAACATGGTAATCGTCATCCTGCCGGAGGGACTTACCCAGACTATCCGTTGCGTTCTTGATGAAAGTCAGGTCAATCGAGCCATCGCCCTGACTAGGTGTGCCAACTGTGAGGAAAATAACGCCAGAACTGGATACGAGAGAAATGTCATCGCTTGCCTGAAAGAGTCCCTTCTTGACCGCGATCTTCAGCATTCCATCCAGTTTCGGTTCGTAGATAGGTGCCTCGCCCTTCTGAAGCTGCTCTACTCTCTTTCTATCGACATCTATCCCGATAATCTTGATCCCTCGTGAGGCAAAGGTCACCGCTGTGCAGAGGCCAACATAGCCAAGCCCTATGATGGAAACCACGGTTTTCCTGGATTTCATTTGCATTATCTTTTTGATCTAGAAATTATAAATTCTCCAAGTGATCTGCTTCCTTTTGGAGGGCAAGGTCCTTGTTAAAGAAAGCAGTCATTGCAGCCGGTTTAGGGACGAGATTGCTGACAGTGACTAAGGAACAACCCAAGGCAATACGGCCCCGTTTTGGAAAAAGTAGGAATGGAGCTTTATTTTTAAAGCCGATTGTTCAGCTGCTGTTTGACCAACTATGCCAAGCTGGCTCGCGAGTTCTGCTTCATTGCTGGGCGTGGCAAAAGAGCAATCGAGGGATCATTTTACTACCAAATTCAACTTTGTAACCATGCGGGATAGTGAGGGTCGAGCGTTAACCGATCCTTGGAAGATCCCAAACTTGTCCATAGGACAAATGTGGAAAGGTCGCTCAACGTTTTGGAAGGCGGCCTGAGACGTTCGGTAAAAACGATGATATTCGCTTCTACCGCGACTGTCTATGGCAACCATCTCGACAAACGTTGTCCTCTGTCAGGATATTGATGATGCCTTAGCCGCGAAAAAGGGGATTATTCTGAACAAGTTGAAGATACTTTGGTGGACCCTCTTCTTCATGGCTATTTTCTTCCAAATGTGTACGATCCCGCTTTATTCGTGGAACTTGGCACCACCACAACCTTAAGACTAAAACCTTGATTCGCGAAGAGTTGTTCCAGCATTGGTCAAGGAATTCATGACATAGGTTTGATCTATTGATCCGTCGGAGAGCTTGGAGTTCCGACAGTTATGAAAATGAAACGAGCCAGGCTTGACTGCGTCGTGTCGGTTGTAGCTCTGAACCGTCCTGTCCTCAAAGCTTTCTTCAGCAGCGTGCGGAGGCCAGGCTCACAGAAAGGAACTTTGCGGGATGTTATCGTATCAACCCGTTGGGCGTCAATGTCGATACCTATTACTTCGAAACCTCTTGAAGCGAAGGCGGCCGCGGTGCAGTCCCACATACCCCAAGCCCAGAAAGGCTAATCTCTGAGGGGCTTTTCATTTTCTACACTCGAATTCCGCGGTATTGATTATAAGTCGTTTCTTCGGCCCCGTGATCTGGGCCCTAAATAGCACTTTGATAAAGAAAGGCGTCATTACAGCGGCTGGACTAGGAACGCGTCTTTTGTCAGTCACGAAGGCCCAACCGAAGGAAATGCTTCCTGTCTTCGCGAGGTGTAAAGAGGGTGGCGTTTGTATGAAACCGATCGTCCAGCTGGTCTTTGAAGATTTGTACAATATGGGGATACGTGATTTTTGTTTTGTTGTGGGGCGGGGGCAGAGAATTATTCGGGAGCACTTTACTCCTGATTTTTCCTATTTGTCCATCCTCGACAAGAGAGGCAGGAATGGATTGGCGAAGGAACTTGAGGTCTTCTACGAAATGGTGGGCCGGTCGGGTATAGCATGGGTGAACCAGCCTGAGCCACGGGGTTTTGGGGATGCGGTCATGATTGCTGAGGGGTTTGTAGGCGGAGAATCGTTCCTCTTACATGCTGGCGACAACTTCTTTGTTTCAAAGAACCGCGACCACCTGAAACGCTTGTTGGATGCCGCTAATTCTCTTCAGGCAAGTGCCGTATTTCTAGTGCAGAGAGTGGAGAACCCCAGGTCCTACGGCGTTGTTGAGGCAAATAGCGAAAACAATGGGCTGGTTCATGTGAAACGCGTCATAGAGAAACCTGAATCGCCCGCATCAAATCTCGCCATAATGCCGGCCTACGTGCTTAAGCCCGAGATTTTTGCGGCATTGAGAGAGACGCGGCCCGGGTACGGCGGGGAGTTGCAATTAACCGATGGTATTCAGAGAATAATCGAGAGTGGAAGGGATGCCTATGGGATAGATGTTAACTCCGATGCAGTGCGATTGGACGTCGGGTCGCCCGAATTGTTCATGGACGCGCAGGCTCAATCCTACAAGCGCGCGGTAGAAGAAAAGTCATCCATTAACCAAGATCAATCTCAAAACTCTCGAATTCCGAAGAGGGTCTGAGAACTCACATTAGTTTTTCGACCCAAACTCTAGGAGCTTTTCTGGTAATCTCCAGGGGCAACCTATACGTTGGCTCTTGGGGTCCAAGATCTCTCGCCCAACCGACCATTTTGGAAAGGCCTTGTTTCAAGGTATGACTTGTCTTGTAGTCTAACAAGTCCACGGATTTGCGAACTGTGCAGTAGGCGTTCTTGACCTCGCCAGGCCGAGCGGGCTCATAGATCGGCTCCATTTCAGAGCGCATTGTCTCTAGAAGCGCGCGACAGGCATCGTTGATTGGTGTGATTTCGTCGCTTCCAACATTGATTATTTGCATGTTAGTTTTTTCGTGAAAAGCAGCGTTTGCAATGGCGGGGGTCACGTCCTCCACGTAGGAGAAGGCACGAGTCTGGTCTCCATTGCCATATATCAGGGGTGGCTTGTTTCTTAGGATCCTGTTTATCCATATTCCAAGAACGTTCCTGTATGGGTCTGCCGTATTCTGTCGCGGGCCGTACACATTGTGTGGTCTCAGTATTGTGTAGTGCAATCCATAGGTGCGTGCGAAAATCTCCAGCATTGTTTCGCAGTAGGCCTTTGCGGCTCCGTACGGGTCCTCCGGTTCTCGGGGCATGTCCTCACGGAATGGTGGTTTTTGGGCACCATACACTGCCATAGACGAAGTGAACACGAAACTCTCCACGTCTTGATTGATCGCCTCCACGAGAAGATTGTTCATCGGGACAATATTGATCTCGTTTATCGCGACTGGCGAGAAGAACGATTGTCCTTCGGCTGCGTACGCAGCAAGGTGAAAAATTATGTCCGTCCCCTTAACCACCTTTTTGACTCTATCTCTGATTCTCATGTCGGCCTTGACGAATTTGCAGTCTTTGTTGACGTTTCTTTCGCTTCCTCCAAGCAGATTGTCAGCACTTACGACCTGATGCCCTTTCTTGACGAGCTCGTCCACCAACCAAGAGCCCATGAACCCCGCCCCTCCAGTCACGAGTACAGTTCTCGTTTCCATTCCTTACTTACCTCGTCTGCGCCGGCCGGGCTCAGTAGTAGTTTATACATTTCTAGCAAAAAAAGCGACTATTCCGGGGAAGATAGTCAGGCTCATGCGAAATTGGAATATTTGTCCTGAAAACCCAGAAAGAGTGAAATGAAGAGAAAATGCAACAGCGAAGAGTATTCGAGAAGATCAGACACAAAAAAAGCGGATTATCGGAGTGCTAGGTAGCCGCATTCCCAGATTGTCATCAAGCACGGACCTCGGGTTCCTTTTGCAATGGCTTATCGTTCTCGAAGCAGACGAATGCTTTACTGAGAGATGCTATTATTTGAGACCTTGACTTGGCCGGAGTGAACTAGCATCACCCCGTATTGTTTCTGTGAGACCATCGTGGACTGACTGGTTCCACCTGTGACATTGCTCAGAAAGATTCCACGTACCGCCGGGCTGACCTGTAGATCTCGTATGATGAAAGATGCTGTCGTGTTTACGATCGTGATCGCGCTAGATGAGGAGGGCGCTGACATTCCAGCCCTGAATACTATACGGGCTGGAGACGGCCCCAGAGCCCTGGATTAGGCGGTCTGACGTGGTAAACTGCAAATTGCTCTTGATTAGCATTGAGGAATGAAGAGCATAAGATACTCCAGGCAACCGGGCGAACAGAGGGTATGCTCACGAGGGATGCTGCTGAGGAGAACTAGGACGAGCAGTGGAATTCGGGATACTGGAGGGAAGCGGGACCGGAACGAGAAATCTCGCCTTGTACAATCCCTACGTTATCGGTCTAATACGTTTGTTATCAGAAATCGATTGAACACTATGTCCTGAAATGTTCCTTGCTAAATCAAACATCTACATCTAACACCTGTCGAATAGGAGTTCATAACCCCTCATAATGTCTGACCAGTTGTATGCTTGCTTTATCCGAGCTGGCCCCCACACCCTGGCCTTTTCCCTGAGGGCGAGAAGTTCCGGGTCCACGGACTCTATCGTCTTAGCGATGGAATCGGGTTCCGGACGGAAGTAAAATGCAGGAAGCTCAAGACCTTCACCGATCACTTCACGGTTGAACTCTGTATCCGTCCCTAAGACAACATTTCCCGCGCTGAGTGCCTCAAGTAGTGACGGGTTTGTGCCGCCCACCATGTGCCCGTGGAGATAGCCAGCACAATGCCATCGAAGCATCGTTTTGATCCCTTTGTCGTAAACTGCGCCTGCCAGTATGATCCTGTCATCTTTTCTCGCAAGATCCTTTAGCCTCAATAGGTAGGAGGGTGAAATGCAGGGACCTACCAAGAGCAGCTTTCGAGTCGTTCTTGTCTGAGCGAAACCCAGGATGATTTTGTCTATGTTGTTGTCGGGCTCCATTCGTGCCAACACAAGGTAGTAGTCATCTGGTCTCAACAGATCGACAAGGCCAGGACGCCATTTCATTATCGAGTCTGGGTCCCACAGAGGCGGAGAGATCGCCGGAGTCCCGTAGGGGAGGAATATTGGAGTCTTGCCATATGTCTGCTCGACGTATCGAGCAACACACTTTGAATCAGCAACAATCACGTTGGCTGCCGTAAGCCCCAACCTCTCGCTCATTCTGAGAAGAGACCGCGAAATTCTCCCGAACTTTGGACGCTTCCATTCCATCCCATCAGAATTGACTATTAGCGTCTTTCGTAAGAATCTAGCAATCCAGAAGAAAAAACCTGCTCCGTAACCTAGCATATAGATCGCATCTACTCTCGTCCCAATCTCTATGAGAGAACGGATGTCGTAGACGATTTCAGAGAGCGGGCGCAATGAGTCTTTCACTGGAAAATAGACCAGTTCTACACCCTGATAGCTGGGAAGATGTAGTCTGCGGGAATCCTCTTCGCAGGCAACTATGACTCCAAATCCAGCCTTTCTCAAACCAACAGCAATCGTCTCGGCAGCTGTCTCGAACCCACCATAACGGGCGGGTAATCCGCGGGTTCCCAGAATGCCGATGCTCTTTATTCCAGTCAATCAGGTGCCTTCCACACTTTGAATACCTTTGCCCATTGAACTATGCGTAAGTTGATAATCAGCTTCATCGTGTTAAAGGCGATTGAGCAATCGAGACTAGAGAGATGCCTCGAGATGAAGATTGTAAAGCGCCCGTCTCGACCGACCACCAATCGAGCCCCCTTCGAAACGCTAACGTCAAGTAACATATTTTGACCTAGCAATATGTTGTTGCGAACAGCGCGCTTCCTCCCCACCGAAACACCGGACTATGCCCGAAGCATGCAGCGGAGGCGAAAAGTGCTATTTCATCCGTGTGCGCTACGACAAATGTGATGTTGTAATCGCGAATAATCATAGGAACCCTTAGATCACCTGGGCTCTCGTAAAGAATTGCCATGCTCTTGTAGATCTGGATATAGTTTGCCGGCGCCACTATCGCGGCAAAATCAGCCCGATAAAGAAAATGAAGTCTCATAGAGTACACTTGCACCCAGGTTGATGTCGAATCCACGTCATCATCAATCGTTATGACCGCGGTTGACGGAGAATTTGTGGCGAGCCAAAGCCCGATTTGCTTGTCATCTTGGTAGAACGCTTCAACCGGCAAGTATCGTGGCGGCAAAGAGAACACGCTGGGTGTGCCTCCAAGAGCGGGCACTGCCAAGGCACCGATCTGGACCCCGATGATAATGGTCAGCAATAATGTCCCTAGAAGCGGGACCTTGCGACGACGAATCCACTCAAACCTAGTCATTGGAGATGACGCGGGTAGAACGCTCCTGCCAAGCACAAGATACCCAAAGGTTGCTCCCAGAATTGCGAAAGGCTCAGTTAGCCTCCACAGAAAGCGTAGCGGGTCAGGAATGGGGATTCCGATCAAGAGGGCATTTGTCAAGAAGAATAGTGCAGATGTCCAACCAAAGAGCATCATAAACTCTAATGCTTTTCGCTTAAGTGTTGCAATAATCCCTGCGATTCCGAGCAAGCCAAGGGTGGCTCCCGGTACCAAGGGGTCGATGTAAACTGCCGGCACGTATTGTCTCCAATTTCCAGTCACGAGCTGGGAGGCGGCACTAGAGCTGACATAAGTTGTTGTGGCGGCATACGCAAACGCCAGGAGAACCATTGTCATCCAGAACACAAGGTGATTGCGGCCCGCAAAGATAGATCGAAGCGTCTCCGATAGTGCAGAACGAGACCGAATGTAGGAATAAGAAATTGTGAACAGAAGGACTACAGGAAGAATAACAGCCGCCAGTTGATGACTTGGAATGATCGAGACCGCGGTCAAGCCAAGAGGGTAAGAGAACGAGGAAGTCCTTCGTACCCGAAGAATCGAGTAAAGTGTGGACATCAGAAGGAGGTATCCTACAATGTCAGGGAGGTTGCCTCTTTGTATGTAACCGTAGGGTTGGTACGCACTTCCATAGAGAAAGGCGGCAATTAACGCCGCCAACTTGGATTCTGTGATTCTCAGAGTGATTAAGACAACGCCTGAAAATATCCCGATCGACCCAATTAACGTCGTAATCCATGTGTATTCTTCTATCGGAAGGCCGGCGAGAAGGAAGAATTGTGCAAGTATCAGGTGGGCCCCGTACGTGAACTTAACTGCCTGATCGAGAGGTTCTACTGAAAAGTAGTTCGGCAACCTGCCCGTGGCTATTATGGTCTTCGCCCAAAACACGTGCTCGCCCATGTCTTCCCGATGTGTCCCAATCGCCGAATACCA